>ERZ1035014.23-NODE-23-length-119247-cov-973.618758_pt1 | contig 119247 bp, 161 predicted proteins | sample MGYA00520620_ERZ1035014 | MGnify/ENA primary metagenome ERZ1035014 (study PRJEB33766, sample SAMN09781744) | gut metagenome | biome: gut microbiome | host: Homo sapiens | place: Madagascar | study: EMG produced TPA metagenomics assembly of the PRJNA485056 data...
AAGCAGAGAAAGTAATTGAAAGGGTTAAAGAGAATGAAGAAAATACTATTACGGATTGTGAAGGAGAGGATAAAGTATTGGAAATGAACCGAATAGAAGAGTTTAAGAAAGTAAAACAGATTATCAAAAATCTATATCCACAAGCCAGTTTTGGAATATTCAATACTCGCAATTGGTGTGGGGACTTAACTATAAATATTTTTTCAGGTGAATACTTTGATGTAGATATATGTTATCAGTGTGGATATTTTGAGGTATTCGGTACAACCGATAAAGAATGGAATGAATTAAAAAGATTTTACGAAGAACTCACAAGCGATTAAATCAAAATTTGTTAGCTTACAAAAAAGAAATAATTGTTTTGTTAAAACAAATAACAAAAGAGATATTAAAAAAGTATAAATTAAAATAAGGCTAAAATTTCAAGTTCCAAAAACATTCCTTATCCGGAGAAGGATGTTAACATATAAAACCGGTGTAAGAACTGTTGAATCGGTATACAAATTAAAAACAGTTAATATAAAACCAGCTGGAGAGTAAGAACCTTCCAGCTGGTTATTTTTTTTTTACAACAAATTAGTTGAACAGTAACAAAAAATAAATTATAATATAATAGAAAATTAAAGGAAGGTAATTTACAATAGGAGGAAAATTAAGATGAAGACTTGTAGAGATTGTGTAAATTATACCAAGTACTTAGAGAATTGTGACACTTATCACACCTCAAGACTTACACCAGATAGTGATGTAACAGATAGATGTGAACATTTTGAAGATAAAACTGGAGTAAATAGGACAGTTGTTCACTGTAAGGACTGCAAGTATTATTCAGTTGACAATGCATTATTAGGGAATGTCTGTGCAAGATTATTTACTGTATTTCCTATGCAAGAATATGATTTTTGCAGTTATGGGGAAAGGAAAGATAAAGAATGAGCGAATACATAACGCCGAATTATGAGGTTATTTCTGTAATACAGAAAAGAGATTTGATGAAGTTAATGAATTCGAGTTTGTTAAATGCTTTTTCTGAACAAGATTATTTTGATGTTCTTCATATATTTAATAGAGTTATAGAAAGACTTGAAAACATAGAGAAAGAGGTTTCAGAGGAATGAGAACAAATGATGTTGAACTTTCTAATATTATTCCCTTTAGAGAAAACGGTTACTGGTATCTTAAACTGATTTATAAATATGACGATGAAAATGGTAATAAACATATATTTATAATACCAAAAGCATCAGTACCATTTGTTCAAGGATGTATTCCATCTATTAACTGGGATTATAATTATATAGGTAGTGGGGTTTTAAATACGTATCCTTATATAAACGGTCGGTCGATGATTCCTTTGCATGATGGTATTTACATTCATGAAAGTGAACAGGGAGAAGATAAATTAGAAGGCATTTACTTTGATATCGTTACAGATTATACCATTAAAGAAATGAGTCTTACCGAGGTCGAAAAAGAACCGGGATATAAAGTAAAAATTGTTAATAAGGAGAATAAAAATGATTAAATTTGAAAATACAGAAGTCGTTGGTTGGGAGTCTGCTATCAGAGGCATGCGCAATCCTATGAACTCTTGGGAGAAGAGTGACAGTGTTAAATGCTCTGCTAATGTTGATTGTCCTGGAATTTGTAGGGATAATATGTCTGGGATACATATCGGCTCTAACGACCTCAACCTCATGACTCGTCTTCGCAACGCCGGTACAGACCACCGTAAATTTATGCGAATGATTACAGTGTATGTCGATATTACTGCTCCTCTATATTGGTGGAAAGAATTTGACACATATAAGGTCGGTACAGTTGCTAATTCTTGTTCTACTATGCATAAGATTGCAGATAAGGAGTTTACATTGGAGGATTTTAGTTGTGAACATCTTGAAACTGCTTGGCTTGCTACTTTGAAAGAAACTATTAAGTTATTAAATTGGGCAAGAGATGCTTACCGTCTGTGCGATGAGGATGTTAAAAAAGAGTGGTGGTGGCAGATGATTCAACTTCTTCCCAGTTCTTACAATCAAAAACGTACAGTTATGTTGAATTATGAAGTTCTAGTAAATATTTATAAATCTCGTAAGAACCATAAATTGGACGAATGGATTGATTTCTGTAAATGGATTGAAAACCTACCATATTCGGAATTGATTACTGGTGTTGCTACAACAGAAAAACAAAAGGAGGAAAAGGTATGAAAGAGAAACAACTTACATTGCCAATGATGGTACTGAATTTGAAACAAAAGAAGAATGTGAATATTATGAAAACAGATATAAACCACTTTTAGACAATCCAGAAGTTATATTTTTCAACAAGGATTTAAAGCCTTTGAATAAATGTAATATAACAGATGATTACACTTGGCGTACGTTATTTTTAGAAAGCTGTTATATCAATATTCCTTCTGTTGAATGTTTTGATTTACTTGTAAAAGCGTATAAAGAATTTTTGGTTGAGGAAAAATTTACTGATGAGATACCCACTGATAATAGCAAAATAGGTTTGTGGAAATATAATAATTTAGATGAATATTGGGAAAATTTAATAGAAATAAAAGCTACAATAGATAAAATTATACAGTAAGCTAATGAGATAGTCTTGAAGGAGAAAGAGAGTTATGGAAAGAAAGAAAATATTTAATATAGCTAATTATAAAGATAATTCTGAAATAAAATTTGGTATGTTATGTGGGACAGAGGATGAAGCAAAGACTTTTTGTAATTATCTTGCCAGTTTAAGTAAACAGTGGTTATCTACTATGTCTTATGCTGCGGAAACTTATTGGGATAATGAACCAATAATTTACTATTTTAACTGTGATACACATAAACCTTTAAGCAAACTAATGCGTGAGTCAAATGAAATTATTTTAAAATTTAGTGATTTTGATTGGTCTCTTCATCAACATTCAAATCCAACAGATACTTTTCAACTGGCAGACTTAAAAGACGGACAGATTGTTAAAGTGCGCTCAGGAGAAAAATATATTAAAGTTAAAAATCAGTTTATAAATTCTGTAAGAAGTATATGTGTTGATTATTATACACAGTCTTTAAATTCTAGGGTAGATAGAGATAAAGATATAATAGCAGTATATGATTTAGTTCATAACCTTAGGGGTCATTTACCTATTTCGTTAGATACTCTGTTATTAGATTTATATAGTGAGAGTGAGTATCTATCTTGTGTATGGAGTAGAGAAGTTGACGAAAAACCCATTGAGTTAACTGTTGACATTTTAGAGGATTATTTTGGTCATCCTATAAAGATAGTTGAAAATTAAGCTTAATTAGTTGAATGTTAACTTAAAGTATAATATACTGTAAGTGTAAAGTAAATAAAATAACCAAAAGAAGATACGAGGTTAATAGGAAAGGATACTAGTTTATGAATAATAATCATTTTAATATCAATGAGTATAGATTTAATACTGTTATGCATTGTAGGACTGTAAAAGAGGTAAAAATACTTTTTGATTATCTTAAAGCTGCAGGTCGTCCGTGGTCTCCTGATTACAATAAAGAAAATGCTTATGCAATGGCAGAAAGGATATATTCAAAATATCGAGAAAATACTTGTATTGACTTTAAACTTAGTAGTTTTGCAAATATAAGTTTTTATGAAAAAAGAAACTGTGTAATTCTCGAGTTTGAGAATTTTAATTGGTTTAATTTGAATGATATTAAAGATGGTATGCTTGTTATAACCTCTAATGGGGAAAGATATGTTAAACTTTCATCTTATCTTGTAGGTGAGTCTTATTGTATACCTCTTTCAGCCTATGATTATTTTCTTTGTAATACTGATAATCATCATAAAGATATTGTTGCAATTTATTCTTCAGATATGTTATATCCTTGTGGTGGTATTAAAGAACTTTTTGCTCACGACTGTAATACTACCTATGTGAAATCACAATGTGTTTATGAAAAGAGACCTCATGTTGTTCCGAGAAAACTAACTATTAAGCAAATTGAAGAGAAATTAGGTTATCCTGTAGAGATTATATAAATAAAATTAGTTTTAGGAATTATAAATATGACATACCAAGAGGTAAATGCACTTATAGATTATTTTTCTTTAGAAGATTTTATTAAATGTAGAGAGATTGTCCGTATGACACTTGAAAAACATATAACAAAAAGACCTGAGCGTGGAAATTATGCTTGGTAAGAATGGTAAACCTATTTATTGTAAAACGTGGGTTGGAAGGAAATAATATGAAGGATATACTTACAAGTGTTAATCCGAAACAGTGTTGGCAGATAGTAAACGGAATTCAAACAATAGACGTTAGAAAGACGAAACCTAAACTTGATACACCATTTAAAGTTTTAATTTACTGTACAAAACCGAGTAAGAAGTATCAAACAGTTGCAAGGCCTATGGTACTTAATGATGACGAGCTGTTTAAGCTACCAAATGGCGAAATAAAGTATGGTAATAGTATTGAACTAGTTGCATATGACAACTATTCTGAAGATAATTTTCTTAACGGTAAGGTCATTGGATACTATATTTGTGATAAGATAACATCTTTTAGCTTTGACACTTATTATCATACACTTACACACAGACACGGTGGTTATAATGTTTCATTAGGAGAGTTTTCTGAACAGGAATTATACAGCAAATCTTGTTGGAGCTTTGCAGATATATATGAATATATAGGAGAACACTACGGCTACGCTTGGCACATATCTAACCTAAAAATATATGACGAGCCAAAAGAGTTAAGTGAATTTAAGAAAATAAATCGGAAGTGTTGGTACGCTGAGTTAGGACTTGCCAAAAGAGACTGTTCAAAATGTAAAGATGAAAATTGTCTTGTAAGCAGACCACCACAAAGCTGGTGTTATGTAGATAGTATAATATATTGCAAAAATTGTAAATATTTAATGTTTTCGGATTTTTACGCAGAATGCGGGAAGGGTTATAGAGGTATTTTGAATTCTGACGATTTTTGTGATAAAGGAGAATTAAAATGACTAAGAAAGGATTTTGGCTGAAGTTGTTTAATGAAAATGATACTGCGTTGGCAAGTGCAATTATTCTTGTTAATCGTTTTGTAAATGAAGAACAGTTCGAAAGCGGTAAGCTCGAAAAAAAATGATTGACGGTATTACTATATTAAATAACGTTACTGTTAGTGATTTTAATCCTGTTCCGTGGTTAGGTGTGTTTATTGGCTTAACTGTTGCATACATTATAATTTATATTAAATATGATAAGTTTGATAAGAAAGATGTACGGGGTGTGTGGTACGCAATATTTGGTATTACACTTATACTTCTTATAGCAGATATTCGTTTTCAAAAAGTAGATGCTATACAATGCACCATTGAGGATTATGTATCAATCAATGAGGTTTATGATAACTATGATGTTATTGATAAGCAGGGCGACATATGGACTTTGAGGAAGAAAACAAATGAAGAAACGTAAAACCATTTATATCTGTGACCATTGTGGTGTTATAGCACTTGAAGAGATAGAGTATTACTGTGGTGACTGTTTTAAAACTCTACCAGAAGGTTGGACTCGATTAGGTAAAGAACATTTATGTCCTAAATGTTCGGAAATATACCGTAGATTAAAAGAAGAGGTCTATAACGAACAAAAAAGCCTAATTGATAATCGTCGCAGTGAGATTAAAAAGTATGTTGGAAAATTGAAGGTAACTAAGAATGACAAACTATGAACGTATAAAGTCAATGAGCATTGATGAAATGGCCGACTACTTCAACGAAATATTTGATTGTCGTAATTGTCCAATTGATAGGTTTTTATGTGAAGGTTACGGTTATGTATGCACAAAGTATATTAAGCGATGGCTTGAAGGTGAAGTAGAAAAATGAATGAAAAACGTGAAATAGTACATATTTGTGCTCATTGTGGAAACACGGAAATAGAAACAAAGAAGTTGCTGCATTATAGCTTTTTGACCAGTCGCTTTCCGGATGGTTGGAGTAGATTAGGCGAAGAGTATTTATGCCCTAAATGCGCTTTAAAATATATCGTGAATTCAGAAAGGGAGCGAGGAGAAAAGTGAAAGCTTGGTTAGTTCGTGAAAATGATATTGAATCCTGTGAAGTTGTTTTTGCTGAGACACGAGGCAAGGCAAAATCAATAGCTTTGCAGACAGACACATTCAGTGATTGTGATTTCTGTGACCTTGAAGTATACAGAAAACCTGTAATTGACAAATACTACAAAGACGGCAAAACACGGATGGATTGGGACAACCAAAAAGACCGATTAGCACTGGTTAAGGAGTGTGGTTTCTCTCGCACCGATGAGTGTTTTGGTGAATTTTGTGAGGAGTGTCTATCAAAGGACTATTGTGATAGATATGATGAATATATAGAAAGGTGTCAAGATTATGACTAATTTCATTAAGGATTTTATTAGTTCTAAATTTGCAAAAATACTCCATAAATTATCACAGCCAAGATGTCCTAATAGTCATAGATGTCCTGACTGTATACATTGTCACTATATATTTGACGGTATACAGTTCAAAGGAATATATTGTAATATAGACGCAAAGTAGTTGAGAGATTTTTCAACTTCAATAAAAAGTTTAAACAAAACATACTGTATATATAATTGCAAACAAGTAATGTATATATATATAGATGAAATTCAATATTTGTTAATAACCTATCTAAAAGATATTTAATCCTGTGTATACATGATTACTTGTTTGCAACTTTTAGATAGGTTTATTTTTTACTTAAAAGGAAAGATTTGATATGTCAGTTTTCAGAGTTAACAAAACGAATAATTATACTGTAATGAGTAATCATCATTTAAGAAATAAAGAGTTATCATTAAAGGGTAAAGGATTATTGTCCTTAATGTTATCACTACCTCCTGATTGGGACTATACAATAAAAGGTTTATGTAAAATAACAGCAGCAGGAGAAACTACAATCCGTTCTACGTTAAAAGAATTAACTAAACTAGGGTACTTAAAAGTAACTAAAAAATACGGTAACGAAACTTCTTCCTGTAGGATAGAGTATGAATATGATGTGTACGAAGAACCACAAGATGTATCTTGTCAAGACAATAATTTTCAAGGTGTAGAAAACCTACATCTTGAACTTCTACATGTTGAAAACCAAGGACAAATAAGTACTGATATAATAAATAAAGAAAATAAAGTACTGAAAGGAGTATTTGACGAAGATTTACAATCTTCGCTAAACAATGACGAACATTCTAGTAAAACTAATAACAAACAAAAAAGTACTTTAAAAAGTTAGGTTTGTAACTATACACGATACAAATTGATAATCCCTAATAATTTCTACTGTTGTAGATATAATTAGTTGATAGTTATGTAATTATATATTATAATATAAGTATAAAATAAAGGAAGGAAGATTTCAAAATGAAATACAAAATGGTAGTTGATATTACTGACCCTAACACACCTAATGGTATGTTTTCCGGACTAAGATTAAGACTTGAGTGCAATTTTATACATAATCCTAATGATTACGGAAACGGATTCTATCTATCTATTTCAGGAGAAGACTTTTATCGCGCTTTTGACTTACGATATGATAAGTCATTTAATTTTAAAAAACCTGAAAAATGGCTTGAAAATTGGGCAAATAATTATTGGAATGGTGAAAATGGTGCGTGGGTAATTAACAAATTAAAAATAGTCTACGAGGAAACCAAAGAGGACTACTGTTAAAAACAAAATAGTAAAAAAGTTATGTTTAATACTAATTATTAAAACACCAATGACCGTGGTTAGTAAAATTTCCACGGTCATTTTTCACAATAGACTTAATTGTATAAAATATTGATGATTTAAACAAAAAGAGGTGTTTACTATTAGTATTTATACTATAAATGGAGAAACATTAACTGCAATAGGTGACAGTATTCGTAATGTTGATAAATCACTGTCTGAAATGACACCTACAGAGATGGCTGAAGAAATAAAAAGGTTAACTGTTAAGATAGATTCCGAGTTATCGAATACCTCGACAAATCCGTTACAGAATAAAGTTATCACAGAAGAACTTAACAATATTAAACAAGATTTGGAGAATATAGACACTTCAATATACTGGAACGACACTTCAGTGTGATTTGTAGGAGGAATAATGATATGGCAACAAAGGATAAAGTAGAATTTTACGAATATTCACAATCAGAATATAACAATACAACTAAATCGGCAAATGCACTATATTTCACAACTGATACTCATAGAATTTATAAGGGTAACGATTTGTACGGTGAAGCAAATTCTCAATCAGATTGGAATGTAAATGACAACACAAGTCCGTCCTATGTGGAGAATAGACCGTTTTATACAGATAAAGTGGAATCTGATGTGTGGGAATTTACAGTTCCAATTACAAATGAAGCAACAGGCGAAGGAATTTATGTTTCTATACCGATGCCGGATGCTGATTTATCTCAATTTACAGACGGACAAGAGTTAGAATATGAAGTTTATGACAGTGGAGAACTTCAAAGCTCAGGTACTAATGTATTCTTTAAATCTGTAAATATAAGAGAAATGTTTGAAGATGAATATACAACGGTAGATGCAGATGTTCCTAATGAGTTAATGGGAATGGGAGAAGATGTAGAAAATGTTGGTATTATATTCGGTATTACATTAGAGATAACTGATGTAGAACAAGATATCGGCGTTGTTCACAATACTCCAAACGCCTGCTTTGTAATTGGACCTGGATACGGTGGAAATGAAAACTATAAAGCTCAGGTTAAATTCAAAAATTTCAAAAATATGGTAGACCACGTAAACCAAATTCCTAGTAAGTATATAAACTGGAATGATTATGTCAACAATAAAAAGTGGGAATGGGAATATCGCACGTCTGCAATGCCATTTGATACTCAGCCTACGATTATAACAGGCAATGTGAGTAAGCTCAAAGCAGATACTTTCTACTTTATCAAGTATACTGATACTGCCGAAACAAAATTTAAATTGACATATGGTTCGGATATACTTGTTGACGATACACTTGAATTTAATCGTAATGATGCTTGGAATTCAAGTAGCAACTATAAGTTTATTCATTGTATATCCGTAGATACTGCAAATAATACAGCGATATTTGGAAAACCTTATCCTGATGACGGGCTTATTAGTTGTAGCATCCCCAACAACACTAAAAATTTAAGAATAAAAATGTCTGCAAGAGCTGTCAATATGGACATAAAGAACTCACCAAATCCAATAAATGGAAGTAGTACTTGGGGCACTGGTTTTATAATTTCAGCCGATGATAACCCAATTACCGAAAACAATTATGAGACTATAGGATGTGGTACTCAAACTGTATTTAACAAATCAGATAATTCTTTAGTGGCAAAAGAGGTTATAGGGCATGGAGACGGTATAGGGCTGATAGTTAGTTTCGCAGAAAACCCTGCTTGCATCATTGATGCAACTACAGAAAATGAATCTACCCAAGTAAAACATCCAAGATATGAAGGCTTACTTCAGGATGATATTATGATAACAGTAGCAGATGACCGACGTTCATACAATATGGAAGGTACGTCAACTGGAGTTTGTTGGGAACCGATAAATTCCGTTACATTTACAAACTCATTTGACCTGTCTAGTATCAAAGCTACATATCCAGTCGAAGTCTATTCACAACTGCAGAGCACAGATAAAAAGTTATTCTTCAAGACAAATGAAGCTAACAACAAAAAAACACAATTATTTATTTCAATAGGAGATGCCACGCTTACAGGATTTTCAATCACAGTAGAAGGGGAAATAGAATGATGAGGCTAAGCAAGAAAGATAACAAGGTCGAATATGAAGCAGTAATGAAGCTTATCCAAGACTTTAATGATAAACTTGAAAAACAGAGAGAATTCCTCCAGAATCAAGTAACCGATTCTCAAAGACTTGAAGCCCTTGAAAGTGCTGTTGCAGATTTGATGCTGCTTTCTATTAAGGAGGACAATCAATTATGAAAGAGTTCATAATACTCCAATTCAAGCTATACAAAGAAGGTAAATCGTCTATTCCGATAAAATCATTAAATATTCTTGCTAAAAAGTTTTTAACTACGGAAGAATACAAACAAATAACAGTTTTAATACCTAATAAAGGAGTTTAATCTTAAATGTCAATAAATTTAGTGACTAAAGAATATGTTGATGAAAAATTACTTACCTTTTTTCCAACAAGTACATGGTCAGATGTGCAAAAAGTTGTAAAAGCGGGTTATGGTAAAATAAAGTTTCCGGTTGGAACACAATTTACAACTAAACATGATTCTTATGGAGATATTGTGTGGGATGTTGTAGCACATGACCACTTTAAACAAACTTCTGACCCAACAGCACATACTATGACATTACAAACACATAATTGTGTAACAAGAATGACGTTTGATGAGATACAAGCTTGGTACTGTTCCGATACTGATTTACCCGCTGGCACATATCATTTTACATGTAACAGACAAATTTGGGTACCTTCTGATAAAGGTAAAATGTTTCAATTTACAACAACACAAGTTTTAGAAGCGGGGCAACAACTTGTTCTAAACGGAAAACACACTGAGACATATACAGGTAAAACATTAACGGCTTATTCAGGACCTTCCTCAACTACAGCTTTATGGAGTGTGACAATATCTGAAGGAAGTGAGGGAACTGATTTAGGTTCCGATGACGGTTCAAGTACTGATATAAATATTTATGATAGAGCAGCACTAGGTAGTAATAATTATAAACAATCAGGAATTAGAAGTTGGTTAAACAGTGATTCAAATACTCTCGGAGGTTGGTGGACAGCACAAACAAAGTTTGATAGAATATATGGACAAAATATAAAAAGTTTCTTTACCGGACTACCGACTGATTTCAGGAACACATTAACAACGGTAATAATTCCTTGTAGTACAAATGATTTATATGAAACTGTAAATTCTGATACCCCTATAAGCAGTAAATACACATTGAATGATACATTGTATTTACTGTCACAAAAAGAATTAAACGGTGGCACGTCTACTATTGTCCCAGATGATTCTTCTGTATTAGAATTCTATACAAATGCTACAAATACAAATAGAATTAAATACTTAAATACTCAATCAATAATATGGTGGACACGTTCTCCCAGCACGGGGTTACCGTCCGGTGTTAAAGTAGTTAACGCTGCGGGAGGTATAGTACATAATTATGCCCGAACCTCTTGGGGAGTAGCTCCTGCTTGTACAATTGGTTAATTATAAACATGTTTAAAGGAGTAATTACTTTATGAGTATCCAGAATAATGACACATTAAGAATATCCCGACTTGAGACTATCTGTGAGGGAATTATAGGACAGATGAACGATGTTATCAAGGAAGCTTATGAAAAAGCGGTTGAGAATAAAGACGAAGAATTAGCCGCAAGTCTTGCTCGTAAGTTAAGAGATAACTTGTTAAAAGAAAGTGATAGTAGGGTAGCATTTGACAGGTTTGATATAAAAGTCCCCTCAGGCTCTTCTTTTTCCTCCTGGTTAAGTTTTCTTAAATCACTTGGGAAAATCTTAACAAGTGACTGGTCAAAATATAGACAAGAGTTAAGAGATTTACCACAGCAACCCGGTTTTCCGTTTGAAATTAAATTCCCCAATATTCCTACAGAAGATAATAATAACTAATTAGTTGATTATCTCCTGTTTATAACATATAATATAAATATAAATAAATAGGAGGATAAGTAAATGAACGATTTTGAGTATGTAGGAATGGGTCCTTGGAAAGAAAGTGTTGTTGAGCATGATTTTGACACATGTATGAATAACTGTAAGAAACGTTGGTCAAAAAATAGTTTCGGTTGGTATATTATTAAAATGCCAAAGGACGAATTGTCAAGTTGGCAGAAAACAAAACGGTTTAGGATAGATAGATGTGAGATAGTTTGGGATGAAATGCATAAAGCTCCAACACAGGACAAGTTGTCATATTGGGAAAATACTTACACACCTAAACTGTTAAAGAAAAGATATAACAAGTAATTTTTAATGGACTATGTTATTCATAGTCCATTTTTGTTATAACAAATTTTGTATTTGAGTGAATAAAAAGATATTATAAAGGTATAAAATCGCTTTAAAAGCGAATCTGGTAAATGTTGGGAGAGATTTATAATATGGATAATACAAATATTTATACTTATAGTGGACCTATTTTTAGATTTGGCCAACTTCATGATGTTGTTAATAACATAACTACTAAAGCAGTGTCTAAAAAACAAGCTATCAATAATATTCTGTACAGACTCAAAGTTAAGTATGGATTTTATACTAATAGTGATTTAACACTTGATGATTATTATCTTGAAGAAGTACCTGACACACAAAAAATATATAGGGACGAAATTAAGGAAATAACCAAACAAGGACACATAAAGAAGTGTGATAATTGTGGAACACAACTTAATGACAGTGGTGAATGTCCAGTATGTGACTTAGGTGATATTGACTACATTAGTTAATTGTATAATAAATTGTTGAAAAATAAATTTTGAAAGGACTTTATTTATATGCTTATAAGAATTCGTGAATCTTTGAATAAAATGGATATGGACACTGACTGTAAGTATGACTTAGTATCACTTTATGAATCTTGTAAACTTACGGAGCAGGAAAAAGAAAAGTTGGTTAAAATGATTTACACTAACGAAGACCCTGCAACAATCTTCAATAGTTTGAATAAGACATATACGAGACAACAGGGAATTAGGCCTTCAAATGCTTCTATTACTAATATTTGTGAAGACTTTGATGATTTTGATGACCTTTATATGTCTGATGAAGACCGATATGAATTAGTCGAACGTAAAGATGTTTTAGATTCAGATGGTTTCTATAATGAATATACTTGGTATAAAGACACTATCACAGGCAAAAACATATTTATCTTTGGTGACCCGGATTTTTACACCCCGGAAAACAGTACTCCTGACTATGAGACTGAGAATGATGAAGCCGCTCAAGAATGGTTTGACAGTTATAAAGGTTTCGCAGATGACGTAGATGAATTAGAAGAAAATACAAATGTTAAAAAAAGATTTAAGAAACCTATTAAAGAAGACATTCAAGAAACTCAAACACCTTCCGACCACGGGATGTCAAGTCTTATAAATAATCTTATAATTTCCGAATATGATGCTATTGATATGTACAATTCAGCAATAGCTTCTGCGGAGGCTGAACAAAAATTTGACATTATACCAGTACTGAAAGACATAATAACAGAGGAACAAACTCACGTCGGGCAACTTCAAACATTAGCTAAATTATTTGACCCAAGTGCTGAAGAAGTTGAAAAGGGTAACATAGAAGCTGACAAGCAGCTTGATACTTATGATAATGTTCTGGATAATTATAAGTAAACGATTTCCGGTTTTCCGTTCGACATTAAATTCCCTATCATTCCTACAAAGGATGATAACAATAACTAATTATATAATATAAACAAGTTGATTATTTCCTGTTTATATTATATAATACTAGTATAAATTAAACAGGAGGATAAATAAATGTACAAAAAAATTAAACTTAACGAAGCTATTATGGGTAACTGTAATATGGAAGTACCCGAAGGTAGTATAGAAACAAAAGGTAATGTTCCTGAGGTTTACGCTGATGCTATAAATCAACGTATTGCTCGAAAAAAGAAGTTTGAAAAAGACTTCGAAAAACAAGACAAAGTTATGAAGGAGTTTACCAAAGAATCACAAAAAACTGAAACTAAACAGAAAGGTACTCCTAAAATGGAAAAATTAAGTCTTGACGAATCATTATTTGAAGAGGATATAGATGATGATAAGTTATATAAAAGGGCTGAAAAGCTTGCTGACGACATAGTAGAATTCTTAGATGATATAAATAAATTAGAAAATGTAAACGATTATCTTTCAGAAACGGATTTAGAGGATATTGGAAATGTTTCTGATATGTTAAACGATTTTGCTCAAACTTATTCTTATATAACAGACAATGAAACTGTTATGGAAGGTGTTCAAAAAGGACTTGTTGAGGATAAAGAGCATGACTTCTACTATCATAAGAAAAGAGAGCCTTTGTTTGACATCATACAGTTAGAGTTAACAGACGGTGAAAGAGTTTATAAAGTGTCTAACGGTAAATATATTCCTACAAAAGCTCCTTCACTTAATCTTGATATAAAAGATGTTTCTTACTCGACCGATAATAAAGGAGATTATCTTGGAGCTTGGGTACCTGATGAGGCTACTCAAGACAAGGTTGTTGAGATGGCTAAGAAATATCATAGAGACTACAAAAAGGGTTATGATAAGTATGTAGCTGATAAGAATAAATACTATGTCAGAATATATCTTAAAGACACTGATTATGATGAACCTTATTATGACCCTGATGTGCCTACCTATTCAAAATAATGTAAATATCTTATGTACAATAACCCTCCTGAGCTCAGGAGGGTTATTTTTATATTCGTAAATAACTTGTATAATTATATGAGTAGAGGTGAAAATATGAGTGAAAAATTACCGATAACACATATGTTTGACAACTATAATGAAAGTGATTCCGGCCTTAAATATAACTTAACAAAAGATTTTCCTCCTATTAACGGAGAGATACAACTTAACCCTCCGTATAAATCATTTGACAAATACGGAAATCTCATATCCTTAAGATGGAATGTAAACGATAAATTTATATTAACTGATACTTTAGATTTATTTTTATTTGTACAATTTGACTCAATAATATATGAGGAGTCTGGAAAAGCCCCAACCCCTAACACCTTTGGACAATGTTGTCAATTAGCTTACAATACAGTAGACCATAAATGTTGGAAGTGTTACGGGTTTGTTAGTGGAATATATCAGTGGGAAGAAATAAATCCTTTAGTATGTATAAACGGTACAGAAAAGATTAAATTTATATTCAATCCAACAGATACTACAGTTAAAATAAAAATACTTAACTTTAGACAAGAATCTATAATTGAAGAAGAGGTAACTGTTGACGATTCTTTGTGGAGTTTACCTATATCAAACGAAAAATATCCACAACTCTTACAAGGTCAATATTTATTAGAAGTAATCATTTCTAAAAACGATGAAACAAAAACAGTTAAAAAAATTCCTCTGACAATAAATTAAGGAGAATTATTTTATGAACAATAATAGTTGTTGTAGTCCAAACCTTCGTATACAAAAACAATTAGATGACATAAACAAAGCTATTGACTCTTTAGAAGCAATAGCTTTACCTCCCGTTTCTATTGAGGACGACGGTAAGTTTTTAATTGTTGATGAGGGTAAATGGACAGCTAAAAATTTACCTCAAGCCGAAAACAATAAATTTTAATATTTAAGTGAGGAAACAGTGAAATGTTTATAGAAAACGACATAAATTGTTTTACATTAAGTAGAGGAGATTACTTTGAGTATGACATCAATATAAATTGTGGTACAAAATTTGAACCAAAACAATATAAATTAGAAAGTGATGATAAATTATATTGTGCAATAATACAACCCGGAGAGTCTTTTGAAAATGCTATTATTAGAAAAACGTTTGATAATAGTAATTTCATAGATGAAAAAGGTACCATAAAGTTTACTCTTAACCCTCCTGATACCGAATATTTGAAAACAGGTAAATATTATTTTACTATTAAATTACTGTATGAAAAAACAAAAGTTTGTACTATACTTCCTATGAAAGATTTCTGGATAACGGGTACAGAGAACAGTGTGTGTGAATGTAGATGAGACAATGACTGATAACAAACTCAGTCATTGTCTTCTTGTATAATATATTGAGATTGAATTCACTTAAAGGGGTGAAAAATATTTGTCTACATATAATCAATTGATAAACCAATTGTCGGGTAAGACTATATCATCTAATGATGTTATTTCTCCAAATTTTAAACCTGTTTGGATTAACAATGTAACTCGTTTGAATGCACAAAACTTAAACGAGAATATGTATAGAAGTATAAATAGTTATGTTTCGGAAGTGGCGAATAAGTCATACGAATTAAGTAATGAACAAATAAGCCTGGTACTTAATCAGTTAGCAGGTTACAGACCCGACCCTGATAGTACAAATGAAATACATAACATTACAATAAGTGCAGAGGGTAGCGGAAAAACAAATAACCTGTTAAGTACAGAAGGTAAATATCAAGCTGTATTTGGACAAGGTAATAAAACAGGTGATGTCGAAGGACAATTTCTTATAGGTAATTATGTAGCACTTAAATCAACAAATGACGATACATTATTTGCCATTGGTAACGGAACAGCCGAAAATGAAAATGTGTCAAGAAGTAATGCTTTTACTGTAAGTACAAAAGGAAATGTTACTACCGGAAGTATTGTGCTTAGAGAAAATGTTACGGAATCTAGTCCTTCAAATACTGCTACAACAAAGAAATATGTTGACGAACTTGTAGCTTCAATATCTTCTATCAGAATTAGGAACACAGATGCCGAATGTACTTGTAATTATTCAGAGGTACAAACATACGCAACACAATATATTGTAACAAATTTAAATAGACAACCTACAGACTATGACGGTTTGTTAATAACTGTAATAGGTTCACCAAGTGGTTCAGCAACTGAAACTGAAATTATTTTATACGTTTATACTAATGGTTTATGGATAAACGCAGGACTTAATGATGTAGACCTTAGTGACTACTATACAAAAACTGAGACTAATAATGAAATAACTAATGCTATTAACGGACTTGATGTTTCTGATAATGCATTAGCTAATAATTTTGTTACAAAAGTCACACAAACAAATGGTAAGATAACTGTTTCAAGAGCTAGACCTACTATTACTAATGTTCAAGGATTACAAGAAGCACTTAACGGTAAACAAGAAACATTAGTAAGTGGTACAAATATTAAAACGATAAACAATACTAGTGTTTTAGGGGAAGGTAACTTTGATTTACCTAAAGTTACTTTTACAGAAAAGACTGAAACTGTTGAAATTCCTCAATATGTTAATGAAGCGGTTACACAAGCAAATGAGATTTTAATGAACTTACGAGATGCTACAGTGTATGATGCTAATAACATAACTTTCAAATTATATGAGGAGGTTATATAATTGGAAGCTAAGTATTTACAAATAGGTTACGAAAATACAAAAACTAAATACGAGGTACCTTTAAAGAACACCTTTAGACAAGAACTTGGAACAAAACAAGATTTACTTGTAAGTGGTACTAGTATTAAAACTATAAACGGTTCCTCCATACTTGGACCTGGAAACATTGAAATTGCAACACAAGCAAATGTTGACAATAAACAAGATAAGTTAGTTTCGGGTGTGAACATTAAAACTGTAAATGGATATTCGTTACTTGGAGGAGGTAATCTTGAATTAGGGGGTGGAGGAGGACAAATAACTATTGACTCCACACTATCTTCAACATCAACAAACCCTGTTCAGAATAAGGTAGTTACGGAGGCTGTGAATAAGAAATTAAATACCTCTACCGATTTTTATTCGATTGAATGGGACGAAGCCTACAAAGCACTTGTGATAAACTTTACCTGAGGGATGATATAGCATGACAGCTTCTAATGTACAATTACTACTTAATGAAAATTTACAATTTTCTTGGAAAAATACAAATAATAGTTTAGGACAATTTACATATAGTCCTAATGATTTGAACGTAAGTTTAAGAATCACTGTTGACGAGCAACCTTCAACATTTAGTTTTACAAAATTTTCTTTAAATGGTATAGATATAGAAGACGGTACAGACCGTTTTGTAGTGTACAATGGTGTTAAAACAATCGAAAAAACATTTACGATACCTTCTGAAGTGTTAATTAAAGGAATAATTAAATCTAATTCAAGCGATTGTATTCCCTTAATACTTGATATACAACTTACAATAAATGTAACAAGTGTAACAAGTGCTACTATAATGCTTTACGGCACAATATATCCAAAAACAATTAGTGCTACTCAACAAACGGGAATAGAAGTTTACTATGATGTGAATGTACAAAATATCCAAAGTGACGGAAGTCATACCTTAAAAATTGTCGATTATTTAGCAACTGATAATACACATTCGTTTACAAATAGTCCCGGAAACATTGAACCAATGGTTGATGTAACTTATTGGGACTATTCAAGATGTTCTATTGAAATACGTCCCAAAAACGGGTTTGTTGCAGTATTTAATACTTTCCCCGAAGATTTGGTTACTGCTGATAATGACAGTTTACCGGTATTATTTAAGTGTCAAACAAGTAATAACACTTACCGATACGCAAATTTTCATATAACAAATATTATTAAAGACACTAATAATCAAATAGTAGGGTTCTTATGTGAAACATCGTTAAGTGAAATTTTTAATGAATCTACTTTAGATTCTCGAAAAGGTGAAATAGTTTGTAGTCCTTTGTTATGTGATAAATTAAATACTGAAAATGTTACCGATGGAATAACATTAAGTACATTTAATCTACCTATTAGGCAATATATATCCAAACGAATTATATTGTCTGCTAAAAATAGGTATACATTTGCAAATGAGTTTATTGAACAGGATATGAAAAAGGGTATTTCTTTTGAAAAAGGTTCTAACATATCTTTAATGAATACGGATTCTTCAAAGGGTTTTGTAGAGAATAACTACATGGGCTTAAATAGTTTAACCGATTATCAAACAATGAATACTGATATTTTAATCCCTACATTAGACTTTACGAAAAAAACCATTGATGGAGTATCAATAACAGCTAATGTGAATACAAACGCCTACCGTATTATTCCTTGTTCTAAACAACCTATATGTTACCTAGAAGGTGTTTACAAAAATAATAATGAGGGACTTGACAGTTTACGTTTTGCAGAAATTAAATTGAACAAAAATAATTACATTTTGGAAGAAAAGAACTACATGATTAAGTTTATAAACAAAAACGATGTTGGCATAGACATAACTGTTACCTTAGTAAATAAATACTCCTTTATAAAAAAGATAAAAATTCCTGCTAATACTACACAATATTTTACGACATTGGTAATAGGTTACTCAAGTGATGATAGCGGTTACGCAGTAAGGGGTTATGTTAGTATTACCCCTTACGAAGAGCAAAAATATAATACAAATTTATATTTATCTGCGTATGCAATTGATACAACTATACCTGATGAATCTACAACTACCCCTATTTATAACCAAATAAAATTTTACAAACCGGACAATACATCGAACGATATTTGTATGGTCACAACAGAACAATTTAATGAATACCCTTATTAAGGAGACAAATATATGGCTAATTTAGTAAATTTATCTATAGACGGTTATGATTTAACCGATTTTATAAGACTAACTGGGAGTGGAGAAGGGACATCATCGTTAACCGGTGGAACTGTAAAATATACTTTTAGACAATGGAAATCTGGAATTGTAGATTTATGGGTAAATGAAACAATAGGTACATTACCTGTCAATACAGGTGGTACCGGAGGACATTATAGTGCGGAATGTGATATAACAATTCCTTGTCCAAGTAATATTACAGACATTGTTTGTGTGTCTGGTAACCATAATGCTAATGGTAAGGTTAATAATGAAACTTTTGTTGATTTATTGATAAAGGATGTTAAGCATTCGGGAAATGATATAATTATAACGTATGAACTGTTTTGTAATTCTGCTCTTTCAACTGATGCCACAGGACAAGTTAATTACTACCATTTACAATATTGTGTATAAAGAGGGTAAAAATGAGAATTAAAAATTATCCAATTGTTAGTGGTTCCCCAATGGTTGATTTCGTTAAAAAAGACAACTCATCATTCTTATTGTCTTCTGACTTACTTACACATGAAATTGACTTCAAATCAGGTTATACCGAAAAAACACATACTTTCAAAGTAACTTTAGACTCTAAAAATACAGATAATATTATATCAGGTAAAATACAGACGGGGGATTTTAAGTTCAGTTCTGTTGATTGTTGTATTCTTAGTGTTACGGAAAATCCTCTCTACCCTTTTCAACAGGTTACTAAAGTTAAGATTAACATAAAAAACGTAACTGTAACCCCTGTGGGTAATGTGATTATTGATTATACAATTCAGGGAGATACGTTAGCTTTTCAAAATAATATGGTTGTTAATGTATACGTATACATTAAAGGACAATCTTTCAATAAATAACTGTATAAAATTATGTAAAAACTATTTATAATATAAAGGAGTATATTATTATGGATATTATTAAAGAAGTAATTTCTCAATATGGAACAGAAATTCTAGGAGGTATTTTAACAGCACTTGCTACATATATTGGTCTTGTTGCTAAGAAGATTGCAAACAAAATTCTTAACGACAAAACAAAAAAATCAGTTGCAAAAACAGTTGTAAGTGCAATTGAACAGTGTTATAAAGACCTCAACGGTCCTGAAAAATTAGAAAAGGCTATTGAAGCAGCTACAAAGATGTTAAATGAACAAGGCATTACCTGTACTGAGGTTGAATTAAGGCTTTTACTTGAAAGTGCCCTTGCTGAATTTAATAAAGTCTTTGAAAAAGACAGTAATAAAGTAACTGAAAAAACTGCTGAATTTAAATAAACATAAAGGACGGTCAAAACCAGTGGATGATTCACTTCGTAATTTAATTGAAAAGATTATTTGGGCGGTTCTTTGTGCTATTGTCAGTTACTGTGTAGCTAAAATAAAGAATTATAAACAAAAAGTAAAAACCAAAGACAATGATATGTTGTTAGTAAAGGACGCCGTTAGACACACTCTCTGTGGTATTTTAGTAGTCAATCACGCTGAATATACTAGTAGAGGTTGGTGTTCACACTTAGAGAAAGAAGAATTCCTTAACGCTTATCAAACGTATCATGAACTTGGAGGTAACGGTGTTATTACACACAAAAAAGAAGAAATTTTGTTACTCCCCGACGAGGAGTCATAGAGGTTTAAGAGAATGAAAAAACAAAAATTATTTGAAAATGACTTTACGGTTAACGGTACAAACTACTTTGACTATGGTACTGAGACTGTTTCAGCTAACGACTTGTTTGATAAAACTAAAACCGGTATGTCTTTCTATGACGACTTAATTAAAGACCCCGAATATGGTAAAAAGGCGAAAAACTTAAAAACAGAAATCAAAATGTTAACACCAAAAGAATATTTTGAAGAATGTGGTAAAATATTTGGTAATAATGCAGAAAAACAAATTAGACAAACAAAAGCTGATACAGAATCTATAAATTATCTTAAAAAAGTAATTTTAGAAGCTAAAAAGAAATTTCCGATAACCTTTCTTAACTACGCCCATAACACACAAGAAGGTAGACATAGAATGTATGTTGCCGCACAATTAACTTCTTGGGATACTAAGTTTCCTGTTTTAGTAGTTGACTACTTTGATAAAGAACTACAAAAACATATTGAAGAGAAAAGAAGTCAAGACAGATTAAACGGACTTGTAAAAGAGGGAGTACGACAGTCGTTATTCTATAAATACACTAACTTGGATGATTTTGTGGAAGAGGTTGAATATAAATTATCAAATATATTTGACAAAGATGTTAAGATTGAAATAAAGGAACTCGGAAAAGACATACAGATAATTGCGGAAGGTGGAAAATACACTTTCAGTAAGGATGAAATAAAAATTGAACCAGACAGGAATGTCGAAGATGATAACTTTGATGACATTTCAGACCAAAACTTTGACATTGACAAATGGTTAGAGAAGTATCTGTAACTTTGAATGGGGTCGAGTAGATGATATCTAACGAATTTGATGTATTAAATACTTTATCGGAAAAAGAAAAAGATATTGTGCTAAAAATTCTTTCTGAATATTCTAAACAAGGCAGTTCATCTACATACAATGAACTGCTTATTTCTGACTATGAAGAGATACCTGTAGGTATTGAAACGTTCCTAAAAGACAAAAAATACTTAGGTAAAGGTTTAATAAATGAAGAAGGTAAATTCACTGTTTACCAATATTGGGTTGACACTTTGAAAAAATTATTTCCTAACCCATTAGAACCTTGCAAATATAATACCCTCGCATTAACGGGGGCTATTGGTTTAGGTAAATCTTTTATGGCTGTCTTATGTATGCTATACGAGTTATATCGTATGTTATGTTTGAAAGACCCTTATTTATATTATGGACTACAACCAATTGATAAAATAACTTTTGCAGTAATGAATATAACATTAGACGCGGCACAAGGTGTTGGATGGGATAAATTACAACAACTTGTACAAAGTTCTGAATGGTTTTTAGAACACGGTACACTTTCAAAAGGTAATTATCCTACATGGTCTCCTGGTAAAAAGATTGAACTTATATGTGGTTCTCAAAGTAGACATATTATAGGACGAGCTTGTTTTTCAGTATTCTTCGATGAGGTATCTTTCCAGCCAAACTCAGATGTTAACAAACAAAAAGAAAAAGCTAAGACTCTTGTAAATACAGCTTCTGCACGTATGCAATCAAGATTTATGAAGGGGGATAAAAACCCTACACTACTTATTGTGGCTTCATCAAAAAGAACAGAACAATCATATATGGAAACATTCATACAAAGTAAGAAAAAGATTGATACAGGTACTACATATATTGTTGATGAACCTCAATGGGTTATAAGAGAAGATAAAGACAGTAAAGTAAAGTTTAAAGTCGCAGTAGGTTCAAAATTCCTTAGCTCAGAAGTTTTACCATTAGACATTACAGATGAGGAGTGTAACAAAGTACGAAATAGAGGTTACAAGATAATTGAAGTACCAATCGGTTACTATGAAAACTTTATAGAAGACATTGATGTTGCTTTAACGGATATTGCAGGTATATCAACAACGAGTTCTAACAGATACATTTCAGGACCTCGTTTAGCTGCTGTTGAAACAACGACTTATCAAAATGCCTTTGTAAAAGAAATAATAGAAGTTGGTAACGCTAAAGAAGATACAACTCAATACTGGGACTTTTTTGATATTAGTAGAATTAAACCTGAGTTGAAAACAAAACCACTTTATATTCATCTTGATATGTCTTTAAGTGGAGATAAAACAGGTATTGCCGGAGTCTTTCAAAGGGGTAAAAAACCTCCTACTGAGGGTGAACCTCCATCTAAAGATATGTACTACACAGTAGCTTTCAATGTTTCAGTTAAAGCCCCACGAGGTTATCAGGTATCTTTTGAGAAAAATAGAAACTTTGTACGTTGGTTAAAACAACAAGGATTTAAAGTTGCCGCGGTCAGTACGGATACATATCAATCAGCACAATTACAGCAAACATTGAATGCCGAAGGTTTTAATACATCTATAATTTCAGTAGACCGGGTAGATACAGACAGAATTTGTAAACCTTATCAATACCTAAGGTCTACAATATATGAAGAAAGAATAGAATTTTATCAAAGTACTTTACTTAAAGAAGAATTGATAGGACTTGAGAGGGATAATAATTCCGGTAAAATAGACCATAGTCCTTCCTCTATAAACTCAAAGGACAGTGCGGATGCCGTGTGTGGCTCTCTTTATAATGCCTCGTTACACGCTGATGAATTTTCTATTGAGTATGGAGAGGACATTGCTACATTAGTCAGTGTAGCTTCAAGTTCTACTAATCAAACTCAAGAACAAATTACAGTTGACTTTGAAAACGAATTAAAGAATTTATTTAGACCACAAAAAACAATTCCTAAACAAAATTCTAAAGACTTAGATTTTGGTTTCGGACCTTCAGTACCTGTTAGTTCTGGGTTTATCTCTGACGGTATAATGGTATGGTAAATTGTATGAAAAATTATAGATATTTTATAGAAAGGTAATAAGAGTGTTTATGTCTGATAAGAAAAATGTAGACTCAGCTTTTGTGCAAGACGATGAACTTTATAATAATAAAATAAAATCTGAAGTTGTCCCTGACAGAAAAAGGGATATTGACTTAGACAAAACTTTATACTCAAATATAATAGGAGCCGCAGCTTCTTCCCAGTTCGATATTAACTCGTTTAATAGTTTATCTCAAACTGCTACAAATAGAAACGAATTATATAATATGATTGACAGTATGTGTGAAGACGGTACAATAAGTGCCGTAGTTGAGACATATGCCGAGGACGCTACGGAAAGAAATGAAAATGGGGATATTGTTTGGGTTGAATCGTCAAGGCCTGAAGTTGCTAAGTATGTTGAATTTCTTTTAGATAGTTTGAATGTCAATAAAAACATTTTCAAATGGACATATTCATTATGTCGTTACGGTGATGTTTATTTAAGGTTATATCGTGAGTCAGATTATGATGACGAGTTATTTAATAACAACAAAAAAAATAATGAACTTAATGAAAACCTTAAAATAATTGATTACAAAAAATCTGATAGGTATGCAACTTATATGGAAATGGTAGCAAATCCTGCTGAAATGTTTGAGTTAACTAGACTTGGTAAAACAGTAGGTTATGTGAAAGCTCCTATACAAGGGGGTACAATTAAAAAAGATGATTTAACACAATATATGAATTTTGTCTATAATTTCAAACAACAAGATTTGGAATTATATCCGGCCACAGAATTTGTACACGCAGCTTTAGAGGATGATATTGGTAGAGAAGAAGAAACCGTTAATATTTATCTTAATAATAAAGATTATGAAAGTCAGTTAAATGCTAAAACATATAAAGTTAGAAGAGGTAATTCATTATTAAGTAACATTTTCAAAATATGGCGAGAATTAAATCTTTTACAAACTTCTGTTTTATTAAATAGATTAACAAAATCTTCAATAGTGAGAATGATTAACATTGAAGTCGGTGATATGCCTAAAGAAAATGTCACTAAAGTTCTCATGGATGTTAAGCGTCTTATTGAGCAGAAAAGTGCAATAAACAAAAATACTGGTATGGCTGAATATACCAACCCCGGACCTATTGAGAATAATGTTTATATTCCCACTCATGAAGGTAAGGGAGCTGTAACAACTTCTCAAATTGGGGGAGATGTCGATGTAAAAAGTTTAGCTGACCTTGACTATTATCAAAATTTGTTATATGGGGCACTTAGAGTACCGAAACAGTTTTTCGCACAAACAGATGATAGCACAGGATTTAACGGCGGTTCCTCATTGTCTATAATATCTTCTCGTTATGCTAAAATGATTAAACGTATCCAAACAACAATGATTCAAGCAATAACGGATGCTATAAATCTTTTGTTAATTGATAAACAATTAGATAGTTATGTCAATGAATTTAAGATACATATGTTAATCCCCGTAACACAGGAAGAAATTGATAGAAGAGATAATTTAAGTAATAAAGTTCAATTAACTTCTGACATAATGAACATGTTATCTGACATAGAGGATACGGGTTCAAAACTTAAAATCCTTAAGGTATTACTTAAAAATATTGTTGACGATAACGAAGTTATTGAAATAATTCAAAAAGAAATAGATAAATTAGAACAAGAAAATTCTGAAGAAGTTGACCTTGAGGATGACAATGATTATCTTGAAGATGAGATGAGTAGTACAAGGGAACCGAAAATGTCTTTTGACAATTCCCCAAAACAAGACTTGAATGATACAATACTCCCTCAGGAGGGCTCTCCCAAGACACTTGAAACAAATGATAATGAAGTTGCATTAAGTGACGACAAATTACCCAGTCCAATCGAACTGGGAGTTGATATGAATGATACACAATAAACTTAGTAGGTAATACCTAAAAGGGGTTTTATAATGATAACTAAAAATGATTGTTTACTTCTTCTTACTGATTTGACAACTAATGATGAAGTTTCAAAGGAAGAATTACAAAAAATGATAAATTTAACTGTTACTAGTAACAGTATAAATGTTGATGTACTTAAATTTATAAATGATAAAAGACAACTAGATTTGTGTAAATTTTATGAACAATTAAGAAAGAATTACAATAATAAGAAATCTAAGTTATACAAAAATATTGTTAAAGAAATTGACGAACCACAAGAAGTGTTGACAACACTATCAGCTCTTGTTACTCAAATACTTTTATTTTCAAAAAAGTGTGATAATAAAGAACTATTCTTGAAACATTCTAGGATAAGTGAAATAACCAAAGTTATAACAAATTATTGTGAAACTTATGATATCACTTTATGTATAAAACTACTTAGAATAATTAAAACTGATATTAAATGTTTAGAGAGTATTAAAAATTAGAAATTTTATTAGTGTAAGCGTTTAGTTTTACTAAACGCTTAAGTATATCCCCTTGACACATTACCTCTACATTTAATATATAATAATTTTTGGTAGTTCGTCAACTAAAAATTAGAAATTTTTATAAAAACAGAAATTGTATTAAATAGTGAAAAATAAACTTCTAAAATAGGGGTAAAAAGAATGCTTGAAAGTTTTAACCATATCAATAAATTTACATATAAGAAATTAACTCCTGAAGAGCAAAAGAGTAGAGGTATTCTTGGAAGACTTGAAGGTGTTATAGCTGACGGTAAAAATCCTACAAGAAATGGTAGAAAATACCCACTTGCATTATGGGAAAAAGTTTTTGAAAATCCTATAATGAAAGAAAAAATAGAAAATAAAGTCTGTTTAGGTGAATTAGGACATCCTGAAGGACGACAAGAAACAGATATTACTAAAGCCGCTTTATGTTTAGCCGAGTTTCCCAAAAAGAGTGACGACGGTGTTATTTATGGTGTGTTTGATATAATCAATACACCTTGTGGAAGAATATTAAAAACTTTATGTGACTATGGTTGTAATATCGGCGTATCTTCTAGAGGTAGTGGAGATACTTATGAAGATTATGACGGAACAGAAGTTGTTGATGAAGACACTTATGAGTGTGAGTGTTGGGACGCTGTTTTACTTCCTGCTGTAGAGACCGCTCGACTTAATTATGTAAATGAATCAATTGGTAATAAAACATTGTATAAAACATTAAATGAAGAACTTAATTCAGCCGAAACCCCTAAAATCAGGGCCACGATGGAAGAGTGTTTAGGTAGAATTGGGTTAGACTATAAAGAGTCATCAGACGAAACAATAAGTGACGTACAGGATGACGATGTAAACAAACATAATGACGAAGCCGACAATGCCGGAGAAGATTTATTAAAAAGTTTACAGGAAGCATTAAAGGAAAACGCAGCCTTAACTAAACGAGTTACAAAACTACAGGAAAAACTATCAGTTTGCTATGCAAAAGATGTTAAGAATGAAGTTGTAGTAACTAAGTTGAAAAATGCTGTTGTTACATTATCCGAAAATGTAAAAAAGTATGCGGCTGTTAAAAATCAGTTGGTGTCAATGAAGGAACAGCTTAAAACTAAAGATGATGAAGTTGTTGAGCTTAAAAACTTAAACGAGTCATTAAACAAAAGATTTGAAAAATTAAAGACAAGTTGTAAAACATTAAACAACAATATTGACACCAAAGACGAAAAGATAGTTTCATTAACGGAAGAACTTGGTAAAAGTAAAAAACAAATTAACGAGGCTATGTCAAAAGACAAAAAAGAAGTAATTTCGTTAAAGGAAGAACTTAATGAGTTACGTAGAGACTCACAAGCAAAGAACGCCCAGTACAAAAATAATTTGAAAAAAGCTGATAAACTTGTAGAAAAGTATCGTAAGTCCTCGGAAGAGGCCGTGAAACGCTACATCGAAAATAAAGCTTCACAACTGGGAGTATCTGATGTCGAGATTAAGAATAAATTAAAAGAATCTTATTCATTTGATGACATTGATAAAGTTTGCGACGAGTTAAGAAACTATAAGATGAACATGAGTAAGTTACCATTCAATTTTGGAGTTACCGATGGTAGTCGAATAGTTATGACAGAAAGTAAAAAAACTAAGAGGTATGAAAATCCCGATGATGTTTTAGATGAAGATTTATTAAAATTATTAAATTAAATTTTGAAAGGAATTAAATAGTTATGGCAAAGAATTTACTTGAATCTTATGCTAAGCGTATTGCTTTAGCTGAGTCGATTCATAAAAAGTCACATAATGGTGCTGCAATGTCAGCACAAAAGAAAGTCGCTTTAGCAGCTATGCTTGAAAACACATCTAAGTTTATGAACGAAGCTTTTGAAACTTCTGCTGCTACACAGCGTAGTGCAATGGGAGATTACAAGAGATTTTGTCTTAATATTACAAACTTAGCTGTACCGAACCTTATCCTTCCCGAGATAATGCTTGTTCAGCCTATGACAAGTATTGCAGGTTATGTTACTTATGTTAAGTATTCTGCTGGTATTGATAAGGGTGGTGTAAAGGTTAATGACCTCTTTAATAGTCCTTATCATATGGGCAAGATGGACGAAGACCGTGCTCGTTACACATCTGACACCATTAGCGAATCACACACAGTAGTTGATGGTGATATTGTTGCCGGCACTTCCAAGTCATTTACTCTTGATTGGGCTCCCGTACTTGGAATTAAACAGCTTATGATTGGTGACACGCACTATAAGGTTGTTGCAGCTGGTAGCGAAGTTGTTGACGAGTCTGTTAGTTTTGATACAAACACAGGTAAAGTCTCATTTAATAAGGATGATACAAAGTTTATTGCTGGTGCCGTTGTTAAGGTACTTTATATATATGACAATGTTATCATCCCTCAACAGGAAACACCTACATCACTTCCTACACTTAAGGCTTCAATGGCTTCTGTAGACCTTCATGCTCACGCTCGTAGAATTGCCATTTATTACAGCCAGATTGCAGCTTTCCAGGCTTCTAATGATTATGGCTTTGATATGGGTCAACAGCTTGCAGCTCAGGCACAGGGCGAGTTACAGTATGAAATAGACACCGAAGGTGTTAAGTTACTTAGTGCTGGTGCAGAGATTGATACTACTCTTAATTTTGAAAGATATAAGGACGACAAGGCAATTTCTCGTTCACAGTATTATGAAGCATTTAGTGAAATTATCGCTCGTGCAAAGGCTGTCATTTACAAGAGAACACAGAAGTTTGCTCCCAACTACATGGTTTGTGGTGCTGATGTACTTACAATCCTCCCATTTGTTAAGGGTTGGACACCAGCTCCTGCTGCAGTAGTTAATGGTCCGTATTTTGCAGGTACTGTTGATAGCTTAAAAGTATTTGTTTCACCGGCTCTTGCGGATGGAGAATTCTTCTTTGGTGTAAATGGTAATGACCTCCAGACAAGTGCTGCTGTTTATGCTCCTTATATGGCTGTTGTTCCTACACAGTTACTTGGTTTACCGGATGGTACAATGACACAAGGTTTCAGTACTATGTACGATATGAAGCTCTTATCAACATACAACAAAGTAGGAGACGAGGTTGTAGACACTAAAGAGGGTGAAGTTGGACAGTATTCATACCTCCTCGTTAAAGGTAACTTACTTGATACCAATGCTAACAACCTTAATGTTAAAGTTAACAGCTAACAATTAAACCTATAAATAAAGACAGGTTGAAACATACCTGTCTTTTTTGTTACTTAAATTTAGTTAATCAATATTTTAAATTATAATATAATATATTAAATATTAGTAGAAAGGTGTGTTTGTCTTGTTGTATAAATGTGAGTGTGGAAAAACATTTGAAAATAAACAATCATTTTTAGGTCATAAGAGTAATTGCGATATACATCTTAAAAGTGTAGGTAAGAATTTTTGGACAAAAGACAATAAAGACACTCACCGTAAAAAGAAAATAATTGAAAAGTACGGCTCTTTAGAAGAATATAGTAGACAACATAGCGAAAGTATTAAAAAATCATTTGAAAAACGTACTGACACTTTCAATTATAAAATAAAGAATATTGATAAAGAAGAGTTTGTAAACGATTACTTGGTACTCAATAACTCTCGTAAGTATATGATGGATAAATATAACGTTAAAAGTTATATGCTTGATAAGATAATTGATTATTTTGATTGTCATAAAAGTAAAAAACAAGCCGCTAAACTAAGTTGGGCTACTAAGTATGAAATATATCCTTCAGATAATATAAACAACTGGCAAAAAGGACAACAAACAAGAATTAATAATTATGGAACGTTAGAAGAATCTTATAAACAAGGATTGATAAAACAAAAACAAACAATGGTTGAAAGATACGGAATTGAAAATCCTTTATGTTTAGCTTATCTTTCAACACACCGTAGAAAGAAATTTACAAAACCGAACAATCAGTTTGCAAAAATATTGGATAATAACGGTATTAAATACGAAAGAGAATTTGTGCTTGAAACAAAAAGTTATGATTTTAAAGTAGATAATTTTTTAATTGAAATAAATCCTACTGTTACACATAATACGTATTACATTCCTTACGGAAATAAAAGTGGATTAGACGAAAACTATCATAAAATTAAAACAGATTTAGCAAATAAATATAATTATAGGTGTATTCATGTTTGGGACTGGGATGACGAAGTTAAGATAGTTAACTTATTATCTAAAAGAGAAAAAGTTTATGCCAGGGATTGTGTAATAAAAGAAGTTGATAAACAAACAGTAAAAACATTCCTTAATAAGTATCATTTACAAGGATATGCTAAAGATACCATCCGATTAGGATTATTCAATAAAGAAAAATTAGTCTCTGTAATGACGTTTGGTAAACCTCGTTACAATAAGAATTACGAATACGAACTAATTAGATTATGTAGTCCTTATTATGTTGTAGGAGGCGAAGAAAAATTATTTAAGTATTTCACAACTAAATTTATTCCTAAAAGTATTATATCATACTGTGACAAATCAAAGTTTGAAGGGAAAGTTTATCACAGACTAGGATTTACCAGTAAGGGTACAACTTTAAGTAGGCACTGGTACAATCCTAAAACTAATAAACATATAACAGATAATCTTCTTAGACAAAGAGGGTTTGACCAGTTATTTGGTAATCAATATGGTCATTACGGGAAATCTAGTAGTAATGATACTATCATGTTAGCTCACGGGTTCTTACCTGTCATTGATAGTGGACAAGAAACTTTTATATGGAAATTAACTGGGAAGTAATTGTATAAAGTGTTGTAAAAATTTGTTAAAGGAGAGCTTACTAAAATATGCAAATGGACGCTTATGTAGATGAAATAAAGTTAGCTCTTACTGGAGGTGTGTTAGATTTAGAAGTAGACGATAGCACCCTACAGAAAATAGTTAATTCAGCACTAAGAGAAGTGCAAAGGTATATATGTTCAACAAAAATAATAACTGTACCTTATAGTAAATGTATTGATTTAACAAAATATAAGGTTAACGCTGTCACTAAAGTTTTACGTTCTACTGGCACAGGTATAAGTGAAGATACAGGTGATAGTAGTACTGTTAGTACAGACCCTGTTCAATTAGGATTATATCAATTTGCAAACGGTTTAGGAAGTATGTATAACTTTCAAAATTATACGTACAATTTTTCCTCTTGGAGTACTGTACAACAAATACATAATACCTTATCGACTGACTTGGCATACTATTTTGAAGACAGCGAGAAAAAACTTTATATAAACACAACATTAAATATAGGGGATAGTGTAACTATTGAATATGTACCGAGGTACGATAGTGTTGAGGAAGTCACTTCCGATTTCTGGATTGATGTTATAATGAGGCTTTCTAAAGCCTTATCAAAAATATACGTCGGTAGAATAAGGAGTAGATTTACCCAATCCAACGCCTTGTGGGCACAAGACGGTGAAACATTACTTAATGAAGGCAACACAGAATTAAGTGAGTTAAGAACATATTTACAAACAAATACACAACTTATATACTGTTACGATTGATTTGTTCAATTGTATTAAATTATTGTAGTTAAATAAAATTTTATTAAGGAGATATTATATGAGTTATTTAACAGAAGCCTTCAAAGCTCTTGATGCTTTGAATGAAGAAACTTTTGACGTTTCTGCAGACGGTATAAAGAAACTTGCCGACTTTGAAAACCTTGACGACAATGTTGACGAAACAACTATCTTCGATATGGACGCCGAGACTGAAGACGACATTGAAGATTCTTATATTGGTAAAGTCATTATTGATTGTAACGTTTGTCATTCAAAAATTTATAAAGACAAGGACGAAGTCGTCATTGATGACGAAACAAACAACGCTAATATAGATATGGAGTGTCCTTATTGTTATTCTACAGACGGATTTAAAGTTATAGGTGAAGTAGCTCCTATGAATACTGAAACCGAGGAAAAAGTAGAAGATGATATTGATATTGAAACACACGAGGATTCTGACAAACCAACAACAGAAACAGAAGAAAATGTTGAATTAGAAGAGTCCTTAAATGAAGCTACTACCGACAGGGTTCAGAATTTACTTAATATTATTGATAAATCATTCGAAGTATCTGAAGATGATTTCATAAATGAAGCCGTTTTAGATGAAGATAATAAAATTAGATTATCTTCTATTCCTGGGGTAACACGAGACCGTGAAGGAGATTTTACCGACGACGGTAATAGATTCCAAGCATATCTTTACAAAGGCCTAATTCCAATAACATATTTACGTTCAGGTAGTGATGTATATATAACAATCGCTTTCCATCATTTGGAAAATATAAATTATGAAGAGTACAAGGAATTTCCGTCTTATAAGCATGTGGATGATTTCAATGGTGTTTCTGTAGCAAACTTCGACCCTCAAGTTTTCAAAAAGAATCTTGATGCTGCTTATGACGATGTTACTACTTTCTTAGGTAATGTACAAGAAGTAGACCCACAACAACTAGAGGACAGAATTAAAGTTATAAATAAAGCATGTAAAGAATACGAGGAGAAGGTTAAACAGTATATTAAGGACAACGCCCTTAATATTATGAAAATACCCGATTATCAATTTAGGCGATTAAAAAGTTATGTTATTTCAGCTTCAAATAGAACTGCAGATGCTATAAGAGATGCCTCTGCAGCCTCCAAACGCGATTTTATGTCGACTGATATTGAAAAATTGAAGCAAAGAATTTCTAGTAGTTGGAATTTTAAATATATTGAAGATATCCTTAACAGTGTCAAAGAGTCTTTTAACGAAGCTACTGTAACAGATTATAAAGGTAGTTTAAGTAATATCTTAGTAAAAAATAAAGATAAAATATCAAAAATGGCTACTAAAGGTGAAATCGTAAAATTTTTAGATTCAATTACTGACGAGGTAAGAGATAAAAATTATCTTGAAACTGTAAAAAGTAATATGCAAAAGAAGAATGATTTCGGAGCCTTACAGTATATTTACGGTATAATCCTTTCAGGTGAAGGTAAAGGTGTTAAAGAATCCATTAAAGAAAATATAGGCACTGACATAGATAAATATCAGCAATGGGTTGATTATGATATGAAACGTTATGGTAAAATATCTGGTCAGACGAATAAAGAAATAAAAGGAGCAGGTCTTCAAGTAGTTAAGGACAAATACGGCGACTATCAAGTAATTGCTGGTAAGTATGATGAATCATTAAAAGAATGTGTAAAAGATTTAACAATTACTACAGATGAGTCAAAAACCACAATGACTTCAGAAGATAACGGAAAGGTTACAGTTACAACTGAACCTGTTGAGGATGAACACTTTGAAGACAAAGAAGTTATAAAACCTTTAGACGATGAGACAATTCAAGATATTGAAACAAATTCAATTGAAGATGAATCAGAAGAAGAAGACGACGATAATGAAGAAGAGACTGAATTTGCAGAAAACGAATTCAATGAATCTTTCAGTAAGTTGTGTGAAAATTACTTAAAGGAAAACTATAGTAACGTAGAATCTTTCAAAGCTACGAAATCTACCCACTCTCCAAAACAGATAATTGTTGAAGGTTTAATTAAGTTTACAAGTGGTAAGATTAAAAATACTAAATTCTCCTTTAATGAAAACATTTCCACAAAGAACCATAAAGGATTTCAAGGAAAAAACTTAAATATCACAAAGGACGCAGCCCCTTTCTTATTAAAAACAAATAGTGAAATGGTTTGTGAAGCTTTAAGTTACAATTACAGAACAAAAAATGATGAAAACAAAAAGGTTCGTTGTAAGGGTATTGTTAAAGAGGGGGTGAATTTATGAGTATTAAAAAACTTAATGAGTCAATAGATAATTTATTAAACGAAGTTGATGTATCAAAGGTAGAGATAAAACCTACCTTTGAGGAAGAACTTCGTAAATATCTTAAAGAAACCTTAGATTATTGTATTCGTAATGATAAATCTCTTTATAGTATAGCCGATTCATTTGCAGATAGAATAGAAAGTATGGTTTCTGATAAGCGCTGGTGGGAAATTACTGACTGTGATTTTTACACAGAAATGTTTAATACAGGTGACTTTAATTCGGTTATAAACTGTATTATAGACGAACTCAAACCGGAGTATAAACAAAATGTTAACGAAAGTTACAACCCCGAACCTGATGAAGTTACTGATTTTAAAAAAGCTGTTGAGTCTGCCGACACTATTGATGATATTCAATTTTTAATTTATGAATTATCGGACGGTGTTGCAGAGGAAGCTTGCCAAGTAGCATTTGATACTGCAACAAATTCGGACGAAAACGACATAGATACCGTCAAAGATGAAGTTATTTATGCAATTGATATTTATCTAGAAGACAACGAATTTAACGATGGCTATCAAAAAGGCGCTACTCCAAAGCATAAAGATGTCATTGAAAGTACTCACGATTATGGTGGGGCATACGACATCGACCCGTCTCAGTATTTTACAAGAGACGATATCAATGAATTTGCAGAAGATGTTGTAGATGCTATCAATGCACGTTCTTATTCTAGTGTAGAGCTGGTCAGCACTTATCTAGAGAATAATAACCTGGAGGTTACAGTAGAGTGGGACGGTAATGAAGTTATAGCTTCAAAGAAAATTGATATGCGAAAGATACGTAAACCTAAAGATATAAATAAGTATATTAAACCCATCGCAGATGAATTGATTCGGCAATTAAAGGAATTTGGTTTTGACGCAGGTCCACATTTACATACTGAAGATTATCTTAACGGAAGTTACAATCCTAAAAATAAGGAATCTGTTAATAAAAATACTTTATCTGAAGAATACGACGAGCCGGAATTATTAGGTAAAGGTTATGCTGCCCCCACTTCAATGGACTATGTTTCTAACATTAAAAGACTTGTTAAAAATAAAGTTACTGATTTTAAAGACGTACAAAATCTTATGCAAAAAACAATGGACAATATTGATGATTTTGATGATTACTGGAAAGTTCATAAAGCGGCCATAATGAAAAATATAAAAGAAGCACAAGATTTAATACCTACAGAGTATAGGATATAAAAACCTGTAAAGACATAAAGAGGTAGGAAATAACCTACCTCTTTATTCTTGTATATATAATTGATAATAAATAAGTAGGTGAAACTTTGAAATTACGTTTAATAGCTAAACATGGTGACGATGTGTATCTTTTAACAGAGATATTATCAGAGAAGGAGTAATAATATGCAACAAAAATACGGAAAACTACTCACTCCTGACATAAAGATACATAGAAAATATTTCGATGAAATGGTAAAGTTATTAGGTATACAAGTAATATATAGGGCTCCAAGAGAAGATAAAACTTGGACAACCTATTCTGAAATAGATAGTAATTACAAAGAACCTTTACTTATCGGTTGTATCTTTGAAGAACATCCTACACAAAGCACTATGAAAAAACGTGGTTGGGTAAGTGAGTTACAAGAAAGTAGTTCTTTAATTGATATTGCATATGACACTCCTGAAATACAAGTAGGTGCACTATTTATAGTCCCTAGTGGAATAGACAATAGTAAAGGTAGACTATTCAGATGTGTAAAGATAACAAATTCAATGGTATATCCAGCAGCAATAACCTGTGAAATTGTTCCTGAGTACGAGAACACTTACATATCTGAAAACAAAAATTATGAACATAGTTCGTTTAATTTATTAAATAAAGAAGAGGGGTACAATTAAAATGAAACTAGTATTATTAGAGGCTGTCCCTTCAATATCTGAAGACATTTTTAAAAAATGGAATAAAGGAAGTACCCAAACAAGAAGGAATATAACCGAACAAATTATAAAAGCCTATCCAAACAAAGGTCTAAAAAATATTAAAGATGCTATATTTGAAAATTTTGATTTTTACGGAATAGACGAAAGTAAAAATCCGTACATGAAATTTCTTGACGAGTTAGAGTTTGAACCTAAAAAAGGTTATGAGGACAATTTCAAGTTATTAAATGATTATATTCAAAGCGGTAAAGTTGATTTGTCACATGACTACTTAAGGTTTGAGTCATTATATAATAGGCCAAAAACTGAGTTCGACTATACCCTAAACGCGTTTGAAATTGTAATGGATAAGAAAGAGTTGTCAAAGTACTTTACGGATACAACACATATTTCAGAAGACCAATTTATAGACCCAACTTCGGGAGATATACTACCAGCTGGAAAACCGGGTGACGAAGGTATTGACACAATATATGGTGTAATTGAACAATGGTCAACTGATGATACCGGACATTCTAATAAAGTTAGTTCAACTAATTACGAGTATACATTGAACGATGCGATAAAAAGATTTAAGATACCTTATACACAACAAGCAAATGTAGTTAAAAAATGGATATTGGAATACTTTAATAAGGCTAGTAAAATTGAATACCCAATAGAAAATAAAAGTTATTATGTAAACACGGCTTATAATTATTTGACAACTGACAAGTTAAGATTAACAAAAGCTATGCAGGATAAAATCCTTAAACAAAAATCATATAGTACGTTGAAGGATATTCCCAGAAGTGAAAAAGTAGAAGGTAATATAATATTTGTCAGAGAGAAGGAACACCTTGATAGGCCCCTTGAAAGTAATTTAATAAATACATATTTAGTTTTTCACGATGGTAATTGGATAACTTATGACGAATATTCAACAGCTGTAAAACAGGATAAACGAAGTACGTTACTTAATATGAAAGTAATAAGTAATATTAGTGACAAAGTTGAAATAACCGCCGGTATAATAAGAGCGTTAGACAAGATGTCTGACGACGATGATAAAGCTAATGACATTAACAATTATCTCTAATAATTACGATAAAGAATTTATCAAATGGTTAACAAGTGAAATATCTATTGAGATTTTACAAAACCTTGATAATAAACAGTTTATACCTTTGAATAAATATTTTAATGAAACTAATGTATTCGATGGTATAAATAAACCGTTTGACTTAAGGAAGATTATAATTTTAGCAGTAAAATTTTTTACTTTCGAAAAAATAAAAGGTGGATGGCGTTTATACATTAACCCTGTTAAAAAGTACCCCCACACTAACATAAGTATTATTTCGCTTTGTAACTTAATCGAGGACGGTGTTTTCGGAATAAATGGTACACATATATTCCTTAACACGTTTAATTATGTTAAAAATAATTTGGATGAATATTACGAGCGATATGTAAATGAGGTTTAAAATGTCTATTAAGTTGTACGATGATGCAATAATAAATAAATTAAGAAAATGGACCAATGATACACAAATAAATTTAGTTAGTCCAAATGATGTTAAAAGGTTGTTCCAAGTAATTGCTGACAAAAATAATGACTCTCCAATTCAGTTACCCTTGATAAGTTTATCGAGAAGTGGGGGTTACACAGTACTTGATACAACAAAAAGAGTTTTAAGTTATGACGGTAAACAATTAGGTGCTATAGCAGGAGGAAGAAGTTATCAGTTAAACGCTATACCTATAAGTATACCTTATCAGTTAGATATATACACAAGGTATTTCGATGAGGCTGATGAATTTACAAGAAACATTGTATTTAATATTGTAAACTATCCGAAGTTAGATGTTATAATTCCTTATGAAGGGGTTAATTTTCACCACGATGCAAATATACGTATGAGCAGTGAAGTTGAAGACAACTCAAATATTCCTGAAAGACTAATTTCAGGACAATTTACAAGGAATACAATTCATTTAACTGTCGATGACGCATACTTGTTTGATGTGAGATACAAAGACACTATCTCTCTTTGCACACAATGTGTCATATCAGATAAATCAGAAGAAGAGTTTATGAAAGATGTTATATTAAAATAAGGAGAAGACATATGCCAAAGATTGAAATTGTTGAACACGATTTAACTAGTCCTGGTAAAAATTCCGAGAGTACGGATATTGCCTATATTCCCGGTTTTGTAGATGTTACTAATAATTTTACAAAACAGGAGTATAAGAATGTAATTGGAATAAACAAACCTACCTTATTTACTGATGTTGCAAGTTTTGAAACGATGTGTGGTAAGAAAGCCCCAAAGTTTAGCACGACTCAGTATTATAAGGACATAGGTGGTATGGGAAAAGGTTTTGCTAACGAAGCTGTACCTTACAGTGGTGTTATGTTTGCCACAGATGATTTAGACCCTAGTTATGTAATGGCTAAGGAGTTACTTAGTCAAGGACTTAATGTTTTATATGAACGTGTTAATCCTGACATTGACATTCCTGAGTATACAACTTTAAGTGGTACACAACCGGAAGACTGGGCTCAGAATTATACTAATTACGAGGAACAAAAAGAAGTTTACACAGATTGCCTGTCTGCTTCTATGCCGGAGTTTTTTGAAGTAGCCAACGGTAAAGTATATAGTAGCAGTAACACTTACTATACGAGAAGTATTAAAAATATTACTATTGATGATGTTACAATGGAACGTTTTGTATATGTGGCTACTACTATTGATAGTCAAGATATTGATAATGGAGTCATTAAATCTACAGGTAACGCTTCAAAGGTTTTCTATTTAGCTCTTACCACAATTCCTTATTATTTAAGGAAACCTGTTTCAAATGATACCTCCTATGTGGCTGATAAGTATTATCAGAGAAAACCAGGTGCTCAAAATAATTATCAAATAATTACGGGAGATAGTCCTGCCGATTGGCCGACGGGTGCTTATGAATTTACTTTACAAGAAATTAAAGAGGTAACCGAAGATACCGTAACATATAAAACATATAGTAATGAATGGATTGAAAAGTGGGCTACCGACGGCGTTGTCAAGGATACTGTTTGGGATAAAAATCTTTCCCCAACTTTTGATTCGTCAAAAACGTATAGAGTTATGGTTAACGGTATTAACATTAAAACAATGTATAACGCTCTTAGTAAAATATTTGACGCGGGTTCCAGTGATGGTTTAATGGATAAAGGTAATTATTCGTTTAAGTATATGACTACTGGCGGTTATCCTGTTTACGAATACAACTCTGGAGCTCTTGTACAAAAAATGTTAAATGTTGCTTACAATCGTGGTGACTGTGTAGCATTTATTGACCATACAGATAATGTAGAGCGTACTACAAACATTGACCATGTTGATAGCCTTTATGCTGTAGTGCAAGACGACGAATCTTGGAAGTCACACGGTGAGTTTGGAACAATGTTTACTCCTTGGGCTACATATAATCGCACAACCTTTGATGGGGATATAAATACAAGTGACCAGATTAGATTACCTGCAAGTTTTGCTTATTTAGCCGCATTAGCCGATTCGATTAAAACTAATGCTAATTGGTTGGCTATTGCAGGAGCTGCAAGAGGTAGTGTTTTACATTTAGCGGACGAAGGTATGACAACTATAATTCCTAATGGAGCTGCTGATAGGATGCAACCAAGGAATGGTGTAGCTATAAACCCAATTACAAATATCAATCCTTATGGAAATGTTATTTGGGGAAACAGAACTCTTAAAGACAATGCTACAGACGGTAATTTGACAGCTACTTCGTTCCTTAATATTAGAAATCTTGTAAGTGATGTTAAGAAACAATGTTATACGACAGCTCGACAGTTAACATTTGAACAAAACAATGATGTATTGTGGACAACATTTAAGGCTCTTATGTCCCCGTTACTTGATACGATGTTATCAGGTTATGGTATAAGTGGTTACAAGATAGTAAAAGATTTAGATAAACAGAGAGAACTTGGTAATCCTAAAGCTACATTATGTGTAAAAATAGTTTTACACCCAGTATATGCTGTTGAAGATTTTTATATTTCAATAGTGTTGAAGGATGACGAAGTTTCTGTTAACGAATAAAAACTAAACTGTAATGTTAGTCCTAAGTATTTGTTAATATGACTTAGGACTAACTTTTAAAATAAACAATATAAGTATTTTAACCGTTATATATAAATGATAAAAGGAGACTTATGACATGGCTATTGAACAGATAGGTACATATCATCTTTCAGATAACCCACAGTTATTTGAAATTCAGAGAAATAATAACTACGTCTTTTCGGTACCGCTTTTAGGAGGACCTTCGGGAGACCCACTAATCCGTGCTGGAGCGATTGGAACTGAATCTAATGCCGAAATTAAGAACGCTTCCGAATTATTAAGATTGTCAGTTAGTTCAGCTGCGGTACCTCATTTTTCACAGGAACCAATTGAAATTAAAAGAGGTAATAGCACATTACGTTATGCAGGTGTTCCTAATTTCGAAGCTGGCTCGTTCCAGTTCCACGACTTTATTGGTGCACAAACAAAAGATATCTTAATGGCTTGGCAAAACCTTTCGTATGATGTCAATACTGAAAAAGTTGCAAGTTTACAGCGAACAAATTATAAGCGACTTGCATATCTCATTGAATATCCCCCGGACTACTATGAGCCTGTTCGTACTTGGAAATTATACGGTTGTTGGATATCATCCCTTAGTGAAGACAGTTATACTAATGACAATGGCGATAAACATATGATAACTGCAACAATTCAATACGATAGAGCACAAATTGATTTAACAAGTGTTCTTTAATTTAGTTGATTATTGATAATTAAACAGATAAAATAAGAGGTGTAAAAACCTCTTATTTTTATGCACAAATTTTTTAATAAGGGGTTATTTTCAACGATACGAAAATGACAACATTTACAAAAGTGTTCTTCACTCTTTAAATTTATTGTATAAAATACCGAAGACAAAGTCCTCGGTATTTCTTTTTCTAAGGAGGAAGTTAATGATTGTTCTGAACGAGGATACTAGACAAAAGTTAATAAATAAATCAAAATCCTCTAAAAAAGGAAAAGAAAGATTTAACAAACGAAACCGTTCAAAGGTCGGTAACACTGTTAGAGCTTTTAATAGTATAGATATGAATAAACTTTTTAAAAATGATATACTATCTGTTAATATTCCTGTTAAGGGAGAGACAAATGATTATATTGTAAACATAACCTTTGGAGGATTTCTTGAAATATTAAGGGACGAAGTAAAACGTACGGGACAATGTACTTTTAGAGAAGTTTCACGAGCAGCCATTAATGGATTTAATCGTGACGATGTTTTAATTGATTGCTCTTGCCCAGATAACCATTACAGATATAAGTTCTTCCAAACAGTAAATAAGGTTAATAGTAATGGTAGTGAAACTCGACCGTCTGACATAACTAACCCTTACGATACATTAGGTAGCGGTTGTAAACACATACTTCTAGTATTAAATAACACTTCGTGGGTATTAAGAGTAGCTCGTGTAATCATTAACTATATTGATTATATGAAAAAACATTATCAAAAGATGTATGCTGATATAATATATCCGGCAATTTATGGAAAACCTTATGAAGAGCCTGTACAATTATCTTTTGACGATAGTGACGAATTAGACACAAGTACAGATGCAATTGATAAAGCGAATGTCGAAAAACAACAGTCGACAAGATTTAAAACTGGTAATACACAAGGAATACGCTTTGCAAGTAAAGATGACCCTCAACAAACCCGTTTGAAAACAGAAAATCCTGACGACGATGTTGGTTACTTATCTTAATAATAATTGACTTTTAAGGTTATTTCAATGTATAAAAATATATAACATGAAATAACTTTACAAAGGAGTCAATTATGGCAGATTTTGCAATAGCTGAAGAGTTTACATTACCGTCTTTAGGTAAGGTATATTCTGAGAACGTAACACCAGTTGTTAAATTAAAGTCAATGACAACCAATCAAGAGATGAAAAGATTATCTCCCGGAGAAAGACCTTACAAAACAATGTGTGAGATAATTGATGAATGTTTAGTAGAAAATCCTGGAATATCGTCATACGATATGTGTTTAGCTGACTATCAGTTCCTCTTACAAAAATTAAGAGTTGTCACATACGGAAAAAACTATAATTTACAGTTTACTTGTCCATATTGTGGAACAAAAGAGGAAACAACTTTAGATTTAGATGAATTAGAAGTAACGTTGTTAGATTCAGAAAATCTCGGAGATTTACAGGAGTTTTTACTACCAAAAACAAATAAACGAATTAAACTCAAAATGCAGACCCCGAGGATGATTGACCAAATATCTATTCAAAGTAAAGAATTAGATAAAAAGTCAAAAGGAACACAAGGGGATACTGCATTTTTATTTACTTTGGAGTATATGATAGACACTGTAGACGGAGAATATTTAGACCAGTTAAATAAAGAGCGTTTTGTTAGAAATCTTCCTATGATGGATACAAACTTTATAACAAATAAAGCGCAGCAGTTATTAGACAGTTTTGGTATTCAAACAAGTATTAAAAGAGAGTGTTCGGTATGTGGGTTAGATTATACAGGTTCCTTTCGCTACACAAGGGAATTTTTTAGACCCTCAAGTTACTAATACTGGAGCTCCGTATGCTCCAATACGTCTTAAACAGATAATTGAGGAAAGATACCAAATAACCAAGCATACTCATACGTCATATAATGACGTAGGAGAAATAACGCCATTAGAAAGAGATTATCTCTTAAAGTTTATAGTAGAAGACATAGAGCGAAATAATAGATTGATAAAAGAAGCACAACAAAATAGAAAGAGGTGAGTTAAGTGGCTGATTTTAATATCGGGGAAATAGAACGTAGTGAACTTAATAAAACAACAAGCTCTAACTCACAGTTCGCCTCATTAAGAGAATTAGAAAAACAATTAGGTAAAAGAAAAGCTCTTAACAAAGACTTTCAATTCTATCTTACAGAACTGTCTAAAAAGTCAGATTTAGAAAGACTTAAAGAAGAGATAAAAAATTGTAAAAACAATTTGGAAAAAAGACAAAAGCTTGAAAATGAGTATGCACAGAAGATAAAAAATATTCAAGAAAAAGCTTACAGGGCAGCTACCGAAACATATAAAAACCTTGTCGATAAGTCAATGAGTGAGTATGCTATAAAAGCTTCTAAAACTTATGCTGACGCTGAAAAAACTCACAGAGAAGAAATTGAGGAAACTTTTGCCAGAGAAACGTCCGGTATGGATAAACGGACAAAACAGTATAAACAATTAAACAAACAGAGACAAAAAGATTTACGAGATTCAGTTAAAGTTGAATCTCAAGCCCGTAAAATTGCAAATGAAAAAGAACTTGCCTATGAAAAAAGTTATGCGAACGCATTAGGTAAAAGAAGTGAAAAACTAAAAGCTATAGCTAAGGCTCGACAGAATGATTTAGACAACGCTGTACAAAAATATGTTGACTTAAAAGAAGCCGGAGCTAGTGAAGCACAGTTAAAAAAAGCAAAACAAGACATTTCGACAGCAAAAGAAGAATCTTTCAAAGCTGACCAAATGGTTAACCTCTTCGATAAATTAGGACAGACAATAAATAATTTAGGGCAAGGGGTTTCAAATGTATTCCATGAAGTAGAGAACTTAATGACCGAATACAATGCTCCGATAAGTTCTCGTTTACAAGGTAGTGGTAAAACCTTTTCTAATATTCTTGATTTAACCGTTGCTAACACTTCTGTTTCTCCCTGGGTTAAAACTACCGAAGTTTTAAGTGCAGTTAAAAAAGCTTCTGACCAAGGTATTGCTTATAATATTGAGCAAAGAGCATTTTTGGAAAGTATTTCGGATAAGATTGCTTCTACATTTGATGCGTTCGATAGTAATCTTACAAGGTTAATAAGACTACAACAAGCCGACTCTACCGCCGCAAGGTTAGGTATGGAGGCAAGTTTAACAAGTACATTTAACAAATTGTTCGAAGATACCTCATACCTGTCTGAATTATATGATTCCGTATCAGGAGCTATAATAGACGCAAGCTCACAGTTAAACAGAAGTGATTCAGCACAATTTGAATATGTTGTACAAAAATGGTTAGGTTCCTTAAGTTCGGTAGGTATGTCTTCTACCGCCATACAAGGCATAGCGCAAGGTTTGAATTACTTAGGCGCTGGAGATGTACAGGCACTTGCAAGTAACAATTCATTACAAACATTGTTAGCAATGTCTGCTTCTAGAGCTAATTTATCATATTCCGACTTACTTTTAGGAGGGTTAAACGCAAGTAATACCAACAAATTGTTGGAAGCAATGGTTGGTTACTTAAAGGAAATATCCGAACAAAGTCCAAACTTAGTTGTAAGGGGAGCCTATGGTGACATATTTAACTTATCAGCTTCGGATTTTACCGCAGTACAGAATTTAAGTTCTTCTGACATTTCAACAATATCGGCGAATACTTTGAGTTACGATGGAATGTTAAGTGAGTTACAAAATCAGTTTTCAGCACTTGATGAAAGAATACCACTTTCAGAAAAGTTGTCAAACATAACAGCAAATGCTAAATTTGGACTTGGGACTGAAATCTATAATAGTCCCGCTTTATATGCTATGATGAAAGCCTTAGATACCTTAGACGCATTGGGTATTGAAATGAATATTCCAGCGGTTTGGGGCTTTGACCTTAATACTACAGTAAACAATATAATGAAGTCTGGAATTGGTTTAACAGGTTCAATTGGTTTAATAAGTTCTGTTTTAGGTAGTTTAGGTGCTGATGGTGGATTAGATTTAGCCGCTTGGGGAGGCAACGACGTTGTTACAAGAGGTAGTTTAAGTGGTAATGGACTGTCGACAACTTTAGGTGGAACATCTTCTAGTACATATGTAGCTACAGGAAGTACCAGAGATATTAAAAAATCCTCTATAACTTCGGCTACTGAAGAGGCACAAGAAACTGAAAAGATTATAGGAGAGACACGAAAAGAAAAAACATTTGCGGATTTCTACAACGCGGTAGTTGAAGATGACTCTCATGTTGTTGTAAAAGAAGCTTATCTTAGCCAAGCCTATGATGAAGGAAATCAATGGATACGAGCTTTTGACGAAACTGTTTCAACACAAATTCAAACAGTTTTCGGTACAACTTCTTTTTACGACAAAAGGTTAAATGTCTCAGATAACTCGTTAGACAGATATAGTACAGGAACAGCAATCAGAGTAACTGATAGCGGTTTGAACGATGTTGTGGCAACCTTATTGGCAATACAACAAGCCACACAGGCACAAGCAAGTGCTAAAAGTCAAGTACAAACAGTTAGAATAGATGAAAATAGTTTGAAAACAGCCTTTGTAAAAGCATTATCTGAAAATAATGGTGAAGGTAATGTTTCGTTACAAGAAGTGCTTAATTTACTTAAAAGTGGAGAAATTGTTTTCAAAGCAAAAAATGATTTTGGAAACACCTTTGATGTAAATGTAGCTTCAATTAGTCCTTCCGCAAGTGTAAATATTCGTAGATAAGAGGTATTAGATACATGCAAAAGTTTTTTGAATCAACACTTATTTCTTCATATATTAAATATTTACTATCGTGTAACCCTATTCCAACTTACCCAGTTATAAACACAGATGATTATTTAATAGCTGGGGCTACCTATATTTACAAACACGATATATTAAAATGTACTCAATCAGGTAGATTTAATGGTATTAAATCAACAAATATTAAATCAGATTATTTATACGTAAGTGATGATATAACTGTTACGGATAACAATCAGATAATGAAACATTTACGTTACAACACAACGAAAAAAGAATATGAATGGGTATACTATAAAGACGAAGGACCTTACCCGACACCTAATGATTTTGAAACGAATTCAAAATACGACGGAGGCCTAACAGTTACCGACGATTTTGTTAGACTTAGTTATCTACCTACAGCGGACTTTGAAATAGTTTCACGATATAATTTTGGTGCTTATGTTCCTAATGTTACTAAACAATTTGTTTCAAATGTTAATTATTATGATTCAAAAACACATAGAACCTTAGGCGAATACTTAAGGTGTTTGAGGGATATTAAGGGTGTAGATTTAATGGGACTTTATAACTGTTTTGATTACACAATAGCTGAAAACATCAGTTTATCAGACGGTAAGGTTAACGACTATGCTAACCCAAAAACAAAGGTTGTTTTAATACCAATTAAATTTAACAAAACATATACAATGGCAATAGATTGTCCATTTTCCGTAAGTGTTTGTCCTGTTTTTTACGACGGGAAAAACTTAATAAAAGATTCTAACAACGAGAGTATGACAGATAAACTGTCGTATTTATTTACAAAATATAATTCATTACAGTTTATAAATCCTCAAACATTCAAGATAAAAAATGACCCATCGGAGATTGTTAACATAGGGTACAATGCAAGTAGTGTTGAGGAATTAAACGCCATTGAAAAAGCTACAAAGTATTGTGTTAATTTAAGTAACTTTGAAAAGTATTTATATTTGGCAATACAACTTCCTAAATCAAACACTTCATCAATAGTAGTTTTAGAGGGTGAATACACCTCAAACACTGGAACTTATACAGCTTCAGCACAAAATATTGAAAATTTAGGAGAGCCTAGACTGTCTTCTATCTTTAGGAGCGAGTTAAGTTTATTAAGCTCAAACACAAATACACAAGTACCTTTTAGCGATAAGTTGATTGAATACTTACTAAGGTATACGATAGACGATAGGGAATATATTGATGACAATGTAGCAAATATAGAAACAAAAATAGGTTATAATCCTAATCTTAAAAATTTTTATCCTGGTATATGGGACAAAGGACTACGTTTCGCCTTATATACGACATATATGAACTTACCTAACAAACCTTGGATTAACAAAAAAGATATCTTCGGGTTTGTAGACCTTGATATAGAAAGTGCCGTAAATAGGGGTGAGATGTTAATACAAACACAAGCAGAAAGAGGGTTGAGTCCTTACTATGGCGACTGAAAAAATATTTAATATGGTTGATAATTATGTATACATATATAACATAAATCAATTCATTGTAATTCCCACATTTGCTGAATCTTTAACTGATACAATGTCCGTTAACTTTAGTAAATCAACACCAATGTCTCGTTCTGCTCCTATATATTCATATAGTGATTCAGGACCTAGAAGTTTGCAAATAAACTTAGATTTACATAGGGACATGATGACACAGATAAATTACGGTGTTAGTAACGCTAAACTTGAAATTGGTGATGATTATATTGACACCTTAGTAAAGCAACTTCAAGCAGTTGCATTACCTGCATATAAAGCAAGTGAAAAACTTGTAGACCCACCAATGGTTGCAGTAAGGTTTGGTAACGAAATATTTATAAAAGGAATTGTTAGTGGAAGTGTGTCCGTAACATATTCCCTACCTATACTTGATAATAATAAATACGCACATATAGCTGTATCTTTCAATGTTGAAGAAGTTGACCCTTACAGTGCACAACAAGTAGCAACAGCGGGAAGCTTCAGAGGACTTGATAAAACATTAGAACGAAATATTTGGAAAAGAGGATAGTAATGGAGATTCTTTCAAAGAAGCAATATAAAACATACGATAGGGTGTCTAGATATTCAGTATTTCCGTACTACTTTAACAGGGTAGACGAAAAATACATTTACGGAATAACTTCACAACTTAAACAAGACAATGTTCCCTATGTGGTACACACTGTTGTATTAAATGACACCTTAGATAGTTTATCCTTATACTATTACTCAAACCCCTTATATTATTGGATAATTGCCGATTATAATCATATCCAAGACCCTTATATGGAATTAAAAGTTGGAACTAAGTTAAAAATTCCTACATTTAATAGTATTGAATTTGATTTGGGGGTGTAATTAAATGTCCTCAAGTCTTTTAAGTATACCAACTTTAGTACAAAGTCCCTTTATTATAGTAACAATTGGTGGTGTAACTTTTGGGTCTTACACAGGTAACGGTTATTCAGGTTCAGTAACATACCCTAATTTCATGAGGGGTATGAGTGTTACAAAAGTTAACGGTACAGTTAATACGTACAACTTAAATTTTCAGTATCAAGTTCGAACAGGTGATGACCCTAATCTACTTGATAAGATATTTAGTAAAGCTGCTACGGATAGAGTAATAACTTTTGAATACGGGGACTGGAACGCCCCAGCGTACATATATAAGGCTGAAAAAGCCATTATCACAAATGTCACATCTCAGTTAAATATGAATACGGCAATGATATCTTATAACATTCAAGCAACAAGTGACGCAATAGGACTAACGTCTACTTCGTTTAATTTTGGAGCCCGTACGGCTAAACCAAGCGATGTTTTAATGCAGCTTGTATCAAATTCAAAATACGGTTTGAAAAAAGTATTTACCGGAATGCGTAACGCTTCAAACATTATAAATAACAACTTGATTGCAACAAATGATAAAAAGGTACAATTATTGGCACAAACTAATGTTACAATAATTGATTATATAAATTATCTTGTTGATTCAATGATAAGTACGGACAATAAAGAAGGTTCTGCAATACAGTCTTCTAAATATTATCTTACAATACATGACGACTTTAAAAACGAAGTCGGTGGAACGTACTTTTCAGTTAAGGAAGTAAGTAAAAATACAAAAACTATTAAGTCTACTGACACATATGAAATAGACATAAACTATCCGGGAGACAACTTCGTTACACAGTTTAGTTTGACAAATGACCAGTCTTGGGCTATATTGTATGATTTTGCTGAAAGTGTTAAACAAGAACAATATACTTATAACATAAACGATGACGGTAGCATTTCAACGAATTACACACCTTCTATGATGAAGTCGAGTATCAGTGATAAATTATCACCTTCAAAAAGTAGCTGGTGGACAAAAATGACAGAATTTCCAATAGAAGCCACTTTGACAATAAAAGGTTTAACTCGACCCTCAGTTTTAATGACATATGTTAAATTAAACGTGCTGTTTGCAGGAGGTATAAAACATATTTCTAGTGGTACTTACATAATAACAAAACAAGTTGACAACATTGATACTAGTGGTTATACTACGACATTAACACTGTTAAGAATTGCAGGTGACAATTAAATGATTTCTAGAGCTTTTGTGGAAGGAATAGTAGACAATACTCATGTGAAAGTACGAATTCCCCGAATAAATAAAGTAGAAGGGGCTGTAGGGGCTACTCCGTATACTGAATTAGGTATGGCAGTTATGTGTGTACCTCCTGGATTTTCCCCTCGGTTAAAAAGAGGGGATATTGTTTTAGTAGCATATGAAGACGATGATGATGGTTCTCCGGTTGTTTTAGGTCTACTTTTTCAACCATTTAGTGATACTGTATGCGACGCTAAAATGGACAGTGTAGAAGTAAACGTTTCAACAAAACTACCAGAAGACACTTCAATTGGTGATGTTAGTAAAGAGAACATTAAAACTTTAATAGGTGTAAATGACAATATTCAAACACAAATAGATACAGTCGATTTGAAAACTGAAAATAACAGTTCTTTAATTGCTGAGACGGGAAAAAAACTAGATGACTTAATTAGTAGTTACAATGCCTACAAAAATAGTTTAGAAACTAATTTGACAAATATTTCAAGCAGGGTGTCAACTCTTGAAGAGGGCACAACAAAAATTAGAAAAAGTTATTATGGAACAACAAAGCCTTATGACCCAGGTGTCGAAGGCCAGTTGTTTATTTGGATACAAAATTAGGATTGATTAAATGCCAGTTAACGTAAATTTAACAAGTGAAGAATTTCAAGGTAGTATCCGTAAAAATGGATTTGTTGTTGACCACAATCGTTTTTACAATAATAGTCACGCCGGAGGTATTTCAGGATGTATAAACGGTAAACCTACAAGAAATGGAGCGAATGTTCTTTGTAACTGTGTAGGTTTTGCTTGGGGAGCCTATAATGAAACATGGTCAAAAGGACAACCAGACACCTGGCGAGGATTTACTTTTGTTAGAGGTGACGCTAAGAATATACTTAACAACGCCAAAAAAGATAAAAGATTAAGTCCTTATGTATTACCTCCAGGTGCCTACCCACCATTGGGAGGCCTTGTTTTTTGGGGAGGTAGTGCTAACCACGTTGCGTACATTTCGGACGTTATTGATAACAACACAATTACAATAATTGAGTCCGGTTATACAACTCCTAAGTGGACAGTTCGTAATACGGCTAACACCGGTTGGTGTAATAATACTGTCCCAAATGTATCGAGAGGAAAGAACTGGGGATACCGTGGCACTGTACTAGGATTTCTTTCAAACCCAGGTGCTACTACACTTGTCAATCCTGGAGACAACCCTGCTAATATATCATCAATTACACAATTATCTAAAACACAAATAAGAGTAATTGGTAAAAGTAACGGTGTAAGTGGTACAACAACAGGAAGTATTGTTTATTATAAATGGGATAGTAACGGGGTAAGTGATTCTGACTATAGTGGTTATGTACAAGTTGGTTTAGATTTTGATATAATTATAACCAAACCACACGAAGCAGGTAATGTAGCTATTTGTCCTTATCAGTTAAATAATGACGGAAATACATATAGAGGAGTTTTATCGGTTTCCGACCTCATTGCAAGTATTCCTTGCATATATACGACAGTTAATGGACAAAGACGACAAGGTATACCTTTCGTCTACACACAAGGTTTGTGGAAAAGGGGAGTACCTTTATTGTATACCAACGGTATCTGGAATGAAATATATGTAAACAAAGAATAAGGAGCAATATAATGTATTCAATTGATTTTCCAAATATGTTAAGTAGTGCCAAAACAAATCTAATAAAAGATAATAAAGCTACCTTATCAAATCTACGACTTATGTTGGCAAGCTGGAAAACTTCATTGTTTGGTGACCCCTATTTCGGAACTAATGTTAAAAGACTTATATTTGAACAAAACAATATAATCCTTAGAGAAATAATAATTGATGATATATACGTTTCAATTCAAGACTTTATGCCACAAGTATTTGTAAAACGTAACGATATAAGTATTACACTTAAAAACAATCAGGTTTTTTGCACCATAAACTGTATAAATAAATTGAATAATGAGGTTAATTTATACACGATAAACTTAACCGAGGATGAACAGTAGGAGGATGATTTATGCCCGATATTAACAATCCTTTAAGTGCCATAAGTTACACAAACAAGGATTTTAGGGATATTTACCCTGAATTATTAGACTTAGTTAAAAAGTTAACATATAAATGGGACCCGAGTATTTCAAACGAGTCAGACCCAGGTGTTATACTGTTAAAGTTAAATGCAATAATTGCTGATAAAAACAATTATAATATAGATAAAAATGTTCTTGAAGTTTTTCCAGAAACTTTAACTCAAGAAGTTTCAGCGAGAACGATGTATCATCAGTTGTCTTATGAAATGCCCTGGTATCGTTCAGCTACAACTGAAATTACACTTAAATGGGTAGGTAGGGACTTGACAGCTGGAGAACAAGTTCATATTCCTATGTACACCATGGTTTGTGATAGTGACAGTAAATTTATATATACATTAGTTAATGATGTATATTTTACACCTGATTCTCTAACAACAATGGCAAATGCTATACAAGGTATAGTCACAACTGTTGAAGTTAACGGAGAATCAACAATATCATTAGTTAATCTTGACCATAACAATAGGTTATATCTAGATGATTACTCAGTAGCCGAAAACGGAATATTCATTACAAATGTTGGGGAATATAATCCTTGGACAAGAGTTAATAACCTCGCTGTTCAAACACGGGGAAATACATACTACGAGTTCGGGGTAGACGGTAGGACAAATAATTGTTATATCGAGTTTCCCGATGACATTGAATCGTTAATAAAAGATGGTTTAAATATTAAGTATATGTTGAGTGACGGTAGAGAAGGTAATGTTTCTGCTAAGATGTTAACTTCTTTTTATGAGGAAACGTCAATCAAAGTTGGTACAGATACAATAACACTTAATTCAGATTCTGTCGTTTTATATAATTCCTCTGCAACAAAAAACGGTGACGACCCACAAGAAATTAGTGAAGCTTATAAAAGTTATAAAAAGTATGCCGGAACATTTGAAACATTAGTAACATTAAGAGACTATATAGACGCTATATATACACAAGGTTTAGTATCAAATGTTGTAGTTTCTGACAGAAACAACGACTTACAATGTTCATATTCCATTGTTACTGATAAAGCTGGGGCTGGCACACATACCACTGTCGTTACTAAGAATGAAAACAATGAACCAAATATGTTAGCATTTGATTTGAAGTTATATCTTTTACAAAATGGTGGAGATATAGGAACACTTGATGATTATGAAGCTACATTTAACATGATACCGTCACAAAGTTCTACCACTCAAAGTGTAAAACTAACTCTTCAGCAAACGAAATGTATTACTCACGATTTCAAAGATATTGAAAAAGGAAGTCCGTGTTTATTTAGAATTGCTTATCCATTACGAATAAAAATAGTGCCACAGTATAAATTAACAGATATGCAGCAAGATTCTGTTAAGGTTAACATAATATCTGCACTACTCTCCTCGCTTAATTCCCACGAAGTGGAATTCGGACAAGAGCCCTCTTATGATGTTATATATGATACAATAACTAATGCGGACGAGCGAATTAAATTAGTAATACTTGATGATTTTAATTATACGACATATGCAACATATTGGACGGGAACACAATTCAAAAACATTCCTTTATGTAATTATAACTCTGACCCATATATCTATTATAGTGACGCGAATACATATAGTGGAATGTTAAAAGATTTCGATAATAAAGTTAACTCAATAAACAGTCCTGAGAAGTTATCTTTTGTAGGTAACTATTTACAAGGTGATATACGTAAACCAAATAGTATTTACAAATACAACAAAACAACTAAAACTTTTGAACCGTATTCGGTAGAAGGTGAAGTGGACAATTTCAGGGAACAGATAATAATAAAAAGTGTCTTGGCTGGTGTTACTCCCTTGTTTGAACAGGAAGTAATCTTCAATTATACAATAGACCAACAAGTTATTGAACAAACGAAAGACGTTGACAGAATGACTACAAAGTTAACAATTAGTCCTTTCGGTTTAGTGCACGATGACAATACAAACAGTTGGGGTCCAAAACAGTTGCCTGAGAATAACACAGAGACAGCAGCAGAATACACACTTAAAGACAACGAAACTTTACAATTTTTAGCACCATCTTTTGTAACTAAAAGAAACTTTTCAAACTATGTAACTTATCAATTCATAAAACAGAAGACTGACAGCGACACCGTACAAAAAGTATCTTTAAGTTGGCAAGATTATCAGTCTAACCCTGCTTATTATACACAACTATTCACAGAAGATTATGATTATCAATATGTTACATTATATAACTCTAAAACGGGATTTAATTTATTAGACAAACAGTATTTAGTACCTGTTTATCAAGACAATGTTTATTATTCAAACAATGGTAGTTTAGTCGACAGTTATCCCGGAGACCCTGATACACCAAGTGCTCAAAATCCTTGGGGAACAGGCGACTTCTACTATGATGCCGAGTTAACAAGAAAGGTAGATTTTACTATCAATCCTTCAAATAACAAAGGATTAACATTCTTACAAGCTTGGCAGCAAAATAATGTAGGAGTATTTTGGGAAACGTATGTTTTATCGGTACCTGCAAATACTGATTATAAGCTATCTGAAGGTGACTCTTTAACATTATTCTGGACGGAAGATAATAGTTCGACAGCTCCTTACACATATGAATGTTATAAAGGTTCTTCTGAAAATGACAGTCCTATAATAAGGGCTTCATTTACATTAAACTCTATACCAGCTACGACAAGTAAAATAAATGTAAACGCATTATCTAATACTGGATATATCCCTTATAACTCGGCAAATGACTCGGCTTACTCAAAAGTCTATAGTATGACTGGTAGATATGCTTTATCTGGTACACAAACAATTGATATTAGAGGGATAAACGAGACAAACATCAAACAAAATGATAACTATATATATTTTGTTACAAATGATGTGTATACTAATCCAACAGGTACTGAATACTTTAGAATGGTATTAAATAAAAAGTCTACAAACAATAATATGGCGGTGTACGAGTATGTACTTAAAACTGATGAGTACTTTATTTACACTAATTTAGATAAAACCGAATATGAAATACTTGGACAAGGTACACTTATAAGATTCACAGGTGAAGATAATGGTGAAACAACACTAACACAGGAAGTTGTTTCTGTCGACTATAACTTAATAGCTACACAAGGAATTGCGGTATTTGAAAATGTTTGTAAACTTTTACCTTACAATTGCTTGTTAAGAGAACAACAACTTTACAATTTTACTTCGGGAGACACCGTAAGAATAGAGTTAGATAAAGAGTATACATCAAAAAATTATACCAATTTCCCGGTCTTTTCTACAGGAACAGAAACATTTGTTAACGATTTTAAAATTAGTTACTCAACTAACGGTTCAACGTATACAGAATTACCGGGTATCCAAATTCAGAGTGAAGAAACAATTTGGAGAGGTACTGCTATTCTTAATATAGACAGCTCTAGCACCGAACCCCAAATAATTGACAATTACTGGTTAAACAATGACGGTACTAAAATGACCCGAAAGTCAATTCAAATATTTGAAATATTAGGTACACAATATCCTGATAACGAAAAGTTAAAAGGTGACAGTTTAATATATATGTTGACAAATACACCTTTAACAAGAACCGGAGGAGAAAACGTTGACGTAAGTTATGTGACAATTGACGGAATAAGAAAATCATTAGAAGTTTTAATTTATGAAAAAAATAAACAATTTTTAACTAACGGTTACTCTTACTACAATAATCAAGTGTCGTTATCAACAACAACTATTGGGGAACATCCTGTAACAGGTATTTCGTTACAAAGTGATTTTGATTATTTGTTAGGTGTAAACAACAACGGTAAAGGTGTTCGTTTTAAATTACAAATCAAACACGGTAACACCGTTGTTTCTGAGTTACTTAACGGTAATGAAGACGAATTTTTAGGTTCCGAACATCCTTGGTATTACAAAATTCACGGTAACGATTTAACAAACTTAACAATGATTATAACAACAGATAGTGTTGATGAAACAGGGCTTATTTTATTTGATGATTTATTAAAATACCAAGACAATAAGATTTTTGAACAAAATTACGGGCTGACGGTTGACACTATTTTAGAAGATATGCAATCATATAGGGGACACGATAAATTCAAATATAATTACAACATACCGGAAACATTGAAGATAGAGGACCCTATACTCGGTAAAACATTTTTCAATGAAAACCATATATTTAGTAAATATGCGTTAGCCGAAGCAGTACTTAAACCTCCAGTGGAAAGAGATTCAAAAAATAACTCAATAATTTCAATTGTAAACAATAGGTGATGTCAATGAAACAGTTTAGATTATCAGAGCACACCCCCGATGTGTACAGTCGAAAGTCTAGAGACTTTCAATTATTCTGTGCAATATTTGATTGTTTATTTGGGCAATTAAAGTATGACATTGACTCTATACGAGATGTAACAGACACGTCACAGTGTAACGAACGACTTTTACCGTTACTACAAACTAAGTTAGGATTTTTTACAAACGCAAAAATTCAAGGAGAAGACTTAAGGTTAATACTTAAAGCTTTTCCACTGATTGTACATAACAAAGGTTCATTAACAGGTATTCAATACGCTGTTCAAGTATATTTGAAGATAATGGGACTTGATGTTGATTCTGATGTTAATATTACTAATAAAACTTATGGGACTACTCCTATTTATGAATCTTACAAATATTATGACAGTAATGGTAAAATGATTACAAGTTATTATGCACCAGATAATTGGGGTACTAATGAAACTACATTTTATTATGATTCAAATAGAACTAATAAAATAAACTTTAAACAAAACGGTTATTTGGATGATGAAAGTTATATAGTAGACATTTCTGTTAAGGGTAAACTTACAGACACAACGATATTAACTGAAATACTTAGATATGTAATTCCAGCTGGATACAAAATAAGGTTTAGTTATAAAGTCGGTGGTAATACAATCACCACAATTAGCTCTACGGATAAAGTTGATGTTTATTATCCAACACCAGAATCTCGTGAAACATTTAGTTTAGTTTCAAGTGGTTTAAGACCGTCAAAAGACAGTATAGACTATCCTGATATGTTAGGTAGAGTTGATACAACATTTGTTTCGGGTAAACAAACAAAACAATTAAATAAGGTAAAAGAAAATATAAAAGGTTCAAAAATCGTTTCACACGAAATTGAAACCGAAACTAAATAAATTAAGGAGAGTATATAGTGGACACCATTTCAAGTAATTCAATTTCATATAAGGGTGTTGTTAAAATAGACATATCACAAAAAGATAAACATTTTCCTTTAACAATGTTTAACAACGGAACAGTTTATCTTGGGTTACTGTTTTCAAAAATCCTTGCAGGATATTTTAATCGTTCAGATATTCCTAAATGGTTTGATTTCGAAGTTTCTGAAGGCCAAGGTATTTGGCGTTCGTTAGTTAGGACAAGTGTTCCGTTAACTGGTGCCACATACTATCCGTTAACTGGAAATAACGGAGACCCCTTAGTAGAGGACGGAGACCCAACTGGTATGATAGGTAAAATTAAATTTGTATCGACATTACAAAGTAGTAATATAAAAAGTTTTTCAACTACAAATAAACTTTTAAGATTTTCAATGTGGGATAATAATACACAAAGACAATGTTTAGCAACGTTAGGAGACTCTTCCATAAACGGTGAAATGAACAGTAACTTACAACTTATGTATGACGCCTTAAAAGCTGGTCAAGATGCAATAATTACTTGGACAATGTATATCGTAAATAATTAAATTATTCAGGGAGAAATGTAAATGAATATAAATTCTACAAATATAAAAGTATTTCCTTTTGCCAAATTTAGACAAACGTCTGATTTAGGTAGTAGATTGTTTTATGAAATGAACGTTAGTAGGTTAATTGACCAACTCATTGATGTCCAAGGATTTATAGTTTCGGGTAAAGTAGATTTAAGTGGTATCGTTACCGAAACTTTAGGTTTTAATATAAAAGGATATTACTTTGAAATAAGTCCCCAAACATCAATTGTTCCGGCAGATGCAACAGATAGTGTATATGCAAGAATTCAATTAGATGGTGAACCTAACGAACTCGTAGGACAGGACGATAATAACAACTTTACGGTACTTGATATTTTAGGAACAGAACCTACTGAAGGATATTATATTAAGTTGTTGTCAAAAGACTCCGACGGGTGGAAACTTGTGATTGAATCCTATACAAAATTTGATAATTCTTCCTTAAAAATTGACAAAATCGACGGAAAACATTGATTTTCAAAACCCTTAATTGTATAAACCTGTGTAGAGAAATCCACACAGGTTATTTTTTTCACACATAAAAATGTAAAGGAAATTCGTATGGAGTATATAAAATGTCCTTATTGTAACTATGAATATCATATAGCAGAAATATTTTTACCAAATACTGTTGTAGGTAAATTTGATTTAGTATCTCGTGACGAAATGGGTAAAATACATGACGTTATAAATGATACTACTAGTATGGTTGAAAAGTATGTCTGTGATAACTGTAACAAACAATTTGAAGTTACTATTGTCCCAACATATAACACAAAAAAATTAGAGAAAGTTGATTTTCCAAATTGTGTAAACACTTTATAGATAAAAGGGGATATAAATTTGTTTAAGACTATAAGTTGTCCTTATTGTAGTTACCAGTACCTCCCAGGAGAGATTTTTACACCTAAAGAATTTTTAGGACAACCAAAAAATGTTGTTCGAAATGTTAGTGGAGAAATACTAGGTTTTGAAGGTATTGAAATGACAGACACTGAAACATATATTTGTGATAATTGTGGGAAAGAGTTTACTGTCAAAACAAGGTTTTCATTTATTATTGAAAACGATAAAAAAGAGTCTTTGAAACCTGTTAGTTTGTTTTATAATGATTAGTATAGAGGAAAAATTAACCTCAAAGGTACCTGGTTTAACCTCCTTATTCGTTTCGTTTGACTATAATAAAGAAATAATCGAAATTATAAAAGCGCTACCTTGCAAGAATTATTCAAAAGTTACAAAAACTTGGGAAGTGCCTGTTACATATCTAAGTGAGTTACTTGACAGATTGTGTTTTATAGATGATATAAATGTTAAGTTATACGATTACATTGTTGACGAAGAAAATGTATACACGTTATCAAAATACAAAACACACCCTTACCCTTATCAGTTAGATGGAATACAATATGGATTGAACCATAATAAATGGTTATTATTAGACGAACCTGGTTTAGGGAAAACATTACAGATAATATATTTAGCGTACGAACTTAAAAAAAGAGATAAATTAAAACATTGTTTAATTGTTTGTGGGATAAACAGTCTTAAAACAAATTGGAAAAAAGAAATTGATAAACATTCTAACTTAACAAGTACTATTTTAGGGGAATACACTACACGTAAAGGTAACTTAAGGTTTGGAGGAAATAAAGAAAAATTAAAGCATCTTAAGAGTGATATAAAAGAATTTTTTGTAATCGTTAATATAGAAGCTTTAAGAGACGATAATATAATCAAAGAACTTAAAAAACAACAAGACAATTATCAAATGATTGTTGTAGATGAAATTCACACGTGTAAGTCTGACAGTTCACAACAAGGTAAAAATTTACTTAAATTAACAGATGCTAAATATCTTGTTGGGGCTACAGGTACTTTAATGTTAAATGACCCTTTAGATGTTTATGTACCTTTCAAATGGGCGGGAATAGATAAATCTACATTAACTAACTTTAAAAATTATTATTGTATATACGGTGGTAAATTTGGTAATGATTTTTTAGGTTATCATAATTTAGATATAATTAAAAAACAACTACAATTATTTTCTTTAAGAAGAAAAAAAGATTTATTAGATTTACCCGAAAAGAACGTTATTACCGAATATGTTGATATGTCTGATAAACAAACACAGTTTTATGAAGATGTAGTTAACGGAGTTAAAAGTGAGGTAGATAAAGTAAAGTTAAATTACACAGACACCTTAGCACTCATATTAAGATTAAGACAAGCTACTGCTTGTCCATCAATTTTGACAACAAGTGATGTTCCTTCTGTTAAGATAGACAGAGCTTGTGAGTTAACTGAACAACTTGTTAGAACAGGTGAAAAAGTTGTGATATTTAGTACCTTTAAAGATACCGTAAATGTATTGAAAGATAAGTTATCAAAATATAATCCTGTTATCGGAACAGGTGAAACCGATGATGTAGAATTATCTACAAGTATTGATATGTTTCAACAAGATAATGAACATCAAGTATTTATAGGTACTTGGCAAAAGTGTGGGACCGGTTTAACATTAAATAGAGCTAGATATATGATTTTCATAGATACCCCTTGGACAGACGGAGCGTTTAAACAAGCTTGTGATAGAATACATCGAATCGGTAGTAAAAATCCAGTGTTTATATATAACCTAGTATGTACAAACACAGTTGACGAAAAAGTTTTAAGTATAATAACCGATAAAAAAGCTTTATCGGAATTTGTTGTAGATAACGAAATAACAAAAGACTCAATAGCGTCTTTAAAGAAGTATATTTGTGAATTAAGGTAGTATTTTTATTAAATACTACCTATTTTTCTACTTTATTTCAAAAAATTTTAATTTTTAGTTGACGAACTACCAAAAAATATCATATATTAAATGTAGAGGTAATGTGTCAGATGTATATTATTAAGACAACTTCTACATAAGTTGTCTACAACACAAAAATTAACTAAATTGTAAACATATTTTAGTTGAATTATGTAAAGCATAATTATATAATAAATTAAAATTTATTTAATAAGGAGAGACAAAATGTATTCAGTTGAAACTAAAGTATCTTTTGAAGCAGCTCATAGACTATATGATGTCAATACATATTCTGAAGAGTGTAGGAATAATCTTCACGGACATTCATATAAGGTAACAGTAGTTGTTGGTAGAGATGAATTAAATGACGCTGGTATGGTAATTGATTTCAAGTTGTTGAAAAAAGTTATTAGAGAAAATATTGAGAATGTTTATGACCATTCATGTATTCTTAAATCTAATGACCCTATAGCTTCAGTAATTTTTGCTAACTGTAAAAAAGTACACATTGTTAACGATAACCCAACAGCGGAATGGATGTCAAAAGTATTTAGAGAAATACTTGAAACAAAACTTAAAGAAATTGATGAAAAGTGTAAAGTAATTTCTGTAGCAGTTCAGGAAACTGAAAATAATATTGCTATATCTAAAATTGGAGGAATTAAATGAAAGTAGTTGAAATATTCAATAGTATAGAAGGAGAAGGCTCAAGAGCCGGTTATTTAGCAACATTCATCAGACTTTACGGTTGTAATCTTAGATGTTCTTATTGCGATTCAGTTTATGCTTTTACGAATAACGATTATACTGAAATGTCAATAGAAGAAATAATTAACACTGTTAATGGTTATAAATGTAAAAAGGTAACATTAACAGGGGGAGAACCTCTTATCCATAAGGATGTTGATGTACTTGTTAAAGAACTTTTGACGAATGGTTATGAAGTAAATATTGAAACAAATGGAAGTTTATCAATAAATGAATTGTCTAATAAATTACCTGTTCACTTACTTGATAATCTTATGTATACTGTTGACTGGAAGTCACACTCATCTGGAATGGCTGATAAAATGTTAGTTGAAAATTTAAGTTTTGTTAGACCAAAGGATGTTTTTAAATTCGTTGTAGGGAACAAAGAAGACCTCGAACAAATGAGGTACATAGTTACAACATATAATCCTGTTTGTCAGATATTTGTAAGTCCTATTTTTGGTGATATTGAACCAAAGGAAATTGTAGAATATCTACAAGTTCATTCACTCAATGATATTAGAATGCAGTTACAGCTACATAAATTTATTTGGCCTGTTGATATGAGAGGAGTTTAATATGAGGACCGACGAAACACTTAACAGAGAAGAAATAAAAAACATAAACAAGAACGAGTCTGTTGAAGATATTTTTGAAACTTGTGTTAGAAATATGCTTGTGTGTATAGGTGAAGACCCTAACCGAGAAGGTTTGGTAAAAACGCCACATCGTTTTTATAAAGCTTGGAAAGAAATCTTTGAAGGACTTGATTATACAAACGACGAAATTGCTGAAAAATTCAATGTTTGCTTTGAGGACGTTGAAAGCGGAGACTTAGTTGTTGAAGGACATATCCCGATTTACTCAATGTGTGAACACCATCTTCTTCCTATGGTTAATGCAACTGTTTCGGTAGGATATATTCCCAACGGTAAGGTAATTGGTTTATCAAAGATAGCCCGTGTAGCAGAGATGTGTGCAAAAAGACCACAACTTCAAGAAAGACTTGGAACTGATATTGCAGAGGTATTAAGTAAAATTCTTAATACTGACAATATTATTGTCGTTATTGAAGGGGAACATACATGTATGACAATGCGAGGTGTCAAGAAACCCGGGACAGTGACAAGGACAGCCGCTTTAAGGGGACATTTCAAAACAAATCCTGCCCTACGTTCTGAATTTTATGACTTGATTCGTAAATAACTATTAGAGAAAGGGTGTACATTGTACACCCTTTTTAGTTGATTAAATTTATATTTTATTATATACTAAATTAAGAATTAAAAAGTTAAAGAATTTATTAAATTTATTAAATTTATCTACTTATCTGCAATTAAAAGGAGAAAAAGTAAGTGTTAGAGGGAGTGAAGGACATTTACACACAATGTGCTGAATGTTATTTACCCGATTGGAAATCGATAGATAAAAATGATTTAATTAGAACTGCTGCTGATTTACCGAAAGGACCGTTAAAAGACGGTTATGTGTCAGCAATCATGTTAAAGTATTGGAATAAAATATCACAATTTTATTATAGGTGTAAACTTGTTACAACCCCTGAAGATATTCATGAATGGTTAGAAATAGCTGTATTGTATGCAATGAATCGCAAACCTTGGGAAAAAGAAGGTTCTAGTATTTATAATGATGTTAATGGTCCTGATAAAGTTATAAATAGAGTTATGGAGTCTCATCGCCTAACTTTTTATCAACAACTTAATCGGTTTAATAGAAAAATAAATAGCGAAACATTATCATTAGATACCTTAAAAGATGATTATAGTGATATATTTATACCTAAATATACTGACGATAATATCTTCGAAATAACTGAAATGGTTATAAAGTTTTTTAATACACAAGAATATATGATAGCTTTTATTATAGATGCAGTTATATATGATGATATACTTAAAAATAAAACATATGAGAAGAATCTATCATTGTATTTAAGAAAACTTGACGATACTTTTTGTAATGAATTTGCAAATAGGTATTCATTACCTGTTGAAAAGGTTAAAGAAGGTACTGAATATGTTGTTAATCTTACTCCTGTGATGTTGAAGAAAAAGCTGGAGTATAATATTATAAGACTTAAAAACATCTTAAAAGAAATGAAGTAATTATGTTAATTGATTTGCTTAGTAACGCTAACCTTGTTTCGTATAATTATAAAGTTGCACAACTTTTTGGGTTACATACAGCTATTTATTTAGCTGAATTGTTAAACATAAACGATAAGGCTATAAAAAAGAATAAACTATCTGAAGGTTATTTTGACTTAAAAAGAGAATATATAACGGAACGTACAACATTAACAACAGAGGAACAGTTAAGTATTGAGACAAATCTTATAAAGTTAGAAATTCTTGAAAGAGTCGAAAATAGTAACCTTATAAGAATAAATTTAGACAATCTTATACGGTTGATGAGTACAACGGATTCTATCCTTATAGAAGAAGTACAAAAAGTTTCGAAACGAAAAAATAAACGTTTAACCAAAGAAGAGTCTATTAAATTTAACCTTAAAAAGTTACTTGACAATGTAACTAATGAAGAACTAAAATTAGCATATAGTACGTGGATAGATTCTGTTTACATAAAGTTTGGTTGGATGACTAAAAAAGCGGTAGAAGTAGCTATGACAACTATTGACGAATATACACATCGTGATTTAGATATGGCTTTGAAAATTCTAGAAATAGCTTCCGTAAACGGTTATAAAGATATTCATTGGGCTATTGTTAACTACGAAAAGAATTATAAATTAAGTTATCGTGCTAATACAACTATAAATAAGGTTGCTACTAACTTAGAAGACTTGTCCAGTGAGGTGTTTTAATGATATTATCTAGAGATTGTTTTTTATACGATAACTGTAAAAAATTTAGTAAAGGTAATTGTAAATTAGAGGACAATTCTTTTTGTATAAAACTTTTTAAGTTAGACTATCTTTATAAAGAATCCTTATTAACGGAAAAACAACGAAATTACATTCCCTTAAGAACTGATGCCGACGGAACGGATAAAATCGAGTTTAGTCATCTTAAAAATATTGAGAATAATATTGAGGAATTTGTTAAGTCTGGTAATTCTTTGTATATTTATTCTCATATTTGTGGAAATGGTAAAACAGCATGGTCGATTAGACTAATACAAGCCTATCTCAACAGTATTTGGTATAAATGTGATATGAGTTGTAAAGCTTTGTTTATAAACGTACCAAATTTTTTCGTACAGTTAAAAAACAATATATCGGAAAATGTTGAATATATTGAACATATTAAACATAATATTTATAACGCTGATATTGTTGTTTGGGATGAAGTTGGTACTAAAAACCTTACTTCATTTGAACATGAACATTTATTAAGTTTTATCAATAATCGTATTGATAATAATAAATGCCAAATATTCACCTCAAATCTTAGTCCTGAGGAATTAAGGGATAGTGTTGGAGATAGGCTTTATTCTCGAGTTGTTACAAAATCTGAAAAAATAGAGTTTAAAGGTTTAGATAAGAGGGGTATTATATAAATGGTTCAATTACAACTTCTAAATGTCATACTTGATAAAAAGGATTCGTCAATAATCTTATTTAACAATTTGAGTGACGAGTATTTTTGTGATTATCCTAATGAATATAATTATATAAAGTCACATCTTAATGAATACGGTACAATTCCTGATAAAGTATCTTTTTTAGACAAGTTTCCCGATTTTGAAGTGTTACAGGTAAATGAACCGACAAGTTATCTATTAAATGAGTTATATAACGACTATAATACCAGATTTTTAGCTAAAACTTTTAACTCTGTTAGACATTTACTTGAAAATGGAAAAACCGAAGAAGCTATGAAGGTTTATTTAAACGCTTCAAACGACTTATCAAAAGCAGTACCTTTAGATTGTGTTGACATAACCCAAGATACAAGTCGTTATGATAGTTATGTAGATAAGTGTCAAGATTTTTCTCATTATTATATTAAAACCGGATTTAATGAATTAGATGACTTAATAGGAGGTTGGGACAAGTCAGAAGAACTTGCAACGATAGCTGCAAGACCTGGTGTTGGTAAATCTTGGATATTGTTAAAAATGGCGATTGCAGCACTTGAACAAGGTTTAAAAGTAGGTTTATATTCAGGAGAAATGAGTGAACGTAAGGTAGGTTATAGATTTGACACCTTGGTAAGTCATTTGTCAAACAGTAGTTTATTAAGAGGTAATATAAATGTTGAGGGTGAGTATAAACAATATATAGATAACCTTAAAACAAGATATAAAGGTTCTCTTAAGGTTCTTACACCTACTATGATAAACGGTCCAGCAGGTGTTACAGCACTTAGAGCCTTTGTCGAAAAAGAAAAACTAGATATACTGTTTGTTGACCAACACTCATTGTTAGAGGATGATAGAAAAGCTAAAAACCCTGTTGAAAAAGCTGCAAATATTTCAAAAGATTTGAAAAATTTGCAGGTATTGAAACAAATACCGATTATAGCTGTATCTCAGCAAAACCGTAGTGAGTTTAATAATTCTCCAAGTACGGCCAATATAGCACAAAGTGACCGAATATCACAAGACAGTACAATAGTTATATTTATTGAACAAAAAGATGGTGTATTAACTTTACATCTCACCAAAGCTCGAGATTCTGTAAATGATAAACATCTTAAATATGTTTGTGATTTTGATAAAGGTATATTCCAGTTTTTACCTAATGATGGTACTGATGCACAAGCTTGTGAAAAATTGAAAGATGAGTTTGAAAGTGATAATTGTTTAGAGGATGATGTCTTTTAATGAAGTTAATTATAAATAATAAGTGTATAGATACTCCTATACCTGTTATTCTTAAAAAACTTAAAAGTGAATTAAAAAACGGGTTATTAAGTGATATCGGAGAGGTAGAAAGAGACAATGTCTTAGTGACCTGTCCTAATCATAAAAATGGTATGGAGAGACACCCTTCTTGTAATATTTACTGTCGTGAAGACAACCCTAATGTTGAGTACGGAAAAGTACATTGTTTTACTTGTGGGTATACGGCTAATTTACCACAATTTGTAAGTAAATGTTTTGAGGAGACAGAAGCTTTTGGTAAAGAGTGGTTGTTAGAAAACTTTGGTACATCGTATAATTCTAATTATCTATGTTTACCTGAAATAAACATATATAAATGTAAGAAAAATAAATTTCTAAATGAAAACGAATTAAACAAATATGCTTTTTATCATCCTTATATGTGGAAAAGGAAACTATCTAAAAATGTTGTTGACTACTTTAAGATAGGTTTTGACAGTAAATCTAATTCTATAACTTTCCCTGTTTGGGATAGTAGTAATAGGTTAGTTATGATAACTAGAAGAAATGTAGATTCAAAAATATTTAATATACCAAAAGATGTTGAGAAACCGGTATATTTATTAAACGAAGTAATTAAACAAGGGTACAAAAAAGTCTATGTAGCGGAAAGCCAGATAAATGTTTTAACTTTGTGGTCTTGGGGGTATCCAGCTATCGGACTTTTTGGTACAGGGTCTAAGTATCAATATGAAATACTTAATAAATGTCCTATAAGAAATTATGTACTTTGTTTTGACGGAGACACCGCAGGACAAAAGGGAACTGAAAGGTTTTTGCAAAATATTAGGCAGGACGTTCTTGTTTCAAGTAAAAAAATTCCTTTTACAAAAGACGTTAACGATTTAACAAAAACCGAATTTGATAATTTAAATTTAGTTGAATATTAAGAAGTTTTAATATAAAATACATAATATAATATATATAAAGGAGAAATAAAATGGCGAAGATAAATTTTCAACAGTTAAATGAAATGTCATCTACAAGTAGTGACAATAATAGGGTTAAATTCTTTTCATTGAAGAACGACGGTGATGAAGCTATTGTTCGTATCATGCACGATAGTCCTGAAACCTTTGATATCGTAACTAATCATACTGTTACGATTGATGGTAAGTATCGTAGTGTGAACTGTATAAGAGAAATCGGTCAACCAGTTACAAATTGTCCTTTTTGTGAGTGTGAATTACCTGTGAAACAGACAATATATGTTCATATGATTAACTATGTAAAGGATGAGGAAGGTAAAATTGTTCCTGTTCCTGTTGTCTGGAGTAGAGCTGCAAAGTCTATGTCACAGAAGTTAATGTCTCTTCTCGAGGAGTATGGACCGTTGTCAGATTGTATTTTTAAGATTCGTAGAAATGGTAAACCTGGAAATAAAACAACTAAATATGAAATTCTTTTTGGTAACCCTTCAATTTATCATACTGATTTGTATCCAAAAATAGATGATGCTTTTAAAGGTTATGAAGCAGTCGGTGAAGCGGTACTTAATAAGAGTTACGAAGAGTTAAAGGAATTTATTGAAACGGGAAGTTTTAATGACTCAAAAGAAAGTAGTAATACAAACAATGTTACTCCCACAATTAACAGTAATTATGGAACAGTTACACCCCCGGTTACTAACCCAAACTCGTTTAATACTACACCACCTTTCATTAACAACTCTCCCATTAACAATACTACACCTTCCGGTAATAATATAACAGGTACCACTACCACCGTTAGTCGTCCTACGAGGTATTACTAATGACGTCGTTGTGGGGAGACGAATTTGTTGTTCCTAAAACACCCGAAAAAGCGAAAAAAATAATAAAAAAAATAAGTAATCCCACAAAAGAAAGAAGTGAAAGGACAAAGACTAAATCAAATAGTTCTTTGTCCTTAAAACAACAACTTTTGGAGATTGAACAGGAAGTAAATAGAATCTTAGGAGTATACAAAGAGAAAACTCAGGTAATAACTGATATAGTTACTTTACATAACTATATTGATTTAGCGATTTCAAATGGTGTTATAGCTATTGACACTGAGACAAATAATAGCTTACAACCCGTTAGTTGTAAGCTAATGGGTCCTTGTATCTATACTCCCAGTGGAAAAAACATTTATATCCCAGTTAATCACGTTAATCCTGAAACAAGAGAGAGATTGGAAAATCAATTAACGGAAGAACAGATAGCCCACGAGTTTAGTCGATTATCAAATACTAATATAATTATGCACAACGGTAAGTTTGACTATGAAGTTATCAAATGTACTTGTGGATTATCCCTTAATATTTATTGGGATACTATTATAGCCGCTGCACTTCTTAATGAAAATGAACATGTATCATTGAAGGAGCAGTATATACAGAAAATTGACCCGTCAATTGAAAAATATGATATTGAAAATTTATTTAAGAATCTTGAATATGCTTTGGTTGACCCTAAAGTTTTTGCCTTATATGCCGCTACTGACCCTTATATGACATATAAACTTTATGAATGGCAAAAAGTTCAAATGGATTTACCAGATAACTCAAGAATAAAGAAGTTATTCTTCGACATTGAAATGCCAATAGTTACTGTAACAGCCGAAATGGAACTCGCAGGAATGTCTATTGACAAAGGATATGCCCAAAGACTTAGTATTAAATATCATAAACTTGAGGACGAAGTTAATAAACAAATTTCAGAAGAACTTTTAAAATACGAGGATAAAATAAACGCGTGGAGAAAAACGCCTGCTGCAATATTTAAACCGAAAAGTAAAAAACCAAATAAAAATGGTGAATACACGTACCAACGTTCAAAGTCTGAGCAACTAAAGTCGCCTCCAGAATTAACCAGTCCTACCCAATTTGCTATATTATTATATGACGTATTAGCTATACCCCCAAAAAGTAAAAAGAGTCCCAGGGGAACTGGAGAAGACATTCTAAAACAGATAGATATACCTTTGTGTAAATTAGTGTTGTCACAGCGAGGACTTCAAAAGCTAATTGGAACGTATATTGATAAGTTACCTGAATGTGTTCAAGAAAAAGATAATCGACTACACGCAAGTTTCAATCAATTAGGAGCTCAAACAGGTCGATATAGTTCAAATAATCCTAACCTTCAAAATATTCCTTCAAAAAGTAAAAATATTCGGTTAATGTTTTGTGCTGATTATACATATGATAAATATTCGGTTGATAATGACAAAATAGTTTTAGATAAAGATGATGAGCTTGAAACTGTAGATGGATGGAAAAAACCTTTTGAACTTGTTTCTGGAAACCTAGTGTTGTCAAAAAAGGGTACATTGGAAGTTATTTCTATTACCAATGTTGGTACAAAGTATACGATTACTTGTAAATTGATTAACGAGGAGGTTTGATTTTGGAAGATGTTAAAAATAGCGTTAATGTAAGATGTAAAAATGTTATAGTCGGTGGAGACTATAGTGGTCAAGAACCTCGTTTGACAGCTTTTTATTCAAACGACCCTCGAATGATTGAGGCCTATAAACAAAAGCGCGACTTATATTCAGTTATAGCTTCACAGTCGTTCAATTGCCCTTATGAAGAATGTCTGGAATTTTATCCTGAAGGTACTGAAATAGTTTTCGAAGGTAATAAAGTTACTTGTGGTTATAAGACACATAAAAACAAGGAAGGAACTCATAGAAGAGCCTTGGCCAAAAGCATATTATTGGGTTTGCTTTATGGACGAGGAGCTAAATCAATTGGTGAACAAATAGGTAAAACAACAGAAGAAGCTCAAGAAATAATTGATACATTCTTTAAGTCATTCCCAAGTGTTAAAAGATGGATAGATAGTACTATGGAAATGGCACATACAAAAGGATATGTTGAAGACATTGTAGGTAGAAGAAGACGATTACCAGATATTTTATTACCGAAGTTTACTTTGAAAGATTTATCCGAAAAAACAAATATATCAGAAAATCCTTTGTTATATTGTAAAGGACTTGTCGGTAAAACTGTGAATCCTAAAATAGATATGTATAGGAAGCAATTACTTGAAGCTAAAAGTCTAAAACAAATAAATGCAATCAAAGAAAATGCAATAAAAGATAAAATAGATATCAAAAATAATGGTGGATTTATAAGTCAGGCTGAGAGACAGTGTGTAAATGCTCGTGTACAAGGAGGAGCTGCAACTCTTACAAAATTAGCACTTATAAAAATTTATAATGATGAAAGACTTCATAATATCAAAGCAAAATTAATAAATACTGTTCACGATGAAATTCTTATAGAGGTACCTGAAAAATTTTCAGAAAAAGCTTCAGAGTACTTAATTGATGATATGGTAACTAGTGCTAAGTATATAATACCGACAGTTCCAATGTCTGTTGACACATATTGTGTAACGAATTGGTATCTTGATGAATTTTCTGTAATTGTAGAAGATAATTTCAAAAATTTGATGGAAACTAATAATAATGATTTTAATAAAAGTTTTGAACAAATAAAAACTATGTACGAAGAACTTAGTGAAGAGCAACTTAAAACTATTTTAAAAAATTACACTGTAACTAGTTGAATTTTATTTGTATTTAATATATACTAATCATTGAAATGAAAGGTGTTGATAAAGTTGTTTAATGAATGTCTTGGAATTTTTGCAACAATATTACTTATCTTGTCAATGACGTTTAATTGTAAATCTGTTAAGACACAGTTACTTATGAGGGCGTTTAATGGTTTGGCTTCTATATTATTTGTGATATATTCTATAAAATTTTTAGCTTATAGTACAATTATTTCTAATAGTATTATATTAGTATTAGATGTTTACTATTTCATAAACATTATTAAAACAACACGAAGTAATTCGTGATTATATATAAAATATTATTAAGAGAAGGTGACAAGTTGGCTAAGTTTGAACACACACAAGGTATAAGTAGAGTAACATTTGATAAAACTCTTACAGTGTATTGTCCGCTTGGGCATGATTATTATACAGCCCATATAATCGTTCAGTTTGCCCCTGGTACGGTGATGATGGACTACCTTGACGAAGAAGAGTTTTTTAATAATTATATTCAAGGACAGAACCTTATTATAGAGGATGTTGTAGACAGAGTTTATCAACACCTCCAAGATGAATATAAACCAAAATATCTTAAAGTAAGCGTTAGAGCTGAAAATGCTAAACATTTTCCAGTAACAGTGGAAAAAGAGTAAACAAAATCTGGTTGTAATCCTTTCCCAACCATAAAAAATTAAAGGAGTAAAATTAAATGTTAAAGTTTTTACAAAAAGAATTTGGACTTGACAATAAGAATATAAGTCCCGTTCAAAATATTCTAACTATAATATTTGTCTGTGCATTGTTAATTTCAAACATTATATCCTCTAGAATATTTAACTTTTTCGGGTTTAGTATGACAAGTGCTGTGATGTTGTTTCCTGTAACCTATATATTGTCAGACGTCTTTTCAGAAGTTTACGGTTATCAGTGGAGTAGAAGAACGTGTTATATTGCCTTTACTTGTAACCTTTTAATGATAATAATATTTGCAATTGTCAGTAAATTTCCGGTACCTAATAATGATTATTATGTAACAATATCAACTTCTTTTAAATTGATACTTAATGGTAGTTTTGCTTGTAGTGTTGCTTCTATTATAGCTTATGTTTTCGGAGATTTTGCTAACGATGTTATCTTTGCTAAGATGAAAAAACGTCATGTCGAAGTGACTGACCATGAAGGTTTTGGGTTGAGAGCCATACTTTCCAGTTTTGTAGGTGAGATAGTAGATAGTTGTATTTACTTACCTTTAGCATTTTTAGTTCTTAATCCTATTATGACTGTTAAGGAAGTAGTCACAATGATTTGTTTACAAGTTATCCTTAAAACAGGATACGAAGCAATAATTCTTCCTCTAACAACTTTTATAGCACATAAAGTCGGAAACTATGAAACCAGACATTTAATTATAAACAAGGAGAATATGTATGAACGAAGTGTTGAAAATTCCTGAAGGTAAAGTATTACTGTATAGTGGTGGAATGGATAGTTGGTTGATTGACCACCTCATTAAACCTGACACTATATTGTTTGTTAGGATACATACAGCGAATAATGAAGTAGAGTATGAAAAATTGTTGAAACTTGTTAAAGAGGGTAAAATTGACACAACAAGATTAAAAGTTGTTGATTATAATTTAAGTGAGTACGAAAGACCGTCCCAGAATTATTTTTTACCTTTGAGAAATTTACATTTTGTAACTTTAGCAGCACATTACGGTAACGAGATATATTTAGGAGCGACAGGTTCAAGTACTCATTATGACAAGACAACGCTCTTTGCAGCAAAAGCTGGAGATGTTATTTCATATCTATTAAGTGAAACAAAGGAAGGTCCTGTGGTAGTAAAATTACCTTTTAAAGACACTACAAAGACTGAATTGTTAAAGATGTTTGTTGATAATGGAGGTAATATTGAAGAAGCTTACAATGCGACTGTAAGTTGTTATAATCCAATAAATGGTAAACCTTGTATGTCGTGTACCTCGTGCACAAGTAAGTTTGCAGCTTTTTATAACAATGGGTATAATTTTGACAATGAAACAATTGAAAAGTTTATGAATTATGTTGGAAATAATTATGAAAAACAGAAACCAGATGTTATCGAAATATACGAAAAACTTAAAAATAGTAGGAATTGATTTTGACGGTACTTTAACAACAGACGGTAAGACATTATGTAAAAAAGCGGAAAAATACACTAAAAAATTAGTTGAAGAACTTGGCTTAACTCTTATATTATGGACATGTCGATGTGATGAACGATATGATTATGCTGTTAAAATGATTCATAAATGGGACTTACCAATACTAACCTTAGAAGAAGCTTCAATTGAAACTAAACCTAGAAAATTATGTGCTTTGTTTATAGTTGATGATAGAAGTGTTCCTGGAGGTAAAATAAATTGGTATAAAACCTATAGATACCTAAAAAATAAATTAAAGGAGAGTGAGTAAGTGGCGTTTACATTATATGCGGCAGGGACAACAACAAAAGAAACAGATGCTTTCAAACGTGAAATTGGATATCATCAATTGTTGTCACAGTATACCGAAAAGAAGCATATTTTGGAATGGGTTGACTATCTAAAAGAACATCCAGAATGTAAATGTAATCTATTCATTGATAGTGGTGCCTTTACTGCACACACTAAAGGTGTTACTATAGATGTTGACGAATATATAGAATTTCTTAATTCTATTGACGACTATACTACTGTTTTCGCCCAACTCGATACAATTGCTGGTATAAGAGGTCAAGAAGTAACTATTGAGCAACAATTAGAAGCACCCAAACTTAGTTGGGAAAATTATCTTTATATGAAAGACCGTGTTAAATCTAGGGATAAGTTAATACCAGTTTTTCACCAACAGGAAGATTTCAAGTGGTTGAAAAATATGCTTGAATATACACACGAAGATGGTAGTCATATTAAATACATAGGTATTTCACCAAACAAAAGTTTACCAAGTAGCACTTGGAAACCGTGGCTTGAAAAAGTTTTTACAATAATTAAGAATAGTAGTAACCCAAACGTCAAGACTCACGCATTTGGAATTTCGACTTATAAAATTCTTGAAAACTTCCCTTTTACAAGTTCCGACAGTACGACGTGGCTAAAGCTTGCCGCTTTTGGACAAATTCAAATAGGAAAGAAAACTCTATTTACCTCAAATCGTAAAATTTGTGATGATAAACATGTACTTAACCAATCCCCAGCTGTTATAGAGGCTGTTAAAAATGTTTGTAACGAAATGGGAATGACATTAGACGACCTTCTTATTGACGATGATATTAAAGCCTCACGAATGAGAGAATTGTTTAATCTTCGTTATGGTAAGGATTGGGCAAACAACTATGTGTATTGTGGTAATAATATACACAAAAATGAATTATTTTAGGAGATAACTAGATGATTATTAGAATTGAAAAACTTCAAAATGCCTGTAAAAACATACTTACAGCAGTTGATAGTAATACACTTTCAACTATTACTGAAACTCTTGAATTAGTAACTGTAGATAATTATCTTTACATGAATGTGACAAATAGAGAGTATTTTGCACAAGTTAAGATAGATATTGGAGAAGTTGTAGATTTTCACGCCACTGTAAATGCTACGTTGTTCCTCAAACTTATATCTCAGATAACAACGGATACAGTTGAACTTAACATCAAGGATAATTATGTTGTAGTCGTGGCTAATGGAACTTATAAACTTCCACTGATTTTCGACGGTGATAAACTTCTCGAGTTACCTGAAATTGAAATTAAGAATGTAACTAACGAATTTGAAATTGATAGTGACATATTAACAAGTATTCTTCAATATAACAGTAAGGAGTTACTTAAAGGCACAATAGCTCGTCCTGTACAGCGTTTGTACTATGTTGATGAAAAGGGAGCTATAACATTTACAAGTGGTGCTTGTGTTAACTCTTTTAACCTTCCTCAGGAAGTTAAGTTGTTGTTTAACGATAGACTTGTTAAATTGTTTAAGTTGTTTGATGGTTCAAAAGTTAATTTGAAAATTGGTTATGATAATATTAGCGAAGATATAATTCAAACAAAAGTTTCGTTTACCTCGACTGATATTAAATTAACAGCTATCTTGTCTTGTGATGATAGTTTGCTTTCAAAAGTACCGGTATCAGCAATTAGAGGTATTGCGACTGCTGAATATCCTTATTCTATAAATATTAACAAGGAGTACTTGTTACAGGCTATTAGTAGATTGTTGTTGTTTAACACTTTGTCAGGAAGTAGAGATATTGTTAAACCATATAGTATCTTAGAGTTTGGAAAAGATTCTGTAATTATTTATGATGTTAAAAAAGAAAACAAAGAAGTTGTTAATTACAATAACACAGTATTAGATATTGATGAGCCATATACGGCCATTCTTGATTTACCTGAATTGAAAGCAACCTTAGAGACTTGTAACGAGCCGTACTTAAATATCAATTTTGGAAATAACACTTCAATTGTTTTAACAAGAGGTAGGATTACAAATGTAATTCCTGAGTGTGTAGTTGACTAATGTCTAAAGATTTTGGAAAAACTTTTGAAAAAAAGTTTAAAGAGGATTTTTTGAAAGTTCCTAACGCCACAATAGATAGACTATATGACGTTGTAATGGGATATAAAAGTATAAAACAAATTTCAGACTATATTGGATTTATATTTCCTAATATATTCTATCTTGAATGTAAGACACATAAAGGGGCTTCATTGCCCCTTTGTAACATATCTCAGTATGAAAACCTCTGTAAAAAGGTATCTATAAAAGGTGTTAGGAGTGGTGTCGTGTTGTGGTTATATGAGAAGGATAAAGTGTTATATATACCGACTAAGACGATTACTAAGCTAAAAGAAAATGGAGAAAAGTCTGTTGGAATGAGACATCTTAATTCAAATTATAGAATATTTGAATTACCCTCAACAAAAAGGCGAATATTTATGGACACCGACTACACATTGTTGACTAAATTGAAAGAAGGGGATTAAATATGGAAAAAACTTTTATTGAGAATGAACAGTCAAAAGTTGAAATTACAAATGTTTTTGAAAAAACTGACGAAGCTTCTAGTCTATTTACAAATATTTCCGACGAAGTGGTTAAAGCTTACACCTCAGACTTAGACAAACTTCTTTTAAAAATTAAGGAAAATGCTGTTGAAAATACACCTTCTGATAACATTCTTGAAAAGCTTGTAATGGAACTTAGTAATATACTGTATTTTATGGGTACCCGATTAGAGAGTGTGGGAATAAAGGACGATATTACTAAACTTTCGGCTAAGGAAGTTTACAACAATTCTTACACAAATAACTTAACTAATGTAGGTGACCAGAAAAAGAAACCGACAGTAGCTGAACTTACAGTAATGGCGGAAAATGATAGTAGGTATCAAACTGTTGTTAATAACATTTATTCTCGGGTATATAGACAAATTAAGTATAAGATAGATGCCGCTTACGAAATGTTATCTAGTTTAAGAAAAATCATAAGTAAGCGAATGCAAGAAAACCAGTTAGACTATACAAGAAACACAGGCTCTGTTGTAGTAGGTAGTGAGGAGTTTTAATGGCTAAAGAAGAAATTTTAAGTCTTAACGAAATATTAAAGAATGTAACAAAAAAGTTTGGTAATGATGTAATGTCAATAGGTGTGGAAGATTTAACACACTATGGAACATTATCGTTAGGTTCACCCGGTTTTGATTTTTGTTTATATAATTGTTTTCCTGAAAGACGTTGTGTAGAATTTAGTGGTGCGGAAGGTTCTGGTAAAACAACTACTGCTTATCTTGTTGCAGCTTCATATATGCGTAAAGAAATAGAGAGAAATCCTAAAAACCCAAGAGGGATATTATTTGTAGACCTTGAATGTGGAGCCGACCCTACTTGGTCTTTGAAAATGGGTTACGATATGAACAACGAGGTCGTCAAAACATTAAGATTTACAGGAATTGATATGTGTGCAGAAGACATTTTTGATGTTATATTACAATCAATTCGTTCCGGTCAGATAGGTTTAGTTATTCTTGACTCCTTAAATATGTTAGTACCCCAACAAGTTTTTGGAGAGTCGCTAACTAAAAAAGATATGGGCGGTATTGCAAAACCTCTTGGTGATTTTGCAAGAAGAGTAAAAGGTATGCTTGTTAAATATAATTGTACCCTTATCGGTATCAATCAATTGAGAGAAAATATCAGTGGTTACGGTAACCCTCTTAAAACTGCCGGTGGTAGAGGTTGGAAACACGCTTGTGATGTAAGAATGATGTTTAAGAAATCATCGTTCATCGACGAAGAAGGTAATGTATTGACAAATAGTGCCGAGTCACCTGCTGGATACATAATGGAAGCTGCCGTACTTAAAACGAAGGTTTGTAAGTGGGATAGAAAATTGGGTAGAATGTACATTAACTACGATAGGGGTGTTGATATTATGCAAGACACCATTGAAGTAGCCACCTATTTTGGACTTATAGACAATAGTGTTCAAGGTACATTCAAAATAATTGACCCCGAAACCGGCGAGTTAATGTGTGACGCTGAAGGTAACGAAATAAAAATAAGAGGTAAGAAAAACGTTAAACCTTATTTTGAAGAGCATAAAGACCTTTGGAAAAAACTTTATGATAAAGTTTATGAAAAATTGTCACAAAAACTAGACCCTTCAATTATTTCTTTCGAACAGATGTTGGGAGTAGATTTGAACGAAGTATTTAATATAGATTTAGAAGAGGAAAATCGTGATGACTAAAAATAAAGAAAGTACACGATATTATTCTACTAAGCATGAAGAAAGTATTTGTAAAGCCCTCGGAGGTAGACGACAGTCGAACTCCGGGGCGGGTAACTTTCAAAAAGGTGATATTGAAATACCTTTAGCTAACATGCTCATTGAAGCTAAATGTTCAATGTCCCCTAAAAGTTCTTTTTCGGTTAAAAAAGAATGGTTGGAAAAAAATAAAAAAGAAGCCTTTATGACGCGACACTCAAACAGCTGTCTTTGTTTTAATTTTGAACCTGACGGTGACAATTATTACGTTATTAACGAAAAGTTAATGAAATATCTTGTTCAGGGTTTGTCTGAATAATTTAGTTGAAAATTATATAAAATTATTATATACTATCAGTATAAAATATATTTGAGAGGAAGTAATTAGATGACAAGAAGCGAAATTTTGAAAATGACTGATAACGAAATTGATAAAGTTATCAATATTCAGGGAACTAGATTTGACCGTAAACGCAAGTTTAGTAATTCAACTCTTAATCGTATGAAAGGAATGTATGGAAAAGGTATGAGCATTTCTGAAATTAGTAAGAAGTTGTCAATTAGTCCTACAATGGTTAAGTATCATGTTTGTCCTGAATGGAGGGCTCATTACAATAGCACAAGATGTGGTAAACACACAGGAGTTACAAACATAACAAAGGCCGACAGAATTAAGTGGAAGAGAGAAATTGTAGACACTCGAAAGATGCGGGAATTTGCAGTTTAATTTTATGAGGTTATAAAAGTGATTAAACAAGTATTAACTAATGACGAAATTCAAGCAAATGCCGATAACATTGAGCAACTAATTAAAAAGATTACAAGAAGTGGGGCAAACATTGACGAACTACTTTCTAGATTAGAGAATAGTGATTTCTACACAGCCCCTGCCTCAACTAAGTATCACGGTAGTTATCCAGGAGGTTTAGCGGACCATTGTTTGTGTGTATATCATAACCTTGTTAGTCTTGTTAACTCAAAACATTTAACAAATATTAGTGAAGAGAGTATTATAATTGTGTCGTTGTTGCACGATTTGGATAAAATTAACAAGTACGAAATTTATACACGAAACGTACCTCCCTCAAAAGACTGTCCAAATTGGACAAAAGAGGATAGTTACAAAACAAAAGAGAATAACAACTTATTCATTTATGGAAATCACGAACAGAATTCAGAATTTCTTATCAGGCAGTATATACCTCTAACTGTGGAAGAAAGTGTTGCGATACTTCATCATATGGGAGGAATGTCATTCGATAGTGCACAAGATAACATTGGTTTAGTTTATGACAAGTATCCTTTAGCGGTATTACTACATTTAGCTGATATGTTAAGTTGTTATATGGATAAGGCCTAATGAACAAAATAATTGAAGACCAACTTAAAAAATTAAAACTTTGTAAAGTACCTCCATACACACCGGAAACATTGGAACTATTTATTCCAAAACAAGAGCTAAATAAGAAAACAATTTTTGATGTGAATTCTTGGTACCTAATACAGCTTGAACATTATATTATAAATCCTCCTCCAGATTTTAATTTACATAGTAATTGGAACAAGGGTATTGTACCAAAATACGAATTTATGAAAGCTCAAGTATTACAGTGTATGGGTAAGATGATAAAGATAAAAGGAGTTGGATATGATATTACCAACAACCTTGATACAAGTTACATTTGGGAAGGTTGGTTACCTTCGAAAAGCGTAAAAATAATAGAAAAGTTATAAATGTTAAGCCACCAATTAGTTGATTTTTGGTGGCTTATTTTTTATAATATGTGTAAATAGTATGTAACTGGAAGGAGTGTTATCTAAATGGCACAAAGTTTGGCAACAAAATATCGTCCTCAAGACTGGGAAGATGTTTGTTCTCAAAGGTCTGTTGTGCATATACTTAATAGGCAATTAGAGACACACAATATTAAAAATAGTTATCTGTTCGCTGGGGCATCAGGTTGTGGTAAAACAACAATTGCTCGAATTTTTGCTAAAAAAATAAATGGGAATGTTGGTGAACCGATTGAAATAGATGGAGCGTCTAACAACGGAGTTGACAATGTAAAAAGTATTATAAATGCGGCAAAAGAACGTTCTATAGATAGTGAGTATAAAATCTACATAATTGATGAGTGTCACGCATTAAGTAACCAAGCTTGGCAAGCATTCTTAAAGGCAATTGAAGAACCACCTGCTTATACGATATTTATGTTTTGTACAACCGACCCACAGAAAATACCAAATACAATACTTAATAGGGTACAGAGATTTAACATTTCGAGAATAAGTACTCAACAAATAACGGAAAGATTGAAATTTATTTGTAAACAAGAAGGGTTTACGAATTATGTTGAAGCTTGTGAGTATATCGCCAAAATAAGTGACGGAGGAATGAGAGATGCTATCTCAACCCTTGAAAAATGTTCAGGATATTCAAACGATTTAGCAATTCAAAATGTTCTTGAAAGTTTAGGAAATTATTCATACGAGTCATTTTTTGAACTTGTTAATGCTATTATAGATGGTAATGAAAAAGTAGTTATAAAAACTATTGATGATTTTTACAATAAAGGAAACGACTTAAAAATATTTGTTGATAAGTTTTTTACTTTCATAATGGATATTGATAAATACGCCTTGTTTAATGATGTTGAAATCACTTCAATTCCTTCGAATTATGAAGGAGATATAAAAAGGTGTGTAGCTTTTGAAAATCCTACAAATTATTACTCATACCTACTTGATAAGTTACTTAATGTTAAACAAGTTATCAAGGATGATAGTAATTTGAAAAATACTGTAATCGTTATGTTTTTACAAATGACGAGGTGTCAGTGATGAAAATACTTAATCAAGATTTAATAATAAATTTCATAGATAGTAATAATCTTGACACTTTTCCAAAAACGTTAATGTTAGAAGGTCCAAAAGGTGGCGGTAAACATTTAATTACAAATTATATCGCTGATAAGTTTGGGTTAACTGTAGTTGACATATCAGAGAAATTAAATCTAGACACAATAAACGAAATATATCTCAAAGTAGAACCTTTTCTATATTTAATTGATTGTGATAAAATAACAGTTAAAAACGAAAATACCATTTTAAAGTTTCTTGAAGAACCTTTAAAAAATGCTTTCATTGTGTTATTAACTACAAATAAATATAACCAGATATGTACTATAAGAAATAGATGTTATTGTTTAACCCTTAACCATTATAGTGTAAATTGTTTAAGACAGTTTATGAATATTGAAAACAATAAAGATAATGAGTTAGTGTTAGAGATAGCGAAAACACCGGGAGATATACAACTCTTACAAAGTTACAATTTAAGGGAACTATTTGAATTTGGTAATAAAATTTTTGATAAAATAAATGTGGCTACTTATGCCAATACTTTAAGTATTTCTAGTAAATTGGCATTTGAAAGGGAAAAGAATAAATATGATGTTGATTTATTCTGGAAAATCCTGCTAAACATTTCTTATGATAAAATGATTAAAAATTATCCCAGAGCTTTTGAAGATTATTTGTTAACAAATGAATATATCAAAAAATGCACGACAAGAGGAGTTAATAAAAAGTATCTTTTTGAACGTTATCTATTTGAATTGAAAGGTGTTAATTGATTGTGGATATAACTAACGTAAAACGACAAATTGAATGTGGTAACGTCAAAGATACTTTTATTATTTTCAAAGGGGAAGAGACGTTTATTGCTCGACAATATTACAGAGCAATATCTCAATGTCTAAAAAAACCTATTCAGTATATAGATAGTTTAGATATTTATGAAAATGATAGTAAAAACATTTTCGGGCAAGACAGTTTTAACGATTGTCTAAATGTTTATGTCACTGATAAATTTGAATATAAGCATAAAAATCTTTTAAATAAAAATAATTTAATAATTATTACTAAAAAAGTTGAAAAAGACACTGAAAGTATTTATAATAATTTTATTATAAATGTTCCCGACCTTGAAGAGTGGTGTATAAAAGATTATGTTTATTCTTTACTAGAAGGTGTTGACACAAAATATCTTGACTGGTTGATTAAAAATTGTAAAAATAATATTGATAAAATTCAAAATGAAATAGATAAACTAATTTGTTTTGAGCCTATACAGAGACAAACAATCTTTGAGGATATGCTTAATGATAATGCATTTTCAGATATAACAGATAAAACAATTTTTGATTTTACGAATGCTTTACAAAAAAGAGATTTGAATACATTAAAATGTATTTATCAAGATATTGATGTAATGGATGTTGAAGACTTAGGTGTTGTTACTATTCTATATAAGAATTTTGTTAAGTTATTAAATGTTTGGGGAAATAACAATCCAACTCCTCAAAATACTGGTTTAAGTTCGAAACAGATATATGCAATAAGAAAAAGTACAAAGGTATGGAATGTTAAACAGTTGGTTAAAATAATTAGTTTTTTAACTAATATTGATTATCTGTTGAAAAGTGGTAAGTTGGTTAATATAAATATCAGAGATTATATAGTATTGAAAATACTATCAATGTAGGGAGTCAATTTTTGTGAGTAATAAATTATTAATATATTCAGATAATCATTTTTGTTCTAGTAGCTCAATTGTTAGGGGTATTGGAAAAAAATATTCAAAACGGTTAGAGAACCAGATACAAACAATGAAATGGCTAAACGATTTAGCTGAACAAGAGCATTGTTGTGGGCTTTTTTGTTTAGGAGACTTCTTTGACCGTTCAGACTTAAACGCTGAAGAAATAAGTGCATTATCTGAAATTGACTTTTCATGTAAACCGAATTACTTTGTTGTAGGAAATCACGAAATCGGTAGAGGGGATAACTCATTTTCAAGTACTCAAACTTTTCTACAGAATAGAAATTGTGAAATATTTAATAAGCCAGCCATACTGGGTATGGGAAACACACTTATTTATGTTTTACCTTATATTCTTGAAAATGACAAAAATCCTGTCGAAGATTACTTCCCTAAAGATGTGCCAGATGACAAAAAATTCAAATTATTGTTGACACACAATGATATTAAAGGTATACGAATGGGAGCTTATGTTTCTGAATCGGGTTTTGAACTAAATAATTTAGAAAAATCATTTGACTTAACTGTTAACGGACACATTCATAATAGTGAGTGGGTAAAAAATAATGTCTTAAATATAGGGAATATAACAGGACAAAACTTCAGTGAAGATGCACTAAAGTATAAACACCAAGCAATGATAATTGATTTGGATACCTTATCTTATACTCTACACGAAAACCCGTTTGCACTTAATTTTTATAAACTCGATTTTACAAATAAAGATATTCATTATTTAAATGATATATCATTTAAATTAAAAAATTATGTTGCCACTATAAAAGTTGATGAAAAGAGTCGAGAATACATAAGTTATCGTTTTGACCCTAACGATAATAATCCTAAAATGAAAAGTATAAATTGTCCTAAAAATTGTAATGGAGTATGTTGTAGGATTATTGTCGAAAAGGATACAACCCCCATAGTAGGTGAAAGTATAACATCATTACAATTAGACCATTTAGAGGAATTTAAGAAATTTGTACTAGATAATGTTGGTAATGATAATTTAACTATTGACGAATTACAGGAGATATTGAAATGAACATAGAATTTAATAAAATTAGTATCTATAATTTTATGTCAATAGGTAGTAGTGAAATCAATTTGAAGGATAACGGATACACTCTCGTAACTGGTACTAATAATAGTAATGACGGGGCAATTTCAAACGGTAGTGGTAAAAGTAGTATTTTTGAAGCTATAATATGGTGTCTTTGTGGGGAAACCTTAAGGGGCTCTAAAAATGTTGTTAACATAAATGGTGATGACGGGGCTCTCGTTGTCCTCGAATTTAGCTTTGATGATAAAGTTTACACTGTTTTAAGGTCAAAAGAACATTCAAAATATAAAACAACGTTACAGATAACGGTTGACGGTAAAGATATAAGTGGTAAAGGTATAAGAGATAGTGAAAAGATACTTAAGGAGCTCTTACCCGACTTAACTAGTTCTTTTATCGGTAGTGTAATAATATTAGGACAAGGCATGCCCTTAAAGTTTTCTAATAACACCCCTTCAGGAAGAAAAGAAGTTCTTGAGAAATTAAGTAAGTCAGATTTTATGATTGAAGATTTAAAAAAACGATTGGTCGAAAGAAAACTTGTTGTACATAATCTTTTAAGACAAGCTGAAGATGAGACGTTAACGGCTTCAACAAAAATTGAAACAAATCAAGATTTATTAAGTGAGTGTAAAAAAGATTTAGAAAAATTAAATGCCCTTGACATAAATAAACAAAAAATACATTTGAGTGAGTTGAAGGATGAGTGTAAACTAGTTTGTGAAGAAATAGTAAAAAAGGAAGACGAAATCAAAGGACTCGATTTTGAATCGAGTATAAATTCTTTTGAAGACGAAAAAAATAAGTACCTTAAAACTTACACAACGAAAAAAGAAGAACTTGATAATAAGAGATACAAGGAAAGAGAAGATATTCTAGACGGTTTTGTGGCACAAAAAAGTGAATTAAATAAACTTAAACAATATGTTCAAAATGTTGAGAAAATGGTAGACTTTTGTCCTACTTGTGGACAAAAGTTACAGAATGTAGTTAAACCCGACGTCACAAACGAAAAAAATAAAATATTAGAACTTACAACAAAGATAAATGTTTGTGATGAGTCTATAAATGATATTGAAAATGTTTATAAAATCGCTTGTAAAACTATTGAAGACGAATATAACCAAAATATATTAAGAATTAAAGAAAGTTTGTCCAATTTGACGGTAGCGAAGAACTCCTTAGATAATGAGCTTAAAATACTTAACAAAAAAAGAAATGATATAAATAATGAAATAAACAAAATAACTGTTGAGTTAGATAATTTTGAAAATGAAAATAATAAACTAATTACTTATGTTAAGAAATATGAGGAACAGATAAATACTTACACTAACGAGTATGAAAAATCAAGTGAATTAACTGAAAATTATAGACGTCGAGAATCTATACTTAATAAATTTGACAGTGTAATTAAACGAGATTTCAGAGGTTATCTCTTGTCTAATATAATAAAGTATATAGATGAGAGAGCAAATGTTTATTCACAAGATATTTTTGGTGATTCTTTAATTGAGTTTAAACTTGAGGGAAATAACATAATAATTAAGTTTCAACAGAAAGATTATGAAAATCTTTCGGGAGGGGAAAAACAAAAAGTTGACTTAATAGTACAATTTGCTTTAAGAGATATGTTATCAACATATATGAATTTTAGTAGTTCATTACTTGTACTTGATGAAATATTTGATAACTTAGACTATTTAGGGTGTGAGCGGGTTATTAACATGATTAGTAAGAGGTTTAATGATGTTAGTAGTATCTATATCATTTCACATCATGCAAATGAGTTAAATATTCCTGTTGATAATTGTATTAGTGTGGTAAAAGAAAGTAATGGGGTAAGTCATATAAAATGAACTTTGAAATTCCAAAAGGTTTAACAACAACTGAAATGTGTATTTATATTGACAACAACGTCTATAAAGAAGAAATTGATGAATATAAAATTTATTCTTATATATATAATATAGTAAGGTCGGTATGTCTTTACGATAACAAGTTTAATATATACGGAGAAACACTTGATGATTTTTGTATATTTATGAGTAACCGTGTGTATATGAGACTTGTCAATCCAAAACAATTTAAGATAAATGAAAACGGACAACCTTTATTACCTAAAATAAAATCTGTAAAAAATTACATAAATGCTAATATAAATAAAAAATTTTGTTCGTTCAAAGAGGAAAGAGGTTCATCGTTAATTTCTAGAAAGTCTAAAGAAGTTTATGATGACACAGGAACGTTTAATACCTTATTAGCAAGTAGTATTGATAATATTTACTTAACAGATTTTAAGTTAACTACAAAAAATATTCCCTTAACAATTGAAAAGTTTTTAGAAACTATACCTTATCCAAAAGATAGTTATATCTGGGATAACATATATATTAGTGTGTGTCTAACATTTAACAATACTATAACTCCTACGTATGAAAATTTTTTAAAAATGGTTAACAAAACTCAAAATTTGAAAAGTATAAATAATGCTTTTATAAAATTTAAATATGCAAAACCTGTTTTGTACCATTTACCTGACAGTATGTCGAACTACATAGACGTTTTAGTTAAACAAGTTAAAAATATTATAAAAGAAGATTTAAGAGATATCATTCATACGAAAAATGTTGTAGATTATGATGTAGGTTGTTTTTATAATTATTACAACGGAAACGAGGATTTCGATGACAATAAGCACAGAGATAACTAACTTAACAAAAAATGACATATATTCGTTAATGTTGTTTGTTATGTATAAACTTAAAGATTCTAACGAATACAGTTCTTTAAGTCAGTTAAGCTATATTCTTGACGAAGAAAATTTACTAAAACTTTGCGAATATTATGGTGGGACGACTATATATATCCCTAAAATAGAAGAGTTAGAGGATATGCTTAACGCTTTGTTGTTATTTCAGAAAGTTGACATAGAAAAACAAGACTTTACAAAATGTTTAACAACTTTAGATAAAAAAGGAGAAAGTACAAAAAGTATAAAAAAGAATTATTTTGTCATAAAAGAAGTTCTAAAAGATTTTTCGTTCAACAGTGGAAGGTGACATATGAGTTTCAAGAGTAAACTGTATAATATAATGGAAAGTTTAAGTAATCATAAACATACTCCAAATGAACTTTATGTTAAATGTGTAAAAGAAAGATTAAATAAAAGTTTATTAGTATACGATAAAGAAATTGAAGATTCTATTTCTTATCTGAAAAATCGTAACACAGAAACTGTTTATCGAAGGATGACAAAGAAATTATGAAATACAACCTACTTGATGATTTATCGGTATTATCTACAATACCTATAAAAATTATAAATAATCTAACAAAAACTTGTCAGACAATTTTAGTAGAAAATATTGTTGAAAATATTTATACAGAAGATACTGTTTGTGAACTCGATATAGGAATAGGAGTATTGTATGTTAAGTATCTTGACGGTACTTTTTCATACATCTTTAAACCTTCAGAAGACTTTAATAAAGAATTACAGGAATATGTTAAAAATAATAACAAACCCTTAAAAGAACTTGTCAGTGAAAAATTATCAAATAATATTTTAAAAACGTATAAGGAGTTGATTTAATGCCTAAGGATGAGAAAAACGATTTACAACCTGTAGACCCAACTTCGTCATTATCTCAACTCGATAAAAAAACTTCAGATTTAGCAGTTAGTATAATGAATTCTGAAGATGTTGATGAAATACAAGATTTGACAAACTTATTTAATCTCAACAACCAAAAAAGAAATGTTGTAAGAGTAATGAAGATGTCGAATTTATTAGACACCGTAACAGATAAAGTAATTCAAAGATTTGAAAATACTCCTGATAATTTTACAAATGAAGATTTACTAAAGTATATGCAAGTAACTGAAAACGCTATTGACCGAGCTAATAAAAACCTCAACATGGTTGAAACTACCCCTGCAATTCAGTTACAACAAAACAATCAAGTTAACATAAATGTTTGTACAGAGTTAGACAGAGAAAGTAGACAAAGGGTCACTGAAGCTGTACAAGCAATGATATATAAACTTAAAGAAGAAGACAATGTTGTCGCAATAGACGATGACAGTGAGGAGATTAGTTAAATGGAGAACCTTTTAGTGAGAAAAGAAAATGAAACCTTTGACGAATATGAAAATAGGTTATACACTCTTAAACTTAGAGATAATTTATTTACTTGGGAAGATATAGTCGAAGCGTTAAATTCTATTAAACCACAAAAAGATAGACGAAAGAGAGACGCTTATAGTCGTAAAGCACATAAGATGTATAATGAAGGATTGATTGATTTCAATAACTATTTATGTGAACCAGACCCTGAAGCTGAATATAAAAATTATTTAACAACCATTAAAAAGGAACGTTACAAGTTAAGCGAGGAACGTATACAGAATAATGCATACATTCGTATGCTTGCAAGAGAAGAAACATTGAAAGAAATAGCTTCTGATTTTGCGGATAAGATGTCAAAAGAAAAATTACTTACAATTCCAGATGTAAATGTTAACTCACAAACAAATAAAAATCAAAAAGAGGGAATACTTTGTTTAAGTGACTGGCACTACGGAATTGAAGTTAATAACTATTTTAACAATTATAACCCTGAAATTTGTAGACAACGTGTCAATAAATTGTTACTTAAGGTTATAAACATTTGTAATTTAAACAACATTAAAAAAATATATGTAGTAAACTTAGGGGACCTTATCTGTGGTCGAATTCATTTAACATTGAGATTAGAATCTAGAGAAGATGTTATTTCTCAAACTATGGAAGTTAGTGAAATATTAGCTGAATTTTTAAACGAGTTATCACAATATTGTGATTTAGTTTATACCGATTGTCTTGATAATCATTCCAGGTTAGAGCCTCGAAAGAGCGAAGCTATGGAGCTTGAAACGTTAGCAAGAATAACTCCTTGGTACCTTAAACAGAGATTGAGCGCAAATAAAAATATTAAATTTTTAGATAACAAGTATGCTGATGATATAGTGTCTTTTAGTGTACTAGGACATGAAGTTGCAGGTGTACACGGACATAAGGACAAACCTGATAAGGTTATTAATAATATGATTTCAATGACAAGAAAACGAAACGATTTAGTAATTTCAAGTCATTATCATCATTTTAGTTGTGACGAGTCCCACGAGTGTTTAAGAATATCAAATGGTAGTTTAATGGGAGTAGACCAGTATGCACAAGATTTACGTTTAACAAATAAACCTTCTCAAAACTTTATAATAAGTTCTGAAGAAGATGTAGCTGAAGCCATATACAAAATTAACTTATGTTAATTGTATAAATAATATGTACGAAAACGTACAGAAGAAAATTCTATAAGTCATTTAGGGTAAGTCCCTTAATGGTAAGTCCCTAAAAGTAAGGAGATTGATGTAAAATGAAGTATTATTCAGAAGAATTGAAAAAGGTTTTTAACAGTCCTGAGGAACTTGAAAAAGCCGAAAGCGATGCAAAAGAACTAGAAGTTAAAGAAGAAGAAAGTAAAAAATCTTTAGCACTTCGTATTGACAAGGCCAACGACGAGGTTGAGAAGGCTTATGAAGCTTACGATGTTGCAAAAGAAGAAGCTGCAAAAATTTTAGAAGAGTCAAACGAAAAGATTGACACCATATTAAAAAATGCCCAGAAAGTTATTGAAGAAGCGGAATCTAAAAAGACCGAAGCAATCAAAAAATTTAATGAAAAATTCGGGGTATATACAACGACTTATACTGGAGAAAAAGCTATTAAAGAATTTAACAAAAGAATGGACAGATTGTCGAAAGATTTCTTTCATTTCTGGTTTTAATGTATAAATAGATATTAAAGATAATTAACTGTTGTACATATAAATACAAAATAAAAGTTTGAGGCGTACTACAGTGTTAAAAATATTTGTAGTACGCCTTTCTTTTGGAGGTAAAATGGCTAAAAAGCATTTTGACGAATACTATAATTCTGTGTGTAAACAATATTTTGAATTAAAAAAGTGTTTAGAAGATATGTCTAAAGAAGTTGAAGAAGGGATGGTTTCTCCTGAAAGACTTGAAAACCTTAAATTAACAATAAACCCCGTTATCACAAGTTATCAGAATTTAAGTTATATAAAGTACCTTCTTGATAAACCTAAGAAGAAACAAAAACAACGTAAATATGATAAAAATAACTTGTTATTAAAAACCTCAAAAAACAAAAATGGTCAACATGTTATAGAGGATAACAAGTCGATTATTGACAACTTGAAATTGTGAACAAATTGTATAAAATTAGGAGAGATTATATATGAAAGATTTGTTAAAAAAGATTGGTATAACTCAACCGGGATACTTTTCATCTGATAATAATTATGTCATAGATTTTGAAAATCCTGAAGAATACAACTCTGTATTTAGTAAACTTGATAAAAGTGATTTAGTTGAAGAGAATTATGATTCAAGTGTTATTAGTAGAACAGTATCAAATATACTCTATACTAATGATAAATATTCATTGAATTTAATTGCTGACTTTGACAGTGATACATATAAACTTGTTGTTACTGAGTTAAAAGGAGATAACTAATAGTGGAAATTTTTAATTTTGATGAAATTAGAAAATTAAGTAAAAAGGACATTGTTACTGATTATGATAGTTTATCAGAGAGATGTGACGAATTTGATTTAACAAAGAAAAACAATGAAGTTCAAACAATTGTTTCTAAACTTAAAGCTGTTATTCGTTCTGATGAGACAATTTGTGCATTGTCGGCAAATCAATTAGGTTACAATAAACGTATTATTTGTATAAATTTTGATGGTGATATAAGGACGTTTGTTAATCCTATAATTGACAAAGTAGAGGGTATTGAGCTTTCAAAAGAAACTTGTCATAGTATTCCCGGTAAAACATTTATTAGAATAAGACACCCTAAAATAAATGTAACTTATCAAACACCACTTGGTAAAATACAAAGTGTACAGTTGATAGGTATGGCTGCAAGAGTTATGCAACACCATATTGACCATCTTGACGGATTACTTCTTTCTGATGTGGGACTTGAAATAGATGACAGATGGGATAAGGCTACTGAAGAGGAAAGACAAGAAGTTATTAACTATTACTTTGACTCTTTAGATTTAAAGTCGGAAACAATTAATAAAGAAATTAAAGATGACCCTGAAGCTTCTAAACTTTCTAATGCCATAAAATTTATTAACAGTGTTAGAAAAGGGGAAACAAAAATAGAACAAGTTCCTTTTACAGAAGAGGAAATTAAAATAGTAAAGGAATTTGAAAAAGAACAAAAAGAGAAAAAGGAGAAAACTAATGGGAACACTTAATGTGCCAATTAGTATAAATGGTGGTGGAAGTACTCCCACTACTTTGGATGACAGAGAACTTTTTGTTAACACAAGTACTAAATATCTTTATGTAGGACTACCTGATAGAACTGTCACAAAAGTTAACGCGGGAACGGCTGACAAAGCTAATAAAATTTCAAAGTCGTGGTTAAATATTGATGTGACAGATGTTACACCAGTGTTTAATGTTGGTAATTTATCTTGTAACGGTTCTATATTTACTCCTAAATCGGGAAGTACAACATATGAGTTAAACAAACCAACCTTTACTGACACACAAAAAATAGTTTTAAGTAATAATGTCTACGGGAGTACCTTACCTACAACAGGGGTACAAGGACAGCTATTCTTTAAGGTCAGGTGATTAAATGTCAAGTTGGAACGGAGTAGTAACCGTACACGGAGCCCCTAATACCTATTATCCCCAATCACCTATAATAACCTCTAACGTAACCTTTGGGGACATATACAGAAATGGTTCGACTCTTACATGTAATGTAAGTGCGTCCTTAAATGCAATGACAGGTAAGTATTCGTACTTTGGTTACACCCTTGGTGTAGCTGCAAGTATTGATGATGGTCCTCTAGTAGAAATATATCACAAACCTACTAGTCCAAATAAATGGAGTTCAGGAAGGTATAGTGGTAATGTAACTGTTTCTACAACTAACTATGGAGATACTGTCACACTAAAAATTTGGACAAAATCAAGTTGTGGGTGTCCCGCAAAAAATACTTGGGAAGTTGTTTGGTCAGTAGTAGTTGGGGCACCGGCTTATGCCCCTCCAAATGTGTGGTTAAGTAATGCAGGTTGTACTGCATCCTCCTTATATTGGGAAGCTGGTAGTGATGTAAGTTGTGACATTTGGATGTACAACTTAGACGGTACAGGAGACACAACATATTGGTCACAAGCTACTACAAATGGTACGTGGTCACTAAGTAATATAAGTCCTACTATTCACACTGTTTATCTTTGGGCAAAGCGTGTAAATGGTCCTTGGGGACAAAGTCCAACCGTAACATGGGATTGTAGAAGGCCTGCTATAAATAATGTAAAAATAACAGTTACTGATAATACTTCCGGAATATTAAGTTTAGATACTGATATAAATTCTAGTGTATGGTTCGAAGGGGTTTATGTTGGTAACACACAAAATTATAAAGGAACTTTTAATGTTAATCTAAGTGAGAACACAAACCGTTCTTACAACATCACTTTACAAAGACTCGACAATACTCGTATTGACAATTCAACAACAATTAACTGTGATACGACTTATCCAATAATTAAATTAACTAGTGTTGTAGAAGGATTAGATATTGTCTACACAGCGGAAAGTGATGTCCCATGTCGTAACTGGTATTTATTACTCAATGACGGCACACGAATAGTTAACACCACAACTACAGCTACAACAAAATGTACATTTAGGGTGACAGGTGTTCCCAATGTTCCTATATCAGGAACAGCTTATGCTACTAAAGATTCAAATAATGTAACTTATCATTCAAATACTGTAACAAACACACCTACCGGGTGTGCAAGAGTTTTTACGGAACCGACAAGCGTCCCAACTCCAGCTGCAGTTTTTGTATACGATGAAAAACAACAAAAATGGTTATCCGCAGTGCCATATGTTTATGATAATGGACAGTGGAAAATGTGTGTATAAGGGGTGAATATAGTTTGAACAAAGTTACTTTGAAAGGTTATATCAAAGATATTGAACCTTCCCACACAATACAAGGAATTGAATTCAATAAAGCTAAATTACTTGTACCTCGAGATAATGGAACTGAAGATGTCTTGAATATAAAGTTTAAAAAATTTACTAATCCGTACAAAGAAAATGACATAGTTAGTTTAACTGGAAACATTAGGTCATATTCGCATAAGGTTAGTAATAACAAAAATAAAGTGGATATGTACGTTTTTACCTACTTTGACAAACCGGAAACGGATGTTGTAAATAGTGTTGAGTTAGATGGCAGGATTTGTAAAATAAGTGAAATAAGAAAAACACGTACAGGTAAGGATAACTTACACTTTATTCTGGCAAATAATATTGTATCCGAGGATAAACAAAAAAGGTTGAATTCATATATTCCTTGTATATGTTGGGGTAAAATAGCGAAAGAATTATCCTCTAAATGTGTAGACACAAAGTTAAAAGTGTCAGGAGAATTTAGGTCTAGAGAACATAAACAATTACTTGATAACGGGGACTATGAAATTCGTATAGCACATGAGGTTTACATTACTAAATACGAGGTTGTTGATTGATATGCCTTCATTCAATTATTACTATGTTCGACAATCTAATGGTACATTTGAAATAGATAATATTGGAGAGTTTGCACTTTCGTGTATAAATGATAACTTCTGTGAATACTTATTTATAGTTGAAACAAAAGACGGGTTCAGTAAAATAATTCAATACGGACCACAAATAATTGACCAGGAGAATGATTATACAATACCTAGAACATTTGTATACGACTACCAACAGTTTAATCCAGCAAAGTTGGAGAAAGCGATAGATATATTTGTTAACGACAGGCGAAAAGGTATAACTCAAGTCAACGTATTAAGTGTAGAAGAAGCCTTGTCAAGGATTGTTAATATGAAGGAGTTGTTTTTGGATGGTTCATAAAGAGAAGATAAAAGATTGGACAGGGAAGATAATAGGTTTCGTTGAAACAGATTCCCGTACCGGAAATAAAATTATCCGAGATTTTTATGGAAGAATTAAGGGTAAATACGATAAAAAATTAAACGTAACAAGAGATTTTTATGGTAGAAAGGTCGCAAACGGTGACCAATTGTTAATGATGTTAAACCGATAGATAAACTATCGGTTTATGTTAACTTAGTTGAAATAAATATATTACTCTATTATAATACGATTAAACAGAAAAACAAATTTCTGTAAAATTTATATAAAGGAGTAATATTTATGAGTATTGAATTTAAACAACCTACTTATAGTTTTAGTGAATTGAGTGAAGGAGCACTTCAAAGAAAGTGGGACAAACAGAGATGTTGGGCTTGTGCTAATTATACACACGGTTGTCATGGCACTGAAGGTCCTTGTGGAGCTTTTACCCCTAAGAATACCTTTAACCATTGAAAAGAAAGGAGTAATTATGGTAACGCTATATTCAACAGGATGTCCAAAATGTGAGGTGTTACTTAAGAAACTTCATAACGCTAATATAGACTTTACATTGAAAACAAATTTTGATGTAAACGAACTTATTGCAAAAGGTTTTGACGAAGTTCCTCTTCTCGAAGTAGAAGGAAAACTACTTAGATTTACTGAAGCTGTAGAATGGGTTAATAATCAAGGAAGAGGAACTAATTAGTATATGCAAATCGAGTTGAAACTTAACAAAGATTTTGAACGCACCCTCAATGCCCTGCGTATAAAATATGGCAACGATTTTGAAATACTTAACGGTGTTGACGAGTCACAATTAGATTATTCTGAATTTTTGAAAAATTTTATTGTAGCTGAAAACTTGGCTGATGCCTCAATTGACCCTAACGCCAATTCCAGTCATCGTGACATACGTTCCTTTATGACTGAAAAAGGAAAAAGTTCTGACAAACTTTTTGGACTCAATAAAGTCTTTATAGAGATAAAGAAGTTTTTTGGACTTAAAGTAGCTAAAGATTGGTTGGAACAAGAATTTAGTAAAGGTTTTTATCTTAATGATAGTACTTCATGTAGTTTATTCGCCTATTGTTGGGCACAAGACTTATCAAGATTAGCTCGCGAAGGACTATTCTTCCTCGGAAACAATTATAACAACAAACCAGCAAAACATTTAACTACATTTCTTGATGACTGCATAGAGTTTATATCTTTTTTATCTAATAGACAAAGTGGAGCAGTAGGACTTCCAAATATTTTGATATGGGCATATTGGTTCTGGAAAAAGGATATTGAGACAGGGTTTTACATAAAAGACCCTGGATATTACAGAGACCAGTGTTTCCAAAAGTTGATATTTAGACTTAACCAGCCCTTTTTAAGGATTGACCAAAGTGCCTTTACAAATATGTCGATATTCGATAGAAAATACTTAGAGGCCTTGTTTGGGGGACTTGAATATCCTGACGGAACTTTTGCAATAGACAGTATTGAAGAAATAATGCAGTTCCAAAAAGACTTTATGAGAGTTGTGTCTGACATACGTTCAGAACAAATGTTTACTTTTCCTGTTTTAACTATGTCATTTCTTTACAAGGACGGTAAGTTTCAAGACGAGGAATTTGCTCGTTGGGCTAGTAAACATAACATGAAATGGGCTGATAGTAATTTATTTATTAGTGACCAAGTAACCTCGTTATCTAATTGTTGTAGATTACTTTCAGACACTTCAAAATTAACAGCTTTCCAAAATAGTGTAGGTGGTAGTGCTCTTAGTGTAGGTAGTTGTCGTGTTTCTACAATAAACCTTGTACGTATTGCTTATGAAACTAAGTGCAACAAGAAAAGATACTTAGATAAATTAAGAGAGAGAACAACCCTTGATTGTCAGGCTTTATATGCTATGCGACATATACTTAAACGTAATATTGAAAAAGGGTTACTTCCAAATTATCAAGAAGGTGCCGTAGAACTTGATAAACAATACTGTACTATAGGTATTCTTGGAATGTATGAAGTTATGTGTGAGTTTGGTTTCATTCAAACAGATGAATTGGGATACAAGTCTTACACAGAAGAGGGTATTGAGTTTGCAAAAGATATATTTAATGTCCTTAATGATGTGAAAGATAATTTTACAGACGAGTTTACGTTTAATATTGAACAGATACCTGCTGAAAACGCTGCGGGAGTATTAGCTAAAGCTGATAACCTTTTATACGGTAAGAACAAGTACTTCATTTATTCCAATCAGTGGATACCCCTTTATGAAAAATGTACTATTGAAGAAAAGTGTGCTGTAAGTAGTGTATTAGACAATCTTTGTAGCGGAGGAGCTATTGCACACATTAACATTGAAAATAGATTTCCGACAGAAGAAGCTGCTTGGGAAATGTTAAACTACCTTGCAGAACATAAGGTAATATATTCGGCGTTTACCACTACAATAAATGTGTGTGAAGATGGGCACTCTTTCATAGGAACTACAAAGTGTCCTATGTGTGGAAAAGGCGTTAAGGATAAATACCGTAGAGTTGTAGGTTTCTACACCCCTGTTAGTAGTTGGCAAACGGTTCGCCGTAGAGAAGGGGATATGCGTAAATGGTACTCGGTATTAGAACACGACATGGTGATGTAAATGTTTGTTAAAGATATAATATACGAGGATTTCTGTAATTACAAAGAACCTTCAATGTTTATAATCTTTCCAAAGTGTTCTTTCAAATGTAACAAGGAAAATGGGAACTGTGTTTGTCAAAACATCTCCCTTACAAATGAAAAAGATATTTATGTAACGGAAGAATCCATTGTTAAAAAGTTCATAAATAACAATATCACAAAAGCAATTGTTTGTGGAGGATTGGAACCTTTTGATAGTTGGGAAGATTTAAAGAGCTTAGTAAAGACAGCGCGAAATTATACTGATGCAAAAATTGTTATCTACACAGGATATTATAAAGATGAGTTACAAGATAAAGTACTTTGGTTAAGTAAATATAAAAATATCATTATCAAATACGGGAGATTTATTCCCAATCAAAAACCCCATTATGACAAAATATTAGGAATAGATTTAGTAAGTGACAATCAATATGCTGAGGTGATAAGTTAAAATGAGGATAGTCGTCAATAATGACGAAAGTCTTGTAAACTCCATTAGAAAGAAATTAAAAGATAATGATGGATATTGTCCTTGTCGTTTAGTTAAAAATGAAGACACTAAATGTATGTGTAAAGATTTTATAAACTGTAATGACCCTGGACCTTGTCATTGTGGGTTATATGTAAAGGTGGGTAATTGATATATTTGATAGAACAAAATATTTAAAGTGTGATGAATGTCCTGTTGGAGACTCAATAAAAGAAAAAGCGATAGAACAGAATAACAGTATGTTCGACGCTGTATATGACACTTATTGTGACTTAGACAAGTGTTTAGAAACATGTCCTTACAAAGAAACACTTACCTAAAATATTAAATAATTAAAAAGGAGATTATTATATGGCAGAATTTAAAGGTATTGATGTGTCGAAATATCAAGGCGAAATTAACTGGGACAAAGTAAAGGCTTCTGGTGTACAATTCGCTATTATTCGTTGTGGTCTTGGTAATGACCTTAAATCACAAGATGACAAACAGTTTGAAAGAAACTATGCTGAGTGTCGCAGGGTAGGTATTCCTGTCTCGGTATATTTCTTTAGTTATGCTTTAACAACAAGTAAAGTAACTAGTGAAATGTCTCATATTAAGAGATTACTTAATGGTAAGACTATTGATGGTCCTGTGTACATTGATGTTGAGAATACAAAAGGACTTGATTGGCGAACAATTAGTAACGAGAAAATGTTAGAGGTAATGAAAGAATTTTATAATCAGTTAACTGCAGCTGGTTATAAGATGGGTATTTATTCGTCACGCTCGGCATTCTGGAACGAGAAAATGACCGATGCTTGGTACGACAATGTTAGTAAGTGGGTGGCAGAATACGCCTCGAAGGTTAACGACTTTACAAGAACATATGATATTTGGCAGTATTCGTCAAAGGGTGTTGTAGACGGTATTTCAGGAAATGTTGATATGAACATTATGTATAATGAAGTTATTAAATCTTCTGATACTACAACCGATACTGCTCCTGTAAAGAAATCAAATGAAGAAATTGCTACGGAAATTATAAACGGACAATGGGGTAACGGTGATGAACGTAAACAACGTTTAACAGAAGCTGGTTACGACTATAGTGCTGTTCAAAAAATTGTTAACGAAAGATTGAATAAAACTGTTCCTGTTAAATCGAATGAAGAAATTGCTAACGAAGTACTTAAGGGACAATGGGGTAATGGAGCTGAACGTAAGAATAAGTTAATCGCAGCGGGTTACGATTATGATACTATCCAAAATATTGTAAATAATAAAGTCGGTACACCCAAACCCTCTTATGTAACTTATACTGTTAAGCGTGGAGATACCCTTTCTAGTATTGCTGTAAGATACCATACAAACTATCGTAAGATAGCTTCTGACAACGGTATCTCTAATCCTAACAGGATTTATGTTGGACAGGTACTTAAGATTTACAAGTAATTTATTTTTATTTAAATTGTGATACGGGGAAAATGACAAAACGGTCTTTTCCCCGTTATGTTTCACATTTTTAAAAATAATGTATTTTTTAGTTGATAATTCATTTAATATTTACTATAATTTAAGTATAAAATTTAGGTAGCGATACAATGGTAGAATGGAAATGGTTTAAAGATTATGAAAATTAAGTACACACTTACAGAAAGTAAAGGTTTTATACTTAGTGGGGATGATGACCCTTTAATTTATATTAAATTGGAAGATGACACTTTATATCATTACTCACCTAGTGTTGTTACCAAATCATCGTACAGATTTAAATATCAAAATAAATTTGGACCACACTCGGGTGAGGAAATATATGTTTAAAACCTTTGGATATTAAATAATTATTATGTTTAGAGTATTTTCATCCATCACCCGATATTTGTATACTTTACAAGATAACAAATGATATTGTTGTAAAGGTTAACTGAAATATTAAAAATTAGTTGAAAATTTTTACATTTATATTATATAATATGTATGTAAATTTGGATAAGGAGATTTGGAAAAATGTATAGATATTATTTCAATGATGATAAACACATAGTTTATTGTGTAAGTCATTATGCCGGCAAAACTATTAAATGTAAGGCTGTTTGTTCTGCTAATGATAAATATGACCCTCTTAAGGGTGCCAGACTTGCAAAATGTCGTTGTGACGTTCTTGTTGGAAATAAAAGATACAAAAGAGCTAGTGAAAAATATCGCGAGGCTCTTAAACAGTACTATGAAGCTAAAAACTATCTTAGAAAAATGATAAAGTATGTAAATGATTCTAGTGCCGAACTTGATAACTATCGAAATACGCTTAATAAAGTAGAGTCAGAAATGTAAATTATTCCTCGGCCTGGTACATACCTCCGTAGTATTTAGTATTGTTTTATTTATCTTCCTTCCTTTATGTGCCAGGCCTTTTGATATAGGAGTATGGTGTAACGGTAGCACACAGCACTTTGACTGCTGTAGTAGTTGTTCGAATCAACTTATTCCTGCCATATATTGTTTGTTATATTTTTGTGTCCTCCTTTACTTAAAAACCGGTATTTAATACCGGTTTTTTATTTTACAATTATTTTTAGTTGATTATTTAATAAATGAATATTAAAATATAAGTACATAAATTTAAGGAGTTACAAATATGTCTAACGATATTATATTATGTGATTATGACTCAGTATTAAACGATATGTTAATAACCTGGATTAACTGGTTAAATAACAAACACGGAACACAGGTTAGTGTAAACGAAGTGTGTAACTGGGATATGACTAAAGTTTTTCCAACACTTTCAAAAGAAGAAATTTTTGAACCCTTATATAATGAATACTTTTGGTTAAACGTTCCTGTTAGTAACAATTATATTGACGTTATAAAAGAGATGAAGAAAGACAACATTGTTTATATAGTTACTGATTCTGATTATCGAACAATCAAGGCGAAAATGGAAGATTCTATATTAAACCATTTTGGTAATGTACTTAAAGCTTCTGACATAATTTTTACTTCACATAAAGATATTATAAAATGTGATTATATAATTGATGATTATGAAGAAAATATTAAAAATAGTGACGGTATAAGAATACTTATTGATAAACCGTATAATCGCAATTGTCCACTTAGTTATTATGATGTACGAGTTAAAAACATTTCAGAGGCCTGGGATTTCATTAAACTACATAAAGAAATAACTTCAAATAAGTTTTAGTTGAATGTTAACTAAAAATATACTATACTGTAAGTGTAAATTAAATAAAACAATTATTTAAGGAGGAAAACAAAATGTCAGCAGAAGTTGAAACAATGTTTTATGTAAGTAATGAGGAAAATGAAAGATTCACCCCTTGGCACGGATTAGGAACTTCGGTAGAAAAAGCCCCTACAAGTGCCGAAGCTATTAAACTGGCAGGACTTGATTGGGAAGTTGTTCAAACAGATGTTCTTAATGGAATTGACAATTCAGTTATAGAAGGTTACAAAGCAAATGTTAGGTCTACGGACGGAAAATTTCTTGGAATGGTTGGTAACAGATACCAAGTCGTACAGAACACTGAAGCGTTTGATTTTACAGAGGCACTTCTTGGAGAAGGTGTAACCTATGAAACAGCAGGTTCTTTATTTGACGGACGACGAATTTGGTTACTCGCAAAAATGCCTCAAACGAAAATACTGGGAGATGAAGTTGTCCCTTACCTTTGTTTTACAAATGGACATGACGGTAGAAATGGTATAAAGGCAATTTGTACACCAATTAGAGTTGTTTGTAATAACACCCTTAATTTCGCTCTTGACACTGCAAAAAGAGCTTGGTCAACAAGACACGTTGGTGACCTAAAAACAAAATTTGAAGAAGCAAGACATACTTTAGACCTTGCAAACAATTATATTAAAGAACTTGATAAGACCGCAGATATGTTGGCTAACACAACAGTTAGTGACGAAGAAGTTAGAAATGTACTTAACAATGTCTTTACAGTAAAAGATGGAGCTTCTGATAGGAAGAAAGAAAACAAAGAAGCACTTAAAGACAAGTTTATGGTTTGTATGTCAGCCCCTGACTTAGTAAAGTTTGCTGGAACCGCTTACCAAGTTGCTCAAGCAGCTTCTGACTTTGCTTGTCATACAGCTCCCAATAGAGTAACAAGTAATTATAGAGAAAAGAATTTCGACAGGATACTTGATGGACACATTGTTATGGATAAAGTTTTTGAACAACTTTTAAAGAAAGTTCGAACAGGTGAAAAGATAAAAGCTACAACAGTTTAACAGGAAATAAGGGTTTGTGGCAAAACACAAACCCTTTTAGTTGATTGTAATCTATTTTTCATATATACTATTGGTATAAATTAAATAAGGAGATTATTAAAATGTTTGGAACAATTGAAAAAGATAAGTTAATTAAAAAGGTTACTGACATTGGTAATGGAAGAATTGTTAGAATAGGTTACAGAACAGAATTACCTATTAAAGCTGATTTTAATAAAAAAGGTCTTAAGATAATTAAGTTTACTGAAAAAAGTGCTCGAGTAGGTGTCAATTATCACAACATTAAAAGTGTCGTAGAAAGACTTAAAAATAGACAAGAAAAAGATACAAAAAGAAAGTCTACAAATAATTATAAGTGGGTTGTTGAAAACAAAGTTAAATATAATTTAGTTACTACAAACTATTACCTTCAGGTTGCTAACTTAAATGAAAAATCAAATACAAAATCAAAGTTCTTGACAATTTGGCCTGAAGAAGGAATTTACCTTTTTACAGAAACCCTTGAAGGTTCCCCTTATAAAAATTGTATAATAGATTCGTATTTCACGAAAAACAACGGTAGTTCAGGAAATGAAATACAAACTATTAAGTTTGCAAATATTTATAAACTTAATGATTTGGAAGCTTAATAAACGAATGGTAATAATACAAACGGGTTTAATCCCGTTTGTATTTTACATAAACTTGAAACCTAAACTAAAAGAAAAGGAGGTTTGTGAACTATAACCGGCGGAGATGACACTTGTCATCTACGAAAGGAGTAAAGTATCATAATTAAAACATCTTACAAGTTTAACATTAAAATTATAGTTGCTATATCGCTTATTATCTTTTGTTGTACAACGTTTTATACTTTTAATAATATAATATATAATTATAAGCAAGAAATTGAAGGTAGCAAAAGTACTATTGATTTATTAAATAAACAGATTGAACAATTACAAAACGAACAAGATAGTTTGAATGAGGAGTTAGAAAAGTATAAAAGTGAAAACAAGGCGTTACAAGAAAAGATTGATAATTTAAGTGTCCAAACACAAAAAAGTAATAACAATATTGTTTCAAAGGTAAAATGTTCATCGTTCAAAAGTTATATGGACTACCGAACAATAACAAATAAAAACAGTTTTGCCTACAAATTACAACAACAAGCGGTAACCGACGAGAACGGTTTAAGAAAAATAGGTGATTACTATTGTGTAGCAATGGGTACTCATTATGGAAAAGTTGGCGATAAACTATATATAGAAACAGACGAAGGTACTCACTGGAAAGTTATTTTGGCAGATATTAAAAGTGATAAACATACAGATAGTACACATTCTTACACACTATCTAATGGTTGTATGATGGAATTTATTGTTGATACCAAAAGTATGTCTAAAGCAACAAGAAGTTCCGGAACAGTTAATGGATTAGGATTTCAAGGAAATATTACAACAGTAAAACATATATAAAAAGCTGGTTATATAAAACAACTAAGTCTATTAAATACTTAAATGACTTAGTTGTTTTTTACTACTAAAAATAATATAATATAGTAAAATAGAGGTGGAAGGAGATTTATAAACAATGCGAATCTTCGCTGTGTCAGATATTCACGGTTACTACGATATCTTAAGAGAAACACTGAAGAGTGTTGGTTTTAGAGAAAATAACGAAAATGACTTATTAGTTTGTTGTGGTGACTATTGGGATAGGGGAGACAAACCTTATGAGGTCATGACATATTTAATGTCGTTAAACAATGTTGTACTTGTAAAAGGTAATCATGAATATCTTATGGAAAGTTATCTTGATAGAGGATACCCTCTTCACCATGACTATCAAAACGGTACCGATGAAACATTTCAAACACTTGTTAATAAAATAAAAGTTAAAAAGAAAGAATATACACTTCCTCAAGTAGCTAAAGTAATTAACGAATTTTACTCCAAAATGGTTGACTACTTTGAGACTAAAAACTACGTATTTGTTCATGGTTGGATACCTTGTAATATAAAAGGTTTTACACCGTACTTTCCTTTATATGACTTTAACTGGAGAAATGGGAATTGGTCTAAAAGTTGTTGGTATAACGGTATGGATTTAGCTGACAAAGGAATACTGGTACCTAATAAAACAACAGTGTGTGGACATTGGCACTGTTCGTATGGATGGGCTAGGGATGCAGAAAGAAAATCTCAAACAACAATGTCTGAATTTGGTGACAATGCTTGTTGGAACATTTACGAGAACGAAGGAATATATGCTATTGACAGATGTACAGCATATACAGGAGAAATGAACGTTTTAATATTAGAAGACGATTTACTATAGGAGGTAGTTATGACAATATTTAAGTGGTCTTTATTACTAATAACAGGGTTGTTTGTTTTTGTTATTGACTGTGTGTTATTATATAACATAATATTTGGTGAATTTTGTAAAAGATGTAAATTAAAAAGAATAATACTATTTATTTTATTTTGTCTCGTTACAAGTTTTTTGTCAATAATGTTACTTTTTCAAATCTTTACAGGTATATTAATATTCATATAATTAGTTGATTGTTATTTAATTTAATACTATAATATGTGTATAAATTAAGTACTGGAGGAAATGAAAATGAAAAAACTTACTAAGAAGGAAAGAATTAAGGTAATTAGACGCAGAAGAAAAGTTTTAAGTATTCTTAGTATTATGTTTCTTATTTTAGGACTTTTAAGTGCTTTTAGTACTGCGGGTGCGAGTGACCTGGAATTGATTGAATTTCATGTTATGATAATAAGAATTATAATGTCTCTGATATTACTTATAATTAGTTACATTGGAATGTATGTATTGGAGGTAACCCGTTAAAGGTTACCTCTTTTTCACACAACATAATTGTATTAAAAGTTAGAACTTATTAAATAATTTGAGGTGTTATAAATGTCTACTTTACATTACACGTTTGATTACATAACCAGAGCAGGAAATTTCGATGAGTATGATTACGAATACGAAGTCGATACAAGACCGTTTTTTGATAAACTTTCCGACGAAGAAGTAGTTGACTTAGCTTCTGAGGTAATTTCACAATCTTCAAAAGACGATGTGAAAGCGCTTATGGACGAGTATGACTATCATAGTACAAAACTTGATGCAAAAGACCCTAAAAGTGTCTCTTTTGCAAGACATGTTGTAAAGGACACTGACGAAGAAATTCTCACTGAAATTATGGAAGACGATGTCAAAGCATTTTTTGAAAACGAAGCCTATGAAGAGTTTGAAGATAATCTTGCATACGAAAGAGACCCCCTTGGTTACTATGGAATGTCGTCAAGAGATTTTATATAATTATGTTTAAAGGGCTTTAAAACTATTGTTATAATTTAATAAATTTAATTGTTAATATTTTTAAGGGTTATAAGTAATTTATAGCCCTTATTTTATTACTCAAATAACAAAATAAAATTTCAACTTTAATTTTAATAATATTATTTAATTATATTTATATAAAAATGCTTTACAGCAAGCCCTAGAGATTACAAGTCAAATATATAAATAATGTTACTTAAAAGTATTAAATATAAAAATTAGTTACCTTTAATGTAAAGATAAATTATTATATATATAATAATTAACATTATAGTGTGACTTTGAGTTACACTTTTAAGGATGGTGTTTTATGACTTATAACACACAAATAGGACGTTTTTGTGACATGAACAGTAATTATGAACAATTGTTGTGTGAAAAACCTTATTGTGTTAAAACTAAACATTATTACATAAATGATAAACATTATGTAATGTTTAAATATAACAAAGTAAATTCTGATTTCAATAACGATATTGTTAGGGAGTGTAGGGGAATAATATTTAGAGAAGGAGAATGGACAAAACCGGTTTGTCACGCCTTTGATAAGTTTGGAAACTATCAAGAATCTTATGTACCTAAAATTGATTGGAATTCTGCAAAGGTTACCGAAAAAGTTGATGGTTCTTTAATCAAAGCGTGGTATAATTCGGATATTGATGATTATATGATTTCAACAAATGGTACAATAAACGCATTTGATGCCCCTATTGATGATTATAGATATAAAAGTTTTGGAGAATTATTTGTTAATGCCATAGACTTATGTGATTTAATGTCCGTAATGAGTAAATATAATAAAAGTACTTATATCTTTGAACTAGTAAGCCCTGTTAATAGGGTAGTTGTGCCTTATGAAAATATAAGCGTATATTTTCTTGGTGAAAGAGATATTGAAGATAATTTAACATCTTTTACAGATTCTGAATGCACAGAGGGTTTTATAGATATTGGGGTACTTACTCCTAAAGTATTTAATTTAAGTACTTTTGATGAAGTTGTTACAGCGGCTAATGAATTGCCTTGGGACGAAGAAGGATACGTGGTTCACGATAAGTATAATAACAGAGTTAAAATAAAGTCTCCAGCTTATGTGATAGCACATTATTCGAGAATGAATGGTAATATATCAGAAAAACATTTAATTAGAGTTATTTTGGAAGGACAAGAGGAGGAATTTTTGACCTATTGTTCTGACTACAAGGACGCGCTACTGAAAACTAAACAGAAGATGGAAGATTATCTTGTAAAATGTAAATTCTTGTACAACACTATACCTAATTTTAACAACCGAAAGGACTATGCAACTTATGTAAATAAAGTAGCTAAGGTGTATCGACCTTATTTATTTAAGTGTTTTGATAAATACATAGACCCCCAGGAATTTACACAAGATTGGGACGAAAATAAGTGGGAGAGGATGATGAATCTAAAATGAATTTCCCAATGTTCACAATGTTAATAGGATTGCCCGGTAGTGGTAAAAGTTATTACGGACAAAAACGTGAAAAACCTGGTACAGTCATGATATCCTCTGATGTAATACGACAAGAGTTGTTTGGGAATGCGAGTTCACAAGAAGACAATAATAGAGTTTTTAAGGAAATGTTAGTAAGAACACTTAAAAATTTAGACAGAGGTGTGAACGTAATATATGATGCAACCAACGTTGTACGTAAAAAACGTAAAGAACTTTTAACAAAATTACCTCCTTATGTTTTAAAGTATGCCGTAGTAGTGTGGGCACCTATAACTGTTTGTATTGATAGAGATATACATCGTGAACGACATGTCGGTAAAGATGTTATAAATAAATTTGTAAAAATTTATCAACCACCGTTTTTCGATGAGGGTTGGGACCATATTAACTATTTAATAAACGATGAGAATTTTGATGTTAAGAAGTTCAAAGATGAAATATACTCAATGATGTATGAACCGCACGATAACCCTCATCACACCTTAAATATTTTAGAACATTGTAAGGAGTGTGAACGTATAATGTCTACTAAACAAAATGTTAGTAAATATTTGATTACTGCTGCGGAATATCATGATTGTGGTAAACCTTTTGTAAAAGATTTTCATAATAGTAAACAAGAAGAAACAACTATAGCACACTATTACAACCACCAAAATGTAGGTAGTTATTTAATTCCGGGACTTCTTCAAGGTGATGACCTTTGTACTGTTATAAATGTTTCATGGTTAGTTAATGTACATATGGAACCGTATTTGGAAACCAAATACTACAAACAATTACCGACATTTTTAAAAAAATATATTGATTTGCTTCACGAAGCCGACGTTGAAGCACATTAGTTGAAATTTATTATGTTTTATATTATAATATGTTTATAAATTAAAAAAGGTTATAAACCTTTTTTAAAGACTTTCTTTATAATTATAAAGAATACACTATTAAATGAGGTTATAAATAAATGAGTGAATTATATAATTTATATTTAGATTTCAAAACCTTACAAGAAACATCATCGAGACTTGAAAAAGAAGCTTTTCTTAAATCAAAAGAACATGTTCAAATATTTAAGACTGTGTTAAAATTCATTGTTGACCCAATGATAGTAACAGGAATAAATACAAGTAAGATTAAGAAAGATGTTAGTTATACTGTTCACACTGAAAAGTCTTATGACTATCGGATAGAAAATTTTCTTAAATACTTTGAAGAGAATAATACAGGTAGAGATATAGATATCGCTTATGTAAATCACTATATTGAAAAGCTTATTGAGGGCGAAGGTTTATGTTATGAAGCCGTACTAGAGAAATTCTTACAGGATATAGTAACTAAATCCTTAAGACTTGGAGTTAGTGTTACAACTTGTAATAAAATATACGGTAAAGATTTTATTAAAACATTAGATGTAATGCTTGGCACAAGTATAGAGAATTGTAAAATACCGGAAAATGCTTGGATAAGCATTAGTCACAAATTAAATGGTACACGATGTTTTTACTATAAAGGACATCTATACAGTCGTCAAGGTAAAGAATTCACAGGTTGTGAACATATTATAAAAGATATTCAAACGTTGATGTCTCTTACTAATTATAAAGACTATGTATTTGATGGGGAGTTACTGTTAAAAGATGACGGAATACTTAATGATAGTGAAAGGTTCCAAAAAGGTACAGGTATTGCAAATTCTAAAAAGGAAAACAAATCAGAACTTAAATTAGTTTTATTTGATTTACTTAAAACAACTGAATTTGAAAATGGAAAATCAGTAATAACCTATAATATGAGACGTCCTATATTAGAAATTTTTAATACAATTATCAATGACTATAAGTTAAATAATATTGATGTCGTTGAATTTTTATATCAGGGTACAGACCATAATGAAATTAACAAAGCACTCGAATATGCAGAAGAAAATGATTGGGAAGGTGTTATGGTAAATCTTGATACTCCTTATGAATGTAGACGAACAAAGAATCTTATAAAAGTTAAGAAATTCTACACATACGATTTGAAAGTTATTAAAGTAGAAGCCGGAACAGGACGTAACAAAAATAGAGTTGGTAAATTTATAGTTGATTTTAAAGGTAACGAAGTTGGTGTAGGTTCAGGGCTTTCTGACGAACAAAGGATATACTATTGGGAACATCCTGAAGAAATCATTGGTAGAGTTATTGAAGTTAAATATAAAGAAGTTACAAAGAATAAGGACGGAACTGAAAGTCTACAATTTCCTACATTCGTAAGTGTTAGAGAAATTGGGAAGGAGGTAAGTTTAGAATGATTTTGAGAAGTGACGTTGAAAAGTTTTTATCCGACTATGAACAATTTGTTAAGGCTCGTGGAGATTTCCGAGGAATGGACATTGTAGAATATTTACAAGCTACCTTAATGCAAGTGGACGAACTTAAGGATAAAATTGAATGGTATGAAAATAACTATTAAGGAGAATTAAAGATGAGTTCTAATAAAAATGATTTGATAACAGGAAATATTGACAATCGTAAAATGACAAACTACAGAAGAATAATTTCACAAATGACACCTGAGAAGATGGCTAACGCAAATGTAAAAGTTGTTATAGTTAACAATTCTCAACCTTTTTATATAACCTCTTCAGGACAGTTGTTTAACTTTGATGACTTCGATAGTGCTGTTAAGTATGAGTATGATTGGTTAAACACTGTCATTCCTTGTACAAACAAGGAAGTTATTAACAATGAGTAAAGGTAAGATAAAAAAGAAAAGTTTGTGGGAAAGTACAGAAACTTTGAACAATAAAAAATACATAATATTAGCAGGAACAAACCTTTACGGAAGACAACTTTATTTGAAAGGTTATAACGATTGTGATGATTGGGAAATTTCGGCAGTTCCTTATTTAACGACAGAGAAGAGATGTCATGAATTGATTGAAAAGTCTACAAACTATTTAAAAGATAAAGTCGATATGTTCGGTAGACACGCTGAAATTCCGGAATTTGAACTTGTAGAAAGGACTGAAATATAAGATGCTTGATAAGATATACGCTATTGTAGATAGTAATACACTGCAACCTTTAGTATTAAACACAAAAGGTAGGAAGTATTATGACAAAAAAGGTAATGCAAGGAGAGTAGCTAAAAAGGCTCATTTTAAACCAGGGGAAATATCGATAGCCGAATACCGAGTAATTATAACCGGGGCTGAAAAGGTAAACTAAGTTTATGAATACTTATAATGTTAAACTATTTACTACTGTAGAGTCTTATAAAGACTGGGTAGTAAAACAAGATGTAAACAAAATTAAAATAGTAAACGTATTTAACACTGCTGATAATCATATTATTATTACCTATATAAATAATAAAACACTAAATGATTAAGTAGATAAGGTAAATATTCATGAAAAAACATGGGAATGAAATAATTTGGATAAGTGTTAAAAATTCTACGGGTGATAAATTTTACATAACTTCAAAAAAAGATGACCGAAGTACTTACTTCATTTATGATAGTGAGTGGAAAAAACTAGGTAAAGGGCGTAATCCAAACGTATTAGTAAGTAACTATGTTAATCTCTAATCATAAATACTTATAATATCCTCCGTAAGTATGTTAATTAAACTAATTCCAAAACATTAAAATTCGGGAATTTTAACTTTTAAGGAATATTTAGTTGAATAAAACTTTAGTATATCTTATACTATAGATAAGAAAATTGTATTGGGAGTGCTAAGGTAAGCTTAACATCACAGTAATTTTGATAGGAGGAGAAAACAAAATTATTTCAAGCAGAGAAGATTTTTTGATGACGTTTATTTGATACGGTCAGCTTGATTTGCGGTTGATAGATAATGTCTAATATGACTGCTGTGATATTGTTAGAGTGAGTAGATTTTAATTGCTTAGGAGAAAGGAATAAAAATACTAAATGAAAGTAACTTTATATCTTGATGAAAATGAGGGTGATGTACTTGAAGTAAAAGACAAAATTCTGTCGGTACTTCACCCTAATCACATAATTTTCGACAATTGGGGCGGTGACGGACCGGAAACGTTTTATATAATCACAAGTTTAGACGGTTGTCATTATTTTACAAAATCTCGAAGCAAAGAATCTGCAATAGTTAGTTATGTAGGACATTGTAATGGAATGGAAGATGGTAAAATCTTCCAAAACTATGCCATGGTTCTTTCTTGGGAACAACTTCTCGCTACTTTCAATAATAAATATGCAACTCATAAAGGGGATAAAATTATTAAAATTAGTTCTTAATTATATATTATTATAAATAATTTAGTTGATATAAAATTATTTATATCATATAATATGGATATAAATTAAATTACATGTAGTAACTTTAATGAATAAAAAACTAAAATAATTAGTAAAAATTAAATAATTTTAGTTGAAAAATTGTAACATTTTATATATAATTATATAAAGGAGAATGTAATAATGAATATTGATTTGAAAAACTTTAATCCTACGTACCTTGAAGCTTACAGACTTCTAGAGGAGTGTGATGTCGTCCTTAACATATATGCAAAGCGTTCCGTTGTATGTTATGATACCAAAGGTAAGGACTATAACGAGCTACGTACATTAAGAGATGCTCTTGAGTATGCTATCAGACTTTCTAAAATGACTAACAAAATTCGTAAGTTTGATAATGATACATATGAAGTAATTCAAACGAAGCTTAAAACCGCAGAATCTGAAGCATATAGATTGGAGGATATCATTAGAGAGTTACTTAAGCACGCCAATGACGAGGAGTTCGACTCAGACATTTCAAATGACGACGAACCTGACGTATTTACTCTCTATGAAAACAAACTTGATGAGATTAGAGAGCTTAAGAATAAGTTAGACTATATTGAATCTCATTATAGAGTAGACGTATCGAAAGGTTAAATTATTAAAAACAAATTATAATTATAATTGACAAGGTCAAAAATCAAAATATTGTATAAGTGCTACGAAGCCTAATATCTAGATAGAGTGAATTGTTGTATCACCCATTTACGGGTACTAGTATTAGGACGCAGCAGCAGTAGTTAAATGGAGTTAGATGAACAGCTTATACGATAAATATAGTTGAGTAGTGAGTATAAAGCCATAGTAACATAGCTATTACGTACAAAATCAATTAAATCTTCTGTACAATAATTTAATTGATAATAGCAGAAATTAGAAGTTTAGTGTAGTGGATAGCACGTCCCCGTTATGTCAGGGGAAAGGTTGAAATTCGAGTTTTCAAAGCTTCGACCGAAAAGAAAATTTCTTAAAATATGTTGATATGAAAAAACAATGTAAACAAATTAGAAATGGTTAGTCCCATGTGGGTAACGAAAAACTGTTGGTAGACAGCTGCAGATGTAAATCCAACCATTGTTCCCAAAGGTGAAAACCCTTTGGCTCAACATTACCGAGATGTAGCCCAGTTGGGTAGGGCGCTGCATCTGGGGTGCAGAAGTCACAGGTTCAAGTCCTGTCATCTCGACCATGTGTTTGTGCACTCGACACATTAAATAAAAGAGTGCAGATTATATGCAGATGTGGTGGAATAGGCAGACGCAATGGACTTAAAATCCATTGATAGAAATATCGTACGGGTTCAATTCCCGTCATCTGTACCAGCCGCTTGATGGATATATAGCGTAAAATTTGTCCAAGGTAGCTCCTAAAATGGTTAAGCCTCTGTTATTAGGTTCGAGCCCTAAATTCAGATGTCGGTCTGTAACAAGTTTAATTATGCGAAATCTTCCTCCTACAAATAACTTAGTGGGTTAGCCGTGAGTGAGAAAAGTATTAAATACCACTAATATTTAATACTAATGTTCGTTGGAAGGTAATCGAACATAAAATTTATAAGCAGGTATGATGAAATAAGCAGACATACAGGTCTTAAAAACCTGTGGAGGAAACTCCGTGTGGGTGCAAGTCCCACTACCTGTACCACCGAAGTTCAGTTGGTGAACAAACTAAAAGCTATCAAGTTATCGCAGAGCCAAAACTAATTGGGCGGGCTGTTTTAGGATAGTTGAAGCGGATTAGAGATAACAAGGGAATTACTCGCCCTGCTTGGATGGCAAAAGATGGCGTTGTATGTAACCGAAAAACATACCGTGGTCATAGGGAGCGACGATATGAGCAAACCCGAGGTTTGAGTTACTTGTCCAAACCAAAATAGTCAAAATCCAGACAACAAGTAATTGTTCTTCTGCCAAGTGTAGACAGAACGGAGAAATCGTTATGATTAACTACCTAAACGATTTCGTGTTGCAACAACGGTGTGTCCAGTACATCGTAAGCGGAACTCTGGATGGTTGGGACTGTGAAAGTTAAATGTCCCCGTTTGAGGAGCGAAGGTTGGTCGCCTCATATATATGCTGGTGTGACTCAATGGTAGAGTAATTGTTTTGTAAGCAATAAGTTGAAGGTTCAAGTCCTTTCACCAGCTCCAGGCCTCTGAAATAAAATATTTTATTACGCTTATTGCTCTATAATTCAGGGATAAAAGAGCCGAGAATTACTGATAGCTATCTCAGTGAAGTACACGCTATCTGGAATGTGAAAACCAAGCAGTCCACCATTTGGGCCAGCGTGAAAGCCGCTTAATTGCATCATATGGCGACATCGTCTAATAGGTAAGGACATATGCCTTTCACGCATATAATAGTGAGTTCAAATCTCCTTGTCGTCACCATTAAATATTCCTCAATAGTTCAGTTGGTAGAACGCTTGGCTGTTAACCAAGAAGTCGTTGGTTCAAGTCCAACTTGAGGAGCCAATTCCTAATTCACTATCTTAAGAATGGCAAAGTATGAAAGGACGATGTCTAAGTGATGGGGTCGAGGTAGCTGACAAAGAACCTGAGTAGTTAAGTGACTACAAAAGACAAGTTAAGTTGAATGATTGATTCTGCGGGATAACAAGTTCTAAGACTTAATATCATTTGTTTTTATCAAAAAAGTTAGGACTTTTTGTATAGGTAGGGTTTAATAAACTTTATCTTAGTTTTTCTAAGTATTCTGTAAGAATACTTTATTTATACTAGTTAAAAAGTGCTTCGTACAAAATACCCGATTAGTCTTTTAGAGTAATACAAGACTATAAAGAATATATACTCCCGAAGGTTTGAAAGTTCTGGTAATTCCTTGATTATTATTCTAATAATTATTAGAATAATAATTAAAAACTTTCCCATTTGTCAGCGTAAGCCTAATTTGGTAAGGCAGAGGATTGCTAATCCTTGAGTAGTCGTTTTTAACGGTGTGTTGGTTCAAGTCCAATCGCTGACGCCATAAATTAAAACAAAAAGGAAGTGAAAAGTTATGAAAAACTATGAAAAGTATTCTAACCAAGCTTTGGAAAGAGAGAAAAAAGAACTTCTTGAACAAATTGAAGATTGGGAAAGGACATTGCAAACAACAAGGTCATTCTTAATTCAAATATCACTTCGTCATTATATCAAGAATGAAAAAGTAAAGATTCACGCTATTGAAGCTGAAATGGCCTACCGTAAACAATGTAATGATAATATATAACAAATGTTATCATTAAAATAAAAAGTTAGTTGAAAGTTAATAATATTTGATATTATAATATGTGTAGTAAGTTTTTACTACACTATTTTTTATAGGTTAATATTATTAAAAACATTAAACAAGTTAACGAACTTTATAATAAACTTGAAATAGAAAAACTTACCAACATAATTGAAGAATTTAAAAATGAATCTAAAGAAGGTATGTAAATGGAATTAAATGTAAAACTTGACAAAGGAGCTTATTTACCTGAAAGAGCTTACAAAAGAGATGCAGGTTTTGATTTACGAATACCGAAAACCGGCGCACAAAAATACATTCTTCCCGGTAATAAGTCACTAACAATAGATACGGGAGTACATGTACAAATACCGGAGGGGTATGTAGGATTTCTTAAGTCTAAATCTGGATTGAATGTTAAACAAGGTATTACAAGTGAAGGGGTAATTGACTCAGGATATACAGGAAGTATAGTTGTAAAACTTTACAACAATTCAAAAAACACAAAGGAATTTGAATGTGGGGATAAAATAACACAGTTAGTAATTATTCCTGTTGCTAATATTGATAATTTGAAAATGGTTGGTGAACTACAAAATACTGAAAGAGGTTCTAAAGGTTTTGGTAGTTCCGGTAATTAAATAATTAAGACATACATTTTGTTATGTATGTCTTTTATTTTTAGTTGATATTAGATTAACAACATATTATAATTTTATATAAAGTAAATAAATTATAATTTAAATTTTAAAGTTAACACTAATTAAACTAGTACTTAACAAAAGTTACGGAGGTTTTGAAATGTCAGAAAAAGTAGAGAATATAATTTCTCTTATTAACAAGGGTATTCTTCCATCGATAAAACAGGACGAGATTTTTGGTATAAATACATTTACGGTTAATTCATCTGACAAAAGCAAAATTAAGAAACAAGCATATAGAGAAATACTTTCCGCTATAAATGATGGATTATCAAATTGTGGTATCATAATGCAAGATGAAGCTTGTGGATATGTTTATGAAGATGTTACTAAACTATTGAGAAAATTGGAGGTTGAATATGAAATTTATAGTTGATAGTCTTCCATATTATATGGATAGCTACCCTTTTAATTATATGGATAGTTGGGGATATATGCTTTGTCCTTATAGAGATAATAAAACTAAATGTCCACGATATTGGGATAAAGAGTTTATCTGTTCTAATTATAACCCCCACGAATGTAACTTTTTGATTGAATTTGATAAGTTTTTAAAGGAGAATAACTAATGGATAATTATATCGTAATCAATGGCAAGAAAGCTGAAATTACTGAGGAGCAGTTAAAAGCACTTGGTATCGAAGATGGGTTGGAGAGGAAGAGTCCCTTTGGCAAAATAGCAGACAACGGTTATTATTATATAACTAATACTGATGTGATAAATTTTACACAAAATATAGACACGATTATTGATGAGGATATGTATAATAGTGTAAATTATTTCAATGATGAAGATTTTGCTAATCAGGTAATGCTTCATCAGAAGCTATATCGTAAACTTTTGAAATATGCTTATGATAACGATGCTATTAGTGATTGGGCTAACCTCTATGGCAAGAAATATTTCATTACAAAATCTATAAGAGATAATAAACTTGATGTTGGCTGGGCTATTACATTTAAGCATAATTGTGTTGTTTACTTTAATAGCGAAGAGGTAACAAAACAAGCCATTGAAGATGTGGTTAAACCTTTTATGAAGAAATATCCTGAATTTGTGTGGTGATTATTATGGTAAGTTGTCCTTATTGCGGAAACACATACTCAATTACAAGTTGTACTGACGGGAGTTACTATTGTTATACTTGTCATTATTATTTCAAAACAATAGCCGACGTAGCGGCTATACCTGTTACATATAATATTGCTAATATTCCAAATACAAATGGTGTTGATAAAGGATTTTATAATATTGAAAGTAAGGGTTCAAATTTTCTTCGAATACCAGAATATAATAGGTTGATTATCAATGCAAAATCCATTAAAATAAATGACGATAAGATAAGTATCACTATTGATAAAGATAATATTGATAAATTTAATGCTATCGAAATCAATGGAGTTAAGTTTGTAAAGGAGGATAATTAGTATGTATTTCAAAGTTTTTGATAAAAACGGTAAGGATATTACGGATTTATACATGTGGGTAATTACTTCTTGTGGCGAAATTCGATGTGTAGACTACGGGGATTTAGTAAGTATGAAAAGTGTTAAAGCAGTGATTTATTTTGATGACGATGAACCCACTAAAACAATTATCAGCAAGGAGGTATAATATGTTTTATGCTAATGGTTTGTTTACTTGTGGACTTGCAATATTCCTGCTCAGTGTTAATCTTTGTCAATATAGTAAATATGGAACATTTATGATGGTTGTTGGTATTATTATAATGTTTATCGGAACAGTTTCGGGACTAAATATTGAATATGATAATAATATGAAAATTAAAGAACTAAAAAGTCTTGTTGAAGCTCAAATAAAACAAATTCAATTGCTCAAAGAAGAAATTGACACACTGAAACATAGGTGATTGTAATGCAGAAATGTGAATGTTATCACGAAGTAGAAAGAGGAATTTATAATCCTTATCTTATTGTTATAAAAGAAGGACAATGCTGGGGAACTAAGGAGCGAGATATTTGTCATTGTAAAGGTGATAAATGTCAATGTGATATTTACTCTTATATAAAAAAGAAAGCACTTAAAGAGGAACAAAGTAAGCAAAATATCAAACAGAAAGATAAAAACTTAAATCATATTAAAGAATCTCTTGAATTTTATCTTGACACACATGAAGAAAACGGTGTAGTTTATATTCCAAAGTTTATGATTGAAAAGATGATTGAGGAGTTAAAGTAATGACTTGGTTTGAGAATGTTAAACAAATTAATATCGAGGAACTTGTTCCTCTTAAAATAGAAGATACAGGGGAGGACAAACCCGTGTCTAAAGATTTTCTAGAAGAATATTTTGTAAAAGGTGTTAAGGAATGTGGTAGTCCAGAAGATATTCTAAACTGGTATCGTAATCTTTACTACAAAGAAGATAAAAATAGTGAACGCGGAATTGTGACAGAAGCTCTCAACGAGTTCTTTGTATATAAGTTGCCTGAACTCTTGGAAGAAGTACGAAGGGGTAATAAGAAATGAGGCTTCTATTTTATTCCTGCTATCCCTTTGTTAGAATAATAACTAATGATGAGGAAGTGATTATAACAAGTGCAGACAATTTCTATAGAGGTTGAAAATGGTAAATGATATTAGAATAATAGGAATAGTAAAACATAAAGATGGTTCTACTGAAGACGTTATTTCTTTTGGTGAAAGTTTTGACGGTACAATCTTCAAAACCCTTCAAGGTAATTGTTATCTATATCGTGAGTATTATGATAAATGTGATAATATTTTTAAGAATTCTTTTTATATTTTTAAGCGTTTTTATCAATTCTATAAGTTAGATTATGAATCTTATAATTGGGAAGAAGCTGCTCACATTGTAGATAATATAACAATAGTGAACAATTAGTTGATAATTCTCTTCATATCTATTATAATTATATTGTAAAATAAGGTCAAGAAAGATTTATAGTACAATGATTGTAGACGATATAGGGAGGATTTTTGTTATGAATAAAGAAATCGATAATCTGGGCGCGGAATAAAAGCTTGCTTATAACAAACTTTCAGAAATAACGGTTGAACAAAGGTTTAATCTATACGAAAAACATAACGATAACTTATGTGGAATTTGTAGTATACGTAGGTATGGGTGTAACGGCCTAAGCTTAGGCCCGAATGGTCCTATTTATCCGAGATGTGCTGACGGTAATTTCAACGATTATGTTAGCTTAGAAAAATTAGATGATGAATGTTTGCAAATCATTCTTGATGATATTGAATGGTTATCAAATCAAATGGATTAATTCGGAGGTAAAAGAATGAGCGAATTTGTAGTTAATGAAAATATGTTTGGAAGATATTGCAGAATAAAAACAGATTTTTCAGAGAATATGCACATCTATAAAATCGTGGCTTTGATTGAAAGCAACAGTTACTGCGATGTACCTTTGTATTGTAAGTCAAAGCCAACCTCACACAACAATGTTGTCCCGGTTCTGCTGGTTATTCATTGCGGAATAGACGAAACAAATGTACAGCGAGTTGCGTTAAGCGATTGCGAAATTCAACCTATTGCAAATAATATAGAAACAAAACACGGAAAGTGGGTATCTGCAAGCAATAAACCGGGCGTAAATATTGGAATGAAATGCAATATTTGCGGAGCGAGAATTAAATATAGTGAATTCTTTAATGGTAATCATAACTTTTGTCATAAATGTGGTGCTGATATGAGAGGAGACAAGGAATGAAAAGTGAAATCGGAGAAATATGCGGAGATTGGGCGTTAGACATTTATCAGCACTCAGGCGAAAAGCCGATTACTGTATATTTTAATTCCAGACAAAACGCACTGAATGTAAAACGAATATTGGAAGTTGACGATAGTATTCCGAATGCCACCACTGTTTGCGATATGCAGGAGGTTGTGCGTTGCAAGAATTGTAAATATGCAAAGAAAAGCAAGACTGTTTTAGGTGTCCCCGATTATGAGTGTTTAAAAATGAATACAACCTGTTTGGACGCAGATGATTTTTGCAGTTACGGAGAAAGGGAAGACAAGGAATGACCGATAAGAAACTTACTGACGAGGAAATTATAAAAGACTTAACTGAATTGAGCCTATATACAGGTTTTCAAGAAAAGTATATACAAGTTTTAAATGCGACTCTCGACCTTATTAACAACCAAAAGTCGGAAATTGAGAGGTCGAAAGGCTCTACAATAGTTAATAACATTATGGAAATTCAGAGAATTAAAAGAGAAGCAAAAGCTGAAGCATCTAAAGAGTTTGCAGAAAGGTTAAAACTACATTCATACATACTGAGTGATGAAAGCCAAACAGGAATTATTAACAGGTACTCTGTTGTCACTGTAAATCAAATCGACAATCTCTTAAAAGAAATGGTTGGTGGGAAAATGACAAACGAAGAAGCGATAAACACGATTGAACACGGTTGCATATACCGAGATAAACGAGGTGGCGAGGCTTTGGAAATTGCTGTTATTGCCCTTAAAAAGCAGATACCGAAAAAGCCTATAAATGTTGAAAAGCATTATTATAACTGTCCTTGTTGCAAACAAGATTTAGGCGTTTCAGATGATGATATTTTTGTTTATGAAAATCCTAAACCAATGTATTGTCATAAATGTGGTCAAGCATTAGATTGGAGTGATACAGAATGAATTGTAAAGACTGCCTGCATTATGAAGCGTGCAGTTAATGGTTGGGCAAAGAAAAGAAACATCTAAAGAAAGGATTATTGGAAATGCCAGATAAAGAAATAACAAGAGAAAAGACATTTAGTGAAGAACTTCTTTATTTTAAGGAACGAGTAGAGGAAGTATTTGATAATTATAATAATCCGAATGGTAATGAAGACCCTTTGTATATAAACGTACTTCGTGATAGTAAACGTATAGTACGAAAAGTAGAGAAAGAAATCACCTATCAACAGGCTGACATTAGGATGTTAAGGAAAAAAGTTAATTTAGTTTCTATACAATTCCAGGATTTACAAGAGAGAACAGATAAAATAAAAGTCGAAGCATACAAAGAGTTTGCGGAAAAATTGAAAGATGCCGCTATGTCCTATTCAAGGGGTGGTAAATATTATGAGATAATTACAACACGATGTATTGATACTCTCTTAAAAGAAATGGTTGGCGACGAGGAATGAGAGTGATTTTGTTTAGAGGTAAAGACTTTTCTGGAGTCATAAACCATAGTTGGTGTTTCGGCAGTCTGGACACAACCGAAAAGGACCGTGCAGTAATTATATATATCGATAGGTTTGGAAACAAATGCCGAGTTTTTGTTAATCCCGATACCGTAGGTCAATACACAGGCTTGACCGACAAGAACGGTGTTAAAATCTTTGAAGGGGATATTGTTCACTTTAAGACAACCGCATACCATTTCAAGAATTGCAGAATTAAATATCAAAGTTGTTATGCGAGGTATTGTGCGATTGACAATAAAGGATATGAATATCCAATGGATATAGCATTTGAATATGAAATTATCGGCAACATATATGATAACCCAGAACTGCTTGAAGAGGTGTGATTATGAAAGTTAAACTTAAAGCTGAGCTTATTTCGGGTACAGGCAATCCTGTTATTTTTGTCAATGATGTCGAGTCTGTAGTTTTTGACAATGAGAAAATTTGTATCGTAGCCAAAGGCGAAGAGCATAATTTAAGTTTATGCACATTTAAGAGCGTCGAAGTAACAGAACAAGGAGGTAAAAATGACTTGTAAAGATTGTTTGCATTCTAAAGTCTGTAGGGATTGGTGGAGCGAACAAGAAGAAAATTTATTTTCGGAAAGTAATATCGCTTGCAGGGTATTCACCGACCGTTCCGAATATACACATTTACCGTGTAACATCGGAAAGACAGTATATTTTATTCGTGACGGTAAAATCATAGAAACTGTAGTTGAAAAAATTGTTATAAAGAAGAATGGTACATACTTAAAATTATCGTGTAATACAATTTATGAAACTTCTTGTAAAAGTATAGGAAAAACAGTATTTTTCGACCGGGAAGAAGCAGAGAAAGTAATTGAAAGGGTTAAAGAGAATGAAGAAAATACTATTACGGAACTATAAATATTTTTTCAGGTGAATACTTTGATGTAGATATATGTTATCAGTG
>ERZ1035014.24-NODE-24-length-118869-cov-10.665090_pt1 | contig 118869 bp, 98 predicted proteins | sample MGYA00520620_ERZ1035014 | MGnify/ENA primary metagenome ERZ1035014 (study PRJEB33766, sample SAMN09781744) | gut metagenome | biome: gut microbiome | host: Homo sapiens | place: Madagascar | study: EMG produced TPA metagenomics assembly of the PRJNA485056 data...
GTTTTATTATATATATATATAATGGTTTTGTGCGAAGAAGGAATGGAATACAGAGAGTCTCAAATGGAAAAGAATATACTGATAAAGTGTTCTATTTGATTGAATTGAATGATACAGCAATAGGACTGGCATCTTTTTATGACAAGGTTCTTGGAGCTGTGAAATATGCGGATAAAAAGAATTATATTCCTGTTGTTAACATAACGGATACACAGGTTCTTGGAGCTGTAAAATATGCGAATAAAAAGAATTATATCCCTGTTGTAAATATAACGAATACACAGAGTAATATTGTTGATCCTGAAAGAGGTGGGAATGGATGGGAATATTATTTTTCAGGAATTGAAACAGATGGTCAAGTGTACTCTTTGAAAGACCTTACAAACGCTCAAAATGTCGTGCTAGCTGATCCGTCTTGTATTACTCTCTACAAAAGGTATTCCATTCATGAAATAGAGAGAAGAAATAAAATATGTTGTCGCATACAGTATAACAAGGACACGGCATCTTATATAGAAAAGGCAGAAAAAGATCTTTTGCATGAAGATAAGACAATTGGTGTTTATTATCGAGGAACTGATTATCGAAAAAGAGGAAACTGGAATCCGGTCGGACATCCTAAAGTGTTGGGAATTAATGATTTTTGGCAAGAAGTGCAATGTTTCTCAAAAGAGGTTCACTGTTGTAACGTATTTCTGGTGACGGAAGAGCAGGAAGCAGTGGATTATATTCTTTCAAATTCTGCCAATTTAAATGTGGAATATGTCAGGAAAAAGCGCTTTTCTGATTTTGATTACAGCGATTCCATTTCAACCATGACACCGGCGGGAGTGTCGAAATATGAAAACAATTTACTATATCTTTTGGATGTTGATATGTTGTCGAAATGTGATTTCTTGTTTGGAGCCTTTTGCAGTGGAGTTCAAATGGCTTTGAATATGAACGGAAATCGTTATGAGAAGGTTCATATTGTGGATATTGGGAGGAACTAAGCGAAGATTTAGTGAACTATCGAAATGACGTTTATGACGAATAGGATTATAAAATGACGAATAAAGTATCCATTGTTGTACCGGTGTATAATCCTGAATTATCTCTTCTGGAACGTGCAGTACAGTCGGTGCTACAACAGAACTATATGAATTATGAGCTGCTTTTGATCAATGATTACAGTACCGATTCTCAGGTACTTTCTTATTTGGAGAAGCAGAGCACGTTGGAAGGAATTCGTGTGCTGCATCAGAAAGAAAACCTCGGAGTGGCGGAGGATCGGAACCGCAGAATGCGCGAGGCGACCGGAGACTGGGTGGCGTTTCTGGATCAGGATGATTATTACTGCCCTGATTTCCTGTCCGGTATGATGCAGGGGGCCGAGGATTCTGACGCAGATATGCGGATGGCGGGCTTTTATCTTGTTCGCGGAGAGCAGAAGGAACAATTTCCTGCGGCATCCGACAGCTTCGCCTCACCATGCCTGATCTGGTCTACCTGCGCAATCTGGTGCCGCATGTATCGAAGAAGTGCGCTGCTTGAAAATGCTGTTACCTTCCCCAAAGGCTGCTATACCGAGGATATGCTGTTCGTGCTTCAGTGTAATTCAAGGCTGAAGGCCGAGATTGTTCCGTAATGGGCTTTACAACAATTGGATTTCGGATGGCTCAACCTCAAGATCCGGAGGCTTCAGCATGCTGGAAATGCATCAGCTGCTCTATCCTTTTCTGAAGGAATTCATTTGTTCAAGAAATCCGGAGAAGGATCGGTACGCGCTCGGATACCTACATAACGAGCTTGCGCTGCTGTCGTGTATCCTGATTCGGAATAGCTCCGGAGAGGTGTGCAGAGAATCGGTGAAACGGGAAAGAGAACTGGTTGATATTCTCAGTATGGGGGAGCAAAAAGGAAATAATCAAATTTCTCAAGTAATATCTTAAGAACGCAGAGCTGGACAGTACGATGAGGCTTGTGATCCTTGGCCTTTTCCATGCATTTTCTTTTCATATGTAGGGGGGCTACTGCGCGCTGATCCGAAAGGCGCTGAGAGTATTTTGTTAACACGAGGGCATGAAGAATGAATGAAATGGTATCGGTTATCATATCTACCCACAATCGATGCGAGAGTCTTCGAATCATCCTGGATTCCATTTTGAAAAGCGATTATCGAAATCTGGAGATTATTGTTGTGGACAATGCCTCGACGGATGAGACGGAAAAGGAAGCAGCTCTGTTTGGCGGCAACAGTCCTTTTGCGGTTTATCCGCATGTGATTACGTGCTATTATGTCATATCCGCATTGCAGTTTGGGAGGCCGGATCTGGCGTGGAATTACTTAAAAGGAGCCTGGAACGGATGCTTTTGCAGAAAATATTCGGCAGAATAAGCTGAAATAATGCAGGCAGAAGGAAGGGTGTAGATGAAGCAGGCAGGATGAAGGGTGTGAATGTGCGAGGCTCCAGACTGGAGCATGTATCCAAAAATGTGATATGGTCCGCAGTGAATTCTGCGGTTGTTACGGTATTTCCTTTTCTGATACGTACCTTTTTGATTCACAATATTGGTGTGGAGTATGGTGGAGTCAGCTCCCTGTTTTCGTCTGTTTTTCAGGTTCTGAATCTGGCGGATTTCGGAATCGAAAATGCCATATTGTCTTATCTGTATTATCCGGCAGCGACGGGAGATCATGGTACGGTACGCTATCTGATCCACTACCTGAAAAGGATCTATCGCATCATCGGAATTGTGATTCTGTCGGCCGGCTGCTTCCTTATTCCCTTCATCCCTTATCTGGTAAAGGGGAAGGAGTATCCGGCAGGATTGAACCTGTATCTGATTTATGGAGTTTATCTGATCAATGCCTGCTGTCCCTATCTGACGATCGGGTACCGAATCACGGTATTGAGAGTGAATCAGAGGGTGGATTTGATATCGATTGCCAGTATTGTTTCCGCAACATTCATATATGGCCTTCAAATCATTTCTCTGACAGTATATAGGAATTATTATTTATACAGCATCCTGCTTCTGGCAGGAACCATCGGAAATATTGTTCTTAATTCCATACTGGCCGGAAGGTGCTGTCCTCTGGATTTGGAAAAGAGACCCGGCGAATTCTGCAGCCTGGTGAAGAATAAGGAATTTCACCGCGAGCTTCGGCAAAAATTTCTGTCGGTGGGGTTGGCGAAGCTGAGAAATCTGTCCAGAAGCTCCTTCGACAGCATTGTGATCTCGTCCTTTCTGGGGTTATCGGTATTGGCGAAATACAACAACTATTGTCTGATTCTGATGGTTCCGGTGACGCTGGTTTCGATTGTTCATGGAGCGCTTGTTCCAAGCCTTGGAAACAGCATCGCGCTGCGAAGCGCGGGAGAGAATTATTCTGTAGTAAAAACCTATGCCTTTCTTCAGCATGGAATGGCAGCAGTATTTCTATCCTGCCTGCTTAATCTGTACCAGCCCTTTGTGATACTCTGGATTGGAACAGATTATTTGCTTCCATTTTCGATTGTCCTTCTATTGTGTATTTATTTCTATTTGTACTGTCTCGTGGATATCAATGAGGTATTGAAGGAATCTACCGGAGTCTGGGAACAGGAGCGGGTTCTGGCGATTGTCGAGGCTGCCGCTAATCTGTGTCTTAATGTTGTGCTGGTGCGGAGTATGGGAGTTGCGGGAGTCATTCTGGCAACGATTGTGACGATCTTATTTATCAATTTGCCGGTAGAGTATTTCTGCATCTTCCGAACGTATTTCAAGACAAACGGCAAGGATTTCTTCCTGTCGGAGTGTAAGTATACCATTATTACAGCGGCAATTACTGCACCTACGTATTTGGTTTGCTCTGAAATCCCGTTGGATGGTCTTCCGGGAATGCTTCTGCGGATTTGTGCAGCAGTTTTGATACCGCCTATTCTGTTTATAGTATGTTATCGCAACAATGCACAGCTGCGGCTGTTTTCCGATATGCTTTTTCTGTTTTTGAAGAAACGGAAAGGGAAGTAAGAACAGAGTATAGGAGGGAAGAGATGTCGATCTCCGATCGAAGCCTTGAAATTATTGTTCCTTGTTATAACGAAGCGGAATGTGTCCCGGTTCTTTTTGAGCATGTAAAAAGAGTTCTGGACGGAGTCGAGAATTTACAGTGGTCCGTTGTTTTCATCAACGATGGGAGCAGGGACCGTACGCTGCAGGAGATCGAGAAGCTGGAAGGAGTGTATGGAAAGGAGCAGGTCAAATATGTGTCCTTCTCCAGAAATTTCGGGAAGGAGGCGGCCATCTATGCAGGCCTTTCTTATTCGAAAGCAGATTATATTGCCTTGATGGATGCGGATTTGCAGCATCCGCCAGAATTACTTCCTAAGATGGTTGCTGTTCTTGATGAAGGATATGATTGTTGCGGTGCAAGAAGAGTAGACAGAAGGGGAGAACCGGTTGTGCGGAGTGCTTTATCGCGGCTTTTCTATAATATGATCAATCGTCTGACTACAATGCATTTGGTTCAGGGCGGATCTGATTTTCGTATGATAAAGCGTCCTGTGGCAGAGGCAATGCTGGCGTTGGGGGAGAGAGAGCGCTTCACAAAAGGAATCTTATCTTGGGTTGGATTTAGTACAAAATGGATAGAATATGAAAATGTTCCGCGAGCAGCCGGAACCACGAAATGGTCGATGAGGGGACTGATGCGATATGCAGTGAATGGCTTCTTTGCTTTTGCGACGACTCCTTTACGGGCTGCGGTGTGGCTTGGCTTTTTGATTGATTCCTTTACATTAATCGGAGCAATCTGGTTTATTATCACAACCTTGAAATCGAATGGACCGCGTACCGGTTTTGGAACACTGGTTATTCTGATTGCCTTTTTTGGGGGAACGATCATCATGATTCTCGGAGTGATCGGTGAATATTTGGCAAGAATATATCTGGAAGTAAAGAAGAGACCACTTTATATCGTTCGAACTACGAATATTGAAAACGAAGACGACCACTTAACGATAAGATAATTGAAAACAAAAGCAGGATATATTATATATGAATGGAACTTTTGAAGATCACATGAATTTGCTGCCAAATTTGTCTGGAAAAACCATAAAATGGAATGGAAGGGTCTTCCTGGCATCGATTCTGTCTGGGATTGTGGCTCATGCATATTGCATGTTGAATCTGATTGGAACGGAAGATACGATTGGTGAGTATTCAAGAGAAAATGTCAGTATTCTGCATACATTTGTGGGAGCAAGTACCGGAAGATGGTTAAGCGAAGCGGCAAATAGGATCCAGACATGGTATCGTACGCCGTTGGTTTCGGGAGTACTTGTTATTCTTGTCATAGCATTGCTTGGACAGCTTATCATTGCTTATTTTGATGTCCAGTCTATCGTGGGAATGTATTTGATTGCGATATTACTGGAGGTGAGTTCACCTACGCAGGCCTATATGACATTACATGAAGTAGGATACCCCTTGTCTGTACTTCTGGCGTGTGTATCATCTTTGCTAATGAAAAGAGCGGAGGCGGATAGCCATAAGAAGTTTCTGAACTGGTTGCTTGCCTGGATCAGTCTGAGTTTGGCATTGGTGATTCTTCCGGTGAATTTGGCATGCACTTTGACCTTGTTGCTGCTTGAATTGATTCTGCAGACTATTCAGGGAGAAAAAGACAATTTCTATTCAGAACTAAAGCGCAGGTGGCGATGGATCGGAGCCTGCGCTCTTGTTGTGCTGGCAGCCGGTGGTTTTCTTCTGCTTAGTTCCAGATTCCTGATGCATGTATATCAGGTGGGGCAAACAGGTTATCAGGGGGCAGAAGCTGCGATGAATGGGACATTTGTTTATTCCATTTTCAGCAACTATCTGCATGCCTTTATTAAGCTTGGAATCATGGGATTGTGGAAGATTCAGATCATTCCGGCATTTCGTATTTGTTACTATTTTATTTATGTGCTTTTCCTGACTTGCATGATTGTGCTCTGGCAGAAGAATTGTTATTCCGATTGCAAAAGAAAACATAGAATGATAGCGACAGTGGAATTGTTGCTGTGGGGAGCATTGGTTCCCGTGGCTGTCTGTACGATGTCGATTTTGAGTTACGGCTTTATGTATCGTGGGCAACATCGAATGGCGCTTATGTTGTTAATTGCAGGGAGCGTCCCATTGATGGAGAGAGCAGTATCCAGTTTGATGAAGAAAACTGGAAAAAAAGCCTCAACGAGGCTACCCCGCTTTTTATACTGGGGCGAGATTGCAGCTCTTGCAGCGATGATTTACGGGACTTTTTTATTTGACAATATCGGATATGCAAACCAACATCATGTAATGGAGCAGGATCGTTCGCTGTGTACCCGGATTCTGTCAGCACTGGATCAGACGGAAGGCTTTACCTATGATCAGCCGGTTTATTTTCTCAACATTCTCAGTTGGGATGGTGATGAAAGTGCTTCGGCACTGCAGTATGATCCGGAATTATATTCTGTAATATGGCCTGTGGCTACGACAGACTTATATGCATATGGTGATCATTCCTTTCGGACACATATGAGCAGCTATGAAGGCGTGGAGTTAGTTGAGCCAGAGACCGCTATAGAGAAGAGAATTGAAGAATCTGATTTGGTAGAGAAATATGCAGATTTGCAAAGTGGAGATTTTCGGATTATTCAAGCAGAGAATACCTGGGTAGTAGTAGTAAAAACCGTTGGACCGCCGAATGTTAAATGGGGATAGGTATATGAAAAGTCAAACAAAACAAAGAGAATCCAATATGGAATTGCTCCGTATTCTGGCGATGTTTTTTATCATCATGTTTCACATTGTCTTTTTGGCAGTATATCCACAGCTAAATGATAATGGACATTTCCCGGATGGGGTAGCCTATTTTGATGCAGCTCAATTTAATAAGAAACTCTTGATCCCTGCTCTTATCATGCCATTGGGAAATGTAGGGAATGATATTTTCCTGCTGATTTCAGGCTATTTTATGGCGGTTCGTTTTGATAATAAAAAAGAAAATGGCGGGCAGAGAAACGGATTCTTAAAGTATAAAACCCCTGTCAATATTTTGCAGATAGCTGAAAAGCTCTTATTATCACTTGCTTTTGCAACTGTTCTGCTTGTTGTTGGCTCTACGCTTGTCTGGAAAGCAACGAACGGTTGGTGCCATTACTTATTAGAGGTGGGGCAATTCAACGAGATGGCTTGGTATATTGGTTATTATTATGCGGTTATTTTGTTGGGGGCTTTATTTCTTAATTATTTTCTGACAGCTCTTACGTACAGACAGTACAAGGTCTTTCTGATTATACTCCTGGCATTGACACAGTTTACGTTTACAGCTGGCATATTGGATACTGTTACGAGTGGAAGAACTCTATGCATGGGGGTTCTCCTGTATTCTCTTGGTGGATTTGTCCGCAAATATGATCCATTTGAGAAGATACGCTGCTATGTATTGATCTTAATCATGATGAGCATATTAGTTTTAACGGCTCTTTCATATTACAATTATACGATGACAAGATTGCTAGAATACATACAAGCAGGATCGACAGATCCGTTTCTCCCAATGTTTCCCCTGTATTTGTATTCGAGTATAGTTCCCTTTTTAGTGGCATTGTGCTTGTTTGAATTGTTTCGCAGAATACATATTGGCTGCAATAGAATTATCAATTTAATTGGTGCCTCAACGTTTATGACTTATTTAATACACAACAACGATTGTTTTAACACCGTTTGGGATCGTTATAATTGGGCGGGAGCGTTGTATAATCAACCAGTTGTATTTGTAAAACATCTTTTAGTTTGCACTGTATTGACATTTCTTGTAGGAATTATTGCCTATGCATTTTATTGTATGATCGAGAAAATGATGGAAAAAATATTAATGAAAGATAATTAATTTGACAAATATAAGAGAGGTAGAGAAAGAATTGCAGAACTCAAGTTCGGCAAATGTGATAAAGAATTTTTTCTGGCGGATCGGGGAGAGTGGCGGAGCACAGCTGGTGTCATTTCTGGTTTCTATTGTGCTTGCAAGACTGTTGACTCCGGAGGATTATGGCGTCATTGCGCTGGTGACAGTTTTCACATCTATTTTACAGGTTTTTGTGGACAGCGGACTGGGAACAGCGTTGGTACAGAAGAAGAACGCAGATGAAGTCGATTTTTCGTCTGTATTTTATTTTAATGTGTTGGTTTGTTTGACGCTGTATGCGGGAATGTTTGTGGCTGCCCCTGCGATTGCGAAATTCTATGACAATCCGATATATATCCCGTTGGTTCGTGTATTGAGTCTTACGCTTGTGATCTCTGGCTTGAAGAACATACAGCAGGCATATGTTTCCCGCCACATGATTTTCAAAAGGTTTTTTTTCTCCACGTTGGGGGGGACGATTGCATCGGCAATTCTCGGAATCGTGATGGCTTATGCCGGATTTGGCGTATGGGCGCTTGCAGCTCAGTATGTGAGCAATACGGCAATTGATACATTGATTCTATGGGTTACTGTTCCATGGCGTCCAAGGAAAAAGTTTTCATGGATGAGGTTGAAGGAACTGCTGTCATATGGCTGGAAGCTGTTGGCTTCTGCACTTATGGATACTGGGTATACGAGCTTATGGAATCTTCTGATTGGAAAGGTGTATTCTGCTGCCGATCTTTCCTTTTATGATCAGGGATCCCGGTACCCGAAGGCAATTATCAGTACGATCAGCAATTCCATTGACAGTGTGCTGCTTCCGACGATGTCCAGTGTTCAGGATGACAGAGCACAGATTAAGAGTATGACCAGACGATCCATTATGACAAGTGTGTATGTGATGGCGCCTTTGATGATGGGACTGGCAGGTTGTGCGAGACCGTTGGTGAGTCTTATTCTGACAGATAAGTGGCTGCCGTGTGTACCGTTTCTGCGCATATTTTGTATAACATATATGTTCTGGCCGGTACATTCCGCCAATCTGAATGCGATTAAGGCGATGGGAAGGAGTGATCTGTATCTTCGACTGGAAATCCTGAAGAAAATAATCGGCATCGGGCTGCTGCTTTGTACTGTGAAAATCAGTGTGATGGCAATGGCAAGCAGTCTGCTGATTTCCAGTTTTGTCAGTCAGATTATCAATTCCTATCCGAACTGGAAGCTCTTAAATTACCGATATCTGGAGCAGCTTCGGGATATTCTGCCGTCCATTTTACTGGCAGTTATCATGGCAGTTGCAGTAGGGGCAGTCCCGCTTCTGGGATATGGCAATGTACTTACTCTGTGCATTCAGATTCCGCTGGGAGTGGTAATTTATGTTGCAGGATCTGCTGTCTTTCGTATGGAATCCTTCCGCTACTTACTGAATATGATTGAGGATAGAAGAAGATGAGAAGTGACTTGGTGGCAATTATATTGTGCACCTTTAATGGAAGCAAATACATAGAGGCATTGATGAATTCCATTATTGTTCAGACATATGCGAGCTGGGAGCTGTGGATTTCGGACGATGGTTCTGAAGACAACACGCTTTCTATTGTAAGGAAGTATGCAGAGACCTATTCGGAGAAGATACATATTCTGCCGGAGCATGCTCCGCTCGGGGCCTGCACGAATTTCCTGAAGACATTGAAGGGAACACAGCTGAATGAAGCAGAATACTATATGTTTGCAGATCAGGATGATGTGTGGTTTCCGGATAAAATCGAGAAATTGGTCGCAGCTATGCGGATGGAGGAACAGTCAGAGAGAGAGGAGAAGCCGCTTCTGATTCACAGTGACTGCAGGGTGACTGATCATAATCTGCAGACCATTGCGCCGTCTTTTACGGCATATATGGGATATAATCAGAAGCTGAAAAGCTTTTCACACCTTCTTGTACAGAATAATGTTGTAGGAGCATCGGTTCTGTTCAACCGTGCACTGCGCAATCGAATTCATTCTGTACCTAAGTCAGCTGTCATGCACGATCATTGGATTGCATTGGTGGCTGCTGCTTTTGGACGAATCGGTTATCTGCCGGAAGCTACCTACGATTACCGGCAGCATGCTGAGAATGTAATTGGTGCAAGAGAAGGCGGTATGTGGAGAGAGCTGTTGGATAAAATGTGTTCCTTTCAAAGGGCGGGTGGAGATCCAAAAGAGAAGAGCAGCAATAAACCTGATGGTTATGATGCATTGTTTCGACAGTGTGCAGAGTTTCTTGAAATATATGGCAATGAAATGGAAACAGATGATCGGGAAAGGGCAAAGCGATTTCTTTCGATTCCGGGAAGCAGCAGATTCAGAAAAATAAAGATCGTGCTCGAGAATGGTTTTGTTTACGATAAGATGTATCGAACCTTGGGAGAATTATTTTTTATATGAATCGGGAGTATATGCTGAAAAAGCTGAAGAAGAAAAAAGATGATGCGGTTTTGATTTTACTGGTGTTGACGGTTTCCTTGGAGATATTATTCCTTGTATATATGAATTTTTTTCATATTCAGGATGGCGTGGATCAGGATTTTGCCAAATTGATTCGGCATGTTGTTGAAATGGGGAGAAATCGCACTCTGTTTTTAGATAATTGGAGTTATCTGACCACGGGGGAACAGGATTGTGCGGCAATCCTGGCAGTATTTTTTTATCTGATAACCGGCAAAGTGTATTTCTCGTACGCATTGGCAAATGTATGTGATATTTTTATATGGCTTGGAATTACAGGTTGCTTGTTACGTACGATTGGCCTTTCTGCGAAGATGCGTTTTATGTTGTATGGCTTGCTTTTTACTGCATATGACTTTGGTATGCTGCAGTATACAAACATGCTGTTCTATGGGGGGGGGCCAGTATGCATACAAGGCCATGGTGCCGATCTTACTGATTACAATCCTAATTTGCCGACAAGAATGCAAATCTGTCACGAGGTTTCTGGTAATTGTTTATTTCTTTTTGCTGTTTCTTTGCAGTATTTCAAGTGGCGTTTATGTTTTTATATGCGGAGTAGTGCCTGTTCTGATTTTATTTTGGGTTTTACTGGTGGGGCGAGATGATGGAAAAGAGCAGCAAAGGCATTGGAGTTTGATGGCAGCGGGCTCAATTATAGCAGTGCTGCTGGGACTTGGAATATGCAAGTTCTATAATATTCAACCGAATAGTGCTTCGATGAGCCTTTCTGCATTTGATCACAACATGACAGACCGATTTATGGAATGCCTGAATTCGCTGGTGGCTTTGTTTCATCCTCGTTATGAAAGTACACCAGCTGTATCAATAAAAGGTATTGTCGAGTGTGTTGGCTGGTGCCTGGTTCTGGTAGTTCTCTGCGGAGTGCTGGCAATACGTAAGTTGATCGATCTGTATGCTCTGCTTCAGTGCAGAACTGAGGGAAAGAATGAGAAAACTGATATTAAAGCAGAAGCGGAGGTACTTCTGATTGGTGTTTTTGTCTGGAATTTTGCAGTAATCCTGTTGACAGCAGATGCCGGTCGGTATCATTTGATTGGAGCGATTCCTCTTATGATGTGTGCCGTGTTGGAAATGGAGGATTACCTTAGCAGATATCGTGAGCAAATCGCTGAAGGAATTCGGCTTGTTGTTTGCGGGCTGTTGCTTTTGATGTGTATCTATAACATCCGGTATGGTGCTGCGGACTATTTCTCGGGAAGAGATTATGTGGTTGGCGGACTAAGATGGCAATACGAGGATCTTGATCATATTCAGAAGGTGATGGATGAGGAAAAAGTACAAACCTGTGTTTTTCTTGATTATAATGAAATCGCTGAGCGAATGAGAGCGGAGGATTATGTACGTCAGTATTACAGTTATTCGACCATAGAAAACAGGATCACCATTGCTGACTATTATAAGGTGGATGATGTTCAAATCATGACGGGAGATTATCTGATCGCCGCCACAGAGGAATCCTTTCATCGCCTTCCGGAATCGATGAGGAGTCATTGTACAGAGACAGGGAAAACAGCAATAGGACTTTCTGTATGGAAGCATTCAGGAAGAAGATGAAAGATGATCAACAGAAGAAATATCAGAGATTTTTCGAAGAACAGCCGGTTAGCGTTCTGGACGTGCACTTTAAGCGCACTGGTCATTTATTTACCGAGAATTGTAAATCAGAATATTGGAATTGACAGTGCATCAGACCTTGTTGGGGGAGACGATCAGTTTCTTCGGCTGGGAAGATGGGGCTTGTACCTCATTCAGAAATTACTCCTGGCGGATCATTTAAATCCGTTGTTTACTTCAGCTTCCGCGGTCTTCTTTCTGGTTCTCGGAGCCATGCTGTGGGTAATGGCATTAGAAGAAGCGAAGAACGGTTTTGGATGGAATGCGTTGCGCGAAGATCTTTCAGATACTTCCGGAAACAGGCGCTTTGGGGATCAACTGAGATATGCAGGCTTTACAGTTTTCTATGTGTCTTCACCTGTATGGGCGGAGAATATATACTTTTCGCATCAGTCCTTTGCTGTCCTGTTTGGAGCAGCGTTGTGTCCGGTTGAGGTCATGCTGATTTTCAGAAGATTTGGATGTGACCCCAGGAAGATACGGATCAGCAGCTTGTTTTCCTGGGAGGCGTTTGGAACAGTCCTGCTCGGAACTTTTATATGTTCGATATACCAGCCATTGTTCTTCCTGTTATGCGCAGGGATGGCTGGAATCTATTTAATTCGTGCAAGACAGGAAGAGAACAAAGACGAGAGCAATTATCCCCTGTCTTTTTTCACTTACGCGGCAGCTGTGCTTCTGTTTAGTGGCTTTGTATATTTATTGATCAGTTTCATTTTGAAGAGAATTATTCTCAGGATACCGGGCAATTCGTATCTGAGTGGAATGCTTGTCCCGTGGAATCGTACAAAGATTCTGATGATTTTCAGCTATCTGTATAAGCTGTTTCTGGATGATATTTCTGTACTACATCGTTTTACGGATCCGTTGATCCAATCAGCAGGTGGATACGGAATTTATTCTGTAGAGAATTTTCATGGGACAGCGTGCATCTGCTGCGTGTTGTATTTACCGGCGTTTATCGTATATATACGAAGAGTATTTGGCGTTCATGGAACTGCAAAATGGCTGTATCGTTTGGTAGGATTGGCTTTGCCTGTGCTTGTGCTGGTTCCGGCTCTTGCGGGAAGCGGTGATCCAATGATTCGTGTTCAGATGGCTCTGGCCTTTGGCGGCGCCTTCCTTCTCTGGTTGGTAAGCAATGGAAAAACCAAAAGAATGCGGATTATCTGGACCGGGCTTCTGCTTCTTGCAGCATGGTTTCAGGTCCAGAAGAGTGCTTCCCTCATTGCATCGGACCAGATACGATATGAAAAGGATGCTGCACTGACCAGGGACATTGCAAACGATATTGCTCAGTTTGGCAATTCAGATGAGAAGCAGGTGCTTCTTCTGGGAGCTTATCACCCGGAGCATAATACTGGATACAGAGAGGGGGAACTGCTTGGCAAATCGTGTTTTTTCTACGATGCACTCGGTAATAAAACGGGAGCAACAAGACAGGGACTTATTTTTATGAAGGCATTAGGATATTCCTTTCAGGGAATTGAAGAGGGGGATGAGAAACTGAGTTTTCTCAAAGAACAGTCTGAGAAGATGCCATCTTATCCGGAGCATGGATATGTTCAGGAAGAGGGTAATTATATTATTGTTAAATTATCAGACGAGAACTAAAGAGGAACAAACGATTTGAAGAAGGTGCTTGTGATTATTGCTGCATACAATGAGGAGGCGAACATTGTAAAGACGGTTCGCAGCCTGGAGGCAGCAAATTTAGCTTGTGATTATCTGATTGTGAATGACGGATCTTCGGACAGAACGGAAGAGGTCTGCAGAGAGAACGGCTTTTCGTATGTCAGTCTTCCGGTCAATCTAGGCATAGGCGGAGCGGTTCAGACGGGCTATCGCTATGCGCTGGAGAACGATTATGACATTGCGGTGCAGATCGATGGAGATGGGCAGCATGACCCTGCTTATCTGCAGACGGTGCTGCAGCCGATTCTGGAGGATAAGGCCGATTATGTGATTGGTTCCCGCTTTGTCAGTGAGAAGGCAGAAGGGTTTCAGTCGTCCGCAGGAAGGCGCGTCGGGATCCGATTGCTGAGCTGGCTGATCCGGCTGTGCTGCGGGGTTCGGATCTGTGATGTTACCAGTGGCTTTCGTGCGGTTTCCAGAAGATCAATTCAGGAGTTTGCGGAGCATTATCCTGCGGACTATCCGGAGCCGGAGGCGATCATTGATGCATCTCTGAGAGGGGAGCGGATCGCGGAGGTACCGGTACTGATGCGTGAGAGGGAGCACGGAGTGAGCTCCATTAATCTGAAGCGATCGGTTTACTATATGATTAAGGTGTCGCTCGATATTATTGTTTGCAGAATCAGCTACGGTGCTCGCAGAGCCCGCTAAGAGATTGTTTTTGAGAGAGGAGATTGAAATCAGATGTTGCCGATTCGGTTGAAAGTATCATTGTTGGCTGCGGTTCTTGTTTTCTTCGTAATTGTTCTGTCCATGCTGAAGAGAAGGAGACTTACGCTGAAATATACCCTTCTGTGGCTGCTTACCGGAGCGGTCATGCTTATCTTTGTGGTTTTTCCGGAGCTCCTGCAGTCACTGGCGGGCTTTATCGGTGCGCAGACACTGATGAATACGCTGTATCTTCTGATTATAGGCTTCATTCTTGTGCTCCTGATGATGTTAACGTCGATTGTCTCCAAGCAGACGGAACGAATCGCCTTTCTGGCACAGGCAAATGCTATTCTTGAGAAAAGAGTCCGGGAATTGGAAGAGAGCAAAAGACGGGAGACAACGGATGCCAAATAGATCAGGATCAATCCGTGTATTAAGGAAAGGTACCTATGCGAGTTTCGATTATCATACCTGTAAAAGAAATCAATGATTACATTCGTACGGCGATGCCGCACTATGCAAGGCTTGAGGAAAAGGACTTTGAGATATTGATCTTTCCGGATGAACCGACGGAGGAAGCTTTCCCGGAGATGAACGGAAAGGTTCGGATCATTCCGTCCGGAAAGACAGGCCCTGCAGAGAAGAGAGACATGGCGCTGCAATATGCGCAGGGAGAGATCATTGCCTTTATTGATGATGACGCCTATCCGGCGCCGCAGTGGCTCTCAAGGGCCTTGCCGTATTTCCAGGATCCATCCGTGGGAGCGGTCGGAGGACCTGCGGTCACGGCACCGGAGGACGATGACTGGCAGAAGGCATCCGGCAAGGTTTATGAATCGAAGCTGTGCAGTGCGGGATATACCTATCGATATCTTCCGGAGGCGAAGCGTGAGGTGGATGACTTGCCCAGTGTGAATCTGATCGTCCGTGCGGAGCTTTTCCGCAAGGTGGGAGGCTATGACTCCAATTACTATCCGGGAGAGGATACGAAGCTGTGTCTGGATATTGTGAATTCAGGACACAGGATTATTTATGATCCTGAGATCCTGGTCTATCATCACAGAAGACGGATGTTCCGTGCACACCTGAAGCAGGCAACGAATTATGCGAAGCACCGGGGGTATTTTGCAAAGGTTCTTCCGCAGACCTCACGGAAATTTGCCTACTTCGTACCGACGCTGTTTGTGATCGGACTGATTGCCGGACCGATTCTGGCGGCATTCTTCCCGTTTATATGGTATATTTATGCAGGCGTATTATTGCTGTATTTTGTTCTTCTTGCCTGTAGCATTCATCATGCGGAGAATTTCCGCGTGTGGATTCTGGCTCTGGCCGGAATTTTTCTGACTCATGTGGGGTACGGGATCCGCTTTGTTCAGGGACTGTGCTCCAGCCAGTTGTTGCGTTAACGGTACATTATTAAGAATATCAAGAATCGAAAAGAGGGAAATTCATATCATGAGAGTATCCATTGCATATCCGCCGTTGGAAAGCACGAAGGGAGTCGCCCTTCTGGGACAGAATCGTCAGTTCCAGTGGTTCAATTCGCCGACATACATCTATCCGATGGTGCCGGCTTATGCGGCCTCCTATCTGAAATCCAAAGGCTTTGATGTGAGCTGGGATGACGGAATCGCGGAGGGAAAATCCTACGCAGAATTTCTGGAATATGTGAAGACGAGTGACATTGATGTCATGATGATGGAAACGAAGGCACCGGTTGTGAAGCTTCACTGGGAGATTGTCCGGGAGTTTAAGAAGGTACGGCCGGAAATGATCATCGTCATGGTTGGCGATCATGTGACTGCTTATCCGGAAGAAACCATGAGGGAGTGCCCTGTGGATTATATTCTGACAGGGGGCAACTATGACTTCCTTCTGGAGAATCTCTGTGAAAGCCTGCGGAAGCACGAGGGAGAGGCAGATCCTTCGGAGCTGGAGCCCGGAATCTATTATCGGAAGGACGGCAATATCTGCAATACCGGAAAGTTCACGCTTGCCCATGATCTGAATGAGCTTCCGATGATTGACCGTGATCTTACGAAGTGGAGACTGTACAGCGAGAAGAACGGCAATTACGGAAGACTTCCCGGAACCTATACCATGGCGGCAAGAGACTGCTGGTACCACAAGTGTACCTTTTGTAGCTGGACTACACTGTACAACGAATATCATATGCGGAAGCCGGAAGCACTTCTGGATGAAATCGGGATTCTGATTGAGAAGTACGGTGTTCGTGAAATCATGGATGATTCCGGAGCATTCCCGGTCGGAGAGTGGCTTCATACCTTCTGCCAGGGAATGATTGACCGCGGCTATAACAAGAAGGTGGTTATGGACTGCAACATGCGGTTCTCAAAGCTTACCTTTGAAGAGTATAAGCTGATGAAGAAGGCAGGATTCCGCTTTGTTCTGTTCGGCCTTGAGAGCGCGAACCAGGAGACATTGGACCGGATCAACAAGGGCGAGAAGATAGAGACGATGATCGAGAGCTGCAAGATGGCGCAGAAGGCAGGATTGTCGGTTCATGTGACCATTATGTTCGGTTATCCCTGGGAAGGGGAGAAGGAAATCGAGAACACGGTGGCACTTGGCAGGGAGCTTCTCAAAAAGGGATATGCGAAGACTCTGCAGGCAACCGTCTGCATTCCGTATCCGGGAACGCCTCTGTATAAGGAATGCCTGGAGAACGGCTGGCTTCAGACAGAGGATTATTCGGAATATGATATGCGCCGTCCCATCATGAAGACTCCGGTTGGAGATGATCGTCTGATGGAGGCGGTTCAGTCTGTGTATAAGGTTGCCTTCAGTCCGGAGTTTATTGCAAGACGAATTGTCGGTATCCGCAGCTGGGAAGATGTGAAATTTATCGGTCGGGCAGCCGGGAAGGTGTTCGGACACCTGCTTGATTTTAAGAATTCATGAACAGAATTTCAGCTTCTGACAAGCAAATATGGAAGAAATACGGCATTCTGTTGTGCCTGATGCTGGGAGCCTTGCTGGTCTGGTGGACGACCTCTTTAAGGCATTGTTCTGCCAGAAACGAATGGATTGCAGAGAGTGGGAGCAAGGCTTCGTTTATCGCGGAGGATTCTGTCATTACGGGAATCGGGCTTTGCTTCGATGACTGCAGCCGGAACGTTGTGGATCAATACGATGACTATCTGCTTACTGGAACGGCAAGGATTACCGATCAGAATGGAACTGCTGTCTGGGAGAAGAAATTTGACCATGCTCCAATCCATGTGATTACCATTGCTCCGATGGAGGATTTGGTGCAGTCGCCGATTCCGCTGGAGCAGGGGACGGAATACAATCTTCAGATTCAGGATGATGCCGGAGCGGACATACCCGGAATCACGTGGTCTTTTTATGGAAGCGAACGGAACTTTTTCGGGAACTTCCTGATTCTGACGATTTTTCTTCTGGTGGGAGCATCCATTCTGTACGGGCAGTATTATGGTATGCTTCGGCTTCCGTTTGGCCTTCTGTGGATCGGAGGCCTTTTTGTGTTTGCCTGTGTCAGCATGGCGGCAATGGTTCCCATTTGCGTTCCTGACGAGGGACTGCATTTTTACAGCGCCTATGCATTATCCAGCAGCCTGATGGAGAAGATCCCGGGATTAAGAAGCTGTGCGCAAGAGGTTCAGACGGGAATTCTGAGATTTGAAGGAATGGGCGACAGACAGTACTTCTACCATTTCTGGTCGGATTGGAGCTATGGGAATGAAATCCGGCAGCAGGCATCCGATTTCTTTCTGATCGGCAACATGCCGCATTTCAGCTATATCGTTTCTGCTGTGGGGATTACACTGGCACGAATGGTAAGAGCTCCTTATCAAATTGTTCTGGTTGCAGGAAGACTGGCAAATGTCATCCTGTATGCGGTTGTTTCGTTCATTGCCATTCGCACCAGTCCCAGGGTAAAGAAAATGGTGATGGCAGTCACATTTCTGCCGTCGACGCTCTGGCTGATGAATTCCCTGTCTTATGATGTCTGGAATCTGGCATTTATTCTGCTTGCAGTGAGCTTCTGCGATTTTCTGATTCAGAAAAAGGAAATCCGGATCCGTGAGCTGATGGCAGCGGTTCTTCTGATGCTGGTTTTTATTCCCATCAAGTTTGTATATTTCGTATTCCTTCTGTTCCTGCTCATGATTTCTCCGGGGCAGATTCCGAAGGAGAAGCGCAGGAGAATCCGGATTTTTGGAAGCGTTTCACTGCTCGCAGCTGTATTCATAGCTTTCGCGGCACGAGGGAGAGAGATTATACTGTTTCTGGGGGAATATGGGTTTGACGGACGAACGGATTTGTCCATCGGATCCTCGTATTCGCTTGTCTGGGCCATCACTCATCCGGTGAGAATGCTTCTGCTCTACCTGCGAACCGTGTATGCATTCGGCGGGAAATTGTTTACGGATACTTTTCTGGGAGATTTCTTTGCAGATGGAATTCCGCTTGTCCTGCAGCTTGTAATCATTCTTCTGTGCCTTCGACTGCTTGCAGGCACGGCGATTCACACAGATGGCAGGCGGGTCAGAGTGACGGCATGGGTTATTTTTCTTGGGGAAATTCTCATTATCATGACCTCCTTTGTGTTCCTGTATTCGACAAGAACAGAAGGAATCGGAAATATTGATGGCCTGCAGGGGCGGTATTTTCTGCCGCTGCTTGTCTGTCTGCCTTATATGCTTCCGGACAGGCAGAGTGAGAAAAGTCAGGACAGAAGGCTTCCGTATCTGTTCGTTTTGGCTTCCATGATAAGTCTCATGACCCGGTTTTCCTGGAACATTCATTGAAACAAGGAGGATCTTTTCCATTGGCTGAAAGAAAAGAGAACAATATCAGACAGAGAGTATTGCTGCTGTTGTACGCCGGATTTTTTCTGCTTCTGTTTTACAGCTGCTACTATGCGGACTTTTATGAGACAGGGCTGGAGGGAGTGCGGTTCTGGGATATTCTGTTCGAGGGGAAGATCCATCATTTCTATTCGCAGGTCTTTCTCATCGGAAACATGCAGTATGTGCCGCTTTATGACTTCCCGATGTACATCATCTTCGCTCTGTGGAATTTCCCGTTATGGGTGGTAGAGAAGTGCACCGGAATTGATATCTATCATTCTGTCTTGTGTCTGATGTGGATGAAGTCCATGCTGCTGTTCTGGCTGCTGTTGTTCCAGAAGGCCTTTGGCGGTGTGATCGAGCTGGTAGTGGATGGCAGTCGGAATCGTCTGTCGGAGATGAGAAACCGCGGAGAAATGCTGTTTCTCACGTCGACCTTTACTGTGACAGGAATTGCGGTGCTGGGGCAGTACGATATCATTACCATGACGTTAATGATGTTGGGACTGAAGGCCTATCTGCAGGGAGATAAGAAGTGGTTTACCATCTGGTTTGCGTTGGCAGCTCCCTTGAAGTATTTCTCTCTGTTGATTTATGCGCCGCTTGTTCTTATGGATGAAAAGCGGATCCGCGGGATTCTCGTACAGGCATTCAGTGTCATCCTTCCGATGGTATTCTTCTGGATTGCGGTTCCCTATGGGAGGGCAGAGCTGATGCCCGGATGTACGTTTTCCGGGAGCAGCGAGGGAACGAATGTGGCGAAGCCAATCTATGATGCACTGTTTGTACATGGATCTGTGGCCTTTGGAACTCTGTTCATCTACATTTTTGCAGAGATGGCTTTTCTGATTTTCTGCTATGCATATCAGAGAAGGAAAGAGGATGATCGTCCCCGCATAACCATCTATCTGTGTCTGATGGCATATGTAATTCAGTTTACGGCAGCTTATTCGCATCCCTACTGGTTGATTTTGATGTCGCCCTTTATGATCCTGGTTATTCTCGCGGATCCGGAGAAGTCTTATCTGAACCTGATGGCAGAAACACTGATGACGGCGGCTATGGTGGGGGCGCAGATCATGTATTTCGAATGGTGCTTCTGCAGCAATATTGTGGAGCTGTCCTTCTGGAAATATCTGCTTCCGAAGGGAATCGGGAAATCCGGTGAGTGGCGCAGTCTCTCTGCATTTCTGGCACTGAGGATTTCGGATCCGAGACTGCAGGAGTATGTGACCGGCGCATGTCTGTCGGTTTATGCGGCTGGCCTTTTGTTCTTCGTACTGTGGAACTGTCCCTTCCTTTCTCATAAATGGAGTTTGGTGACAAGACAGGAGAGGGACTACAAGTGGCTTTATCCTGTTCGGGCGGTAATATCCTTGGGACTTGGAAGCATTCCGCTTGTTCTGTATGTGGCGAGAGCGTTTGGGATCTGGTAAAAGGTTGGTTTGTATGGGCTTAGTCGATAACAAGAATAGTAAGAAGGTCAGAACATGGTATTATGCAGGAATTGTGGTCATTGGTTTCGTGGTCATGTTCCTTCTGACATATTTTTCCTTGCGACAGGTAGATTACTTGCCAACGATTTCTACCAATGAAAAAACAGAGATTGGAAATAGCGGGAAAAAAGAGAGCGCATATGGCTTTGGCTATACCTATCTGCAGCCGGGAACCTATATGCTTACCGTGGATGCGAAAACGGATGTAGCCGGGGCTTATTACGAAGTTGTAGATCAGCAGACGAATGCCATTTATGCTGTCAAGGAATATACGCCGGGAGAAGAATATCATACGGTTCGCTTCACAACGGACAGAGTGACGAAGAGCCTTCGGGTCAGAAGCACATCCGGAGAAGGTCCTCTGAAGGTATATGGCTACACCATGGCACAGGAAGGAAGAGGATGCACAGACGCCAAATGGGCGGTACTTCTTGGAATGGCCGGGGGACTTCTTCTTTTCTGGGGGCTGTATCGGGCAAGACAGAAGAGGCGCCCTGCCTTTTTTATAGTGACGGGGATGGCCTTTTTCTGTGCCTTGCCGTTTATGGCTCCGAGCATCCAAAGTGCGCATGATTTATCGTTTCATCTTGCAAGAATTGAGGGCATTGCTGCAGCCATAAGGGATGGGCAGATCCCGCAGCGGATCAATACCATGTTTGCCGGAAACGGGAATATCACGCCGATGATGTATCCGCAGCTTATGCTGCTTCCCAGCGGATTTCTGCGCTATAGCGGAACAACGGTGTACTTCGCCTATAAGGCTGGCTGCATATTCCTGACTCTTCTGACCGCTTATCTGGCATGGCTTGGCGGAAGAAATCTGTTTGGCAATGACCGGGAGGGGATTCTGTTTGCGTTCTTCTGGCTGTTCAATCCCTTCCGTCTGAATGAAATATACGTGCGCGCTGCCGTCGGAGAGGCCTTTGCCATGGCATTTCTTCCGCTTGCTGCAGCCGGGATATGGAATCTTTTATACCGGGATTATCGAAAGGGAATGATGCTGACGATCCTTGGGGCGACGGGGCTGTTGTCCAGTCATGTCATTCTGACCCTGCTGACGGTTTTTATGTGCGGCGTTCTGCTGATGATCCGGATAATCTCGCACCCTCTTCAGCTTCTTCGTGACAGGAGGCGTCTTGTAGCCATCGGCGCAGCAGCGGTTGGAAGTCTTCTGTGCAATCTGTGGTTTCTGGTTCCGTTTCTCCGTTTTGCGGGCAATGATTTCCTGATTTCAGGGGAATACAGCAAAATGAAAGCCTCCGGTGTCTTTGTGTGGCAGATTTTCATGAATCCGGTTGCTGCCGGTGCGGCCCTGACCGGAATTCAGACAGGGGGAGAGATGTCCTATTCGATTGGAATCTATGTTCTTGCAGGGATATTTCTTCTTGCAGTCCTGTGCGTATTGCCGCAGAAGATATCCGGGAACAGACTGACGAACAGCTTGCTGCTGTTGGGATTAACTGCCTTCTCCATATATCTGAGCACGAACTGGTTTCCCTGGGCAACGATGATCGATCATGTGAAGCTGGTTCGGGAGACTCTTGGACAGGTTCAGTATTCCTGGCGCTTTTTGTGCTTTGCCGCTCTGTTCGGCTGTCTGACCTGCACTGCGGTGATTTCCTATGCAGAAAGAAGGTGGAAGCTGCCGATTCTCGCACTGCTTTCGGCGCTTACTCTCCTGTCGGCTTCCGGAGCTGCCACGGAGTACTATCAGAATAACAGCTATGCAGACAATAAGTGGGCTTCCTATTTATATGTAAATCTTGATTATAATCTGGTGAGCACAGACAATAATGATAACGTCACTATGTGGGAGGCATTGTCCAACGGCTGTGTTCCGCAGACAGGTGCTGAGCTGTGCGTTACGGACTGGAAGGCTGATGGAACGGATTATCAGGCATCCTTTGAAGAGGCTGCGGCATCTCCGGAAAAGCTTCCTTCCATGACAGGAGAATCGGATGCGTGTGATCAGAAGCTGGCAGGACGTGAAATCTGTCTGCCGGTGAACGATAACGGCTTGTATCACGCATATCTGGAGGATGGGACAGAACTGGAGACAGCAATGGCAGAGCAGTATCAGTTTACAAAGGTGATCGTTCCGGAGGAGATACACCGTGGAACCGTGTATTTGCGTCTGGAAAGCCCGCTGTCCTTCCGGATCAGTGACTGGATCAGCGGGATCTCTATCCTTCTGATGGTTGGGTATTATTTGAGTAGAATGTGTCTTATGAGGAAGAAAGATGCAGGAAATGCAGCAAAAGAAATCTCTTGAACCTGTGAGCTGCCCGCGGAGGGTGGTGCTGTGGATTGCGGGATCGGTAGTGGCTACCAGAGTCCTGTTCTATCTGATTTATTGCATTCAGTTTCGGGACAGCTCCTTCAGCGGTTTTCTTGTGGCAATCAACATTTGGGACGCGAACTGGTATCGGCTGATTGTGGAAAGGGGATATGAGGCTTCTGCTACGGGGACAGCCTCCTGGGCCTTCTTCCCGCTCTATCCGCTGACAGTTCGTGCACTGGTGAGCATCACAGGACTCAGCATTGACGCTGCAGGCTTCCTGATCAGCAATGTATGCTGCATCATTGGCTCGGTATATGGATGGAAGTACTGCGCAGCAAGCCGCAGGGATGAGAGAGAGGCGGATTTCTATACGCTTCTGATGATCTGGGGAGTATGCGGATTTTATGAGACCCTGATGTATACGGAAGCCATGTATCTGATGTGGCTGTCGATGTGCTTCTACTATCTGAACAGGAAAAGCTATTTGAAAATGGGAATCTGCGGAGCGCTGTGTAGTGGCACGCGCAATACCGGCGTGTTCTTTGTGATCTGCATTTTATTTGCTGTGATCCGGGACTGGAGGGAAGAGCATCCTGAACAGAAAGCGGCTGGACGCAGCATTGCAGTCTTCTTCCGGGATGAGCTTCAGAATGCGCGGTTAGTGTTCGGAACCATGCTGGTTCCGCTGGGAATGTTTCTGTATATGGGATATCTGGACCGGTTGCTGGGCGATCCGCTTGCCTTCGTTCATATTCAGAAGGCATTTATGCAGGATACAAAGCCTGGCTTTGTGGCTGTGTTCGCAAGAGCCTTTCGCCTGTATTCTTCTCAGGCGTGGTTCTGGCTTTATCTGCTCCTTCTGCTGATGATGCTGGGAATGCTGCTGTGGAATAAACGGAATGACGAGAAGTGGTGGGGAGTCATCAACTGGTTCGTCCCGCTGCAGCGCGGAATGGGGTGTATGCATCGTTACCTCCATATGTCCGTCGTTGCAGAGCTGACATTTTCTGATCTCTGCATGAAATTTCGCAGGCGGACCCGCGTGGTGATTTTGGTGTTATGCTTTCTGGCAGAGTGTGTGCTGATGCAGCAGTGGCTTGCCGGGAACGGCTGGCTTGTATAGTGCCGACAGCCGGTATGATTGGATGATCAAGAGGAATGGGATGCTATGTTAATTAATTTCTTGAACTGGTGCTGGATCGCACTGTCAACGGGAGTGACAGGAACGGCAATTGCATATCTTCTGGAGACGGTTCTCAAGGTTCCGCTTCGGAGTGCGAAAGCAAGGCTGGTCATCGGGATGGTGTTTGCCACCGTATATGCGGAGACCTTCAGTCTTTTCTACCGGGTGGGCGTACTGGCCACATTGGGGCTTCTGGGACTGACCCTGATGGGGGCGATGATCATCCTGATCTGTAACCGAAGGAGAGCACGAGGATTCCGGCAGATTCTGGAGGAATACAGGGGAAAGCTTCGCGCCGTCCGTCCCTGGCAGTGGATGACGGCCGGTCTGATCGCATTATTCTTTCTTTCCATTTCGGCATCCACCCCGTATCTTGGCGATACCTATATGTATCACATTCAGGCGGTCGAGTGGATTGAACGCTATGGTATCGTGAAAGGTTTAGGAAATTTGCACTGCAGATTTGCCTACAACAGTGCCTTCGAATGTCTGGCAGCGTTGTACAGCTTCAGCAGCGTGCTCGGGCAGAGCCTGCATGCAGCCAATGGCTTCTATGCGGCACTGCTTGTGATCTATTGTGCAGTTACATTTCAGTGGAGACCGGGGACGAAATGCAGACTCCGGATTTCCGACCTTCTGAAAATCTCTGCAGTGATCTATATCTTCGGGCGCCTGATGTCCTATGGCTCCGCCGATACCGATCCTTTGGTGATGCACTGCATTGCGTATATTTTTATTCGCTGGATGGAACTGCTTGAAGAAAGAGAGAAGCGGCCGGAATATTATGGCTTTTTGTGCGTGCTTGGCATCTATGCCTGTACAGTCAAGCTTTCTGCCGGATTGATTGTTCTTCTGATTCTGTCACCGCTGTATCAGCTGATCCGGAAGGGGGAGCGGAAGAAGATTCTTGTGTTTGCCCTGATGTCTTTCCTTATTGTCCTTCCATTTTTGACCAGAAACGTAATCATTTCCGGATATCTGTTATATCCGTATACGGGAATTGATTTGTTCCGGGTAGACTGGAAAATGCCGGTTTCCATTGCGTTGGGAGACCGGGACGGGATTGTTTCGCACGGCAGAGCAATTCAGAATCTTCAGAACTGGAAGGAACTTTCCATGGCGGAGTGGCTTCCGATCTGGTTTGCGTCCCTGAACCTGAGACAGCAGCTTCTGTTTGTTCTGGATCTGTTCGGCTGTCTTCTTTTCCTGGTACATCTGATCCGGAAGGTTGTGCAGAGGAAGAAACCGGATGGCTTTGATTTTCTCAGCTTCGTGAGCGTAGTCTGCTTCCTGTTCTGGATGCTGTCAGCGCCCTTGATGCGGTACGGAGAGTTTTATATCTGGGTGCTGGCGGTGATGACGATTGGCGACTGTCTGCAGGGAAGGGAAATTCTGGCGGCTGCGGCGTCTATCGTTCTGATTTCCGAAATTATTTCGGCGTCTACGCTGACCTTACCGGACGTGGGACTGGTTGTTCCGGCAGATTACAAGAGCTTTTATGTGGAAGGGCATGAGACGGACCTGGAGTATGCGGATGGGAGAAAGGTGATCATCTATACACCGAACGAGGGCGGCATGTCGGATTATGATTATTTCCCGGAAACGCCGGAGGAAGGGCAGCTGAAGGATCTGATCTTCCGCGGAGACCGTCTGGAGGACGGATTCCGTTCTGCCAGAACCGAATAGAAGCGAAAGGGGAAGTGAATTGTTGAACAACAAATGGAAAAAGGGACAGAGAGCAGCGGCCTACCTTCTGTCTGCGGCACTTTTTATCTTTTATCTTATGATGCTGGTGCGGAGTATGAATCCCAGGACCACAGACGATTACCGGATGCGTTATCTGGAGGAAGGATATTTCTGGGAGGAGCATGAGCAGTGAGCCTTCTTGGAATGTGGCTTGGAAGTCTTGGCAGCAATGTTTATTCCATTCTGCTGTTTTCCATTCTTTCGGTCGTGATTTTCCATATGGTGCCGATTCGGGCAAGAAAGATGGTTCTCCTTGCGGAGAGCCTTCTTTTCTATGGTCTCTGTGATCTTCGGTTTCTGGGACTTGTCGCAGGAGAGACCTTGCTTTCCTGGTTTCTTGGGAGAAAGATCGAGGGTTCTTCTGCTGTGCATTCTGAAAGCGGAAGGAAGAGTGCAAATATCCTGACCGCGTTCGGGATTGCAGTTTCCGTCGCCATACTGGCGGTATTTAAGTATGAACACTTCTTTGCGGAAGCCTTTTCTTTCACGCTGGCAGAGCTCGTGATGCCGCTTGGACTGTCCTATTACAGCTTTCGCATCATCAGCTATCTGGCGGACATTCGAAGGAACAGGAGGAGCGCAGAGCCCTCTCTGATCGGCTATGCCGGATACATCCTGTTCTTTCCGCATATGGTGAGCGGACCGATTGTCAGATCAGAGAACTTCCTGGAGGAGCTGTCCGACGGACTTCGCTGGAACCCGGAGCTTGCAGAGGAAGGAATCTGTCAGATTATTTCCGGACTCTTTAAGAAAATTGTCATTGCGGACAGAATTCAGCCCTATGTCAGTACAATTTTCGCTTCATATGAGAATTATCCGGCCGCAGCACTGTGGCTTGCGCTGTTTTTAAATGCCTGCTATATCTACTGTGATTTCGCGGGGTATTCGGAGATTGCAATCGGCGTGACCAAGCTGTTCGGAATTACCTGTGGGCCGAACTTCAACCGGCCGTATCTTGCGGAGAATATGAAGGAATTCTGGCACCGATGGCACATATCGTTGTCCTCCTGGTTACGGGATTATATTTATATTCCGTTGGGCGGAAATCGTGTCGGGAAGCTTCGCACAAAGCTGAATGTAATGGCTGTGTTCGCTGTATGCGGAATCTGGCATGGGAATACGCCGATGTATCTGCTCTGGGGAATCTATCATGGAATTCTGAACATTCTGGTGCCTGCAGGAAAGAAGAATTCGAAGAAAAGATTTCCAGGTTTAAGAAAAGCGCTCGGGATTTTGTGGGTATTTTTCTGCAGCCTGTTCGGCTGGTTGTTGTTCCGCAGCGAGTCCTTAACGTTCCTTGCAGGGTATGTGAAGCATCTTTTCTGCCTTCGGTCATTCTCGTATTCGGATATCGCTGCCAGCATTCTTCCCTTTACGGGAGATATGACCTGCGTGGCGTATTTCCTGACGGCTTTGGTGATGCTGGCTGTTCTTGCAGTCATGGAGATCCGTGATGAGATTCATCAGAATGCCGGCGATGGAAAATGCCTTTCCCGGGAAAGAGTCTGGAGAGTGATGCTGCTGGTGCTCCTGTCTCTGATGTTCGGAATGGTGGGCTCCGGGAGCTTCCTGTATGCGAATTACTGACAGATTGGAGTTGTGCTGAGGATGAAGAAAATACTTCGTGCGGCTGCTGTCGGAATCCTTCTTGCGGCGCTGCTTGTTTTTCTTAAAAATGAATATGGAAGGTACATCCTTTCTCATGCCAGTTATGGGATGCAGGCATTGATTACAGAGCAGCAGGAGAGCAGTCGGGATGCGGAAGGGGTAAATCTGTTCATCGGATCCTCCATGTTCCGGAAGGGACTGGATATCCGCGAACTGGAGGAGGGAATGGAAGGAGATAACTACATTCTTTCCTATAACGGAACGCGGCCGTTTCAGAGCTATGAGGAAGTGCTCTATGCGACGGAGAATGGCGTGAAGATCCGGCATTTGTATGTAGATTTGTATGCGTACGCGATGCTGGTGGAACCGTGGGTGGAGGATGAACGGCTTTTTCTTGAGACGGATCTGCCGTTTAAGATTCGGCTCTGGACTGCCATGCGGCCGTATTCCTCGAACTGTGTGAAGGATTTCTGGCAGATGTTCGTTACTGCCAATAATGAGAGACTCTTGTGTTGGCCGGTGGATTCTGCGCTTACCAATGCGCAGTTTCAAAGAGGCGGAACCATAACGGAGGATGCCGGATATGGTGTGGGAAGTTTGCAGGAAACTACATTTGACGTTCCGGATGCAGAGCCGGCGGCCTTCAATGAAGCGCAGGAGAGCTACCTGAGGGAATTGATCCGTTTCTGTCAGGAGAAGGACGTCCCGCTCACTTTTATTGAGACGCCGAAATACAAGAATGTCATGTACGAAGAGCAGTATGTCGCTTTGATGAGGGCCTACCTGCAGCTTCTGAATGACGAGAATGCCGCTTATTATATTGCGGAAGACACAGCCGTGACCTGTCAGGAAGAGACGCAGAACCGAACAGCCTGTAAGGGCGTGGTGTCGTTCCATACAGATAATCCTGAATATTACTCTGATGTGATTCATTTATCGGGAGCGGGAAAGACTGCGTATACCAGGGAACTGGTCAGAGTACTGAATGAAACAGAAGGAGGCTGAGGCATGCACCGCAAACTGGATCTGGATTTCCTGAAAGCAGTTGCCGCATTTGCTGTCATTCTTTTGCATACATCTTCCACATGTATGGTTCACGTTCCGAAAGGAAGCCCGGAGTGGATGGCTCTGAACGCCTGGAACAGTATGACACATTGGGCAGTTGGGATGTTTGTTATGATTTCCGGTGTTTTATTGTTGGATTCGGAAAGAAACCTGTCAAACCGGAAGCTTTTTTCTTATGTTGGACATATTCTTCGGTGCTACTTCGGCTGGTCCTTTCTGTATACCATTCTTGTGGTTACCACCAATGGGACGCCGGACACGATCGTTACCTTTCTGGCAGAATGGCTTCAGGGTCACTATCATATGTGGTATCTGTGGATGATTCTCGGGATATATCTGGTTCTTCCGATTCTGCGGATCATTGCCCGCGATCGGTCTACAGAACGCTGGTTTGTGGTGCTGGCGGTTGTTTTCGGCTTTCTGAGACCGAGCTTTCAGGAGCTTGCGCAGCTTGTTACGATTTCCGGAAAGCCCGTATCCGATTTTACCTTGCTGCAGACCTTAAACAATGTGACAGGTACCATGAATGTTACCAGTGTTGTCGGATATTCCTGCATTTTCGTGATCGGGCATTATGTGTATCACACGGAATTTCAGAGACGTACGCTCCATGTGATATACTTATTGGGAGTTCTGGGGGCAGCATTTTCCGTTGGGCTTGCTTTTTGGCTGCAGGCACTTGGGAAAGAGCCGATCACTCTGGTCGGGGATCATATGTGGAATGTTCTTGCCATGAATATCGCATTGCTCTTGTTCTGCAGGCAGCACCTGAAGGACAGGGGCAGGCAAACGGACAGATGGATTCATCAGTTGTCAGAGTGCGGGCTTGGCTGTTATCTTCTTCATGCTGCTGTCCTTGAAATTCTGGATCATCCCTTGGGATTTCGTGCATTGAGCATGAATCCGGCGATAGGAGTTCCGGCTGTTGCATTTGTTGTTTATGTGATCTCCATGTCGGTGATCTGGACCATGCGGAAGACGGCAATTGGCAGATACTTCTGCTGATTGGAGGAAAGGACAGAGCATGAAATTTGCAATTGATTTACTGTGGCTGCGTCCCGGGAAGGTCGGGGGAACAGAGGTGGTAGCCCGCAATCTGATGGACGGTATGAAAATGTTGCAGGATGAGTTCCATGCAGTGCTGATTGCGTCCACGGACAATGCGGAAACGCTGCAGCATTATGCTGACGAGGACGAGCGCTTTGAGCTCCTTACGGCACCGATCGCCTCTGCGAATATTTCAAAGAGGATCCTATGGCAGAATCTTCACCTGAATGCATTTCTGAAGAAGAATGGACTGCGGCATTGCTTCAGTCCTGTCTATGACCGTCCGTTTCTTAATCAGGGCGTGCGGTATATAACCACGGTTCATGATATTCAGGCGTATCATTATCCGGAATATCATCCGCTGCATGAGGTGATATATTCCAGACTTGCGTGGCGTGTCGATCGGGACAAATCCGATGCAAATGTAGCCATTTCTGATTTTGTGGCAGAGGATCTGGTGAAGCATTATCATTTTGACCGGAATAAGATCAGGACGATTTATGATCCGGTTCTTCTGGATCCCACGCAGCAGAGCTCCTTTGCGTCACTGGCAGTCAGGTATCAGATTGAAGATAAGGGGTTTTACTATACGGTGGGGCAGATGATTCCCCACAAGAATATGGGAACTCTTCTGAAGATCATGAGCCGGATCGTAAACGATGAGCAGCTGAAGTCATCTTATTGTCAGAAGCTCCTTATCACCGGAATCAACGGAAACGCAGCGAAGGAGCTGCGGGAGCAGATTGTATCGCTGAAGCTGGAGGAGAATGTCGTCCTGACTGGTTATCTCAGCGTGGAGGACAGAAATGCTCTTTATGCACATGCAAGATGCTTCCTGTTTCCCAGCATTTTCGAGGGGTTTGGGATTCCGACGATTGAAGCCATGCTGATGGGGACGCCGGTTGTCGCGACGAAGTGCACCTGTATCCCGGAAGTGACGCAGAACCTTGCGGAGTATGTGGATGACCCTTACGATGTGGAGGACTGGATTTCACACATGAAGAATCCGGTCAATCAGGGACATCTTTTAGATCGGTCAAGATTTGACCAGAAGCACATTGCAGAGCAGTACCTGAGCTATATCAGAGAGGTTTGGAAGGATTGCTGATCAACCCGGAAGAGAGGATTATGACGAATACGAAAACGCGCAATCCGGAGATTGATGCAGCGCGCGGCATAGCGATTGTATTGATGGTCGGCGGACACAGCTGGCTCCCTTTCTGGTGCAATACTTCTTTTATCGGGTTGTTTCACATGTCGTTGTTCATGATGATTTCCGGATACTGCATGAGTGACCGGCATATGACCGGGGCAAAGGAGATCCGGCATTTTGTCATCAGCAGAATAAAGGGCCTGTATCTTCCCTATGCGGTTGCCAATTCTGTTTATATCCTGCTGAATAATCTGTTTATTCAAATGAATATTTATTGTGCGAGCAGCGAGCAGGCGGATCTGATCCTGCCGGGCATCGGTCCGGATGTATGGATGACTTTGCCGGAGACCATCAAGCAGATTGTGCTGAGCTTTCTTTTTATCGGCTATTCTCCGCGCATGGGAGGAGCCACGTGGTTTCTGAGAGCGCTCTTTTGCATTTCGATTTTCTTTTGCATTTCCGGATATTTTCTTCAAAGGAACGGGAAACGAATGGAGTGGCAGCTCATTCTGGGAGTTTTTCTGCTTGTCCTTTGGGGCGTGGATCAGGTTCATCCGTTTATGACGATTGGAAGCTTTTCTCAGATATGCCTGTACTACTGGGCTTATGCGATGGGGTATTGTCTCAGAAAACACAAAAGTGTGTGGGAGACTGCGAAGCGGAAGACGAATATCCTTGCTGTTTTGGTTTGCTACCTGGCCCTGCAGGGAATGGTGCTCATGAATGCGGGGTTGGAAAATGCACTGAATCGAGAACAGGTAACAGGAGTGTCCGTCATTGGTTTTGGCGTGTCGCTTGCTGCCATACGGCTGATCAGCGGAATTCTGGCCTGGGGCCTTGTCCTGTCCGCGGCTCTCCTGATTGTTAATACGGGAAGAGCATCCGGAAAATGGATTCGTATTTGCGGACAGGGAACTTTAGAGGTTCTCCTGCTTCATTTTCTGTGTTTTAAGGTGATTACGCTTTTATACGTTGCTGTTTATCGGCTTTCAGTGTTCTATTTGGGAGCGACACCTGTGCTTCCGGATCTGAGCTGGGGGTGGGGCTGTCTTTATATTGCAGCAGGCACTGGGATTCCGGTGGTCATTCATGTCCTGCGGAAGCAGCTCAGAAGTTTGTCCTGCGGCAAAATGGACTGTAAAATCCGGAGGGGATAAGTATGCGCACAGGACTGGTGGTTCTCAATTACAATGATGCAGAACGGACGATTAAACTGGTCAGACGGGCGGCGGAAATGCATGTCTTGGATGCCATCTGTGTAACAGACAATGCATCCACCGATGATTCCGTTCCCGCTATTCGGCAGGCCTTCTCCGGAGTGGAGCAGGTCTTTCTTCTTGAATCTCCATCCAATGGGGGATATGCGGCCGGAAATAATCTTGGATTGCGTTATCTGGCTGAAGAGCAGAACTGTGATATTCTGTTGATTGCCAATCCTGATGTGATTTTTACGAAGGAGAGCATCGACGAGATCTGTCATGCATTTGAAAGGTATCCGGAGTACGGGGCGCTGGGACCGGTTATGAGAAATGCGGATGGAACAATTTCCTCTCGGCCGTATCTTCAGATTCCAGGTGCGTGGCAAGGGATCGGTTTGTGCTTTTATACGTACAATCGGATTTATGAACGTCTCCATCCTTATGTTCTTCGCGACGATGGGAATGGGATTATGGAAGTGGATGCCCTTCAGGGGAGCTTCTGGGCGGTTCGGAGAGATGCGCTGATAAAGGCCGGATATCTGGATGAAGGGACCTTTCTGTTCTACGAAGAGATGTCTTTTGCAATGAGAATCCGGGAGAAATGTCCGGAATACAGAGAAGGGCTGTTGGTGAACAGTTTTTATCTGCACAATCACTCGGCAACGATTCGAAGTGTTTTATCACAGATGCAGACGTATCGTATTTATATGCAGTCGAAGGTTTATTTTGAAACAACATACCATGGGATGAGAGGAGTACAGAAGGCATTGCTGCGCGCTGCAATTGCGATCTCAACCCTGGAGAAAAGGGTGCTTCTGTATGGGACGAATCAAAAAGCAGATTCATGATTTTATATGGCGGGAACGAACGGTCCGATGGGGAGATGAATATCCGGATCAGAGGTTCTACGTGATCCGGCGGCATGCGGATCAGGCAGGACTGTTTTCGTTTGTAGCGACAAATCTTGGATCCATCAATGAAGCTGTCCGACGAGGGTTTGTTCCCGTGATTGACATGCAGAATGCGGCCAACCCGATGCTTCTGCCGGAAGAGGTGGGCAAGGTCAATGCGTGGGACCGCTATTTCCTTCCTCCCTGCGGCTATACGCTGGAGGACATTGCACATGCGAAGAATGTGACGCTTGGGGTCATTACGCCGCCGGAGGATGAATATTATCCGGACTACAACATGATTCTGGATGCCGAAGAGCTTGCCATGTGGAGAGAAACGGCAGACCGCTATCTGAAGCTTCGTCCGGAGGCAGAGGAGAAGATTGACGGCTACTGCGAAGAGGTCCTTCACAGAAATCCCGGAGAGAAGGTTCTTGGAGTTCTTTGCCGGGGAACGGACTATCTGCAGCAGCGGCCCTACAATCATCCGATGCAGCCGAAGACAGAGGCGGTCATTGCAAAGTGCAGAGAAGTAATGAAAGAGTACGGCTGCAGCAGGATCTACCTGTGCACCGAGGATCAGAGGATCTGGGATCAGATGCAGGAAGCCTTTCCGGGGCAGATTCTGAGCTATCAGAAAAGACGATATCAGACGGGGAGCGGGGAGAATATCAATGATGCCGGAAATGCGGTGATGTCACCTTATGAGCGAAATCTGGAATACCTGATTTCCATCGGAATCCTTGCGCGCTGCAACTGTCTGGTCGCGGGAGCTGCCGGGGGAACGTATGGGGCGCTCCTTCTGACAAAGGGGTATGAATACGAATATGTATTCCGCATCGGACGCTATGTGACGAAGGAGCCGCTGCCCGGAACCTGGGAATACGAGAATGCTGCAGAATAGAGCAGAGAGAGAATACGAATGGATATTTTTAAGAAGCTGAATTACATTTTCGACCGGAAACAGAAATGGCAGACGCTGGGGCTGTTTGCATTGATTGTGCTTGGCACCGTATTCGAGCTGCTCGGAGTTTCGACCGTTCAGCCGCTCATCAATGCCATTATGGACCGTGACAATCTGTCGGAGCGGGGAGGAATTTATACCTTTGTTTATCATCTGTTTCATCTGCAGAATTCCATGCAGCTGATTCTGGTTCTGATGGGACTTCTGATTGCTGTTTATGTGGTGAAGAATGTCTATCTCATCTTCATGTATCGCCAGCAGTACAAGTACATTTATTCGAATATGCGGTTCCTCTCCACGAGAATGATGAAGTCGTATTTGTCCCGTCCGTATTCTTATTTTATTGAGAAAAGCTCTGCGGAGCTTCTTCGGAACATTAATCAGGATACGGCTGATTTCTTCGGCGTCATTCAGGCTGCTGTTCAGCTGATGACAGAGGGACTTGTTGTCTGTGCGCTCATCCTTTATCTGTTTATTAAGGACAAGACCATTACGGTGGCGGTCGGAGTGCTTCTCGGTCTTCTGATTCTGGTTTTCCAGAAGCTGTATAAGAAGAGACTTCTTCGCCGGGGAGAATTAAACCGCGAATATGAGGCGCAGGTCAACAAGTGGATCCAGCAGGCCTTCGGCGGAATCAAAGAGGTCAAGGTAATGAACCGGGAGGAGTTTTTCTTCCGGGAATATGACAAGGCCTATCAGGGAAGAGTTCATTCGGAATATTCCTATCATACGATGGTTGCGATTCCGAAGCCGATCATTGAAGCGGCAGCCATGGGCTCCATGCTGGGGGCTGCGTTTCTCAAGATTGCAACAGGAGTTAATCTTGCTTATTTCATTCCCACGCTGTCGCTCTTTGTAGTGGCGGCTTATCGCCTGCTTCCTTCGTTTAACCGTATTACGGAATATATGGGAACGATCGCCTATCAGATGCCGGCAGTCACCGCCATCTATGAGCACCTGAGGGAAATCGAAGAGGAAGAGGAGAAGAGATCTGCCGGCTCTGGTGAGACCAAGGGGACGAAATCGAATGCAGACAGTTCACTTACCGGAACCATGGGAAAGATTGCTCTCGGTGACGGAATTCGGATCAAGGACCTGTCATACCGTTATCCAAACGCTGACCGTCTGGTTCTGAATCATCTGAACCTGTCCATTCGGACGAATACGTCGGCTGCATTCATCGGCCAGTCCGGGGCAGGAAAGACGACATTGGCAGATCTGATCCTTGGCGTTCTGGAACCGTCCTCCGGAGACATTCTTGCAGGAGGGACCAGAATATCCGACGATTTGAGCCGTTGGCATCAGACCATTGGATATGTTCCGCAGAACATCTATCTGCTGGATGATACCATTGAAGCAAATATTGCCTTTGGAATTCCGAAGGAACAGATTGATCATGCCAGAATCGAGAAGGCAATTGACCGGGCGCAGCTTCGGAAAACCATCGAGGAGCTTCCGGAGGGAACACAGACGGTTGTCGGAGAGCGCGGGATCCGCTTCTCCGGTGGTCAGAGACAGCGCATCGGAATTGCACGGGCCCTGTATGCGGAGCCGGAGGTACTGGTTCTGGATGAAGCAACCTCTGCACTGGACAATGAAACCGAGGCGGCGGTCATGGAATCCATTGATGCACTGCACGGAGAGATGACGCTGATTATTATTGCGCATCGGCTATCCACCATTCAGAACTGTGATGTGGTTTATGAGATCGCAGATGGAAAAGCTGTCTGCAGAGCGAAAGACAACGTAGGATGAGCGGAGTATGAAGAACTTGCCGTTGTTACATAAAAACAGAAAGCTCGTGCTGTGGATTACTGCTGCGATCCTCTTTCTTGGCTTCTACTGGCTGCTGTTCCTGGCGACGATGAACGGAGCCGGGGAAGTTATTGTTGAAGACGGACAGAATACCTTCGAGGCACAGTTTTCCCATGTTGCGGCGGTCATTCCTGCCAACAATGATGTGGCGCTGCAGGAGCTTTTGGATGAGAATCCTTCAGATGTCTTCATCCGAATCCGAAATGCTTCGGGAGATCAGGTCGCGGAGATTTCCATTTCCGGGGGAGATATTCATACCAATGGATATACCAGTACGGAGAATCTTCAGGAAGAGGGCGGCTCCTTTGACCTGGTGCCGGGAGAGTCGTATACCCTGGAGTATTCGGCTTCCTGCGGGGAGATCTCTCTGGAGAATCTCTCTTTTGTTCTGTATTCAGATCAGCATAAGCTTCTGTGGGTTTCGGGAGTTTTGGTCCTTGTCATTGCGCTGCTTGTTTTCTCTTTTGCCGGATGGCTCCGTTCCGGACAGAGAAAATGCAGGTATCTTCTTCTTGCTTACATCGCCTTCCTTCTTCTGTTCGGGATTTCCTCGCCGAAGATGAATGAGCAGGAGGCAGAGCGGACGGCCTTTTCCAATGCCTATGCCGTATCCAGCCGGATTCTTGGAAGAGAGGACGTGGATGCAGACGGATATGTCTATGTGGAAGAGAGCGGCATCCGCAGCATGGGGTACCTGTCCTATGCGGTACCGCTGAACCGGTTCTGGAGTGACTGGGAGAGCGGAAATCTCAGAGAGAGCGGTAAGATCAGTTCGCTTTATCAGACAGACGGCAGGTCAAATGTACTGACGTATCTGGACGGAGCGGTGATCGCCGCGGCAAGAAAAGCAGGAGCTCCGTATCAGCTGGTCTATCTGTCCGGCAAAATCATTCATTCACTGCTGGGACTTCTGATGTTTGCATTATGCCTGCACATGATTGCTTACGGAAAGGAGAAGCAGGGAACCCGGTGTTCATCAGATGAAAGGGGACAGAAGGAGGGAATGCTTCTCCTTGTTTCCATGCTGTTCCTGTCGCCTGCCATTCTGCAGGGACTGCAGTCATACCAGGGAGATGGTTTCCTTGCGGCTGCAGCGGTTCTTTTTGGGACGATCTGTCTGCAGACGGGACACGTTTCTGCTGAGTATGCGACAATTGCCGCTGTCTCTGGCGGAATGCTTCTGTGCAGTGCAGTTCGCATCCTTATGTCCGGCGGAAATGTTCTTCAGATGGCGGTCAATACGCTTCTTGAGAATGGGGATCGCTGGTGCCTCGGGGCAACCTACGGCTTTTGTGTCAATGCTGATACACTTCGATTTCCGGCTTATCTGATGCTGGTCACGCTGCTATATGCAGGAGTTACCTTTCAGAAGCAATATCGGGAGAGAAGCGAAGGAGAGGTCGGAAGCTGGGAGAAGAAGGGCCTTGCGGTTCTCCTTCTGGCGGTGCTTGCCCTTTGTCTGTCCGGCGTTTCGGAGACAGGAGACAATGGCTTTGCTGTCCTGAGCGGAACAGCAGGTGTCTGCTTCCTGCCGCTCCTTCTGATTCCGATCTATCGGAAGAATCCGGAAACGGAGTGTACGGAGAGGCCTTGCCGCGGCAGAGTTGTTGCGGTATTCGGATGGTTTCTCTTCCTTGTTCTTTATATGGGAATGAAATGTGTGGCCTGAGATGAAGATATCTGTGATTGTACCGGTATATAATGTGGAATCCTATGTGGAAGCCTGCCTGAGATCTATCCTGCGGCAGACTTTCCGGGATCTGGAGATTCTTGTGGTGGATGACGGGTCCACGGACTCCTCAGGAGAGATCTGTGAACGGCTTTCGAGAGAGGACGAACGGATTCATGTGTTCCATCAGGAGAACGGAGGACTATCCGCAGCGCGAAATACGGGCCTTAAGGCTGCGTCCGGTGAATTTGTGGCTCCGGTGGATTCTGATGATCTTCTTTCTCCCGCTTATATGGAGAAGCTCCTGAATGCATGTCTTCAGAATCATGCACAGGCTTCTGTCTGCGACTGCAGAGGCTTCACGGAGGACCGGGAATGGAAAGCGGCTGCAGGAGAGCAGAAGAATTGCCGGGAAGAAAAATCGGTGCAGACGTTTTCTTCCGCGGAATGTCTGAAGCATATGTATCACCCGATTTCTTCCGGCATGAGCTTCACCGCCTGGGGGAAGCTGTATCAAAGGTCTTTGTTTGCAGAGAAGAAGCTGGAGTATCCGGTTGGAAGAATTCATGAGGATCAGTTTGTGACGTATCAGCTGCTGGATGCGGCAGAGCGCATCGCCTATGTTCCGGAGGAGCTCTACTGGTACCGGACACGGAGCGGCAGCATCATGCACCGGAAGTTCGATCGAAGACGACTGGATCTGATGGAGGCAACCAGAGGGCAGTGCCTGTATTTTCTGGAAAAGGGAAAGAACAATCTGGCGTCTCTTGCCGTAAACAATCATATCCGGACAGAGTTCTCTCTTCTTGCCTGCGCAAGAGAGGGAGCAGATGCAGAGACGGGAGATCTGGAAGCAGAGCTTCGTACTGCACTGAAGAAGGACTGCAGAAGATTTCTTCCGGGAGCAGAGCTCCCGATTATGAAGAAGTGGGTGTTTTACCTGGCGGCGGAGCTGCCCGCCGGTTTTATTGTTGAGAAACTGAGGATGTTCTGAGCTTATGAATGTGAAGCAGACAGCACGCTTTCTTCTGGATGTGCGGGATGACAACCGAAAACGGCCGGTTCTGAGTGCAGGAGAAATTTCTTATGCGAACTGGTGGAGCATGAATCCGGAGGACTACTGGTTTACGCGGTTTGTCCGGCATCATTTCCCGGAATACGCAGGAAAACAGGACGAATCCCTCAAACCAATCCGCTTTTACAGCGTATTCGGACCGGGAAGAACATCAGGCGAGCGGTTTGATGGAGGAAAAATATTCTTCTCCGGGGAGAATCTGGAAGAGTATGTGAAGTATGACCGGCTTCCCGTGCGTGAGGTTTCCGACCGGGTCTGGCATGTTCGAAAGAGGAAGTTTGATCATTATGGTCTTCGGGATGTCGGGCTTTCCATGGGATTCCCGCATCCGGAAAGGATTTCGGAGATCGCAAAGGCAGATGGCTTTTCTGTAATCAATGAAGAACCGTCCAAGGACGGGATGAAGGACGGCGTTGTCCGTTTTCGGAAAGGGGAGAAGGAAATTTTCTATCTTCGCTTCCCACTGTGGATTCAGTACCTGTTCGAACCGGAAGACGGACCGGAGGAAATCGGAAGGCGGACCGAAATGATAAACCGGACGGTCAATCCGGTATCCTGCAGGGGAACTGCATGCATCGCTTCGCATGATTTCTATGGGACAAGGCAGGTGATCTGCGACGATCTTGAGAAGAATGGGATACCGGTTCAGTATCCGGGAAAATGGCGTCATAATACTGAGGTATTGAAGAATCAGTATGGGGACGATAAGCTTGCGTATCTGCAGTCGGTGAGGTTTAACATCTGTCCGGAGAATACCGATACACCGGGATATGTGACAGAAAAGCTGTTTGATGCCTTCCGGACGGGGGTGATTCCGATTTATCACGGCTCCTGCAACGATCCGGAGCCGGGGCTGATCTGCAGGGATTCCGTGCTCTTCTGGGACTATCAGGGAGACAATTCGAAAACCATTCAGGAGATCCGGCGGCTTTCGGAGAATAATCGTGTCTATGAGGAGTTTATTCATCAGAAGAAGCTGTCGGAAGAATGCGTTCCGTATGTATGGAATCGCATGGTATCATTGAGAAAAGAAATAGAACGTATTCTGTCCCGCTGCAGCTGATAAAGAGCAGCTGCAAGGATTTCGGATATTACAGACGGTATTGCAGGAGGATTTTTTATGAGCGGAGCAATGGAAATCACGACGAAGGTGGGCTGCCCCTTAAATTGCCGGGTATGTCCCCAGAAACTGTTTATTACCCGTTATACGGGAGGGACCGGCATGCCGGAGGGAAGGGATCCGAAGGACCGGCCGATGGAAATGTCGATGGAAACCTTCCGGACATGTCTGGATAAGATGCCGAAGGACGAGCAGATCGATTTCTCCGGATTTGTGGAGCCGCAGCTGAACCCGCATTTTGTGGAAATGGTTCACTACACGCATTCGACCGGACGCAAAATGACGTTGTTCTCAACCCTTGTCGGCATGACAAAGGAGAGCTACGAGGAGATCCGTGAGATTCCGTTTACCAACATGGTGCTGCATATTCCGGATAAGGATCTGAATTCGAAGTTTGTCCTTTCGGAGGACTATCTGGAACTTGTAACAATGGTTATCCGTGATGCGATGAGCGGAAGATTCCACATTGATAAGTATTCCTGCCACGGACCGGTTCATCCGTCCATCGAGAAGCTGGTGGAAGAGAGCGGAATTTTTGTAGACAACAATCTTCATGACCGTGCGGGAAATGTAGGTGAGGAGGATGTGATGTCTCTGACCCACAAAGGGAAGATCCATTGCTCGTCCGGGCCGAAGCTTGACCGGAACGTTCTGATGCCGGACGGAACAGTGGTTCTATGCGCCATGGATTTCGGCATGGATCACGTTCTTGGCAACCTGCTCACGCAGAGCTATGAGGAGGTCATGGCATCTCCTGTTCTTGATGAGCTTCGCAGGTGTATGGAATCCGAGAAGAACGGAAGCTGCATCTGCCGCGAGTGCGTGATTGCGGAGAACGACTTTGAGCATCTGAAGCGGATCATGAGAGAGAAGCTTCGCGGGTGAGATCGAATGGAAACAGGAAAACTGCTCAGCGGGATCAGCTGAGCAGTTTTGCATATAACGAAAGGTGAGCAGATACCATGGAATCCATGGAGAAGCGGGCGAGGATGCTTGCAGAGATCTGCGCCTCATTCCATTGGCCCGCATGCCTGCGCAGAAGGAGTGTGCGGATGCTGTCTGCGAGCGCGCTCACGTCTCCGGGGGTGAACAGGAGTCCGAGAGAATCATCGGTGATGATTTCTGCAGGGCCATCAAGACGGGATGCCGTGCAGGGAAGCCCGCAGGCCATCGCTTCGATCAGTGCAATGCCAAAGCCTTCATAGCGGGATGGCAGAGCGAATGCATCCAGAGAGTGCAGGAAGGCTGGAATGTCATTGACGTTTCCGCAGAAGCAGACGTGGTCCTGCAGATGATGCTCCCGGATGTAGGTCTGCAGTTCATCATAGATATCTTGCTGCCCCGGGGCAATGTCTCCTGCAAAGCGGCAGGAAAGCGCCGGAAATTCGGACAGAAGCTTTTCAACGGCCTGCACCAGAAGATCCTGCCCCTTTTTCTCCGGAAGGAAACGTGCAACATTTCCGATGACAAGGGGCTGTTTTTTCCAGTCAGCTCCGCGGTCGGAGAGCGAAGCGGATGCCGGGGAGCCTGTATTCCTCAGGCAGAACTTATCGGTGTCGATCGCATTATAGATGGTGGTCACCTTTTCCGGGTGCGGAGATACCGACAGAATCTCTTCGCGGACGGAATCGGAAATGGCAACGGTGTGGTCCAGAAGCCGTTCTGCGAGAAAGATCGTTCTGCGCGGGTAATATGAGGTATAATCACCTTTGTCATGGACCGTATTCAGAACGGCCATGCGAGGTCTCGCCAGAATGGCGGGAGCAGAGAACAGGACACAGTTCAGACCCTGGCAGTGAAGAACATCAATATGGTGCGCTGCCGCAAAGCGGGCAAAGCGAAGCGATGCCTGCAAGAGAGAGGTTCCTGGCTTTCGGTGCAGCAGAACCATCTGAACTCCGGGATCCACCTCCTCAAGAAGAGAGGGGGTATAATCCTCGTTGATGACGCAGAGATAGACAGTATGCCCCTTTCGGACCATACTGCGGCTCATATCGATCAGGAGGCGCTCGATGCCTCCCACATTAAAGGAAAAAATCTGGAATAGTATATTCATGAATCCATCATACAACAAAACAAATCAACTTGAGACCGGCAATTCGAAATTGTCCGCAGGAGAATTCTGCTATCTGGCTTTTCTTGCCATTTTCAGTGCCCTGAAGGCACTTGGCTTTTACGAAGGGCAGACGGTGTTTACCCTGTTCATGCTGGCAGCCTTCGCGTTTCTTGCGGGAAAGCTTGCATTGACCAGGCATACTCTTCTGGAATACACAGGGATTGTCTTGCTTCTTTTCATGGGACTTCTGGTCTACCGGAATACAGGGGAGAAAAGCCTTCTGATCAATCTTGCGGTTCTTGTAGGAATCAAGGGAGTGTCCGGAAGGAGAATCTTTCAGACACTGTTTACTGTGTGGGGAAGCTGTTATACCGTCCTTGTTTTCCTGGCCCTGCTGGGAATCCACAGCGATGTTCTCTACATGCACAACAAGCACGGAATCGGATATGTTCTGTGCCATTCTCTTGGCTATGCGCACTCCAATGTGGTGCACATCAACTACCTTTGCATCTGCGTAATGCTTCTGTATCTGGTGAAGGATACATTTTCGAGGAGGCAGAAGGCAGCTCTGACCGTTCTTCTGGCTGTCCTTGACGGTTATGTGTTCCTGTACTCCATGAGCTTTACCGGAATGCTGGCCAGCCTGCTGTTCTATGTGATCTATCTGTATCTTACAGTCCGCGGAAAGGTGGGAAAGGTACTGAAGGCTCTTTTTCTGATGTTGGTTCCTGCGCTGAATCTGTTCTTTCTTGCAGGGCCGGTTCTGATTAAGGGGAGGCTGTTTGATCTCATCAACAAGGCTCTGAATACCCGTTTCAATCTGACCAGATGGTTCCTGACCGAGCAGAGGCTTACTCCCTTTGGAACAAGATTTGACATTCCGAATTACCGGTACACACTGGACTGCTCCTATGCGTATCTCTTCATTCAGCTTGGTGTGGTGCCTTTTCTTGTTCTGATGCTTCTGTATGTCCTGACGATTCGGTGGCTGCTCCGGAACGGGAGACTGACAGAGCTTGCCATCATGGCGGGGCTGTGCATTGCAGGAGGGACGGAACCGTTTCTTTTTAATCTGTCCTTTAAGAATGTCACGCTGATTTTTGTCGGAGAGTATCTCTTTGATCTGTCAGAAAGGCTTCGTGAGCGCTTCTGTGAAAAAGCAGGCGTTTGGACGCCGCTTATGCTTCCGGAACGGGTGCTTCTGCGCGGCCTTTCGGAACGAAGTGTTCCAAACTGTCTGTGTGTCTGTGAAAGAGGAGCGCGGGTGCTTTCGAGGATTTACCGCTGCTGGCAGAGGAATTGGAAGAGGTATCTGATTCTTGGCGCGGTAACGTTCCTTGCAGGAGTTGGCACAGCTGCCGCACTGCGGAAGCCGGTTCCTGTGGTTTATATCAACAGCAGCGTCAATGAGGAGGAAGAACGGACGCCGTTTTATCCGGAGCCGGAAGAGGTGGAGGACATCCTGGAGAGCGGCGGACTGGTATATGGGTATCCAGGACCGGATGGGAGAATGTATCCCTATTATGGATCAACGGCACAGATTGAATACCTGCGCATTCTTGTGAGCAGCGGCGTGTGGTGCGCCGGTATTGTATGTGTGACTGCAGGTGCCGTTCAGATGAGGAGACAGAAGCGATGAGAGTTCTGATCGTAAATAAATTCTTATATCCAAACGGTGGATCGGAGACCTACATCTTCAGCATTGGCAGACAGCTGCAGGAAATGGGACATGAGGTGCAGTATTTCGGGATGGAGCATGAAGGACGGATTGTCGGAAACCGTGCGGAGAGCTACACCGAGAACATGTCCTTTCGTGATAGCAGCTCCGGTGGCGGAGGCCTTTCGAGGAAAATCAGTAAGCTGACGTATCCTTTTAAGATTATTTATTCCGGGGATGCGAAGAGAAAAATCCGGAAGGTTCTGGAGGATTTTCATCCGGATGTGGTGCACTTGAACAATATCAATTTCCAGATTACGCCATCCGTCATTGATGAGATCAAGGACTTTGATCCAAAGATCCGGATTGTCTATACTGCGCATGATCCGCAGTGGGTCTGCCCGAATCATATGATGCGTGTGCCTTCCACGGGCGAGCTGTGCAGCCGGTGCATTGACGGAGATGTGAAATGGTGTACGAAGCTTTCCTGCATTCATAATTCCAGAGCACAGAGTCTCATCGGGACGATGGAGGCAGAGTTCTATCAGCGCCGGAAAACTTATGAGAAGGTGGATGTCATCATTGCACCCAGTGAGTTTATGAATCGCACATTGTCCCGCAGCCATCAGCTTGCAGGAAGAATTGTAACACTTCACAATGCAGTCAATGCGGCACCGGAAAGTGCTGCAGACAGAACCTTCGGTCATGAATCCCGAGAAGCGTCCTATGTGCTGTATTTCGGCCGTTTTTCCGAGGAAAAGGGAATTCGCACCCTGCTGAAGGCAGTGAAGGAGCTTCCGGAAATTCCGTTTGTGTTTGCCGGAAAGGGGGAACTGGAAGACGAGGTCAATGGGCTTTCCAATATCCGGAATGAGGGCTTTTGTGAAAGCAGTAAGATGGCAGAACTGATTCGGGGAGCTGCATTTACGGTGTTCCCTTCGGAGTGGTATGAGAACTGTCCGTATTCTGTCATCGAGCCGCAGCTTGTCGGAACGCCGGTTCTTGCATCCAACCTTGGAGGCACGCCGGAGCTTCTGGTTCCGGGCGTGACCGGAGAGCTTTTTGAGGCAGGAAATGCGAAGGAGCTTGTGGAGAAGATCAGGAATCTGTGGGACGATGCAGCTGCAAGAGAGCAGTACCGGAAGGGCTGCCGGGAGCTGAGAGAGAGAAGACTGGCATTGACGTTTGATAATATTGAGGAATATTGCGGGAAGCTGCTTCGCCTTTATCAGGGGAACATGGGCTGACTGCGCGGAAGGAAAGCGGAATTTGGTGGAAGAAGGAAAGAAAAAGAACAGGCTTCGGATCGGAGTAACAGTTATTCTGTTTGCCGCCGTCTTTTATCTGGCAGAATGGCTTGTATTTGCATTGACAGCGACGGAAATTTCTTCCTGGAGCAGGAAGATTCTGAATCAGATGTATCGCGAAGAGAAGATCGAGATCGGTGTCATCGGTGGCTCGCAGGTTTTGTACGGTGTATCGCCATCCGTCATTGAGGACAGAACCGGGAAATCGGCCGTGAACCTGACCTCCTCCCAGCAGCCTCTTACGGCGGCGAATGCGATCCTGCAGGAGACGGCGAAGTATCATCCCGAGATGAAGGATGTGTATGTCTCTCTGGACTATTCGCTTGTGATGGCAGAAGAGGTGAATCTGGAGAGCATTTATATGGTGGCTGATGCGATGCTGTTGTCCTGCAATAAGCTTCGCTATCTGTTTCATGCAACTCCGCAGGAGTATTATCTGAACAGCCTGCTGCCGCTTCGAAAGGGGGAGAGCTATTCCTTATCAGGAGATCTGATTCGTCAGAATTTTGCGGTTCTGTCTGATCGTAATTACAGGTTTCATTCGAGTGTGGGCGGCTTTGCGGCGCATGAAGGAATGGATGCAGAATCCTTTATTGCGCTGCAAAAGGAGTATGGTCAGAAGAAGGAAACTCTTCCGGAGAATAACGGTAAAGTAATTCTACCGGAACGCTCGGAATGGGCCATCCGGGATATGGAAGCATTCTGTTCGAAGAATGGAATTCGTCTGACCTTCTTCGCAACTCCGGTTCCGCAGTTTGTGACAGATTCTGTGGAAAACTACGAGGGGTATGTGCAGGCGGTAAAGGAGCTTCTTGCAGATTGTAATTCTGAATACGTGGATTATAATCTGACAGCCTTTGATCGTGAAGATCCGGCCTGTTACAATGACGACTTTCATCTGAGTGAAAAGGGTGCTGCTGCCTTTACAAAAGAGCTTTGCGATTTGATCGCTGCAGGCTCTGGAGGCTGACAGGATAGTGGCGTGCACATAGAAGGTGCTCGCCACTTTTTTGTGGTTAAATCAGAACGGTATAATATTGGGAATATTCATTCAGGAGATTTCAGATGGATCAGTATTTCATGGATTTGTACCGTACCAGGTTGTATTTGCCGTTAGTGTTTTTGATTCTCGTATATGTGGTATCACCGCAATTCCGGAGAATCTTTACAAAAGCCGGAAGATGGATTGACGGCCGCAAAACCTGGCAGTCGGCCGCAGGCTGTGCAGCGGTTTCTTTTCTTCTGTGTATCGGTGTCATTTATTCCGGGAAAAGCTGGGGCGGCGATTTCAGCCAGTATTTTGCTCAGGCAAGAGCAATTGCGACCGGTACCATTCCGGAATGGTACGAAAAGAATATCTTTATCATTGATCACTCCTGCGTGATCGGAGCAGACGTTTATCCCTGGATGTGGCCGCTGATGATAGCACCGTTTTATGCGATGTATCACTGTCTTCCGGTCATGCTTCTGAAGGTTTATGAGTCTGTATTTGTGGCTGCAGGCGTGGCTCTTCTTGTCTGTTTTCTGCATCGGCGGATTTCTTTATCAAAAGCCGTTTTTCTCACTTCATTTATATCCCTGAATTATGTTTACCTTATGGACGTCAATTCGGTAGAAGCGGATCTGATCAGCTTCTTCTGGGGAATGGCTGCGCTCAATTTCATTGATTTGTATCTGAGGGGAAGAAAGACTCTGCAGCGGGAAGAAGCAGCAAGTCGGACAAGGGTTGGTTTGTATGCTGTTCTCAGCGGAATCGGGATTTGCTGCGCCGTGATGACAAAGACCCTGTGTGAAGGGCTCTTGCTTGCATTGGCGGCCTATGACCTGGTATGCGCCGGAAAATTTCTGATCAGCAGAAAGAAAAGAAATCATGGCTGGCAAAGAGATGTCAGCATCCTTCTGCTTCCCTATCTGTCATATGCACTTAGTATGAAGCTTTCCAACGCACTGCTTCTTCCCTCCGGCGGCTCCTATCAGGATTATTTCACATTTTCCTCATGGCGCTTTCAAAATGGAATCCGATGGTATTTCGGGATATTCCAGAGCTTTTTCGGGAGCGGAGTCCGGCCGATTGTATCGGTGATTGTATATGCCTGCGGGACATTGTTGCTGGTTCTCACTGCCTTTGGCATCGTTTTGAAGAGGAAGGAAGAGCTGTACTATGGATTCTATGTGTGCGGCATGATCCTGATGCTTCTGTTTTATGATTATTATCGCTCTTCGTTTGTACTGACATTTTTCCCTTTGATGGTGCTGTTTTCTTATTACGCTGTCTCGTGGATTCTGGAGCGTGTGAGACCTGTGTGGATTCGCAGCATAGTAAGAGCAGCCGCTTTGTCCATACTCATTATGATCGCGGCACAGACACTGACTGCGGTCTATGCGGTGCAGGTCAGAGATTACAGCATGGATGATGTTATGAATGAGGAAACACAGGAGACCTTTGCCTATATTCGCAGCAACCTGAATTCGGAGGATGTCGTTTATTTCCTGAAGCCAAGGGTACTGTATTACTACACAGATGTATTTGCCTATTATTGGGATGATGATAATCCGGAACGCTTGGCACTGGCCGATTATGTTCTGATGAGTGTATACAATGAACAGCCTGGCATTCAGCGGGTGCTGGATTCATCAGGGAACTACCAGTGTGTTTTTCAGAATTCGCGGTTTGCGTTATATCAGAAGAATCGCAGGTAGAGAATAGTTATGTATCGGATGATCAGTATTTTTATTACCGTTTTGTATGCGGCACTTTCTTGTTATCTGTTGCTTCTGGCAGGGTTCTCGTCTACTGCTATTGACGCAAATGAACACAGCTATCTGCTGAAGGATCATATGATTCTGCAGCTGGCTTTGGTGGCACTGATTTGTTTTGGCGGTGTAACTGTTTATCAGAAATCAGAAAGAGTTCAGCGGTTTGTTCGCCATATCAATGAGAGCGAAGAGTATTCCTGTAAGTGGAGAAAAAGGCTCTTGCTTACGTTGGCGGTTCTCAGTACTGTCATTGTGCTGATTCTTCAGGTGGTACCAAGGGGAGATCAGCGCTTTATTTGTGATATGGCGAATTCCATGATGAATGGGGACTATTATGGATTTGACAGAGGCCAGTATCTGGATTGGTATCCCAATCAGCTTGGAATCGTTCTTCTGTTATACGGACTTGCTCATATCTTTGGTTCTTACAATTATCTGATCTTTCAGCTTATGAATGTGGCTGCACTTCTCAGTGTTTATCATGATTTTGCCTCACTTTCCGATGAAACCGGACATTCCCGATTTGCAGGACTTACCATTATTGCGGTGGGAATTCTGTTCCTTCCTGCGATTTTGTATACGACATATGTGTATGGAACACTTCTTGGCTTTGCATTCAGTATCCGTGCGCTGCGCCGCCTTCGGAAACTGCTATGGGGTGACACGAAAGTTCATTCCAAAGAGAGCAGATGGAAACAGGTGCGATGCGTGGCTGCAGATTTGTGCCTTTTGGGAACCGACGCTTTTGCGGCGGTAGCTGTAAAAACAAATTACCGGATCTTTCTCATCGCATTACTGATCTATGTATTCCTGTCCCTTTTGAAAAGAGAAAAGAGAAGGTATAATCTGCTTTGGACATTCAGAGCGCTGTTAGCTGCAGGTGTTCTGCTTGTTGTTCTGTTGTTTTCGCAGCGTGTTATTAATAAAGCGGCTGCTGCAATTACCGGGCGCGATATCAGCAGCGGACTTTCCCCATGGTCCTGGGTTACGATGGGACTTCAGGAGAATTTAGAGCGGTATGATGGTTGGTACAATGGGTATGGTCTGAACACTTACGCTGAGGCAAATTCGAGCGGGGAGAGACAAAAGCTGATTGCACAGGAGGATCTGGCGGAACGAGTGCAATTCTTTCGGGGTCACCCAATGTATACCCTGTCTTTTTTTTCCGGGAAAAATGCTTCGCAATGGAACAACCCTGATTTTCAGTCTTTTTGGATTGTACAGCATGCCAGACGTACGGTTCAGTATTCGAGAATTATAAACTGGATTTTTTCGCCTGGCGGAAATGCCCTTCTGAATTCAGGGCTGAATTTTCTGCAGTTTGCGATTCTCTTCGGGGCAGTTCTTTGTATATTGCCCAAAGAGAAGGGAGCGTTTCGGGATAAGAGAGAGCCCGAGGATCTTTTCCTGGCATGCTGCGTCATTGGAGGCTTTTTGTTTTATTCCTTTTGGGAAGCGAAGGCTCAGTATACGCTGGTTCATTTTATGTGTCTGATACCTTTATCGGTATATGGATATGAGAGAATGCGCCCGTATCGGTTCATCCGGATGTGGGGAACACTGCTGTTAATATCTGTGCTTTTACTCATTGGAAGAAAAAGCGAAGCGATTTCATCGATATTTCTTCGCGGAGAAGATACAATAAGTTATCAGCAGTATCTTCAGGACCACAGGTACGTTCGCCTGGAAAACGCTTATCTGGAAGCTCAGGAGGAAAGGCTGTCTCTTGTTTTCTCCGATTATGATAACCATTGTTATCTGATATCCTCTGACGAAAGAGCCCTTACAGCGGATGATGCTTCTCTGGCAGATGCCGACGTGGAAGGGGTCCATACGGAATTGTCTCCGTGTGTATATACGGCAGCGCAAAGCTGGTACCTCAGGAGATCTGATGAGGAAGACCGATATTATCTCATACATATTTATGAAGAGACGGAGCTTGCATTGACCAGGGATTCCTTCGGGAATATCATTCTTCAACCGTTTGAAGAAAGTGAGTTTCAGAAATGGACGGTACAAATACAGAAATAAGGACGCGATAAGAACATGAAAAAGCATACCAATATACTACAGAACGGAGCTGCTGCTATATTTGGCGGTATTTTTATAGCCTCACTTCTTCCTGTTCTTTGGGTGGCACCTTATGTCCGATCCACGGGCGATGACCTAAATTACAGTGTCGGGGTTCATATGGCACTGATGCGGGGAGAGGGACTGGGAGGTGTCTTGTGTGCAGTTGCAGATTCCGTAAAGGGAACCTGGCATTCCTGGCAGGGGACGTGGTCCTCGATTGCACTGTTCTCTCTTCAGCCAGGCGTATGGGGGAATAAGTGGTATCCTTTGACCGTTGCGGTGGCACTGCTCTGTATTCTTGCGGGGACCTGGTATTTCCTGCATACCGTACTGCGGCTTCTTGGGATGAAGCGTTCCGGCAGATGGACACTGGCATTTCTTCTGGGAACGCTGCTTATCCAGTATTTACCCAATGATAAATGCGGGCTGTTCTGGTGGACCAGTGTGGCTCATTATATGGTACCCTACGGGATCACCATGATGTGTATGGGCTGGTCTCTTCGATGGTTGGAGAGCGGAAGATTTCGTTTTCTGATCGGGGATCTTCTTGGAATGGCTTATCTGGGAGGTGCCGGATATCCGGAGGTGGTATTGGCGGCAGTCTGGTTTTTCCTTTTGATTGTCGGCGGGTTAATTCAAAAGCACAATGTAAAACGCATCTTGTGGCTGATGCTTCCTTTTCTGTTGGAGATGGCGGGTTTTGCGTTTAGTGCGATGGCACCTGGAAACAAGAACCGGGGCGGAGAGGAGTTTGGTTTTTCCTTTACAAAGGTATTCCGGACCTTAGCCGGATGTGTTCAGGAAGGTGTGACAGAGAGCATTGGGGATTTCCTGCGGGTGCGGCCCTTGATTCTTCTGGTTATTCTGATTGTCCTGTTTGCATGGAGATGTACGGACACCGAGCGCGCCCTGTGGAGAGTGCGGCACCCCTTGCTGTTTGCCGCTGCTGGCCTTGGAATCAGCTGTCTGGTCCGTGCTCCTGTCATCTATGCGGAGGCAGATCCATCCGGAGGAGTTCCGGATTCGTACTGGCTGATCTCGATGACAGCCATGACGGTTTGTCTTGCAGGGATCACGGTCTATTTTAAAAGGATCTATGCGGAGCAACATCCGAACATACTTCGGAAGTCGGGGCACCCGATTGAAGGATATGCCTGCGTTCTGGTACTTTTCCTGTGTGCTCTTTTCTACCGGCATATCATCGGCGGAACGGTAGATTACACCTGCATCCGTTATGTTCAAAGTGGCGCGTTGGCGGATTATCGAGAGCAGATGGAAGAGTGGTTATCTATTCTGGAGGACCCTTCGGTCTCCCGGGCGGAGCTTCCGGCTATGAATGATGATCAGGGACCGTTTATGCTGATGGTGCCGCTGGAGGATGAGGATGCCTGGTCAAGCAGAGTTTACGCCAGGTATTATAGCAAGGAATCGGTTGTCTGCGTGCCGAGAAACTAACAGCAGGGAGTAGTGGCTGGAGTGTAAATAAGTATGAATGTACAGAGTAAACTTAAAGAATCAATCCGAAGCAAGCAGAAACCTTTTCTGCTTCTATACATCTATGCCCTTCTGCTGTATTCTCCGCTGATCGTCCTTCGTCTTACGAACAGCATGGATGGAATGTGGGATCAGGACGACCATGCGGCGGGGGCTGCGGAACTGCGAATCGGACGGTGGTTCTGGCCTTATCTGGACAGACTTCGGATGAATGTTTCACTGGATCCGCTGCCGACGATTGTTTCGCTGGCATTTTTTGTCGCAGGAATCCTGCTGATTGTTTCCGTTCTGCAGCTGCGAATGAGGGTTCTGACGTATGCAGCCGCAATGCTGTTTCTGTCGTCCCCTGCAGTTTTGTGCCAGCTTTCCTACAGCTACATGTCGATTACCTTTTCGACTTCGTTTCTTCTGGCCGTTCTTGCGGTATGGATCGCGGCAGGGGATCGTGGCAGCAGGAGAGGGAAGATCCTGCAGGTTCTTTTGTCCGGGCTTGTCATTTCCGTGATGATGGGATGTTATCAGGCTTCACTGGGGGTTACCTGTGTGACGGCACTTGTTCTCTTTCTGCTGATGCTTGCAAGAGAGGAGAAGGGAGACAACCTGAAAGAGAAGAGGAACGGAAGTACCTGGCATTTTGTGCTCCGAATGCTGCTTGCGCTGATTCTGGGAGCGGCTTTGTATGAAGTTTTTCTGCAGGCAAATCTTGCTTATTTTCAGGAGACGATGTCGGATTACAACGGCGCGGATGCAATTACGTTTTCCGGTGTGCTGGCTGGTCTTCCGAAGGCAATTCGCCATACATATTCATCGTTTTGCTTCTATTACGGGAACAACGGGTATCATTTCAGCGCGCTTCAGGGCAGCAGATGGTTTTACCTCCTGTATTTGGTTCCGGCGGCCGGATGCATCGGACTTGTCATTCGCGGTGTGAAAAAGGGCGGCTGGCTTCGCGGACTTGTGATGTTTCTGGGCATCTTGCTGCTGCCGGTTTTTGCAAACAGCTTCTTTCTTCTTGCAGCCGGATCGGAAACCATGATGCAGATGACAGCCGGGATGGCACTGACGCTTCCGCTTGTTCTGTGCTTCTGGACGGAGCTTTCTGGTATGAAAATTCTTCACAAGGGAGCTTCATGGATACTGGCAGCAGGTATTTTCCTTTTGTGCTATGGTGCAGCAGGACAGGCGGCCATCGATCAGTATGCGATGTATGTTGGAAGACAGGCCGTTCTTTCTCTGGCGGATAATGTGATGGATGTGCTGGCCATTTCCGGAGTCGATTATACGGAAAATGTGGTTCTGGTATATGGGGCTCCTGCAGATTCTCCGCTGTTTGTCAGAACGGAGCTGTACCAGAAGGCAAATCCTTATGCACAGTACGGAAGCTGGAACGGAAACGTGGAGCTCAATCGCCTCTGCTGGTCACATTTTTTTGAACAGCAGCTTCGTGTGAATGTGAATTACGCAGAGGGCGACACGCTGGAGACGATTTATCATTCACCGGAGGTTGCGGCAATGCCGGTGTATCCGGCTGCCGGATCTGTGGCCAATGTGTGGGGCGTGACCGTGGTAAAGGTGTCGGAATAAAATCTTCCGGAGAAAACCTTCAAATATGACCACAAACCAACAAAATCTGGCAAGTCCGTTTTATTTTTACTGTTCAATTTGACGGAAACAAAGACTATAATGATAACCGTGAGGGTCTGGAATTATGAAACCGGACCTTCGCGGTTTTTTACTCTATCTTATGAGGAGGTATCATACATGATATTTCAGAAGAAACATCTGACAAGTATTGATGCCGGGCACTACAAGCATACTTGCGATTCGGCCACCGAGGTCATGCCGCTTCCTTCTGTCGTGAAGCTGTCCATGTCTGAGAACATCGGTGCTCCCTGCAAACCGCTGGTGAAGAAGGGAGACTACGTGAAGGTCGGTCAGCTGATCGGCGATACGGATGCTTTCCTTAGTGTTCCCGTGCATGCTTCGGTTTCCGGTACGGTGACCGGAATCGAGACGATCCGCAATGCCATGGGCGGACAGGATACCCTGGTCTGCATCGAGCCGGATGGGAAGCAGGAGATGGCGGAGGATCTGAAGGCACCTGTCATTGAGGATCAGCCTGCGTTCATCAAGGCAATGCGTGCATCGGGCCTGGTTGGTCTTGGCGGGGCATCCTTCCCGTCCTGGGTGAAGTTTAATCCGAAGAACTTAATCGATATTGATACACTGATCATCAATGGCGCGGAGTGCGAGCCTTTTATTACCTCCGATCACCGGACGATGCTGGAGGATGCGCAGAATGTCATTGACGGCGCGCTGGCACTGAAGAAGTGGCTGATCGCAGAGAATGTCTACATCGCCATCGAGGTCAACAAGCAGAATGCCATTGATAAGTTCAATCAGATGATCAGGGAGCAGAATCTGGAGGGCTTCCATGTTTTCCCGCTGCAGTCCCGTTACCCGAAGGGCGCAGAGCGTGTTCTGATTTATGAGGTGACCGGCAAGCAGTGTGATGCAGGTGTTCTTCCGGCGTCCCTGGGTGTCATTGTGTCGAACATTACCTCCACGGCATTTGTCGGCCAGTACTTAAAGGACGGAGTTCCGCTTGTCAGAAAGCGTCTGACCGTTGACGGTGACGCTGTTGCAGAGCCGAAGAACGTGATGGTTCCGAACGGCGCACTGGTACATGACATCATAGAATTCTGCGGTGGCTACAAGAAGGAGCCGAAGAAGATTCTTCTCGGCGGCCCGATGATGGGACGCGCGATTTTCTCGGATGAGGTTCCGGTTGTCAAGGCAAACAATGCCATTCTTGCGTTCTCGGAGGACCTTGCGGTAATTCCGGAGGAGACGGCCTGCATCAACTGCGGACGCTGCCATACAGCCTGTCCGTTTAACCTTCTGCCGACGAAGTTTGCAGATGCCTATCAGCATAAGGATGTGAAGACGCTGCAGGATCTCCAGGTTATGCAGTGCATGGAGTGCGGCTCTTGCTCTTATGTATGTCCTGCACACAGACCGCTCGCATTTTATAACAAGCTGGCGAAGAATCTGGTAAAGGAGGCTGGCAAAAATGGCAGATAGTAAATTTAAGACCAATCTGACCGTATCCGCTTCGCCGCATCTTGTGACGACACTGGATACGAAGAAAACGATGCAGTATGTGGTTCTGGCATTGCTTCCGGCAACGGTCATGGCGACGGTGTACTTTGGAATCGGAGCGCTTCTCCGTGTGATTCTGGGGGCTCTGTTCTGCTTCGTGTCCGAGTATTTGTACAACAGACTGATGAAGAAGCGTGATACCACCGGTGACTGCTCCTTTGCGGTGACGGGTGTGATTCTTGCACTGAACCTGCCTGCAAACTTCCCGATCTGGATGGAAGCCATCGGCTGTGCGGTGGCAATCGTCATTGTGAAATGTCTGTACGGCGGCATTGGCAAGAACATTGCAAACCCTGCGATTGTCGGCAGAATTGTTCTGCTGCTGTCCTTTACGTCTTATATGACGACCTGGCCGCTCACCCGCTTCCAGAAGGCTGTGATCAGTACCGATGCGGTGACCGGTGCAACTCCCTTAGGAGAGCTTGCTGACGGAGCAGCCAGCCTTCCATCTCTTACGGATCTGCTGATCGGCAACATCGGGGGCGCGATGGGGGAAACCTGCACGATTGCGATTCTGATCGGCGGTATTTTCCTGATCTGGAAGAAGGTCATCAGTCCGCTGATTCCTCTGACGTTCATCGGAACGGTCTTTGTGTTCTCTCTGATTTATTATGCATGTGTCGGCGGAGCAGGACAGTATGGTGCATTTGGTATGGCGGTATATGAGATCCTGGCAGGCGGCGTGTTCTTCGGTGCGTTCTTCTGCGCAACGGATTATGTGACCTCGCCGATTATGAACATCGGAAAGATTGTTTATGCGATCGGATGTGGTGTCTTTACCATGATCATCCGTCTGTTCGCATCGTATCCGGAGGGTGTATCCTTCGCGATTTTGTTCATGAACGTGATGACTCCTTTGATTGACCGCTTTGTGGAGCGCCAGTATTACGGAATTGCCAGGGCAGAGAAGGCAGCGAAGAAGGCTGCTGCTAAGGAACCCGGAAACGCTTCCGCAGATGAGTCGAAGGGAGGTGCAAAGGCATGAGTAAGAGAACAAATGCAGCTTCGGCAGAAGAGAATTTCGGCAGGGAGTACGTCTATCCGGTTGTGATTCTGGTGGTCATCTGTGTGGTGACGACAGCACTTCTTGCAATCACGAATTTTATCTCCGCACCGATTATTGTGAAGAATCAGGAGGCGGCTGCAACGGCAGCGCGAAAGGAGCTTCTGACCGATGCGGATTCCTTTACCGCCATGGATACGGATCTTCAGGTATCGGAGGATCAGTCGGCAAAGGTGACAGAGGTTTATCAGGCAGACAACGGCGCGGGCTATGTCATCACGGTTGTGACAAAGTCCTTCGGCGGAGATCTTACGATGATGGTTGGCCTTACCTCGGATGGCTCGATCACGGGCGTCAAGGTGACAGACAGTGCAGATACGCCCGGTGTCGGCTCCAAGGATGCACAGCCGGAATATCTGGCGCAGTATGACGGACTTACTGAGCTGACGGCTCAGGATGTCAAGAAGGAGACTTCTGTGACGTCAGGCGGAGCGGCGTTCCAGTACATCACCGGCGCTTCGGTTTCCGGCACCGCCATTCATAAGGGCGTATATCTGGCGCTCGATCAGTTCAAGGCGTTAGGAGGTGCTCAGTAATGGAAGAAGTTCAGAAGAAATCAAAATTAAGCATCCTGACCAATGGCTTTATCAAGGAAAACCCGGTTCTGGTGCTGGTCATCGGTACCTGCCCGACGCTGGCAACCTCGACCTCGGTAGAGACCGGTCTTGGCATGGGACTTGCGGCGACGGCGGTTCTGGTGTGCTCGAACATTGTAATTTCGGCGCTTCACAAGCTGATTCCGGATAAGGTCCGCATTCCCTGCTTCATTACGGTTATTGCGGGCTTTGTTACCATCGTGCAGATGCTTCTTCAGGCGTTTGTGCCGTCTCTGTATTCGGCACTTGGTCTGTATCTGCCTCTGATCGTTGTAAACTGCATCATTCTCGGACGTGCCGAGATGTTTGCATCGAAGAACACAATGGGAGATTCGGCACTGGACGGCCTTGGCATGGGACTTGGCTTTACACTGACGCTGTGCGTGATGGGCTCCATCCGTGAGATTCTGGGCTCCGGAACCTGGCTTGCAGGCGACTGGTTCGGTCTCGCACCCGGCTTTAAGGGAATTCCGATTCTGTCAAATTTCATTCCCGGCATGTCTATCATGACGATGGTTCCCGGCGGCTTCTTTGTCTTCGCCTGCGTGATGGCAGCGGTACATCATCTTACCAGAGACAAGTCGAAGATTCGCAAGGACTTCGGCTGCAGCGCCTGCGCGATGGAGAGCTCCTGCTCTCCTGAGAGAAAGGCACTGGAGAGCGGCGCCTGCGCGGTGGATGAGAAGACGAAGGAAGCGATGAAGATCGCAAAGGCAGCAGAGGAGAAGAGCGCTGCCGCAAAGGCGGCTGCAGCTTCTGCTCCGGCATCTGAGAAGGAGGAGAAGTGATCATGAGCTTTACCAAAATGATTCTGATCATCATCTCGATGGTCCTTGTCAATAACTATCCGCTGGCACAGTTTCTGGGCATCTGCCCCTTCCTTGGTGTCTCGAAGGATCTGGACAGTGCAAAGGGCATGGGCATTGCGGTTACTCTGGTCATGGGACTTGCTTCCATCGTGACCTTCCCGATCCAGCAGCTCCTTTTGTCCTGCGGGATTGAGTACATGCAGACGGTTGTCTTCATTCTGGTCATTGCGGCACTGGTGCAGTTTATCGAGATGTTCATGAAGAAGAACATGCCGGCGCTGTATACCTCGCTTGGTATCTATCTGCCTCTGATTACCACAAACTGCGCAGTTCTCGGTGTCTGCATTTCCAATACTGAGGATTACACGGTTGCGGCAGTCGGATCCTTTGGCGCAGCATATGTTTATGCGATTCTGCAGGGCTTTGGCGGCGGCCTCGGATTCTGGTTTGCCATGATGATCATGGCCGGAGTCCGCACGAAGCTTCAGGATCAGTCAGCGATTCCGAAGGCATTTCAGGGAGTTCCGATTATTCTTACTACGGCGGCAATTCTGTCTCTGGCGTTTATGGGATTCTCGGGAATGATCTGAATGGTCTGAAAGGATCGGTTAGGAGAGGTATCATTATGAATTTGATCATTATTGCAATTGTACTGATCCTTGTGGTTGGTCTTATTGCCGGAGTCCTTCTTTCCTATGCGTCGAAGGTATTTGCGGTGAAGGAGGATCAGCTGTTTCTGGATCTGCGCGCAGAGCTTCCCGGTGCGAACTGCGGCGGCTGCGGATACGCGGGCTGCGATGACTACGCACATGCTCTTGCGAATAAGAATGCAGCAGAGCCGGTTCCCTGTACGAAGTGTGCGGTCGGCGGTCCTGCGGTTGCGGCGAAGCTTGCGGCAACGCTTGGAACAACCGCGGGAGATGTGGAGCGTCAGGTTTCCTTTGTCGCCTGCAACGGAACCAGGGAGAATGCGAAGCCCTTGTATGAGTATTCCGGAAGAGTAGAGAGCTGCGCGGCAGCAAAGACTCTGTTCGGAGGCTCGAAGGAATGTCCCTATGGCTGCATCGGCCTGGGCGACTGTGTGAATGCCTGTGAGTTTGATGCCATCCATCTCTGCGATGGTGTCGCTGTGGTCAATCCGGATGTATGTACCGCCTGCGGCAAGTGCATTAAGACCTGCCCGCAGCACTTGATTTCACTGAAGCCTGTTTCGGAGAAGGTTTTCGTTCAGTGCTCCAATAAGGATCTTGGCAAGGCAGCGATGGCAGTCTGCAAGACCTCCTGCATTGCATGTCGGATGTGTGAGAGAACCTGCCAGCATGATGCGGTCCATGTCGTGGACAATGTGGCAGTGATTGATCCATCGAAGTGCATCGGCTGCGGTGAGTGCGCTGCGAAGTGTCCGAAGCATGCCATTCTGGATCTTGCGAAGAAGGCATGACGCAGGCAGGGAGAGTACAGACAATATGAGAATAATCAGAAAGAGTCCGGGAAAAAGGACAACGGGGAGAGCGATCTTCCGGAGTCTGGAGTTCTGGCATCTTTTCTTGCGGATTGTTTTGATTGTGAGTCTGATTCCGCTCGCTGTCATTTCTTTTTATAATCATGCCAGCGCGGATGACTATGCATTTTCCAATTACCCGCATCATGCGTGGGAGGCGACAGGCAGTCTTCTGGGATTTTTCCAGGGCTGCCTGAAGCAGCTTCACTGGAGCTATACCTCCTGGCAGGGATGCTTTACGGCAGTGATTCTGGGAACTCTGGATCCGGTAGCATTCGGAGATTCCTGGTATGCAGCGGTCGCATTTATTACCTTTGGATTACTGATTGTTTCCAATTTGGTCTTCTGGAGAACGCTGTTCGGACGGCGGGCGGATTCACAGACGCAGAGAAGACAGCGGATGCTGGCAGATATCGCGGCCTGTGTGACTTCGCTTGCGATGATTCAGCTGGTTCCCCGGGCACTTGACATGTTTTTCTGGTGGGATGGAGCGGTGAATTATCTGCCGTTTTATACATCCATGCTGCTGCTTTCTGCCGTGCTGATTCAGATTTACCGGGAAGAGCAGCTTTCTGCTCCGAAGCTGGTGCCTGCAGCAATCCTGTCCTTCCTGTCGATGGGAGGTAACTATGCTACGGCACTTGTGAACCTTTTGCTTGTCCTTTCGTTTGCACTGCTTCTTCTGGTTCGGCGAAGGAGGGGATGGATTCCGTATCTGGCGATTCTTGTTTCGGGAGTTCTTGGCCTTGCTGTGAGTGTGCTGGCTCCGGGAAACGGAGTTCGGATGGAGCAGGAGGGAAGCTACGGGACCGGCTCTCTGGTACAGGCGGTCATTCATTCAATTTCCCTTGCAGGACAGAGTATTCAGCAGCAGACGGGTGTTATGCTTCTCTTGCTTCTGGCGCTTCTTGTCCCTTTTTTCCTGCTTCTCGTTCGGGAATGGGATACGGAGGAAACGAAGAGTGGGAACGACTTCTGGTCACTTCCTGCATTGCCGGTGCTTCTTCTTTTCTTTCTGATTTATGCGGCAAGCTATGCGCCGACGGTGTACGTCTATGGAGACGGCGGCCCCATGCGGGTGGAGGATGTGCGGTTCTTCTACATGGTCACCTTTGGTGCGGTATCGGAGTTTTTTCTTATCGGAAAGGTTTACCATGCGCTCCGGGAACAGGCATGTTCAGAAGTGCCCTGGCTGTCCCGATGGGTGGTATCGATTGTTGTGTTTATCGTCTTGTTTACGGGAATGTACTATGTGCTGCCGAGAGAGAATCGGGAGACTCTGACCAGCCTGTGTGCGGCCAGGTCTCTTCTGATCGGTGAGGCGCAACGCTACGACAAGGAGATGAAGGAGAGAGCGGCTCTTCTGAATGATCCGGCAACGGACGGGCAGGATGTCGTCGTGAAGGCGGTGAGCGAACGGCCGTATCTTCTGTTCCTGTATGGGCTTGAGCTGACAGAGGATCCCGATTACTGGATTAACAGGACGGTTGCAGAATATTATGACAAGAAGAGTGTCACTTTGGAGGATATCAATTTGGAAGCGCCTGAATGAGCAGGTGGGCAATCATTCCGTTGATCAGTCCGGTTATGATACCGGAGAGGATCATGATAGGGAAGTAATAGACAAGATTTAAGCTGGAAAGAAGTAAAATCGCGATGAACAGCTGGCCGAGATTATGGAAGACGCCTCCGGTCATGCTGACGCCGAGAATGGAGAACAGGTCGGATTTACCGGCCTGTTTTCTTTTGCGGTTGATGCGAAGGAGAAGGCTCATGGAAGCAAGGCTTGCTGCGGCACCGGCTGCAGAATAGAGCATGCCAAAGGGGCCTGAGAACAGGAAGCCTGCAAGCAGAATGCGGATTGCATTGATGAAAAGTGCCGCACGTGTGTCCATGCGAAAGAGAGCAAAGACGACAACAAGATTGGCAAGACCGAGCTTTATCCCCGGAAGTCCCGGCTGAAAGGGAATGAGTGATTCCAGAAAGGAGAGCACAAAGGCAAGCGCTGCGAGCATGGCAAAGGTTGTCAGCTGTTTTACGGAAAGGGGATTCTTATTGATGGATGAGTTCTTCATAGTTCTTGCCTGTTTACCTCACAATGGCATCGTAGTATGGACTGGAGTCGGAACCTGCGTCGGAGTTTGCATCTGTGTCGGAGTCCGGAGCTTCAACGGAGGGCGGGAGAAATTCGGACGCCGGGAGAATTTCGGCACTCAGCCGATGGGGGAGGCAGACAATCATCTGACCGGGCTTTGAGATCACGCCGGATCGGACGCAGATCTGATTCTTGCAGTCAGAGGCTGTCATGGCTGCGGTTCCGCCCGAGATGGTCAGCGTATTGTTCCCGTAGCTGCTATGAATCTCCAGGGTCTGATCCTCAGACAGGGAGTAGGAACCATACAAATCCCCGGCAATACGTATCTCGAGGACAGCATTTTCTTCTTTGTGATTTCGATGAGAAGAAAGCGTGCTGCGAAGAGCCGGAGACAGAGCAATCAGAAGCGCTGCAGCAAGGAAAGCAGCAAGGAGAAGGACATCGCCTTTTTTTATCTCTTTAAACATGATAAACTTGTTCTGTTTTACAGTTGGATGGACGGAGTTAGAAATACAGCGTTGAATACAAGGCATGGTGGGAATTTACTCATAAGGAGATTGCACTGCATTCCTGCTGCCGCGCGAAGGCTCTTTGGGAGAAAGCCTTTTTCAAGAAGGCTTTTCTGGAGCATTCCGGCAGCCGTAGTGATTATAACACAGGCCGGCTGCGGGCAGATACAACCGCATGGGCCGGCTGAAGAGCCGGTTGCCAGGGAAAGCTTTTATTTTGACACGATTTGTCAGATTACGATTTACGGAATCCGTCAATCAGACGCTTCTTCCGGTGCAGGCCGAGAGGAAGGGGCATCCTTTTCTGTAAAAGCAGAGAGTGCCATTGCGGATGCTTTTTCCCTTTGTGATGAGTATGAAAAGCTCCTCAGCAAGACGAAGGAAGGCTCTGATATCTGGAACATCAATCACGCGGAGGGAGATCCGGTTTCCTGTGATGCCAGAACAATCGATGTGCTGGAAGAAGGCATTGCATATGGAAAGCTTTCCGGCGGGAAGTTTGATATTACAGTCGGAAAGGCGGAGGATCTCTGGGATTTTCACGGGGAGTCCCCGAAGGTGCCGGATTCGAAATTGCTTTCGGAAGCGGTTAGGCATGTTGACTATCGGAACATTCAGATTGATGCGGACCAGAAAACTGTGTCTTTGAAGGATCCTGAGACGGAGATCGATCTTGGCGGGATCGCCAAGGGATATATTGCGGACAGGGTGTGCGAGAAGCTTCGGGACGAAGGTGTGACCTCGGCTATTGTCAGCCTTGGAGGGAATATCGAGTGCATTGGCGGGAAACCGGATTCCGCCGGGAATACGACGGAGGAAACCGTATTTTCTCCGTTTACCATTGGAATTGAAACGCCGTATTCGGACCGGAAGGAGATCGTGGGATCGTCGCTTCTTATGGATGGCACCATGGTGACCTCCGGCGTATATGAACGTTTTTTTACGGAGAATGGGAAGGAGTATCACCACATTCTGGATGTGAAGACCGGATACCCGGCGGATTCGGACGTGCTTGGCGTGACGATAAAGGGTGAGAAAGGAACATCCGAAGACTGCGACGCGCTTTCCACTACCTGTCTGATCCTGGGATCCGAGGAGGGGAAGAAGCTGATTGAGGGAATGGATGGCTATGAGGCGCTGTTCCTTCTTCGTGACGGTTCTGTGAAGATGACCTCCGGAATGCAGTTTACGCCTGCCGGGTGATATATGTATAAAAGGAATCAGGAAGAAAGATGGAAGAACAGAAGAACAGGAAGCAGAACGATTATATGATCCGCGGGATCGCGGCGAACAATGAGATCCGGTGCTTTGCCATTACGGGACGGGATCTGGTGGATAAGGCGAGATTGTCACACGGGACAAGTCCTGTCGCGACGGCGGCGCTTGGACGGACGATGATGGGGGCACTCATGATGAGCGACATGCTCAAGAATGACGATGACCTTCTGACGATCCGCTTTGACGGCGACGGCCCTCTGGGGTCTATTGTTGTTACGGCAGATCATCACGGCAATGTAAAGGGCTACGTGCAGCAGCCTCTTGTGATGCTGCCCCTGAAGGCAGACGGGCATCTGGATGTCGGACGCGCAGTCGGAAAGGGGACGCTGACGGTGATCCGGGACCTGGATCTGAAGGATACGTACAATGGGCAGATTGCGATACATTCCGGTGAGATTGCGGACGATCTGACGCATTATTTTGCGGAGTCGGAACAGATTCCGTCTTCGGTTGGCCTTGGCGTTCTGGTTGATACGGATCATACGGTGAAGAAGGCGGGCGGTTTTCTGATTCAGCTGATGCCCTTTGCTTCGGATGAGACCATCAGCCGGCTGGAGAAAAATCTTTCCGCTATCCGCTATGTGACGGAGATGCTGGAGGATGGCATGACTCCGGAAGACATGCTCCGGGAGGCACTGAACGGATTTGATGATCTTCGGATTACGGATACAACCGAGGTTCAGTTCTTCTGCAACTGCTCAAGAGACCGCGTGTCCAGGGCGCTTGCACTTCTTGGAGATGAGGAGCTGACTTCGATGATCAGGGATCAGAAACCGGTAGAGCTTTCCTGCAGTTTCTGCGGAAGAAAATATGAATTTTCCGTGGCAGAGCTCGAGCAGATTAAGGCAGAAGCACAACACAAATGAGTATCACTTCGATTTCCTTTGCACTGTTTCTGTGCATCGTATTCATCCTGTATTACACGGTATTTGCAGGCAAAAGACAGTGGATCTGTCTGCTGCTTGCAAGTATTGCTTTTTATGTGTTCTCGGGGCCAAAGAACCTGGTATTTCTTGTTCTGACCGCACTGACCTGCTGGGGGAGTGCTCTTTGGATGGAACGGTGGACTCTGGCTTATAAGTCCTTCCGTGCGGCGCAGAAATCCGGAAATCCGGAAAAAGCTGACGGGAACGGAGCGTCCGAATATTTCAGCGGAATGACCGTTCGCGAGGCGAAGGCCACAGCACAGAAGAGGAAGAGAGACATTCTGCTTCTGGCACTTCTTCTTAATTTCGGTGTTCTTGCACTCGTTAAGTATTGGGGCGTTTCGTACCATGGATGGCTTCTTCCGCTTGGAATGTCCTTTTATACCTTTCAGGCACTTGGATATCTTATCGATGTCTATAACGGGAAAATCAGGGCTGAGCGCAATTTCCTGCATTATTTCCTGTTTGTTTCCTTTTTTCCGCAGCTTGTGCAGGGGCCGATTGGCCGCTATGATCAGCTGCAGACACAGCTTCTTGGAGAGCACAAGGCTTCTTTTGAACAGTGGAAGCGCGCGATGCTTCTGATTCTGTTCGGTCTGATGAAAAAGTATGCGATTGCGAATGTGCTGGCTCCCGCGATCGCAGTTTTGCTGGATGACAACATCCGGACGATTCCGGGCTCTGCGGTGGTATTTGCGATTCTGATGTATTCGTTTCAGCAGTATGCGGATTTTTCCGGCGGCATTGATATTGTGACCGGTGCGGCGCAGCTGTTTGGAATCGGGCTTGCGCCGAACTTCCGGCAGCCTTATTTCTCGATTTCGCTTGGAGATTTCTGGAGAAGATGGCACATCTCACTGGGAGCCTGGATGCGGGATTATGTCTTTTATCCGTTTGCCCTTTTGAAGCCGGTTCAGAAGCTTGGGAAGAAGATTTCAAAACGGTTCGGGAAGCATTTGGGCGTTGTTCTTCCTGCATCGATTGCGAACATTCTGGTTTTTTTTCTGGTTGGAATCTGGCACGGACCGGAAGTGCACTATATTCTCTGGGGGTTGTATAATGGAATCGTCATTGCAGTTTCGGATATCGGCGCGCCTCTTTTCCGCTCGTGGAATGAAAAGCTTCATCTGAAGACAGAATCCAGGGGAATGCATTTGTTCCGGGTAGCAAGGACGTTTGTTATTGTGAACATCGGATGGTATTTTGACCGGATTTATCAGTTCGGGGACTGTATGCAGGCCTTTGCAGCTACCTTTGTTCCGGGACGATTTCAGCTTACAGAGCTTGGCACTGTAATTCGCTGTTATCTGACGGAGCCTGGAATTCTCACGGGAAAGGGGATGCTTCTTGTTCTCCTCGGCATGCTGGTTCTTCTGGCAGCAGATCTTCTTCATGAACAGAAGAGAACGTTCTATGATGTGCTTGCGATCCGGCCGAGAGCGGTTCGGTGGTGCTGCCTGTATGCGCTGATGCTGCTTGTACAGCTGGCAATTGATTTTTCCAATGCATCATCGGCGTTTATGTATGCAAATTTCTGAAGCTGTTTCGTAAAAATGAGGAATGCGTGCATGAAGAAATGGAAAAAGCTTCTTATCATTTTTGTATCTGTGGCACTGCTTGTGGGTGCGGTTCTTGTTCTGAAGCCAAGGTATGACGCATTCATAGAGCGGGACAACATTGAAACCTGCTATGATGCAATGTACTGGACCGGGATCTGGTATCATATGGCAATTCGCGACGAAAAGAGAGACGGGAAAAATGATAATGAAATCGATTACCAGGGAATCTTAAAAACAATTCTTTCGGAGCATTATGCAGCATCGTTTGACAATAATCTGGAATCGGACGATTTCTGCCGCGGAGGCGGTCATGTTCAGATGGTAATTGACCCGGATACGCACGGGCTCATGATTATGTGCAGTCATCCCTTGCATATCTGGTACAACGATGAGGCAGTGGATGATGAGCTCCTGGACTATCTGGAAAAGACCTCGCAGCCGGCATATTTGCAGCACGAGGAGTACTGAAAGAGAGGAATATCTGATTTATGAGAAAAATGGATGTAAGAAATGCGGTAACAGCGGTTATTGCGGCAGCGGCGCTCCTTGTCGGTTTTGCACTCGGACGCGTGTCTGTTATGAAGACAAATCAAAATGTGCCGGGCGCAGAGACGGAGACTCTGGTCAGTGACAATACGGATACTGCCGGGACCACGCAGGAGCAACCGGAGGAGAATTCAAGTGAGGGAGACACTGTTCCGGATAAGGACTTGAATTCGGATCTGAAAGATGCGGCAGACCAGGAATATGCTTCCAAAGGTCAGACGTCAGAGCTGATCCGGCATGAGGCACAGACGGAGATTCCGACGGAGATTACAACGATTGACCCCTCGGAAATCGAGAACCCGACACTGCAGGAGGCACCGCTCCCTGCGGGCGTCGCTTCTACGCTCTATGGGAAGACCGGCAAAGCAATGTTTCAGGTGGTGGTCCTTGGCGATTCGCAGTTTGCAAATTTCCTCGGAACAGAGGGACTTGGCTATCTTTTGTCTCAGAAGCTCCATGCGAATGTCTACAACCTTGCTCTTGGCGGTAAGTGTGCGGCGGCAGAGCAGGAGGACAGGGACAAGGATATGTCCCAGTGGGGAACGACCTGCGGGGTCAATCTGATGAAGGCAATTGTCGGGGAACAGGATACCACCTGTCTGAATGGCTGGGATTATCAGATGAATGTATTCAACAGCTGTGATTTTTCCAAGACAGATCTGTTTGTGTTGGAATACGGTGTAAACGACTACCTCTCCAAAAAGCCGATGTACGATGAGAACGATCCGGACAGTGTGTACACTTACTTTGGAGCTCTGGAATCCATGATTCTCGATATCCGGAATTATTTCCCGGAGGCACAGATCCTTGTCTGCACACCGACCTATGCACAGTTCTGGCAGGGAGGAACCGGCGCTTTTCTTGGTGACTCCAACATCATAAACAACGGCTATGGGACGCTGTATAACTATGTGGAGACAGCAACGCACCCTGCCGGCGGACATCAGAATACATCGACAGTGAACGAATATGAAAACTCCGGGATTAATCCGTATACCGCATCGGAGGATCTGCTGGATGGTATCCATATGACGGATGCCGGAAGAGTGAAGTATGCAAACCTGCTGAGCAGAGTAGCGCTTCGAGCAATGGGATATGACATTGATGAGGGAGTGGATCCGGATACAATTGACTGGATCAGCCAGAATCCGAAGGGAAAATGAGCCAGAAGCCGATAAAGGAGACCCTATCGGTCTCAGACAACAGTCTTGACCTGCTGCGCCTGTTTGCAGCGCTGCAGATCGCAATCACGCATTATCTGAATCTTTCCCTGCTGAGGTATGGAATCAGTTACAAGGGGGATGAGTTTCTTCTTGGTTTGAAACGGGTTCTTTCCCTGTATCCCGGACTGATTATTCTGCTTGCAATCAGTGGATTTCTGATGGGGGAATCCTTAAACCGTGCCACAGGGAGGAAGGATTTTGTTCTGAAACGTTTCCGGAGAATTTATCCTGGCCTGTGGGTTTGCATGCTGCTGATTGCAGCACAGGTATACATCCTGCTGGGACCTGAAAACGTTCCTTCGGCGCAGATGCTTCGCTGGGGAGTTGTGCAGGGACTGGGAGCAGCCTATACCCCGGAATTTCTTCAAGGCTTTGCAACTGGGAGTCTGAATGGAACGCTGTGGGCCATTATGGTGGAGCTTCAGCTGTATGTTCTGGTTCTTATCTTCTGGAAGCGGATTCTGGCTTGGAGCCGCAGAGCATGGCACGCCGGACTTATGGCTGCGGTTCTTCTGAATCTTCTGTGCTGGATTGCGGAGCAGAAAGTGCTTTTGCCGGAAGGAGCTTTGAAGCTGTTGCAGAGAAGCTTCCTGCCCTACCTTTTATGGTTCTATCTGGGATTTTATCTGTGGAGATTCCGGAATGAGCTTCTCACTGGCCTTTCCGGAAGATGGGCTTTACTTCTTGCAGGATATACGGCTTGCAAAGCCTGCTGCATGGCATTTTCGCTGCCGCTTCCCGGATATTATGCGGATCTTATGACAAGCATTCTGCTTCCTTTGACGGTTCTTTCTTGTGCATATGGATGGGGAAGACACAGGCTGCAGGCGGATTTGTCCTATGGTATCTTTTTATATCACTGGCCTCTGATTAATCTGTTCTTTTTCCTGGAGCTTCCGACGAAGGTGAGTCATATACCTCTTTTTGTGTGTTATTTAGTGTCTTTTCTCATACTGGGAGCAATGTCGTGGTATGTAGTTGAGAGGCGGATTGTAGGAGTAAGAAAGTAGGAGGGCAGATGTTTCAACTGCTGATTTTATGGGGATACATTTTTGCAATGAACGCCTGCATTGGAACCGGCGTTTTGAAGATTTTGGAGAAGTGTATCTATGGATGGAAGAACACCTCGTCTTCTGAAAAATTCACGGTTTCATGGGCAGAGCTGGCGGGAGTGATAGCGATCACCGTTTATGCTGAGATCGTTAGTTTGTTTGGTGCAGTCGGGCAAATTGCTCATTTGCTGCTTCTTGGATTGGCTGTTTTCTTTGCATTTTGGTGCAGAGCGACGATAAAAAAGATTGCCGGAAAAACGCTGAGAATTCTTTTCTCCTGGGATGGGGTACTGTATCTGAGTCTGATTTTGCTGACGGCTCTCTTTGCGTCACGCGGACTGCAGCACACAGATACGGGAATTTATCATGCGCAGATGATTCACTGGTATGAAGACTATGGAGTAGTCAAAGGTCTCGGAAATCTTCAACAGCATTTCGCATATAACAGTTCAAGTCTTGCTTATGCAGCTGTTTTTTCTATGAAATGGCTGGTTGGACAATCACTTCACGGGACTAATGGATTTTTGCAGGCATTTCTGGTGGTGTGGGCAGTTCGAGGACTTCGCGGCTTCTGGAGAAGGAAGAACCATCTTGCAGATGGATGCCGGCTTGCCATCCTTGTTTATGCCTTGGTTGTATCGGAGCGCATCATGTCTCCGGCAACAGATTTTTCTTCGATGTATCTGGTTTTATGGGTTGTCTGCCTTTGGGCTGATCTCCTGACAGGTGATAAAAATGCAGAATCCATGCAAATACATGGATATGCACTTCTTAGCGTTGCGGCTGTTTTTGTTGCAACCTGTAAGCTGTCTGCAGGATGTCTTGTGCTTCTTGCGATATATCCTTTTGTGAAGCTGTTGCGCAGGCGGCAGTGGAAGAGTATTTTTATTTATATTTTCTGTGGTGTGTTGGTGCTGGCACCGTGGCTTATTCGTAATGTTCTGATTTCCGGTTGGCTTCTTTACCCGTTTACAGCACTGGACTTGTTTCATGTGGACTGGAAAATCCCGGCTGAATATGTACAGCACGACTCGGATCAGATCAAGGTCTGGGGAAGATGTTTATATGATGTTGCCAGAATTGGCGAATCTCCTTTATCCTGGTTCCCGGTCTGGTGGGCTGAGAAAAGACGTGAGGAGATGATGCTTCTTATTGGAGATGTAATTGCTCTGGCGGGTCTTGTTCTTGGGGGAGTGTACACTGTATTTGTGGGGCGAGGAAAACTTCCGTGGGATAAGATGATGCTCTATGTGGCAATTCTTTGTTCTATTGCAGGTTGGTTTCTAACTGCACCGTTTATCCGATATGGTCTGGCTTTTTTGCTTCTCCTGCCCTGCATGGTGATTGGAGAATGGATCAGGCCGATACGGATGGGGCTAGTCAGAATTTTGTCAGGATTTGGCTGTGTTGGAGTTTTTCTTTGTCTTGGAATGTTTTGGGATTATTATGTTCTGTTCAATCTGGTATGGATAAAGCAGAATATGGGATCACGGTATTATGTGGTTCAGCAGGACTATGACCTGCCGGAAGTGTATCCGTATGAAATCGAGGGAGGACTTACGGTTTATATTCCGAAACAAGGAGAAAATATCAGCTACTACGCATTTCCGGGAGATGCATATCAATCAATGGCAGAACGTGTGAAAATGCGCGGGGAAAACATCCGAGATGGATTCATGATGAAATAGCATTGCGATAGCAGACAATAGCCTGGCAAGAAAACATATTCTGGGATATCTGACAACAGCGTAAATATTCGGAACAGGATTTCGGGAAAACCGGTTGACATGAAGGCATGGTGTACGGTATGATACACCTTGCTTGCAGAAGTGGCGGAATTGGTAGACGCGCAGGCTTCAGGTGCCTGTGGCAGCAATGTCGTGTGGGTTCAAGTCCCATCTTCTGCACTCGGTATAAACCGAATATTTGCAGAAGAGGCGGTTGTCTCTTCTGCAAATTGCTTAGAAGGATAGGATTCTTTCGAAACGGTTTTCTTCTGAGCTGCAATTACATACGCGGGAGTGTCGGAATTGGTAGACGAGCAAGATTAAGGTTCTTGTGACTGCAAGGCCGTGTGGGTTCAAGTCCCATCTCCCGCATTACGCGGTCATAGCTCAGCTGGGAGAGCGCGTCCTTGACGTGGACGAGGTCGCAGGTTCGAGCCCTGCTGGCCGTACTTTTAAGGAACCCCCGTAAATTCAAGAAAACCTTGAGTTTACGGGGGTTTTTGTTGCTGTGAGAAGATTGCTCGCAGAGCGATTATGATAGTGAAAGAGCCTTTGGGAAGCAGAAGTTGACACGAAAGTTGACACGATTCAGTTGGTGAAAATCATCTCTGCAGAAGCATTTCCTCGAATAGGGATGAATTTCATGGCGGAAAATCATCTCTGGTGAAACATTTCCTCAAATAAGGATGAACTCCGCGGCAGAAAATCATCTCTGCAGAAACATTTCCTCGAATAGGGATGAACCCCGCGGCGGAAAATCATCTCTGCAGAAGCATTTCCTCGAATAGGGATGAACTCTGCGGCAGAAAATCATCTCTGCAGAAACATTTCCCTGAATAGGGATGAACCTCGCGGCAGAAAATCATCCTTGCAGAGACATTTCCTCGAATAGGGATGAACCCCGCGGCGGAAAATCATCCCTGCAGAGACATTTCCTCAAATAGGGATGAACTCTGCGGCAGAAAATCATCTCTGCAGAAACATTTCCTCGAACAGGGATGAACTCTGCGGTGGAAAATCATCTCTGCAGAAACATTTCCTCGAACAGGGATGAACTCCACGGCAGAAAATCATCCTTGCAGAGACATTTCCTCAAATAGGGATGAATTCCGTAGCGGAAAATCATCCCTGATCAAACATTTCCCTAAATAAAGATGCATGCTGCCGCGGGAAATTTACAAAAAGAAAAAAGGAAATCCGCCGTCGGTGCAGAATATTAAATATATATGTGACTGTGTGCAAATAGCGCCGGCTATTGGCCGGCTTTGCGGAGCTTAACGTCCGCGATGCGGCAGGAGGCAGGAATGAAGGAGACGGGGACGCAGAACACGCTTTTGATCCGCGAGCAGCTTGAGGAGCGCGAGAAGGAGATCCTTGCGCCGTGGGCAGCCTTTTCGGCGAAGTCGAGGGGTAGGCGACGGGAGGAGCCTGAGGATGATCTGCGGCCGGTGTTTCAGAGAGACCGGGACCGCATTCTGCATTCCAAGTCGTTCCGAAGACTGAAGGACAAGACGCAGGTGTTCATCACACCGGACGGGGATCATTACCGGACGAGGATGACGCACACACTGGAGGTTTCGCAGAATGCGAGAACGATCGCCAAGGCGCTGCGGCTCAACGAGGATCTGACGGAGGCGATTGCGCTGGGGCATGATCTTGGACATACGCCGTTTGGGCATGCCGGTGAGCGGGTGCTGAACCGTCTGTGTCCGGAGGGCTTTGACCATGCGCAGCAGTCGGTGCGGCTTGTGGAGGTTCTGGAGAAGGACGGGCAGGGGCTGAATCTGACATGGGAGGTCCTGAACGGCTTTGCCAATCACCAGACGGCAGGAAAGCCTGCGACACTGGAGGGAAGGATCGTTCGCTATTCGGATAAGATTGCATATTTTCATCATGACATGGATGATGCGATTCGGGGAGGGATTCTTTCGGACGACGATGTGCCGGAAGAGATCGCAAAGGTTCTCGGGCATACCATGGAGGAGCGCCTGGACACCTACGTGCATGACATCATCTCCAATTCGATGGGAAGACCTGTTCTTGAGATGTCGGAGGCGGTCGAGAAGGCCTATGGTCAGTTTCGGGATTTCATGTTCGAGAACGTCTACACGAATCCGAAGGCCAAGGGAGAAGAAGCCAAGGCCATGGGGATTGTGGAGCAGCTGTTTCGTTATTATTACGAGCATGTGGAACGTCTGCCGGAGTATCTGAAGGATCGCATGGAGAAATTCGGAGATTCACGGGAACGGATTGTGTGCGACTATATTTCTTCAATGACGGACCGTTTTGCGATAGCAAAATACGAGGACATCTACGTGCCGAAGTGCTGGCAGTAGGAAAGAAAAAGAAAATGTATTATCCGGAAGAAATAGTGGAGCAGGTGATTGCGGCGAATGACATCGTCGATGTGATCGGCTCCCATGTGCATTTGAAAAAAAGCGGTGCCAGCTTTATGGGGCTGTGTCCGTTTCATAATGAGAAAACGCCTTCGTTTTCGGTGCACCCGGGCAAACAGGTTTTTCACTGCTTTGGCTGCGGCGAGGGCGGGAACGTCCTGACCTTTCTCATGAAATATGAGAATTACAGCTTTCAGGAGGCTCTGAAGGTTCTGGCAGACCGGGCGGGCATCAAGCTTCCCGAAGCAAATTATTCGGAGGAGGCAAGAAAGCGAAATGATCAGAGAGCAGAGCTTCTTGCGATCAACAAGGAGGCTGCCACGTATTATTTCAAGCTTCTCCGGTCTCCGAAGGGGAAAAAGGGACTAGCGTATTTCGAGGAGAGGAAGCTGTCTCCGCAGACGATGAGCGCCTTCGGGCTTGGCTTTGCGGACGGCTCCAGTTCGGATATGGTTTCGCATCTGAGGTCGAAGGGCTTTTCCGATGAGAACATTCTGCTCTCCGGCATTGCCGCCTATGACGAGAAGAGGGGACTTCATGATAAGTTCTGGAACCGTGTGATTTTCCCGATCATGGATGTGACGAACCGTGTGATCGGCTTCGGCGGCAGAGTCATGGGAGACGGAAAGCCGAAATATCTGAACTCTCCGGAGACGCCGGTCTTTGACAAGTCGAGAAATCTGTACGGGCTCAATATCGCAAAGAAGACAAAATGCGGCTATTTTATCCTCTGTGAGGGCTACATGGATGTCATCGCGATGCATCAGGCGGGCTTTACGCAGGCGGTTGCATCCCTTGGGACGTCGTTCACGGACGGGCAGGCCGCGGTTTTAAAGCGTTATGTGAAGCAGGTTCTTTTGTCCTATGATTCGGACGGCGCGGGTGTCAAGGCAGCGATGCGCAACATCGGAATCCTGCATGCGGCGGGGCTCACCGGAAAGGTCGTGAACCTGGAGCCTTATAAGGATCCGGATGAGTTTATGAAGAATCTCGGGCCGGAGGAGTTTCAGAAGCGCCTGGATCAGGCGGAGAACTCGTTTTTCTATCAGATCCGGCAGATTGAGAAGAACTATCGGATGGAGGATCCTGCCTCCAGGTCGGAGTTTTATCACGAGATTGCAAAGCGCCTGTGCGGCTTTGCGGATGAGATCGAGCGGGATTCGTATGTAAAGGCCATGTCGCAGAAGTACTTTATCGACGAAGGAATGCTGCGGCGGGAGGTTGCCTCCTACGGAAGAGTTCTGACGGGGCAGGAAGGGCAGAACGATGCAAGGCGGGAGGACCGTTTTGCAGGAGCCTATCCACAGGCAGCAGCTTCCCCGGCTGTGCGGCCCAAGGACCCGACGGCGGATAAGCGCATGTCGACGCTGGAGCGGGCAAAAATCCGGAATGAGTGCCTCCTTCTTACCTGCGTATCGGATGATCCGGGACTGTATCCGCAGATTCGCGATTACATTTCCGCGGAGGATTTCTCGGAGGGCGTACCGCGGCAGGCGGCAGAGAAGTATTTTGCCATTCTGGAGAAGGAAGCGGGAGATAAGCTCGCGCAGGCTTCCGGAAACGGCGTACGGCCGCATGCATCGCCCTCGGTGGTGATAGCGATGTTCGAGGATGAGGAGGAGCAGCGGCAGGCGGCGGCCTTGTTTGAGACAAGGCTTCCCGGAATCGGCGAGGAGGAGGTCCAGAAGCTTCTGCGGGATGTGCTCTGCTCGGTCAAACGCAATTCGATTGACCGGCTGTCGGCGAATATGACCGATGCGGCGGCCCTCGGGAAGCTGATGAAGGCCAGAAAGGACCTTGCGGCTCTTCAGAAGATCCCGCTGGTTCTGATGGTGCCGGGAAGTGAGTCGTAGAGTGGTGCCGTCCGGGCGTATAAGGATTGATCCGGACCAAATGAAGCAATAAGACCAGAGAGATGGCTGGAGTGATGATAAAAGAATGCCGCCGTGAAGCGGCAGGGAGGATATTATGGCGAAGAAGAAAGCAGATGAACTGACGGAGAACAAGGAGCTTGTCCAGGCAGAGGAAAAGCCTGCGAAGAAGCCCGCAGCCAAAGGCGGAGCAAAGAAATCCGCCAAGTCCGTGGTTGCGGAGGAAAATGCAGAGGATGCGGATGAATTTCAGACACGTCTTGAGAAGCTTGTCAAGCAGGCGAAGAAAAAGGGAGATGTGCTGGATTACCAGGAGGTTCTCAAGACCTTCCAGGATATGGACCTTGAGGATGAGAAGTATGACCTGATCACTGCATACCTGGAGTCGAAGGGGATCGATGTTCTGAACCTTGAGGAGGATCAGGACGACGTGCCGGATCTGGACGATGACGATCACGTGGATGACGACGAGGTTCCGAACGAAGAGCTCGAGATGATCGAGCAGGAGGAGATGGACGGCGAGGATGACCTCGATGCACATGGCGTAGGCGATGCCATCAACATTGAGGATCCGGTCCGGATGTACTTAAAGGAGATCGGCAAGGTTCCGCTTCTTACCGCGGACGAAGAGGTTGCCATCGCAAAGCGCATGGAGAACGGCGACATCGCGCAGAAGATGCTGGATACGATTTTTGCGGATGTTGCGGATGGTGATACCGAACGGGTGACCACGGAGGACGAGTTCTGGAAATACCTTCGCAACGAGGAGCAGAGGGAAGAGGCGGATGAGAAGAAGCCGTTCCTTCTTGGGCGGAACAAGCAGGAACTGAAGGAAGTGGTTGCGGACGGCGAGGAAGCCAGGAAGAAGCTTGCGGAAGCAAACTTAAGACTTGTGGTTTCGATTGCAAAGCGTTACGTCGGCCGTGGTATGCTGTTCCTTGACCTCATTCAGGAGGGGAACCTTGGTCTGATCAAGGCGGTAGAGAAATTCGACTTCCGCAAGGGCTTCAAGTTCTCTACGTATGCAACCTGGTGGATCCGTCAGGCAATCACAAGAGCCATTGCCGATCAGGCAAGAACGATTCGTATTCCGGTTCACATGGTGGAGACCATCAACAAGCTGGTTCGTATCTCCAGACAGCTCCTGCAGGAGCTTGGCCGCGAGCCTACGCCGGAGGAGATTGCGGACCGCATGAACATTCCGGTCGAGAGGGTACGTGAGATCATCAAGATTTCTCAGGAGCCGGTATCTCTGGAAACGCCGATCGGTGAGGAGGAGGATTCCCATCTTGGCGACTTCATTCAGGATGACAACGTCCCGGTTCCTGCGGAGGCGGCAGCCTATACGCTTCTGAAGGAGCAGCTGCAGGAGGTTCTCGGAACCCTGACGGAGAGAGAGCAGAAGGTTCTGCGGCTTCGCTTCGGGCTGGATGACGGCCGCGCGCGCACGCTGGAGGAGGTCGGACGCGAGTTTAACGTAACCCGTGAGCGTATCCGTCAGATTGAGGCGAAGGCGCTCCGAAAGCTTCGTCATCCGTCCAGATCCAGAAAGCTGAAGGATTATCTGGATTAACAATGAGGATTTGCGGAGCAAATTCGAGATGGTCCTCATTGGGAGATATAATCATTTACCTGCACACTCAGGAGAGACAAAATTTGCTTACACTTTCAAAACGCCTTCAGGCAATCTGCGATATGGTGACGCCGGGAGCCCGCATCTGCGACGTCGGATGCGACCACGCTTATGCAGACATCCGTCTTCTTCAGGAGGGCAAAATTCCGCATGCGCTTGCGATGGATGTGGCGGACGGGCCGCTGGCCTCTGCCAGATCCAATCTGGAGCTGACTGAGCTCACAGACCGCTGCGATATCCGCAAATCCGACGGTCTTGCGGCCTATCAGGCGGGAGAAGCGGACTGCATGATCTGCGCCGGAATGGGCGGAATTCTGATGCGGACGCTTCTGGAGGCGGAACCGGAAAAGGCCCTGTCCTTCCGGGAGCTGATTCTGTCGCCGCAGTCGGAAATTTATCTGGTCCGGGAATGGCTGTTTGCGAACGGCTGCCGGATTTCGGATGAGAGCTTTTTTGAGGACGAGGGAAAATATTACACCGTGATGAAGGTTTTGTGCCCGGATGGCCTTCGTCCGGAGCAGGATATGACCTCTGCAAAACCTGCGAAGGAGGCAGATTCGATGCAGGAACGCCCCGACTGGCAGGCACTTGCGGAGCGGATCGAGGGGCTTTCCGAGGAAGATCTGAAACAGGCTATGGTTTCCGGGAAGGAGCTTTGCCGGATCCTGCGTGATCCAAGCTTTCACAGGCTGACGGAGGAGCGCTACGGACCGTGCATTCTGCACCGCTTTCTGGAAGAAGGCAAAGAGCCCTGCTTTCAGGAGTATCTGATGCAGACGCTTCGCTCCAGGCTGAAGGTTGCGGAGGGTGTTTCGCAGGCCGCGGCGGGGGCGAACGGGGAGGAAGGCAGCAGCAATGCCAGGCAGCGGCTGTCTGAGCTTTGGGGCGAAATCGGAATTCTGCAGACTTTGTTTGCAGTACGGCAGCTGAATCAGAGAAAAGAGGGAGTGTGACGGCGATGCGTTTGACGGAAATCATGACGGAACTCGAGGAATTTTGCCCGAAGTCCTTTGCCATGGACTGGGACAACCCGGGGCTTCAGGCCGGGCGCGCGGACAAGGAAGTTTCTGTGGTATATCTTGCAGTGGATGCGACCTCGGACGTTATCGAGGACGCGGCAAGGCAGAAGGCGGATCTGATCCTGACACATCACCCGCTGTTATTTTCCGGGTTAAAGCATGTGACGGACCAGGACTTTATCGGGAAGCGTATCCTGCGGATTCTGCAGGCGGATATGGCACTGTATGCCATGCATACGAATTTTGATGTCATGGGGATGGCAGCTGAGGCAGCGGAGGAGCTGCATCTTCTGAATCCGGATGTGCTGGAGGTGACCTACGAGGATTCGATTTCCCATGAGGGGCTTGGGCGAATCGGAGAGCTTCCGGAGCACATGACGCTGCGGGAATGCGCGCAGTACGTGAAGGATGTGTTCCGGATTCCGGAGGTTCGTGTGTACGGCGATCCGGAGTCACCGGTTGTCATGACGGCAATTCTGCCGGGCTCCGGGAAGGATGAGGTGGACGTTGCCATCGAGCGCGGGGCGGATGTTCTGATTACGGGAGACATTACCCATCATGTGGGACTGGACGCCGTGGAAAAGGGCATTTCGCTGATTGATGCGGGGCATTACGGCGTGGAGAAGATGTTCGTGCCTTATATGCGCGATTATCTGAAGAGAGAGATGCCGTATCTTACGGTGATCTGCGCGCCGGAAAAGGAAGCATTTACAGTTATTTAAGAGGGAAAGCTTAGCCGGAAGGGAGGAAAACATGCCGACAGTATTTGTAGACGGACAGCAGAGGCAGTATGAAAAGGGAACCACGTTCGAGAAGATCGTAAGCGAGTTCCAGCCGAAGTATCACAATGAGATTGCGCTCGTCTATTTTAACCGGAAAATGCGCGAGCTGAACAAAAAGCTCGACCGGGACGGGGTGGTTTCTGTGATTACAACCAGAAATTCTGCGGGATATCTGGCTTATGTACGGACGGCGACCCTGATGCTGGTGAAGGCGGTGGCGGAGCTGACGGGGAGAGAGGATCCGCTTCGCGTAAAGGTGGAATTTACACTCGGCAATGCTTATTTCTGCACGCTTCACGGGAATCTGACACCGGAGGAAGAGGAGCAGGGCTTTACCGTGTCGGAGAACGGAAATATTCTGGTTCCGGATGAATTTGCCGAAAAGGTCCAGAGGGAGATGGAGAAGATGCGCGATCGCGGCAGTGCGATCACGAAGAAGACCTATCCGCTCGATGATGCCATTGCGTTGTTTAACCGCCAGGGCATGCAGGACAAGGTGCAGCTCTTCCACTTCCGGAGAAGCTCCACCGTCAATGTTTACTGCCTGGAAGGCTACTATGATTACTTCTATGGTTATATGATGCCGTCCACGGACTATGTGCGGCAGTTTGAGGTGAGCGCCTACCGAGAGGGGATTCTCATGAATCTTCCGGGGCACGAGACGCCGGGCGAGCTTACGCCGTTCCGGGAGGAGGACAACCTGTATGAGCAGCTGATGCTCTCTACAGAGTGGGGGAATCTGGTTGATATTTCCACGGTCGGAGATCTGAATACGCAGATCTGCAAGGGCAACATTTCGGATATGATTCTCGTTCAGGAGGCCCTTCAGGAGCGCAGAATCGGCGACATCGCGGAGGACATTGCAGATCATGAGGATGTTAAGGTCGTGCTGGTCGCAGGCCCTTCCTCCTCGGGCAAAACAACCTTTGCCCACCGTCTTGCCATTCAGCTTCGTTCCTTCGGGCTTCGTCCGCACATTCTGTCGATGGACAACTGGTTTGTTCCGAGGGAGCGCACGCCGATCGACATCGACGGCAATTATGACTACGAATGTCTGGAGGCTCTGGATCTTGAGCTGTTCAATGACAACATGACCGATCTTCTAAGCGGAGAAGAGGTGGAGCTTCCGACCTTTGATTTCAAGGCCGGCAAGAGACGCTATAAGGACGCGCCGATTTCCATGGGCCCCGATGATATTCTGATCATCGAAGGCATCCACGGTCTGAATCCGAAGACGTCGGAGGGAATTCCTGCGAAGAACAAGTTCAAAATCTATATTTCTGCGCTGACCTCCCTGAACATCGACGAGCACAACCGGATTCCCTCCTCGGATACCAGGCTTCTTCGAAGAATTGTCCGCGATGCGAGAACCCGCGGCTACGATGCGCAGGGCACCATCGCACTGTGGAAGAAGGTGCGCGAGGGGGAGGAAAAATATATTTTCCCCTATCAGCAGAATGTGGACGCGGTCTTCAACTCCGTCCTCATCTATGAGCAGGCCGTGCTCAAGCAGTTCGCGGAGCCGCAGCTGTATTCGGTTTCAATGGAGTCGCCGGAGTACTACGAGGCAAAACGCCTCCTGAAGTTCCTGGAATACTTCGTTGGCGTGGATACGGCGGCGCTGCCCGCCAATTCCATCTGCCGCGAGTTTGTGGGCGGCGGGTGCTTCGAGCTGTAAGGCGGCGAAGCGCATGCGGCAGGACCCTGCCGCAGACTTTGCGGGCGCAGGCGGAAAAGCTGCCGTCTAAGCTGCCGTCTGGATTTTTGAGAACAATTGTGTTAAGTTAGTAGCTTGTAAGCAGAGCAGACGATCGCGGCCCTGTCTTTGACAGGGGTGAGGAAAGTCCGGGCTTCACAGGGCAGGATACCGGTTAACGGCCGGCGGAGGCGACTCCCGGGACAGTGCAACAGAGACATACCGCCTTTCTCTTTGAAGAGAGGTAAGGGTGAAAAGGCAGTGTAAGAGACTACCGTCCGTGCAGTAATGTGCGGAGCCATGCAAACCCTATCCGAAGCAAGACCGAAACGGAAACCATGGATTGGCCCGATCCGTTTCCAGGTGCGTCGCTTGAGGCTGCCGGCAACGACAGTCCTAGAAAGATGATCGTCCAACGACAGAACCCGGCTTATCGCTCTGCTTATATTGTTTTTTTGATGGAAATGATCTCAGAGCAGGTCTGCCGGATTCGGGCAGGTTTGCTCTGAGAATTGTTATGCCTGACAGAGGTGCTCCTGCTGTAAGAAAGAATAGGATGAATATCTACAATCATAAGATTAAGAATAAAAAGGCGATGACGGCGATTGTACTTGCCGTCATTGCTGCGATGTTTCTGATTCGAGGCCTCCTTCTGAAGAACGGGACCATTGACCGGATGTATACCCTGGAGCCGGACGAGCTGCATAAGGCACTGTCCGGATATGAGGTGGTTCTTCACGCAGGCGGCGTTTCCGGCTCCGGTACCATCTTGGACGCCCGAAAGCACTCCACGAAAGATGAGAAGTTTACGCTGACCATTGCAACGGCTGCACATGTTGTCGGAGAGAGCAAAGAGGCGGAGATCCTTCTTCCGGATGGCACAAAGGAAACGGGAACGGTTCTTTCCTCTAATGCAGAGACCGATCTGGCTTTTGTGCAGTGCCTTTTTGAAGAGGAGCTGGAGGTGTATTACTCCCGCGATCTCCTGGACCGGCTTGCCGAAGAGGATCCGGTCTATGCGCTGAAGGGAGAGAATCACAGCGACCTGGTTTCCGGAACGCTTCTGAATACACGGTTTTCAGAGGATGGAATCGGGGAAGAGCTGATGCTTTCTGACATCGAAGGAGAAAACGGCATGTCCGGAGGCGGTCTGTACGGGAAGTCCGGGAATTACCTTGGCATGATTGTGCAGGGAAATGAGAATGGAAAATGTGCATGCATACCGGCGAGTACGGTGATGGAAGCCATGAAAGCGCTTTTGTAAATGCAGGCATGAATGAATAAACGGATATCTGACATGAAGAGGTCAGAGGAAAGGAATGATCACGATGACAAAGGTAGATATCGTTTCCGGATTCCTGGGAGCCGGAAAAACAACACTGATTAAGAAGCTGATTAAGGATGCGCTGGCAGGAACCAGAGTGGTTCTGATTGAGAACGAATTCGGCGAAATCGGAATCGACGGCGGATTTCTGAAGGAAGCGGGCATTGAGATCCGCGAAATGAATTCCGGCTGCATTTGCTGTTCACTGGTAGGCGACTTCAATGCCTCTCTGAAGCAGGTGATGGAGACCTATCAGCCGGAGCGGATTCTGATCGAGCCCTCCGGTGTCGGAAAGCTCGATGATGTGATGCGCGCCATTGAGAAGACCGCAGAGGAGATTCCGGACATGAAGGTCGGAAGTGCGGTTACTGTCGTGGATGCCGCGAAGGCCAGAGTGTATTTCAAGAACTTCGGAGAGTTCTTTGTCAATCAGATTGAGAATGCGGGAACCGTACTCCTCACCAGAACGGATAAGGTATCCCAGGAGAAAATTGACGAAGCGGTCGCATTGATCCGTGAGCACAATCAGAAGGCAACCATCATCACGACGCCTCTGGCAGAGCTTGACGGCAAGAAGGTTCTCGAGACAATCGAAGGCGGCGAGGATCTTCAGAGTGAAATCCTGGCTGAGGTTATGGCTGCAGAAGAGGAGCATCACCACCATCATCACCATTATGATGAGCATGCAGAGAAGTTTACAGACGAGGATGGAAACACCGTGTACCGCGCTCATCATCACCACGATCACGATGAGGACCACGAGGAAGAGGAGCACGAGCACCACTGCTGCCACGACCATGAGCACGAGGAGCACGAGCACCACTGCTGCCACGACCATGAGCACGAGGAGCACGAGCACCACTGCTGCCACGATCACGAGCACGATGCAGACGAGGTCTTTGAGAGCTGGGGAATGGAGACACCTCAGAAGTACTCTGCCGAGGAGGTGGAGCGCATGCTTGAGGCTCTTGAGGATGCAGACACCTATGGCTTCGTCCTTCGTTCCAAGGGAATGCTTCCCTCTGCGGACGGAACCTGGGTTCATTTTGACTATGTTCCGGGAGAACCGCAGGTTCGCACCGGTGCAGCGGATGTGACCGGCAAAATTTGCGTCATCGGCTCCGGACTGCATCAGGACAATCTGGAGAAGCTGTTCAAGCGCAGGAACGGAAACGGGCAGTAAGATACGGATACAGGCAGTAAGATACAGGCAGGAGAATGATTATGGAAAAAATTCCGGTTTATGTCATCAATGGATTTCTGGATTCCGGAAAATCCTCTTTTTACAGCTATACCATCGGCCAGCCTTACTTTCAGTCCAAGGATCGTACGCTTCTGATTCTGTGTGAAGAGGGCGAGGTGGAATTCGGGGAAAAGCTCCTGAAGCAGACAAGAACGGATCTGGAGCGGATTGAGAGTCCGGAGGACTTTACGCCGGCTGCGCTGATGGCGCTGAATGCGAAGTATCATCCGGGGCGTGTTCTGATCGAGTGGAACGGCATGTGGGATTTCCGCAAGTTCAAGCTCCCTCACGCCTGGATGCTGGAGCAGCAGATTTCCTGCATTGATGCTTCTACCTTCGGAATGTATTTCTCGAATCTGGCGATGAGATCCCTTCTGTTCGAGGAGCTTCGCGGTTCGGAGCTGATCATGTTCAATCGCTGCGATGACATGGATGAGGATACACTGATCAAATATAAGAGAAACGTGAGAGCAGTCTGCCCGGAAGCAGATCTGATCTTCGAGGACAAGGAAGGAGAGATTGATCTGACCACGGAGGAGGATCTCCCGTTTGACATCAATCAGGACATCATTGACCTTGAGGGCATGAATTACGGCATCTGGTATCTGGATGCGATGGAGCATATGGACCGCTACGAAGGAAAGACCATCCGCTTCCGCGCGATGGTGGCAAAGCCGGACGATTTCCCGAAGGGATACTTTGTTCCGGGCCGCATGGCAATGACGTGCTGCGCGGAGGATATGCAGTTCCTTGGCTATGCGTGCCGCTATGAGAAGGCAGAAGAGCTGACAGAGAAAACCTGGGTGGAGATCACGGCGAAGATTTGCCGCGAGAATTTCGAACAGTACGAAGGAGAAGGAATTGTGCTGGAGGCTTCGAAGGTGGAGCCTTGCGCGCAGCCGGAAGAACCGGTGATCAATTTCGCAGGATAAGACACTCGAAGCTGCCTGAGGGCAGCTTCATTTTTTTCATGTATAACAAAAACCCCGCTTCGCTGATCAAACGAAGCGGGGTTCTTTTTCTGTGTTCTGTCAGCTCGTATTTCTCACACCAGCCGCGGTGCAAATGTGAAAAGGAGCATCCGGATGGGAGATTAGTCCATCTTGTTGACAGCAGCAGCCAGGCGGGAAACCTTGCGGGAAGCAGTATTCTTGTGAAGTACTCCCTTGCTCTCAGCCTTTCCGATTGCGGAAGTTGCTGCGGTCAGTGCCTCTGCAGCTGCAGTCTTGTCGCCAGCCTCTACAGCGGTGCGAACCTTCTTGACTGCGGTCTTAACGCCGGTCTTGACAGCCTTGTTAGCCTCAGCCTTCTTGGCGCTTGTGAGAATTCTCTTCTTGGCAGATTTGATGTTTGCCATCTGTACATTACCTCCATATAACGAAACACGTGTTTTATTTGGATCTCGATGCGCACAGGAATCCGGACACGGACAGTTCCGTGCACATACAGCCACTATAATAACGGGCAGAACTTCATGTGTCAATGAATTTCTGTTTTCTTCCGGAACAAATAATAGGTAAAATCCTGCGGCTGAAGCGTCTGATGAAACTCATCGATCTGCTCGTAATGCTCGAAAATGGCTTCCGGATAGGAGTCGCGGGCGACGATGTAGTCGGTGCGTCCCTCCAGAATGTAGGAGAGCTGCTCGCGGTCCACCTCACCTCCCGGGAGCGTTTGTGTCTGGAACCAGTAGCAGGTCGGATAGATTCCGGTTGTTGTGTAAAGACCGCTGTCGAGGCAGCCGATGTTGAGAAGCGTTGTGTGATCCTTGTCGACGATTCCGGCTTCCCGGTCTTTGTTGATGTCCTCTGTGAAGCTTGTCAGGAAAATCTGATCCTTCGGGGTCCCAAGGTAGTCCATATTCCAGCTGCAGCGGAAGATGACGGCATAGCTGATCACAAGAGAGAGGAGGATGCCGGCCGTAACAAGCGTGATATTTCCGGCGGTTCTCCGGGAACTGCCGGCCTTCCGGGCTCCATCCGCAGGAATGCTTTTCTGCAAGACAACTCTTGTGGCGATCCTGTCAAGAAGGACGCCTGCTCCTGCCATTCCGGTGACGGCAAAGGCCGTGAGAGGAAAGGCGTAGTAGGGAAGGTGTGCTCCGCCGATATAGATAAAGAGGAAGGTAAGCGCGAACATCAGGGCGGGGGCGATTCGTCCTGCGAAGGATGCTCCTTTTCGAAGGAGCATCCAGAGTAGTCCTGCGATCACAAAGATAAAATACTGGAGGTTGTCCAGAATGAGCCAGTACAGGAGCTTTGCGAGATCGTAGATTTTCTGCGAAGCGGAGGCACCATGCGAGTTGGCTCCGAAGTCCGAGTACAGGAAAACATTGGTGTAAATGTATACGCGGTACCAGTCGTCCAGTCCGCCGGTAATTCCGAAGTAGATCACCCAGGGAACAAAGGGGAGAAGTGTCCCGAGAAGAAACCATCCGGCGAGTCTTGCAAATTCGCGGAAGCTCCGGCAGGTCAGAATGACGGAAAGAGCAAGGCCAAGGAAAAATCCCATCAGGGTGAATTTCACGCAGAATACAAAGCCGCAGCAGAGGCCTGAGAGGAAAACATCTCTCGGGGAAAAGCCGGTTCGGCGGCTATGCTGCAGCGTGCGCAGAAGCATATACAGGGGAAACAGAAGAAACGGCAGGCAGATTTCCTCTGCGCAGCCGCCCCAGTAGAAACTTTTGGATGCACACATGCAGGCAAGAAGAAACGGAGAGAGAAAGGCTGCGGTCTGCGGCCTGCAGAAAAGCTTCAGAATCCTGCCAATCAGGAGAAGATCCGCAGCGCCGAGGAGAATTTCCATGAGGAACACACCGCGGAAGGTGGTTCCGGACACCAGGGAACACAGGCCATAGAGAAAATAGAGGTAGGGGCCCTTCTGGTCAAAGATGTCGCGGTAGATGAGAATGCCGTGAAACATGGATTTTCCCATTGAAAAATAGCTGTTGGAATCATCCCAGTTGTTATAAGGATATAAGAACGAAGACCTTGTCAAAAGCAGCATCAGAAGAAAAGAGATGCCGCAGGCACCGAGAAATTCAAAGAAGGACTGTCTGGAAATTTTGAAAAAAGACGGTTTGGATATTTTGAAAAAAGACGGTTTGGATATTTTGCTTGCCACGATATGCTTCCTTTGTTATAATCTGCCTTGTATGTGAATGCAGGGCGCTTATGCCGCTGTATTCCCAACCTGTACATGATTTAAATTATAGAATTAAGGTCAGGAAGTCAAGATGAGTATAATTCGTTGGATTTTAACCATTGTTCTGATTGTTGTCAGTTTGATTCTGACAGTAATTGTTCTGATGCAGGAAGGCAAGTCCCAGGGACTCGGCACCATTGCGGGAGCCGCAGATACTTATTGGGGGAAGAACAAAGGACGTTCCGTAGAGGGACATCTGGTAAAGGCTACTGTTGTCCTTTGCGTGATTTTCTTTGTGCTGGCTGTTCTCCTGAATATGAACCTGTTCTGATGGAACAGACAGAGTAAGATAAGTCCAAGATGAGGTGCTCCTGATTGTCAGGGGCACCTCGTTCTTTTTTCGGACAGGAGAAATGTTTGATTATGAAGAAAATGAGAAAAGAAATATTGATGCAGGGGACCTTCCTTGCGAATGCAAAGGGTTTTGGCTTTGTCAGGGCGGAGGATCTGGAGAAGGATCTGTTCATCCCGGAGGGGCTGACGGGGACCGCTCTGGACGGGGATCTTGTCGAGGTTCGTCTGCTGCCCTCCTTTGACGGCAATGTGATTCCGGATGGGAAGGACGGAAGAAGGCAGGAGGCAGAGGTTGTCCGGATTGTTGCAAGGAATACGACCTCACTTGTCGGTACTTTTTATGGAAAGGGCGACAGCGGAAGCGTGATTCCGGATAACCGGAAGATTCCTGCGGATGTCCGGATTCCGGAGGGCTGCAGCATGGGCGCGGTAAACGGGCACAAGGTTGTGGTTTTCCTTACGGATTACGGAGAGGGCAGAGCTGCGGCAAGGCGGAGCTCTTCGAAAAGCCTGCATGGTCACGGAGGCCACGGAGCCATGCTGGAGGGAAAGGTCACGGAGATTCTGGGTCATATGGATGATCCGGGAGTCGATATTTTATCCATCCTTCGTGCGTACAATCTTCCGCAGGAGTTCCCGGAGGACGTGATGAAGCAGGTCCGGAAGATTCCGCAGGAGATCCGGGTATCGGAGGAGATTCTGAAATTCCGGGAGGATTTCCGGGATGTTCCGACGGTTACGATTGATGGTCCGGACACGAAGGACATCGATGATGCGATTTCGATTCGAAGGCTTGCGCCGGAGGGAAGCGGAACGGCGGCGTGGGAGCTTGGCGTTCATATTGCGGATGTTTCCCAGTATGTTTTCGAGAACACCGCACTGGACCAGGAGGCCTTGAAGAGAGCAACCTCCAATTATCTCGTGGACCGCGTCATTCCGATGCTGCCGCATGAGCTTTCGAACGGCATCTGCTCGCTGAATCCGGGAGAGGATCGTTTTGCCCTGAGCTGTATCATGCAGATGGACAAGGCGGGAAATGTGGTGGATGCAAGGGTTGTGGAATCGATCATCCGATCGGATGCGAAGCTTTCCTATCCGGGTGTCATGAAGCTTTTTACAGAGAAGGACGAATCGGAAATTCTGCAGCAGCTTGCGCTGCAGGGAATTCATCGCGGGGCGAAGACAAGGGCGCACGCACTGGCGGCGATGCTTCGAAGAGGCAGACGCCTGTCCGGTATTTTGTCGAAAAAGAGAAATGCGGACGGCGCCATTGACTTTGAGTTTCCGGAGTGCAAGATTCATCTGGATGAACAGGGCAGGGTGAAGGATATCGTGCCCTATGAACGGAACGAAGCGACCATGATGATCGAGAACTTCATGGTTGCGGCCAATGAAACGGTCGCCGAGCATTTTTACTGGCTGGGACTTCCTTTTGTATACCGCACGCACGGCGTACCGGAGGAGGAGAAAATGGAGCGGCTTTCGGATTTTGTCCGTGTCTACGGCTATCAGCTTCGCTGGAGCCATGGCGACGTGCACCCGAAGGAGCTGCAGACCCTGCTTGCCGGGCTCAAGGGAAAACCGGAGGAGGCTGTCATCAGCGTGATGACGCTTCGCAGCATGCAGAGAGCCATGTACACCACAACCTGCGGCGGACACTTTGGACTTGCGCTTCGGTACTATTGTCATTTTACGTCTCCCATCCGGCGCTACCCGGATCTTCAGATTCATCGTATTATTAAGGAGTATCTGCACGGGAAGCTGAGCGAGAAGAGACGGGAGCATTACGATCAGATCCTGCCGCAGGTTTGCAGGCAGTGTTCGGAGATGGAGCACCGCGCGGATGAGGCGGAGCGTGAAACCAACAAGCAGAAGATGTGCGAGTACATGAAGGGACACCTCGGAGAGGATTTCGAGGGAACCGTCAGCGGTGTGACAGGCTGGGGAATTTATGTGCAGCTTCCGAATACCGTGGAGGGCCTGGTGCCGGTCCGTTCTCTGCGTGATGATTATTATGAGTATGACGAGAGAACCGCAAGGCTTGTCGGGGAACGGAGCGGAAGGTTTTATTCGCTTGGTCAGCCGGTTCGTGTTACAGTGGCTTCTGTGGATACCATGGCAAGGACGATTGACTTCGAGCTTTATGAGGAGAAAAATTCCGAAAAGCCAGACAAAAAGGAGCAGCCTGAGCACAGGAAAACCTTGAAGAGGCTGACCGCAAAGGGAGAGATTCCCACGCCGAAAAAGGACAGGAAGCATCGGAAGACGCACCGTGGAGGCGGACGCAGGAAGAAATAAGGTGGAGCAATGCAGGAGAGCATGAAGCTGATCGCCAATAACAAAAAGGCGTATCATGACTATTTTATCGAAGAAAAATATGAGTGCGGCATTGAGCTGTACGGGACGGAGATCAAGTCCATCCGTCAGGGCAAGTGCAGCGTCAAGGAGGCGTATGTCTCCATTGATCACGGAGAAGCCTTCGTGGAAGGGATGAACATCAGCCCCTATGAGAAGGGCAATATTTTCAACAAGGATCCGCTTCGCAGGAGAAAGCTCCTGCTCCACAAGGCGCAGATTATGAAGCTGGATCAGTCTGTGGCCCAGAAGGGATACACGATTGTTCCGCTCTCGGTCTATCTTAAGGGAGGAAGGTGCAAGGTGGAGATCGGCCTGGCAAGAGGCAAGCATACCTATGATAAGCGCGAGGATCTGAAGAGAAAGGATGCGCGCAGAGAGGCGGAACGCGATTTCAAGGATGTTTACAGAGGGTGATGGCGGAATGCGGCTTGCTCAATGCACACGGAAATGGTAGAATAATGTCGCTAATCCGGGTTAGTAAAGGTTTCGACAGGGATCTTGAAGGTGGAGAAGCTATCCGGAGCCGTCCGTCAAACGGCAAACCTAAATATAAACGCTAATTCTAACGAAGTAGCTCTGGCTGCCTAATCGCACCAGCGTCGCCTGACTTGCACCTGTTCTCGTCAGATACGGCGTCATCATAACAGGAAACGACGCAGAGCATGCCGCAGCTCTGTGGGCGTATCAGCGGCTGCTGCAAAAGAAGGCGTGTTCGTTTTCCTTCTTCGTGCGGGAGAAGCCTTCGGGCGCAAGCAACGAACTATGATAGTAGAAGGACACGGGATGGGTTTTTGGACAGGGGTTCGATTCCCCTCTAATCCAGCTTCCTAGCGAGCAGTTGAACCTGCTCGCTTTTTTTAAATTCGTGATGGCAGCAGATTCCATTGAACACACAGGGGGTACATGATTTCATGCACAACGATACAGAGGCGCGGATTCGTGCGCTTGGAACATACGAGATTCTGGAGCATCGGTTCCTGAAGGACATCGGAAGCGACAGCTATGTGCTGCGGCATAAGAAGAGCGGGGCGAGAATCGCGCTTTTGCCGAACGAGGACAGCAACAAGGTCTTTTACATTGCGTTCCGCACACCGCCGACGGATTCGACGGGTGTTGCTCATATCATTGAGCATACGGTTCTGTGCGGGTCGCGGGATTTTCCGGTCAAGGATCCGTTCATTGAGGTTGTGAAGGGATCTCTGAATACTTTTCTGAACGCAATGACGTATCCGGACAAGACGGTGTATCCGGTGGCCTCCACCAATGAGAAGGATTTTGCCAATCTGATGCACGTGTATCTGGACGCTGTATTCCATCCGAACATCTATACCAATGAGAATATTTTCCGGCAGGAGGGCTGGCATTACGAGGTGAAGGAGGATCCCTCCGATCGTGGGAAGACACCGGAGATTCTGATCAACGGTGTTGTTTACAATGAGATGAAGGGCGTGATGTCTTCCCCGGATGATGTGCTGAATGATGAGATTCTGGCTTCCCTGTATCCGGATACCACGTATTCGATTGTCTCGGGCGGCGATCCGAAGGTGATTCCGGAGCTTACCTATGAGCAGTATCTGGACTTCCACAGGAAGTACTATCATCCGTCCAACTCCTACATCTTTCTTTACGGGGATCTGGATGTCGCAGAGCGGCTGCGGTTTCTGGATGAGGAGTATCTTTCACACTATGAGGTGCTGGCGGTTGATTCCTCCGTTCGCCCGCAGAAGCCTTTTGAAAAGCCGGCGGAGATCCGGAAGAGCTACAGCATTCTGAAGGAGGATGACGAGCACGAAAAGACGTTTCTTTCCTGGAATGCAGCACTCCCGATCCACGGGAATCCGAAGGTGATCCTTGCCTTCAAGGTGCTGGATTATGTGCTCTGCGACGCAGAAGGCGCTCCGGTGAAAGAGGCTCTTCGCGAAAAGGGCATCGGGCAGAATGTGGAGTCGCTTTATGAGTGCGGCGTCTATGAGCCGTATTACACGATTGCGGCAAAATATGCCGAGCCGGAGCAGAAGGAGGAGTTCGAACGTACCATCCGCGAAACGCTGGAGGATCTGTCGGAGAACGGAATGGATCCGCGGGCACTTCTTGCCGGAATCAATGACTTTGAATTTCATTACCGGGAGGCGGATTTCGGCTCGTATCCCAAGGGGCTGATTTACGGACTGGATCTTCTGGATACCTGGCTTTACGACGAAACCTCTGTCTGGACGAATCTGGATATCAGCGGTCTTCTGGAGGAGCTGAAGAAGGAAATTCCTACCGGGTATTTTGAAAAGCTGATTCGCAGATACCTTCTGGACAACACGCATACGAGCACGGTGCTCCTGCTTCCGGAAAAGGGCCTTACGGAGCGGATGGAGGAGCAGCAGAAGGCGAAGCTTGCTGCTTTTGCCGCGTCTCTTTCCGAGGAGGAGCTGGAGGAGCTTCGAAGGAAGGAAGAGGAGCTCAGGACCTGGCAGAATACGCCGGATACCGAAGAAGCGGTCCGCAGCATTCCGGTGCTTTCGCGGTCGGATCTGAAGACAGAGGCGAAGAAGCCTTCGACGGAACGGCTTGGCGGGAAGGAGCTTTCACTTCTTGCGCATCCTGCGCCGACAAACGGCATCGATTATCTGGACCTTTCCTTTGATGTGACAGGTCTTGCGCCGGAGCTTTTCCGGTATGTCGGAATCTTCAAGGTTCTCCTTGGAGCCATGAGCACGGAGAGGTATTCCTATCAGGAACTGGATCACGAAATCAGCATCGAAACGGGAGGGATTCTCCCGACGATTTCGAATATGAATGACAGCAGGGATCCGGCGAAGTACCGGATTTTGTTTGAGCTGTCGCTGAAAACAATGGATTCGAATCTGGAGAAGGCGCTTGAGCTGGCGGAGGAGATTCTTCTTCATACGGACTTTTCGGATACGGAAAGAATCCGCGAGATTCTGGAGGAAGAGAGGGCTTCCATGAAGGCGGAGCTTCCTTCTTCCGGACACGCCACCGCTGTGATGCGGTCTGCGGCGAATCTTTCGGAATCGTCCCGGATCATGGACGACCTTGCGGGAATCGGAGCTTACCGGTTCCTGGACGATCTTTGTCTTCACTTTGAGGAGGAGAAGGAAAAACTCCCGGAAATGATGCGGAGGGTTGTTTCTGCTGTGGCGCGGAAGGAGCGCTTTTTTGCAGATCTTACTGCGGAAAAGGACTGCATTCCGAAGGCGCTGCCGGTGCTGGAGAAATTTGCATCGAAGCTGGAGGGAGCGGCGAGGGATACCTTCCTTCCTGCAATGCGAACAGGAACCGCAAAGCCTTCATTGAAGAAGAGCGAGGGCTTCACGACGGCCGGGCAGGTGCAGTTCGTCTGCAGGGCAGGGGATTTCCGGAGAAGAGGACTTCCCTTCCGCGGAGAGCTTCGTGTTCTGAAGGTGATTCTTGGCTACGATTACCTTTGGAATAAGGTCCGTGTATTCGGCGGGGCCTATGGCTGCATGAGCGGCTTTGGCCGGGATGGCATTTCTTATTTTGTTTCCTACCGTGATCCGAAGCTGAAGGAAACCGTTCAGGCCTTCGAAGAGGCTGCGGCATACATCGGAGGGTTTGAAGCAGATGAGCAGGAAATGACGAAATATGTTATCGGGGCTGTGAGTACGATGGACCGTCCGATGACGCCGAGCATGTTCGGGCGTTTTTCGAAGGCCTGTGAGCTGACCGGAATTACTGCAGAGGATCTGCAGAGAGAGCGGCAGCAGGTCCTTTCCTGCACGCAGGAAGAGATTCGAGGGATGAGCGCGTACATTGAAGCGTTTCTGGATGACGGCGTTCTGTGCGTGGTGGGCTCTGCGAAGAAGCTGAAGGAAGAGGAGACGTTGTTCGACACCCTGGAGCCTCTGACGTAACTGCCGGAAAGGATGAAAATATGGCAAAAGCTGGTTTTGCGGCGATTGTGGGCCGCCCGAATGTCGGAAAATCCACATTGATGAACACACTGATCGGACAGAAGATCGCAATTACTTCCTATAAGCCGCAGACGACGCGGAATCAGATCCGGACGATCTACAGCGACGAGAACGGACAGGTTGTGTTTCTGGATACTCCGGGAATCAATCAGGCGAAGGATCGCCTTGGCGAATACATGCTGCACGCTGCCGATTCTACGCTGAAGGAGGTGGACCTGATTCTGTGGCTGGTCGAGCCAAGAGCGAATCTGAAGGAGGAGGATCTGGCTGTCCTGAAAAAGGTGGCAGGTGCCGGGAAGCCGGTGATTCTGTGCGTCACGAAGACAGACTCGGTGAAGAAGGCGCAGATTCTTCCGGTCCTTGAGAATTATGCGAAGGCGTGGAAGAAGGAAACCGGGCAGGAGCTTGCGGATCTGATTCCGGTCAGCTCCAGGCAGAGAACCGGGCTTGAGGATCTCCGCAGGACGATCTGGGACAGGCTTCCGGAGGGGGAGCCCTTCTATGATCCGGAGGAGGTCACAACACAGACAGAGCGCGAGATTGCTTCCGAGATGATCCGGGAGAAGGCCCTTCGCTATATCAATGAAGAGGTTCCGCATGGAATCGCAGTGCAGATCAACCGCATGAAGTACCGCAGCAAAGCATCCTCACCGGAGAAAATTTGCGACATTGACGCAGACATCATCTGCGAACGGGAGAGCCATAAGGGCATCATCATCGGAGCCGGCGGCGCCATGCTGAAGAAAATCGGAACGGCTGCCCGGATTGATATCGAGAACATGATCGGCTGCCGGGTGAATCTGCGGCTCTGGGTGAAGGTCCGCAAGGGCTGGAAGGACGACCAGAATGCGCTGAAAACCTACGGCTACAATGAGAAGAATCTTTAATTCTGAGAAAAACGGGAATGGCGGAGCTTGAATTCAAAAGACCTTATACTGAAGTAACGGCCATGGTGATCGGCGTGCAGCCAATCGGCGAGTATGACAGGAGAGTGGTCCTGCTGACAAGAGAGCGGGGAAAAATATCTGCGTTTGCCAGGGGCGCACGGCGTCCGAATTCGCAGCTTGTGGCAGCGACGGACCTGTTTGTGTTCGGTACATTCCGGCTGTATGCCGGCCGCGATTCCTATACGCTGACCGAGGCCTCAGTGCAGAATTATTTTTCCTGGTTCCGCACACATATTGAGGCTTCGCTGGAGGGGCAGTATTTCTGCGAGGTGCTGGAATACTGTACGAGGGAAAACAACGACGAGGCGCAGCTCCTTCTCCTTTTGTATCAGACGCTGCGCGCTCTGGAATCCGAAAAGTTTCCTCCGAGGCTGGTGCGCTCTGTGTTCGAGCTGAAGACCGTCGTGATTGAGGGAGAAATGCGGGAACCGAATCCGCAGAAGTATCTTCCGGCGGTTATGGCGGCGCTTCATCACATTGAGAGGTCGAAGATTGCGAAGCTGTATTCGTTTTCCCTGGATGAGCCTGCACAGAAGGAGTTGGCGGAGCTTGCCGGGCGATGCATGGAGTTTGCGTTTGAACGGCACACATTCCGGAGCCTTGAGATTCTGGAAGTGATGGAAGTTTAAGCGGGAGCTGACAGCAGAAGGTTGCGAAGAGAATAAAAAAAGTATAAAGTGTATCTGTTTAGCATATGTCTGACGAGGTGAGACAGATGGCGCAGAAGAAAAAACGAAATCAGAAGCTTCGAAAGAGAAAGCAGAAGGAGCAGGCGGTGAAGCTTGCGGTTGTTCTTGCTGCGGCTGTTATTGTTGCGGGATTGCTTCTTGCTGTCCGGGCGGTGACAAGAGCACTGGGCCCGGAGGACTATGCGGAGTCAACGGCGGAATTCTGCAAGAACGGAAGCATCCGGATCACGAGCGTGGAATCCTTTGCCGAGGATTATTACGATGCAAATGAGCTGAAGAAAACGGTCCGCGATGCCGTAGACGCTTATAATGCCGAAAACGGCAGCAGGAGCGTTGTTCAGAATTCTCTGCAGGTGAAGGATCAGATGGCCAAGCTGGTTCTTACCTATAAGAGCGCAGAGGATTACAGGAGCTTCAACGACACCGATCTGTTTGTCGGAACGGTGAAGGATGCCGAAGACAGCGGCTATGATTTTGAATCCATCATGTCCGCGGTGAGCCATGCAGATTCATCCAGAATTCTAAATCAGGCGACACTGGATCAGCTGCTGGAGAATGAGGTCATCATTCTTTCCGAACAGGTGAACGTGGTGACGCCGCGCGGAATTCTGTATGCGACACCGAATCTTGGCGTTACGGATGAGACGCATGCATCGCCGGTGGATGTCATCAGCAAGGATGAGCCTGCAATTGTCATACTGAAGTAGCGGGCCGGAGCACCGGCATTTCGCAGACTCGGATTAGTTATACACGGTAGGGACTCTGGGGAAGCCGCCGCATCAGTTCTTTGCGGGAGGCGGCCACCAGGGAATCAATATATCATCTGCAGAAGCAGAAGGATCAAGGAGTAGGCACATGGAAAAGACAATGGACAAGGTTGTTGCGCTCTGCAATGCGCGCGGATTCATTTATCCCGGTTCTCAGATCTATGGCGGTCTGTCGAATACCTGGGATTACGGTAATCTCGGCGTTGAGCTGAAGAACAACGTAAAGAAGGCATGGTGGAGAAAGTTTGTGCAGGAGTCCCCGACCAACGTCGGCGTGGACTGCGCGATTCTGATGAACCCCAAGACCTGGGTTGCATCCGGACATCTGGCGGGCTTCTCGGATCCTCTGATGGACTGCAAGGCCTGCGGAGAGCGTTTCCGTGCGGATCAGCTGATTGAGAGCTATGCCCATGAGCACGAGCTGACACTGGACGGATCGGTTGACGGATGGTCCAACGATGAAATGATGAGCTTTATCAATAAGTTCAAGGTTCCCTGCCCGTCCTGCGGTCAGTTCCACTGGACCGACATCCGTCAGTTCAATCTGATGTTCAAGACCTTCCAGGGGGTAACGGAGGATTCCACCAACACCATCTACCTTCGTCCGGAAACGGCACAGGGTATTTTTGTCAACTTTAAGAATGTACAGCGCACGGCGAGAAAGCATCTGCCGTTTGGTATCTGCCAGATCGGCAAGTCCTTCCGCAATGAGATTACTCCCGGAAACTTCACCTTCCGTACCCGTGAGTTCGAGCAGATGGAGATGGAATTCTTCTGCAAGCCTGATACCGATCTGGAGTGGTTCCAGTACTGGAAGAACTTCTGCTGGAACTGGCTGCTCTCCCTGGGAATCAAGGAGGAGCACCTTCGTTTCCGTGATCATGACAAGGAAGAGCTTTCGTTCTATTCCAAGGCTACCTCGGACATCGAATATACCTTCCCCTTTGGTGACTGGGGCGAGCTGTGGGGCATTGCAGACCGCACGGATTATGACCTGTCGCAGCACCAGAAGGTCTCCGGCGAGGATCTTACCTACTTCGATGAGGAGAGCGGGGAGCGTTACATTCCTTATGTTGTCGAGCCGTCACTTGGCTGCGACCGTGTGACCCTTGCGTTCATCTGCGAAGCCTACGATGAGGAGGAGCTTCCGGACGGAACCGTACGCAACGTCATGCACTTCCATCCGGCCATTGCGCCCGTAAAGATTGCGGTTCTTCCGCTGTCCAAAAAGCTCTCCGAGCCCGCACAGAAGGTTTTTGCAGAGCTGTCCAAACGCTACAACTGCGATTTTGATGACCGCGGAGCAATCGGCAAGAGATATCGCCGTGAGGATGAAATCGGAACACCGTACTGCATCTGCTACGATTTCGATTCCGAGAACGACCAGGCGGTTACGATCCGTGACCGTGACACGATGGAGCAGGTTCGCGTTCCGATTGCGGAGCTGAAGAACTGGTTCGATGAGAAGTTTGATTTCTGAGCCGGCCGGCAAATCCGGCAACGGCATGGACCGTTGAATATAACATGGAGAAAGGAAACTGAGTAATGCAGTACAGAGGCGTAAACGAACTGCGTGAGCTGTTCCTGGCATTCTTTGAAGAGAAGGGATGCCTCAGACTGAACAGCTTCTCGCTGGTTCCTCACAATGATACATCGCTCTTGATCATCAATTCCGGTATGGCTCCGATGAAGCCCTGGTTTACCGGTCAGGAGATTCCCCCGAGAAGACGAGTTACCACCTGCCAGAAGTGCATCCGCACCGGCGATCTGGAAAACGTAGGCAAAACAGCCCGCCACGGCACTTATTTTGAAATGCTGGGCAACTTCTCCTTCGGTGATTATTTCAAGAAGGAAGCCATTCCGTGGGCATGGGAGTTTCTGACCGAGCGCGTCGGACTGGATCCGGAGCGTCTGTATCCTTCTGTCTATGTGGACGATGAAGAGGCTTACAATATCTGGCTGAATGACATGCACATTCCGGCCGATCATATTTACAAGTTCGGCAAGGCGGACAATTTCTGGGAGCATGGTTCCGGCCCCTGCGGTCCCTGCTCGGAGATTTACTATGACCGCGGAGAGAAGTACGGAAACGGACCGGAGGATGTTATGGGCGGCGAGGGCGACCGCTTCATGGAGGTCTGGAATATCGTATTTTCCCAGTTCAACAATGATGGAAACGGCAATTACACGGATCTTGTTCAGAAGAACATTGATACCGGCATGGGCCTTGAGCGTCTGGCGGTTGCCGTTCAGGACGTGGGATCCATCTTCGACGTTGATACGCTGAAATCCCTGCGTGATCTGATCTGCAGCCTGGCAGGCGGCATCGGATATGAGCAGCCTGGCAGCTATGACAGTGATGTTTCGGTTCGTATCTGCACGGATCATGCCCGCGCAATGACCTTCATGATTTCGGATGGCATTATGCCCTCCAACAACGGAAGAGGCTATGTCCTTCGCAGAATCATCCGCCGCGCGGTTCGTCACGGAAGAAAACTTGGCATTCAGGGCTCCTTCCTGCCGACTCTTGCGGAGAACGTCATCGAAACCTCGAAGGACGGTTATCCGGAGCTGGAGGAGAAGAGAGATTTCATTCTCAATGTAGTCCGCGCCGAGGAAGAGAAGTTTGAGAAGACCTATGAGCAGGGAATGGATATTCTGGCTCAGATGGAGCAGGAGCTCGAAAAGGCCGGAAATAAGGAGCTTTCCGGAGAGGATGCGTTCAAGCTTTATGACACCTATGGGTTCCCGCTGGATAACACGAAGGAAATTCTGGAGGAAAAGGGCTTTACGGTAGATGAGGATGGCTTCAATGCTGCAATGAAGAAGCAGAGAGAGCAGGCTCGTTCTGACCGTGAGCGTTCCGGCAAGGCGGCTACCTATATGGGAGCGGCAGCTACGGTATATGAGGAGATGGATCCTTCTCTGACATCTGCTTTTGTCGGTTATGACCAGCTGACTGCAGAATCTGAGATCATCGCCATGGCATCCCTTCCTTCTCTTGCAGCTCAGAAGAGCGCTGCATCGGAGGAGGCAGACGGTGAAGAAGACAGCGTTGCCGATGCACTGTCCGACGGGCAGTATGGTGCAATCATCACAAAGGAGACTCCCTTCTACGGAACGATGGGCGGCCAGGCTGGCGATAAGGGCCTGATTGTTCTCTCCACCGGTTATTCCGAAGCAGGCGGCATCAAGGCTTCTTCGGAGGAAATGGCGAAGGAGGCAGCTCTTGGAAAGGGAGCGGTTGTCTTTGAGGTGGAAGCAACAGAGCACGTTGCCGGCGGCAAGATTGCGCACATTGGTCATGTGGTCTCCGGAATGTTCAAGCTGGGCGATCAGGTTACCCTTCGGGTCGATGAGAAGAACCGTATGGCAACCTGCAGAAACCATTCTGCAACGCACCTTCTTCAGAGAGCACTTCGTGAGGTTCTGGGCACTCATGTGGAGCAGGCAGGCTCCTATCAGGATGCAGACCGTACCCGTTTTGACTTCTCTCATTTCCGGGCAATGACGAGGGAGGAGCTGAAGAAAGTCGAAGATCTTGTCAACGAGAAGATCGCGGAAAGCCTTCCGGTTGTCACAGAGGTGATGACGCTTGAGGAAGCGAAGAAGACCGGTGCAATGGCTCTTTTCGGAGAGAAATACGGCGACAGCGTTCGCGTGGTGAAGATGGGAGACTGGTCGGTAGAGCTGTGCGGAGGTACGCATGTCTCGAACACGATCACGATCGGCTCGTTTAAGATCCTTTCCGAGAACGGTGTTGCAGCCGGAGTCCGGAGAATCGAAGCACTGACGGGAGACAATGTCCGGAAGTATTATGAAGGGCTGGAAGCAGAGCTGAATGAGGCGGCAGAGCTTGTCAAGGCTACGCCTGCCACACTTTCGGAGAGAATCCGTGCTCTGCAGAAGGAACTGAAGGAAGTGAAATCCGAGAATGAATCCATGAAGGCGAAGGAAGCACAGGCTTCTCTTGGCAATGTCATGGACAATGTAAAGGAAATCAAGGGTGTTCCGTTCCTTTGTGCTCACGTTCCGGGTGTTGACATGAATGAGCTGCGCAGCCTCGGTGATGATCTGAAGGCAAAGCTTTCCGGAGGCGTTGTGGTTCTGATTTCCGACAAGGACGGCAAGGTCAATCTGGTTGCCATGGCATCCGAGGAAGCAATGAAGAAGGGTGCTCATGCCGGAAATCTTGTTAAGGGCATCGCGAAGGAAGTCGGCGGTGGCGGCGGCGGTCGTCCGAACATGGCGCAGGCCGGCGGCAAGAACCCTGCAGGAATCGGTAAGGCACTGGAAGAAGCCGAAAAGGTTCTGGAAGGACAGCTTTCGTAAAAGGGCTTTCGCAAAAAGTCCTTTACAAAAGAAGCATGCTTGCGTATAATCTGGTTTGTGTCTTTTTGAGAGATTCATAAAACACAGAAAAACCCATCAGCCAGATGAGAGGTTTCTGAGATCGGATGAGATGTATTTTTAATATGTTTCCTGTGATGCCGGAGAGTTTTCCATCTGAAAGGGACTGAAGGGAGGGTAGAAGAAATGTCTAGCGTTATCGTAAAAGAGAATGAGACTTTGGACAGCGCTCTGCGTCGTTTCAAGAGAAGCTGCGCAAAGGCGGGCATCCAGCAGGAAATCCGTAAGAGAGAACACTACGAGAAGCCCAGCGTAAAGCGTAAGAAGAAGTCCGAAGCTGCAAGAAAGAGGAAGTACAACTAATCGCTGATCGGAAGATGGCGAGATGGCTGTACCTGTAATCAAGACAGCAGTGGCCCCTGACACTCTCGTGTCAGGGGCTTTTCTTGTGCTTTGTCTTTTCTTGACGACTGCATATATGGCGACTGAATGCCAGGTGTGATAAACTATACTGGCTTATGGGCAATTCAGATTGTGCCGGAGTGGTCATGGAAGCAGACGGACAAACCGGCAGGAGAAGCATATTGAAGAATCGGACCGGAAACAGAATATGGGTGATCAGGGGACTGAAGGTGCTGTCTCTTCTGGCGGCAGTGCTTGCGGTGCTCTCGATTGCATGGAAGACGCTCTATATCCACCGGAATTATGATGAGGATCGGATCATCGGATTTTACCGGGAACCGGAGGACTCACTGGACGTTGTGCTGATCGGAGCAAGTGATATCAGCCGTGCCTATTGCTCCGGTCTGGCATATGAGGACTATGGAATTACGAGCTATCCGTTTACCATCAACGGAGATGCGGTTCAGGTATGGCGCGCACAGCTGGATGAGACCATGCGGCTTCAGAACCCTGATGTGGTGGTGATCGAGGTCAATGGTGCCCTTTACAGCTCCTCGGAGGAGGAACAGTATCACATGTATCAGACGGCAGTGGAGAGGATGGCCCTGCATCTGCCGCTGTTTTCCGGGACCCGTCTTCAAATGATCCGGACGTATCTGAAGGAGACCGGAAGATACGGGGAAGCGCTTGGGCTCCTGGTTCCGCTTTATGCTTATCATTCCAACCAGCCGGGAGGAATCCGCAGCGCTGCTGCCACGATTCGGGACAATCTTCATTTCGGAGCGGACAATAACGGCGTTCTGACGCTTCGGGGCTTTGAGACACTGACCGGAAAGGTTCCGGCAGGGAAGCTGATTCCGGATTATGAAGAGAGTGAGGCGACGCAGGAGCTGGATCCTGCCTACGAAAAGGCGCTGAGAAGCTTCCTGTCTTACTGTGTGAAGAAATACCCGAAGACGAAGATTCTTTTTGTCCGCACGCCGCATCTGTTTGAGGAGAACAATGCCAGAATGCAGATGATTTTCGGCCGGACCAACCGGATCGGACAGATCATCGGGGAGTATGGCTTTCCGTTTCTGAATTTCGAGAAGAAAAAGGCGGAGGTCGGCATTGATAATCAGACGGATTTTTATGACGCCAATCATCTGAATGTGAGCGGAATGAGGAAATTTACGAAGTGGTTTTCAGAGTATCTCCTGGAGCACGGTGTGGAACCCCGGGTGCTTTCCGGCAGGGAGAAGGAGCAGTGGGAGCATACTGCCAGGTATACGAAACTGCTTCTGGATTACTACGAGAAGCTTCAGGGGGAAGGCTCGAACGGGAAGGATCTGTTTGAGAGCCCGGAGACTCTGGAAATTCTGCATCAGATGGAGGAGAGCGGAGGCTTTGAAGCGGAACCTGCATCGACGCGGAAGGAGGAGGCTGCCGGATGAATTATGTATCGTTTCTCTTTCTGATTTATGTGACGGCGGCCTGTCTTGCGTATTTTCTCTTTCCTGTTGTGTTTCGGAAATTCCGATCCTGTCAGTGGACGGTGCTTCTTGCTGCCAGCTGGATGTTTTATCTGCTCTGTGCGGGAAAGTATTTCTTTTTCCTTCTGGTCACTTCATGGACCGTTTATCTTGGGGCACGCCTTATTCAGAAGCAGGCAGATCTGCAGCATCAGGCCTTAAGCGGAGAGAAGAAGCTGGGGCGTGAGGAAAAAAAGGCGATCCGAAGGGCCTTCACGAAACGCAAGCACAGAATTCTGTGGGCCGTTTTGCTGCTGAATTTCGGAATTCTTGCTTTTTTCAAGTATGTTCCGGATTGGATCCGGGCAGCTTCCGATGGGGAGAAGCAGCTATCGCTTCTGGTTCCGATCGGGATTTCCTTTTATACCTTCCAGGCGACGGGGTACCTGATTGATGTCTGCAACGGAAACGTGAAGGCAGAGAAGAGCTTCTGGAAGACGGCACTGTTTGTCAGCTTCTTCCCTCAGATTATTCAGGGGCCGATCGGCTTCTGGGATCCTGTGGCAGAGCAGCTGTTTGCGGAGCACCGTCCGGAATGGACAAGGATCAAGCATGGACTGGAGCTCATTTTGTGGGGGTATCTCCGCAAGATGGTTCTGGCGGACCGCCTGGTCAAAGACATCTATCTTGTGACGGATTCCTATGCACAGTATTCGGGCTCTATGGCAGCCGTGGCCGTTTTGCTGTATGCCATTCAGCTTTATGCGGATTTTGCAGGCGGAATTGACATTTCCCGCGGAATTGCACAGATTCTTGGGATTGATCTTCCTGAAAACTTCCGGCAGCCGTATTTGGCAACCTCCATCAACGATTACTGGAGGCGATGGCACATCACGCTCGGTGCCTGGATGAAGAAATATGTGTTTTATCCGCTTGCATTGACACCCTTGTTTGCGGGCACCGGAAAAAAGGTGGCTGCAACGAGATTCGGGAAAACCGGCTTCGGAAAGCATGCAGGAAAGGTTCTTCCGGCTGCATTGTCCTGCATTGTGGTTTTCCTGATTGTCGGAATCTGGCACGGCGCAGGAGGAAAATATGTGGCCTTTGGCCTGTGGAACGGCGGGATCATTTTCCTTTCCATGATGCTGGAGCCCTTTTTCCCTGCATGGAAAAGAGTACTTCATATCCGCGAGGGAGCGGCAGGCTTCCGGATTTTTCAGATTCTCCGAACGTTTCTTTTTGTGTTTATCGGCTATGTTTTTGACGTGGCGAAGGATTTTGGGGCCGCGATGGAAATTCTTGCCAGAATGGTAACGCATGCACAGTGGAACCCGCATGCTCTTTACAATGAGATCAACAATACGTATGCGGAGTTCAATACTTGGAATGTACTCATTGTGACCGGAATGACGGTGCTGATGATTGTGGTGGACCGGTATCATGAACGCCACGATCCGCATCTTGGAGGCGATGGCCTCGGTCTTCGTGAGAGAATCGATCAGGGGTGCTTCTGGAGGGAGTGGCTGCTTGTCCTTGCCTGTGTCTGCGCCATCGTACTTCTTGGCGTTTACGGGCCGGGATATGCTCCGGTGAAATTTGTATATGCCGGGTTCTAAGACGTTCAGGATCAGAAAGGATGCAACATGAAGAAAACAAATGCTGCAGCCGCAGCTGCTGCGGGAGCTCTTGTGACAGCGGGCCTTGCCGTATCCTGGCGGGACGGACACCGGTTTGTGGTCCGGCACTATCAAATCTCTTCTTCGAAAACCCGTGAGAATACAAGAATTGTGTTCCTTTCGGATCTGCACAGTCAGGTCTATGGGAAGAAAAACGATCCGGACGGGCCAAACGGTCCTCTTCTCCGTGCGATTCGCAGTCTGAACCCGGATGCGGTCATGATCGGCGGCGACATGATTGTCGCGAAGGATGCCGCATACGATAAACCGGGTTGGAAGGAGGTTCCTCTTGACCTGATCGGAAAGCTTGCGAAAGAGTTTCCGGTCTATTTTGCAGAAGGAAATCACGAGGCACAGCTTGCCAGTGAACGGCTGGAGGGAAGATATCTCCGGCAGTACCTGGAATATCACGAAGAGGCGGAGCGCCTCGGCGCAATCCGCGTGCACAACAGATCGGTCGTTCTTCGCGGAGGAATCCGGCTGTACGGCTTGGATCTTGACAGTGAAACCTTCCGGAAATTTCTTCCGTACCATCTTTGCAAAGAGCAGGTGGAGGAGAACCTCGGAGAGCCGGATCCGGACAAGTTCTGTCTGGTGCTCGCTCACAATCCGAAATTCTTTCCGGTCTATGCGGACTGGGGAGCAGATCTGGTGCTGTCCGGGCATATCCATGGAGGGATCATCCGACTTGGACCGAAGGGACCGGGACTTTTGTCTCCGGACTGGCACTTTTTCCCGGATTATACAGGAGGGGAGTACCGGATTCGAAGAGAAGACGGAACGGAGGCCGCGATGGTTCTGAGCTGCGGCACAGGGACACATTCCCTGCACCTGCGGTTTATGAATCCAGGGGAGGTATCTCTACTCGAACTCAGTCGATGCTGAGTTCTCCTATCCCGAGTGGCGGAAAAAAAACGCCGCTCGCGCATCCGGGAAACCGCCTTCGCGGATTTCCCGACTGCTCTACTCAAACTCAGCCGATGCTGATTTTTTCCAACAGGAAAGGTAAGAATGGAACTGGAATTTAAACTGGAGAAGTTCGAGGGACCGCTGGACCTTCTGCTTCATTTGATTGATAAGAACAAGGTCGACATCTATGACATTCCGATCGCGGACATCACCGATCAGTACATGGAGTATGTGCGGCAGATGGAAGAGGAAGACATGGATGTCATGAGTGAATTTCTTGTGATGGCGGCTACGCTCCTGGACATCAAGTGCCGCATGCTTCTTCCGAAGGAAGTGAATGAAGAGGGCGAGGAGGAGGATCCGAGGGCCGAGCTTGTACAGAAGCTTCTGGAATACAAGATGTATAAGTATATGTCATCGGAGCTTCGTGAAATGTCGGACGGCGCGGGGCAGACGCTTTACCGGAAGAAGAATCTTCCGAAGGAGGTTCGCAGCTATGTGCCGCCGGTGAATTACGAGGAGCTTCTCGGAGACACTACGCTTGCGAAGCTGAATGATATTTTCCAGGATATCCTGAAGCGTCAGAAATACAGGGTGGACCCGGTTCGTTCTCAGTTCGGAAGAATCGAGAAGGAAGAGGTTGACCTGACCGCCAAGGAGCTCTACATCAAGGCATATCTGAACACACACCGCGACACGGATTTCCGGACGCTTCTGGAGGAGCAGGGATCCCGTGATGAGGTGATCGTCACGTTTCTTGTGGTTCTGGAGCTGATGAAGACAGGAAACATTCAGATCGAGCAGGAGGAGCTGTTCGGCAGCATCTCCATTCATGTAACAAAGGATATTTCTGCGGAAGCCGGCCTGACCGGAGAATTTTCATAACGGCAGAGTGACGAGCAGAAAGACAGGCAGAAGGGAACAGTGAGTATGGAAGAATTTGAAACATCGCTCCCGAAGGAAAATACGGAGCTTCCGGAGGAAAACAGCGGGCTTTCCGGGGAAACTGCAGGGCTTTCGGAGGAACAGGCCGGAAGCCGTGAGGAATCGGATGAGAAGGTGCTCGCGGCGATTGAGGCGATCCTGTTTACCATGGGGGAATCGGTGGAAATCGGTGCAATTTCCAAAGCGCTGGATATCAGCGCCGCCAGAATCCGGAAGCTGATCACCAAATTGAAAAAACGCTATGATGCGCCCTCCCGGGGAATTATGATTCAGCAGTTTGACGATGCGGTGCAGATGTCGACCAAGCCGGAGCAGTATGAGAACCTGATCCGGATTGCAAAGGTTCCGAAGAAAATGACATTGTCGGATTCTGTGATGGAAACGCTTTCGATTATTGCGTACAAGCAGCCGATTACCAAGGTGGAGGTAGAAGGAATCCGCGGCGTTTCCTGCGATTATGCGATCAATAAGCTCCTGGAATATGATCTCATCAAGGAGCTTGGAAGAAAGGATGCACCCGGCAGACCGATTCTGTTTGGCACCACGGAGCAGTTCCTCCGATCCTTCGGCGTGAAGAATCTGACAGAGCTTCCTTCCATCAACACGGTTCAGGTGGAAGAGTTCAAGGAAGAAGCGGAGGCGGAGGTGGATGACCGCCTTGGAATCTGATTTACGGCATCCGGACGGAAAAGCTTCGTCAAAATTTTCACATTACATGTTCGTTTTTGCAAATCCTTATGTTACAATACCAACTAGCGCAGTAACGTAGATCGTAGTATGCCCGCAAGGGGATGAGACGGCCCGCGTTTCAACGACATAAATCACATGGAGGTTCAAAGTATGAGCAGTTCTTCAAAAGCGAGTGAGAGAATCAATGCCTTACTCGATGATAACAGCTTTGTTGAAGTTGGTGCTCTCGTAACTGCGAGATCGACTAATTTCAATGTAAAGCCCGAGCAGACTCCGTCTGACGGCGTTATCACCGGATATGGCACCATTGATGGCAGTCTCGTATTCGTTTACAGCCAGGATTCTACTGTGCTGGGCGGATCGATCGGTGAGATGCATGCAAAGAAGATCACCGGACTGTATGATCTTGCACTCAAGACAGGTGCTCCGATCATCGGACTCCTGGATTCCGCAGGACTTCGTCTTCAGGAAGGAACGGATGCACTGAATGCATTCGCATCCATCTATGCGAAGGAAGCTGAGGCATCCGGCGTGATTCCCCAGATCGCAGCAGTATTCGGTAATTGCGGCGGCGGACTTGCAGTTGCTGCAGGCATGGCAGATTTTGCATTTATGGCAGATGATGCGAAGCTTTTTGTCAACAGCCCGAACGCACTGGCCGGCAATTCCGAGGATAAGAAGGACACTGCTGCTGCAGGCTTCAAGGCTGAGGCAGGCGCAGTGGATGCACATGGCACAGAGGAAGAGGTCCTCGCGAAGATTCGCGCGCTGGTATCCATTCTTCCTTCCAACAACGAGGATGAGGCTGCAGAGGAGTGCGAGGACGATCTGAACCGCGCAAGCGCAAATGTAGCTGCCGGCATCGCAGATCCTGCGGTAGCAGCTGCAGATCTGAGCGATGGCAATCTCTTCGTTGAGACCAGGGCAGAGTATGCAAAGGAAATGGCTACCGGTTTCATCAAGCTCAACGGCGAGACCGTCGGACTGATTGCAAACCGCACCGCTTCCTATGACGAGAAGGGCGAGACTGCAGCAGAGTTCAAGCCGGTTCTGACCGTTGCCGGAACCGAGAAGGCTGCGGATTTCGTAAACTTCTGCGATGCATTTGAGATTCCGGTTGTGACCCTGACCAATGTCAGCGGCTTCTGCACCTGCGAGTGCGCAGAGAAGAAGATCGCGAAGAATGCGGCAAAGCTTGCAGCTGCTTTTGCAGGTGCAACGGTTCCGAAGGTGAACGTTGTAGTCGGCGATGCTTTCGGCAGCGCATACACTGTCATGAATTCCAAGGCTCTTGGCGCTGACATCACCATGGCTCTTCCGGATGCCCGGATCGGCATGATGGATGGAAATCTTGCTGCACAGATCATTGCTGCAGGCAAGGATTCCGCTGAGGTTGCAGAGACGGCCAGCAAGTACAATGAGCTTCAGAACAGCATCGACAGCGCAGCTGCTCACGGCTATGTAGATCAGATCGTTGAGCCTGCGGATCTGCGCAAGTATCTGATCGGCGCACTGGAAATGCTCTATACCAAGAGAGAGGATCTTCCTGCCAAGAAGCATATGACCGTTTAATTGAGAGGAGACACGTATAAGATGAAGAAATTAGCTTCTGTATTTGCAGTCATCACCTGTGTCTTTGCTCTTACCGCCTGCGGATCGGCCAAGGTCAATACGCTGAGCGGCACACCTCTGACAGATGCGGCCACCGAGCAGTCGATTATCTCCTACGGAGAACAGCTTGTGGGCAGCATGGACTCCATTGTCCGCGGCGGCACAATCGAAGAATACAGCGATGACACGGTATTCGGACCGGCGCTCGATTCCTATGAGAATTCCCTGGAGGACATCGGAGAGGTTCAGGGCTTCAACAATGAGCAGGCTGTACTGGATTCCGACGGAAACTATCTGATCAACATCGGAGTGGATGGATCGAACCACGATGCTGATGTCGTGATTACCGTTGGCGTGAAAACCGGTACTCCTTCGAATGTGGCAACCAATGTCCGCTACACGCTCGGCGAGCTGATGGAGCAGGCAGGCCTGAATACCATCCTCGGCATGGGCACCACATTTGTCATTCTGATTCTTCTGAGTCTTATCATTTCTGCTTTTGCACTGATCGGTAAGTCTCAGGCTAATAAGAAAAAGAAGGCTGCTGCCATTCAGGCGGCAGAGGCTCCGGCTGCTGCTCCCGCAGCAGAGGTTGCGGAAGAAGTCACAGATGACAATGAACTGATTGCTGTTATCGCTGCAGCTGTTGCGGCAAGCGAGGGACAGACAACAACGGATGGTTTTGTGGTACGTTCCATCCGCAAGGCACGCAGTAGATTCTGATAAGCTGCAGGAAGTTCCCTGTATTTTTGTCAGAGAATCAGAATGATCATTGATTGCCGCCAATAAGAAGCGGCAGGAAAGGACAAAATGAAGAACTATACCATTACTGTCAATGGCACAGCTTATGATGTAACCGTAGAAGAGACCGGTGCAGGCGCAGTTGCAGCTCCCGCAGCACCGAAGGCAGCAGCACCGAAGGCAGCAGCTCCGAAGGCAGCAGCTCCCGCAGCAGCACCGAAGAAGGCAGCTTCTGCAGGCGCAGGCGCTGTTAAGATCGAGGCTGGCGCAGCAGGAAAGGTCTTCAAGATCGAGAAGCAGGTTGGCGCTGCGGTCAAGAAGGGCGACGCTGTTGTCATCGTGGAAGCGATGAAGATGGAGATCCCGATGGTTGCTCCTCAGGACGGAACCGTTGCATCCATCGACTGCGCAGTAGGCGATGCCGTAGAGGCAGGCGCTGTTCTGGCTACTCTGAACTAAGTTATTGGAAAGCGACGACACAATAGCTTACATTAGGAGGTCTTAACAAGTTATGGAATATATTGTAAGAACATTAACAAACTTAGTCCATCAGACCGCCTTCATGAATCTGAGCTGGGGAAATATCCTCATGATCGCTGTTGCCTGCGTATTCCTTTACCTGGCAATTGCTCATGATTTTGAGCCCCTTCTGCTGGTACCGATTGCCTTCGGCATGCTGCTCGTAAATATCTATCCGGATATCATCGTAGCACCCACAGAGACAGCGAACGGCGGACTTTTGTACTACTTCTACATTCTGGATGAATGGGCAATCCTTCCGTCCCTGATCTTTATGGGTGTCGGCGCCATGACGGACTTCGGTCCGCTGATTGCCAACCCGAAGAGCTTCCTTCTGGGAGCAGCTGCACAGTTCGGTATCTTTGCAGCATACTTCGGCGCTATTGCACTTGGATTTAACGGAAAGGCAGCTGCTGCAATCTCCATCATCGGCGGTGCAGACGGCCCGACCTCTATCTTCCTTTGCTCGAAGCTGGGACAGACGGAACTGATGGGACCCATTGCCGTTGCGGCATATTCCTACATGTCCCTGGTTCCGATCATTCAGCCTCCGATTATGCGGCTCCTGACCTCCAAGAAGGATCGTCAGATCCGTATGGAGCAGCTTCGCCCGGTATCCAAGCTGGAGAAGATTCTGTTCCCGATCGTGGTTACCATCGTGGTCTGCATGCTGCTGCCTACGACCGCTCCTCTGATCGGTATGCTGATGCTCGGAAACCTCTTCCACGAGTGCGGTGTGGTTCGTCAGCTTCAGGAGACTGCATCGAATGCAATGATGTACATCGTTGTTATTCTGCTCGGTACTTCGGTTGGTGCTACAACCTCTGCTGAGGCGTTCCTGAACGTAACCACGCTTAAGATCGTTGCTCTTGGTCTGATTGCCTTTGCATTCGGTACGGCTGCCGGCGTTGTATTCGGACAGCTGATGAAGGTTGCAACTCACGGCAAGATCAATCCTCTGATCGGCTCCGCAGGTGTATCTGCCGTTCCTATGGCAGCGCGTGTTTCCCAGAAGGAAGGCGCGAAGGAAGATCCTTCCAACTTCCTGCTGATGCATGCAATGGGCCCCAACGTAGCAGGCGTTATCGGTACTGCAGTCGTTGCCGGTGTGTTCATGGCTGTATTCGGAATCTGATGAAGAGTTTATTAATTTAAGGAGATTACAATGGCAAAAGTAAAGATTATGGAGACCGTTCTGCGTGATGCCGGTCAGTCACTGATCGCAACCAGAATGCCCATTGAAGAGATGCTTCCCATCGTTGATACGATGGACAAGGTTGGCTATGCTGCAGTAGAGTGCTGGGGCGGCGCTACCTTCGATTCCTGCCTTCGTTTCCTTCACGAGGATCCGTGGGAGAGACTTCGTGTTCTGAAGAGCCACTTCAAGAACACTCCTACCCAGATGTTGCTTCGCGGCCAGAATATCCTCGGATATTCTCACTATGCGGATGATGTTGTTGACCGCTTCGTAAAGAAGTCGGTTGAGAACGGTATCGACCGTATCCGTATTTTTGACTGCCTGAATGACCTTCGCAATCTGCAGACGGCTGTAAAGGCAACCAAGGAAGCCGGCGCACACGCACAGATCGCGCTGGTTTACACACTGGGCGATGCGTATACTCTGGAGTACTGGGAGAACATTGCACGCCAGATCGAGGAGATGGGCGCTGACTCCATCTGCATCAAGGATATGTCCGGACTTCTTCGTCCTTTTGAGGCATATGATCTGGTTACCGCTCTGAAGAAGGGATCCTCCCTTCCGATCGATCTGCATACGCATTACACCTCCGGTGTTGCTTCCATGACCTATCTGAAGGCTGCTGAGGCAGGCGTTGACATCATCGACTGCGCAACCACTCCGTTTGCACTTGGTACATCTCAGCCTTCTACCGACGTTATGGTTGAGGCTTTCCGTGGAACACCTTACGATACCGGTCTTGATCAGAAGCTTCTGAAGGAGATTTCCGATTACTTCACACCCTATCGTGAGGAGTGCATCGAGAACGGCCTTCTCAGCACCAAGGTTCTGGGTGTTAACATCCGTACCATGCTGTATCAGGTACCTGGCGGCATGCTTTCCAACATGATCAAGCAGCTGTCCGAGCAGGGCAAGGCTGACAAGCTGAATGAGGTTCTGGAAGAGGTTCCGCGCGTACGTAAGGACCTCGGCGAGCCGCCGCTTGTTACTCCTTCCTCTCAGATCGTCGGCACACAGGCTGTCATGAACGTTCTGATGGGCGAGCGCTACAAGATGTGCACGGCTCAGACCAAGGATCTGGTTCGCGGCATGTATGGCCAGACCATCAAGCCGATGGATCCGGAAGTTGTCAAGAAGGTCATCGGAGACGAGGAGAGAATTACCTGCAGACCTGCAGACCTGATCCCGGCTTCCATGGAGAAGTTCGAGAAGGAAGCAAAAGAGCATGGCGCAGAGAGCGAAGAGGATGTTCTTTCCTACGCTTCGTTCCCGCAGGTTGCTACCGATTTCTTCAAATGGAGAACGGCACAGAAGACCGGCGTGGATCTGTCCAAGGCAGACACCAAGAACGGCGCTTATCCTGCATAATTCGTTTCAAAGAGAACAGCGAGGGAGTCATGTCCGAATGGACATGGCTCCCTTTGTTTTTGCCGCGTGAGATGGTATCATAAAACAGACTATTTTCTACAGGGAGTATTTGTTTATGAAGTTGAATGATGCTGTGCAGGAGCTGATTGTCCGGTCAAAGGCAGAAAAGCTGCGCGACGAGGACAGAGAGCTGGTAGACGCGGAATATCGGACGCTCGGTGATGCGGCCATGACAGCCTGGAAGCCAACAGATGAGATCGCAGGCTTCAAGGTGCGCCCCGGTAATTATACGGAAAACGGAGCCAATGAAATTCCGGGCGGCGTGTGCTTTACCATTTCTTCGCTCGGGGGGACCAGCTGCGAGCTGCTCTTATATCACAGAAAGGCGACAACGCCTTTTGCTATTCTTCCGATTCCGGAGAGCTATCGGATTGGCAAGGTGTGGTCGATCATTGTATTCGGGCTGAATGTGGAGGATTTCGAGTACAGCTATCGCATTGACGGCCCCTGGAATCCGAAAAAGGGACTTTTGTTCGATAAGACGAAGGAGCTTCTGGATCCCTATGCAAGAGCGGTGGCCGGACAGCGGCAGTGGGGCGAGGATAAGAACAAATCCGGCGTCTACCATGCCCGCGTGGTGAAAAACAATTTTGTCTGGGACACATCGCAGTTTCCCAATACGAAGATGGAGGATTCTGTGATTTACGAGCTCCATGTTCGCGGCTTTACCAAGGATCCCTCCAGCGGTGTTACGTATCCCGGAACCTTTGCGGGGATCATCGAGAAGATTCCTTATCTGAAGGAGCTCGGCGTCACGGCAGTGGAGCTTCTGCCGATCTTTGAATTCGACGAGGTCGCAAACGGTCATACGTATGAGGGGAAACGGCTGTACGAATACTGGGGCTACAACACGGTGGCCTTTTTTGCCCCGAACACCAGCTATGCCGCTTCTGCAGAGTACAACCGTGAGGGCCGGGAGCTGAAGGAGATGATCCAGCTTCTGAAGCAGAACGGAATCGAAGTGATTCTGGACGTGGTCTTCAACCATACCGCGGAGGGCGGAGAGGGCGGCCCGTTTATTTCCTTTAAGGGCATCGACAACAACATCTATTACATGCTGACACCGGATGCGAAGTACTACAACTTCTCCGGCTGCGGCAATACCATGAACTGCAATCACCCGATTGTGCAGGGCTTTATTGTGGAATGTCTTCGCTACTGGGTGACCAATTACCATGTGGATGGGTTCCGCTTCGACCTTGCGAGCATTCTCGGAAGAGCGGCAGACGGTACTCCGATGGAGGATCCGCCGCTTTTGAAGAAGCTGGCCTTTGATCCGATCCTCGGAAACGTCAAGCTGATTGCAGAATCCTGGGATGCAGGCGGCATGTATCAGGTTGGATCGTTCCCTGCGTACAACCGCTGGGCGGAGTGGAATGGGAAATACCGTGACTGTATCCGTGATTTTCTGAAGGGAAATTTCTGGAACGCACCGGAGGCGAGCCGGAGAATCACGGGTTCGATGGACCTGTACTACGGCGTTTACATGGGATATACCAGCTCGGTGAATTTCCTGAACTGTCACGACGGCTTCACCCTGTATGACCTGTATTCCTATAACAACAAGCACAATGAGGCAAACGGCTGGGACAACACGGATGGCTCCAACGACAACCGCTCCTGGAACTGCGGCGCAGAGGGAGAGACGGACGATCCCGCGATTATGAGCCTGCGCTTTCAGATGATGCGAAATGCCGTGACCACGCTGATGTGCAGCCGCGGAACCCCGATGATCCTTGCGGGAGACGAATTCGGAAACACACAGTTCGGCAACAACAACGGCTATTGTCAGGATAATGAAATTTCCTGGCTTGACTGGAAGCTGCTGAATAAGAACAAGGAGTATTTTGACTTCTGCAAGTCTGCGATCGCGTTCCGGAAGAAGCACCGCTGCATCAGCAGAAAGCTGGACAACGCTCATTGCGGTTTTCCGGATATCTCGGTCAACGGCGGAGATCCGGAGTACACGCAGATCACGCCTCAGACGAGAACGATGAACGTGCTGTACGCAGGCTTTGATCCGAAGAAGCAGGAGGACGATGTGGTATATCTGATGCTCAATCCTTATTGGGAGAGCATTTCCCTTCGTCTGCCGGCGCTGCCGGAAGGACTTGCCTGGGGACTTTGTATTGATACGGCTGCTCCGGACAAGGCCTGGATTCATGAAGAGCCACAGCTTTGCAAAGCCGCATACTGTAAGCTGGAGGGACGGAGCGCAAAGGTTCTGACGGTGATCCGGAAGAAAGTATGATTCGAAGAGATTTCTTTACAGGAAGGCAGCGATGCCGGTAAAGGCGGCCGACAGCCGGGGAGGTGTTGACGATGCAGAAGATTCTTGTTGTGGATGATGAAGCGAGAATGCGCAAGCTGGTGCATGACTTTCTGATTCGTGCCGGATATGAGGTGCTGGAGGCGGGAGACGGTCTGGAGGCAGTGGATATTTTTGAGCAGCAGCCGGACATCGCTTTGATTATCCTGGACGTTATGATGCCGGGACTCGATGGCTATGGCGTGACGAGGCAGATCCGGAAAACCTCCAGGGTTCCGATTATCATGCTGACAGCGAAATCAGAGGAGCAGGATGAGCTTCTTGGCTTTGATCTTGGCGTGGATGATTATGTGCGGAAGCCCTTCAGTCCGAAGATTCTGGTGGCCAGGGTGGAAGCTCTTCTCGAGAGAGGCGGCTGCGGGAAGAACGACGAGCGGCTTCAGAACAGCGGCATTGTCATTGACAAGGCTGCTCATCAGGTGACCGTAGACGGGCAGCCGATCGAACTTTCCGCCAAAGAGTTTGAGCTGCTCACCTATTTTCTTGAAAACAGCGGACGGGCCCTTTCCCGTGAACAGATTCTCAATCATGTCTGGAATTATGATTATTACGGAGATGCCAGAACCATTGACACGCATGTTAAGAAGCTGCGGAGCAAGATGGGAGAGAAGGGCGATCTGATCAAGACCGTCTGGGGACTGGGCTACAAGTTCAGCCCGGAGGTTTCCGATGGCGGACAGAACTGATATGGAAAGGGACAAACCGTTCCGCTCGCTTCGCCTGGAGTTTGCCGCACTCTTTTTTGCGCTGATGGCCGGGGCGGTCGCGGTTATGTTTCTGACAAACAATGTTTTCCTGGAGAGGTATTACAACCAGGAGAAGCAGGATACGCTGGAGGAGACCTATGAGCGCCTCAACACAGCGGCATCCTCCAACTCCATTGAGTCCATTGCCTTTGGCAATGAGCTGATCCAGATTTCAAACCGGAACAACATCAACATTCTGGTCATTGACGAGGAGTCCAAAACGGTCCGCGCGATGGCGACAGACATGGACACCATGCTCCAGCGCATGTGGGACAACATTCTGGAGAATACCAATGAGCTTCCGGATGATTTTGATGAGCACGAGGTGCAGCTCTGGCAGGAGGACCGCCAGGCGCCGGATTACTACATTGTAAAAAGACTGCAGGATGGCGACAACACCCGCGTCCAGATTGTTCTGGACAAGGGGACAGGCACGCAGTATATGGAGCGTTGGGGGATGCTTTCCAACGGCTCCTACTATCTTTTCCGTACGGCAATGGATTCGATCCGCGCGAATGCAATGATCGCAAACCGCTTCATTCTTCTTGTGGGAGGAAGCGTGATTGTCCTTGGCCTTCTGGTTGCCATGCTCCTTTCCGGAAGAATCACCAGACCGATCATTCAGATGACAGAGCTTTCGCGCCAGATGCGCAGGCTCGATTTCTCGGCAAAATATCACGGACACGACCGGAACGAAATCCAGATCCTCGGGGAGAATCTGAATGATCTGTCACAGACGCTGGAGGAGACCATTTCCGAGCTGAAAAATGCCAATGCGAAGCTTCAGCAGGATATCGAACGCCGTGACAAAACGGAGGCGATGCAGAGGGAATTCATTTCCGATGTGACGCATGAGCTGAAGACACCGATTGCCCTGATTCAGGGCTATGCAGAAGGCCTGCAGGATGGGATGGCAGAGAACCCGGAGGATCGTGATTACTACTGCGGCGTGATTGTGGATGAGGCCGGCAAGATGAACCACATGGTTCAGCAGTTCCTGTCGCTGACACACCTGGAGTTCGGACAGAACAATGAGGTGAATTACGAGAATTTTGACATCACCGAGCTTGTCCGCGGCTACGTCCGTACGGGAGGACTTCTGGCAAAGGAGAAGGGAATCGAGGTCAACGTCCGGAGCGACGGTCCTGTTTACGTGTGGGCAGACCAGTTTTATGCGGAGGAAGTGTTCCAGAATTACTTTACCAATGCAGTGAATCACTGCGATGGTGAGAAAAAGATTGACATCCACTTTGAACAAAAGGAAAATAAAGTCCGGGTTTGTGTCTTTAATTCCGGCGTTCCGATTCCGGAGGAGGCTCTTCCGAGAATCTGGGAGAAGTTCTACAAGGTGGACAAGGCGCGAACCAGAGCATACGGAGGTTCCGGTGTCGGTCTTTCGATTGTGAAGGCAATTATGGAGCTGATGCATCAGGACTACGGCGTGTGCAATTATGACAACGGTGTAGAATTCTGGTTTGAACTGGAGACAAAATGAGCACAGCGGTGATTGATTACGGCGCCGGGAACATCCGGAGCGTGGAGAATGCAATGAAGGCGCTGGGACAGAAGACCTGTCTCACAAGCAGTGCGAGCGATATCCTGGCGGCGGATCACGTGATCCTGCCGGGGGTCGGAGCCTTTGGCGATGCCATGGCCTGCATCCGCAGGAAGGGACTGGAGGAGGTCATCCGTACCGTCTGTGACAGCGGCGTTCCTTTCCTTGGAATCTGTTTGGGACTTCAGATCCTTTTTGAAGAAAGTGAGGAGAGTCCGGGCGTAAAAGGGCTTTCCATTCTGAAGGGAAGAATTGTCCGTTTTCCCGCAAAGCAGCCGGATTCGTTCCGCAGAGACAACGGGTCTCCGGACGCTATTCTTAAGGTCCCCGAGATTGGCTGGAATGCGCTGACATATCCGGAGCAGTTTTCCGGAGATTCGGATTCCGATGCGTCAGAAAACCGGCCGGGAAGACTGTTTCAGGGAATTCCGGAGGGGTCGCACGTTTATTATGTACATTCCTATTATCTTCAGGCGAAGGATCCTTCCATTGTGAAGGCAAGGTCGGAATACGGCGTCTCCTTTGATGCCAGCGTGGAAAGCGGCAATGTATTTGCGTGCCAGTTTCATCCGGAGAAATCCGAGAAGGTTGGAATGCAGATCCTGAAGAATTTCCTGGAGGTACGATAGGATGCTGACAAAGAGAATCATTCCTTGTCTGGACGTAAAGGACGGGAGAGTTGTCAAGGGTATTAATTTCGTACAGCTTCGGGATGCCGGAGACCCGGTGGAAGCGGGAGAGGCCTATTCCAGAGCCGGTGCGGATGAACTGGTTTTTCTTGATATTACGGCAACCAGCGATGCGAGAAGCACAGTGACTGAGATGGTGCGGCGCGTGGCCGAGAGGGTCTTCATTCCGTTTACGGTAGGCGGAGGAATCCGGACGACCGAGGACATGAAGGCAATTCTTCGTGAGGGTGCGGATAAGATTTCCGTCAATTCGGCGGCGATCCGGAGGCCGGAGCTGATTTCCGAAGGAGCAGAGAAGTTCGGCAGTCAGTGCATTACGGTAGCCATTGATGCCAGACGCCGCGTGCCGGAGAAAGGAAGAGCCTGGGAGCCGGAGGATGGCTGGACGGTGTATGTGGCCGGAGGACGCGTGGATACCGGGATGGATGCTCTGGAATGGGCAAGGAGGGCTGAGGCGCTTGGCGCCGGAGAAATTCTTCTTACGAGCATGGACTGTGACGGTACAAAGGCGGGCTATGACATTTTGCTGACCCGGATGATTTCCGATGCGGTCGGCATTCCGGTTGTGGCATCCGGAGGAGCCGGAACGAAGGAGCATTTTCTGGAGGCTCTGACACAGGGCGGCGCAGATGCAGCACTTGCTGCTTCTTTGTTTCATTTCAAGGAGCTTGAAATTTCTAAGGTAAAACAATATCTGTGGGAAAACCACGTGCCGGTGAGACGGTAGAAGGGAGATTATACATGATGGATGATTCGTTGATTCGCAATGAGGTCTGCGGCGATGCACAGCCGAAGCTGGTACTGCATTTTTTTGAAGAGATCTGCAAAATACCGCATGGCTCTTTTCATGTGCAGGAGCTGAGCGACTGGCTGGTGTGCTTTGCAAAGGACAGAAAGCTTGCTTATACACAGGATAAAGCAGGAAATGTCATCATCTGGAAGGATGCGACCGAGGGCGCTTCCAGTGATCGCCCGGTGATTCTCCAGGGCCATATTGACATGGTTCTTGAGAAAAGCGATGACTGCCCGCTGGATCTTCTGAAGCAGCATATTCAGCTGAAGAAGGAGGGAGATCTTTTATATGCGGAGGGAACGACGCTTGGCGGAGACGATGGAATTGCCGTTGCCATGATGCTTGCCCTTCTGGAGGACGATACCATTGCACATCCTCCGCTTGAATGTGTATTTACGGTGAATGAGGAGGTTGGTCTCCTTGGAGCGGAGGCTCTGGATGTCTCCGAGCTGAAGGGCCGCCGCATGATCAATCTGGACTCGGAGGATGAGGGTATTTTCACCGTCGGCTGTGCAGGCGGTGCGGAAGAGCACTGCACCTTCCCGATTGTCCGCAAGGAGCACTGCGGCATGATCATGCAGATTGAGATCAGCGGTCTTCTCGGCGGACATTCCGGCAGCTGCATCCATATGGGACGTGCCAATGCGGATATTCTGATGGGACGCGTGCTGTATAAGCTGGCAGGAAAAATGTCCGTTCGTCTTCTTTCCATTGAGGGCGGCTCAAAGGACAACGCAATTCCGAGAAACTGCTGTGCAAGGCTTCTTGTGGATTCTGATGTGGATCAGAAGGCAGCGCTTCGCGTTGTAGAGAAGCAGATGGATCAGATTTCTGAGGAATACCGCCTGACAGATGGCGGAATTACCTTCCGTGTAAGCTGGGAGGACGCAACCGAGCTTCCGGTGAAGGTGCTTGGAAAGGCGGATACGAAGAAAATCATTGATTTTCTGATGCTGACACCGAACGGCCTGATTGAGCGGGATCCGGTTGACCGTGAGCTTCCGCAGACGTCTCTGAATCTGGGAATTCTGAATTCCTCCGAGGATAAGATTACAGCGGTTTATCTGGTTCGCTCGAGCGTCAATTCCCAGAAGAAGTATCTCCAGAAGAAGGTAGAGACTCTGGTGGAGCTTCTCGGCGGAACGACCGAGGTGAAGGGCGCATATCCGGCGTGGGAGAGAGCGGCTTCTTCTCCTCTGTGCGATGAGCTTTCTGCAGTTTACGAACGCCTTGCCGGCAAAAAGCCGGTCATTTCCGTGATTCACGGAGGCCTTGAGTGCGGATTGATCGCTGCAGCGATCGGTGAGCTGGACTGCGTGTCCATCGGACCGGATATGGAAGGAATTCATACACCGGATGAGAAGCTCTCGATTGCCTCCACGGAGAGAACCTGGAACTTCCTTCTGGAAGCATTGAAAGAGATCTGAACATGTCAGCAATCGCAAATGACTGGCTTCCGGTCCTGCAGGACGAATTTAAGAAGCCGTATTATAAATCATTGTATTCATTTGTCAGCAAAGAGTATCAGGCGCAGACCATTTATCCGCCGGCGCAGGATATTTTCAATGCACTTCACCTGACGCCTCTGGAACATGTGAAGGTCGTGATTCTGGGACAGGATCCGTATCATGAGCCGAAGCAGGCCCATGGCCTGTGCTTTTCCGTTCTGCCGGAGCAGCCTGTGATTCCGCCCTCGCTGATCAACATCTACCGCGAGCTTCACGATGATGTTGGATGCCACATGCCGAACAACGGGTATCTGGTCCACTGGGCGGAGCAGGGAGTTCTGATGCTGAATACGGTTCTGACGGTGCGCGCACATGCAGCGAACTCTCACCATGGAAAGGGATGGGAAGAGTTTACGGATGCGATCCTGAGGGCCGTGAACGAGCAGGACCGGCCGATTGTCTATATGCTGTGGGGCTCGCAGGCTCAGGCGAAGATTCCGATGCTTACGAATCCGAAGCACCTGATTCTGAAGGCACCTCATCCGAGTCCTTTGTCTGCTTATCGCGGCTTCTTCGGCTGCCGCCATTTTTCCAGATGCAATGCGTTTCTTAAGGAGCACGGACAGACGCCGATTGACTGGCAGATTCCGGATGTATGAGAGAGGAGAGATATGGAAAAAACACCGTTTATTACCAAAGAAAAGGCGATGGAGATCATCTCCGGACATCCGACCCCGTTTCATATTTATGACGAGAAGGGAATCCGGGAAAACTGCAGGGCAGTGCAGGAGGCTTTTTCGTGGAATCCGGGCTTTTGCGAATATTTTGCCGTGAAAGCAACGCCCAACCCCTATCTGATGCAGATTATGCAGGATTACGGTTTTGGCTTTGACTGCTCTTCGGAGGCAGAGCTTGTACTGTCGGATGCCGTCGGGGCTTCGGGAGACAAAATCATGTTTTCCTCGAACGAGACGCCGGACAGTGAGTATGTGCTTGCAAGAGAGCTCGGTGCCATCATCAATCTGGATGACATTACGCACATTGCAACGCTGGAGAAGCTTTTCGGAGATACCTTCCCGGAGACCATGAGCTGCCGCTACAATCCGGGCGGCGTATTCCGGATGAGCAACGGAATCATGGACAATCCCGGAGATTCCAAGTATGGCATGACGAAGGAGCAGCTTTTTGATGCCTATCGGCAGCTGAAGGCGCACGGCGTGAAGAATTTTGGAATTCATGCGTTTCTTGCCTCCAACACGGTTTCCAATGAATATTATCCGAAGCTTGCGGGAGAGCTGTTTGAGCTCGCAGCTGAGGCACATAAGGAGCTTGACATTCATTTTGCCTTCATCAATCTGTCTGGAGGTGTCGGCGTGGCGTACCGGCCCGAGGAGACACCGAATGACATCCGGAAGATCGGCGAGGGGGTACATCAGGTTTATGATGAGATTCTGGTACCTGCCGGAATGGGCGACTGTGCGATTTATACCGAGATGGGACGCTATATGATGGCTCCTTACGGCGCACTTGTGACAACGGCGATTCACGAGAAGCACATCTATAAGGAATACATCGGTGTGGATGCCTGCGCTGCCAATCTGATGCGTCCTGCCATGTACGGCGCTTATCATCACATCACGGTTCTCGGAAAAGAGAAAGAGCTTTGCGATCATACCTATGATGTGGTCGGCTCCTTGTGCGAGAACAATGATAAATTCGCCGTGGACCGCGCACTTCCGGAGATAGAAATGGGAGATATCCTGTTTATCCATGACACCGGAGCTCACGGCTTCTCCATGGGCTACAATTATAACGGAAGACTCTGGAGCGCCGAGCTTCTTCTGAAGGAAGACGGCTCTGTGCAGGAAATCCGGCGGGCAGAGACTCTGAGGGATTATTTTGCAACTTTTGATCAAACAGAGTTTGCACCGAAGCTTTGCAGGTGATATACTTTAACAGTTCGCTGCGTGCGCATCAGCACTTCTGCGGACTGTGTATGCCGGAGTGGCGGAATGGTAGACGCGACAGACTCAAAATCTGTTTTCTGCGAGGGAGTGAGGGTTCGAGTCCCTTCTCCGGCAGTCTGGGAAAGTCCCGGGGAGATCTCTGAATGGAGATTCTTCCGGGGATTTTTTGTATGAAAAAATGCTTTTTTGTGCATGAAAGTGCAGAAATGTTTCGAAATGGATAAGTTTTCGGAATTGTTAATTTATTGTCACAGTTTCATGTTGCACGGCCTATGGCAGAACGATATAATCCGGTCTTTGACAGATGATAAAACGCCCAAGCCCCACAAACGTTGAAAACAT
>ERZ1035014.30-NODE-30-length-101122-cov-981.010429_pt1 | contig 101122 bp, 139 predicted proteins | sample MGYA00520620_ERZ1035014 | MGnify/ENA primary metagenome ERZ1035014 (study PRJEB33766, sample SAMN09781744) | gut metagenome | biome: gut microbiome | host: Homo sapiens | place: Madagascar | study: EMG produced TPA metagenomics assembly of the PRJNA485056 data...
TCAACTGCTTCAGCATCCTCTTTTGAAGGCAAGAGCTTTGTGTCATCAAAGCTTACGCCAATCTCCTTCAAAGCTTCAGTAAGCTCTGGAAGAGCAGACTTACGGATTACAACCGCAAAGTCACTAGTACCATACTTGACCTCGTTACATACGCAAACAGCGATACCGAGGGCATTAATGTGGTTGAGTTTGTCGATAGTTCCCTGTGGGAAACCAGTGTGCTCGGCAGCCTTCTCATCCAAGAAGAAGCGATCATGAGCCATCTTCAACAAATCTACCTGGTGGTTACGATCCATGCTTGACCCACCTGTTGTTGTGAGCATAGCTGCAGCCTCAACAGCTGCATCTGCATTATTACCACCATTGTTGTTATTCTGGGCAACTTTTACATTGCCCTTTCCATTCTTTTTTGCCATTTTGATAATGTTTTTAAATGTTATTTACTAAAATTAATTAATACTTTCTGGGCAACTAACTTAAATTCAACTTGTGTCGAATATGAAGTTCGTTTTTAACCAATCTCGTGGAGGCTTAGTGAGCACATTAATATGCTCGCCTTCACCCAAGTTAAGCGCAGCAACAGTATCTATCACAACTGTATCCTTACCTGCTGGTTTTGTCTCGGCACATGTACCGGCGCCCTCTGAGGGTTCCAAAGCCTGAAATGAGCACGTCGGTGCCAGCATGGGATTTGCAGAAGATTTAACTGTGCTGGCTTCACTTTTATGGTCAACAAAGGCATAGTTGACCATACTCTTACCGGTAAAACCGAGCAAGAGACTTACGAGAATGATCCAGAACAACTTGTTGCTCTTATTGTATCTTGCGAAACCAAGAGCTACAAAAATCGAGAGAATCAATAATAAAAGTGAAGTCATTTTTGTTAAACTTTTAAGTTATTTCTAATTTTCCTACGAGTGCGACTTAACGCAGCTTTTATAGTGCCTGTAGGAATTTTCAGCACTTTGCTAATTTCATCAACGGTAAGATCTTCTACATAAAATAAATTAAAAATCTTCTGTGTCTTCTTCGGGAGTTTTTCAAATTCCTTTAGAAGAGATTCATACTCAAGAAGATTGACAAGATCTTCTTCTTCTGAAGAATTAGTTAATTCAACAGGTAGTCGGCCTGTGTCTTCTCCTAATTCCATTGATTTTTCCTTTACTTTTCGTAGATAATCTATAGCTGTTCGATTAGCTATAATTCTCAGCCATCCGCCAAAAGACGAATAATCTGTGAACGTCGAGAGTTTTTGGTGAACCTTAAGAAATACAACATTTGTAAGATCTTTAGCTTCATCCATGTCATTCACGTAACAAAAGAGCACGTTGTCAACGAACTCTTTGTAACGGTTAAACAATTTATTAAACGCTAGCTCATTTCCCTTTTGAGCTTCTTTTATGGTCTCAATCTCAGATTGAGTGATACGCTGATACTCCATATTGTGGGGTAGGGGAGATCTCTCTCACCCTACTCCTGATAAAACGGAAGGTCATACACCATCTTTTGACGGTACAGCGACCAAACGTTGTTGACGAAATTGTTAAAGAGGATGATTTTAAGATCTTTTCCTCCTGTTTTCATTTCTACCTTTTCAAGTAGTCCTGAACCAATACGCATACGAGTTGTAAGTGTTTTGAACTTCATAGGGCTGCTTAGGACTATCGTTTTCATAATCCAATCACCAACTCTACGCAACTGTTCATTGCAACAGTATTCGTATATACAATTTTCGTCTAGGCTGTCTCCTGCACAGAATATGTGTGCTTCATAAGTAAAGCCTTTTTTGAGGCGGTTATGAAACCAGTTAATCACATTTTCTATACCTTCTTCTTTGCAGCCTAACAGACTAGCTCTGTAAATTAGCATTTTAGGGAAATACTCCATTTTATTTTTGTTTAATTAAATGTTTTCTTAATAAACTTAGAGAAGTCTTCAAAATACTCGTCTAGAAAACTAGCTTTTTCCGACAATGCGTTATCAAATAAAGCCATATTATCACATTTACATGATATGTTATAATAGTTTTCTAGGTATTTATAGTTCTCTTGGAACCATACTACCCAACTATTAACCCATATCCAAAATGCTCGTTCTCCAGAATTAAATGTTTTGTTGATACCATCTAAATTTATAGAGTCTGCAAAATTAAAATTCTGAGACCCCTCATGTATTCCAAGTGCTTTTCTTAATGATGCATTCTTTTCATCTGTTCGAGGTATCCCTCTTCCAGTGTTATAGATTGCTACATTTTCTTGGTATACACGGTCTATCCATCGCGTTTTTACGGCATACTTAATTCTTTCGTGTGGCTCCTTACCTATATTAGATAATCTACCAAACTCCGTACACCATTTAAATGCGAGGTTGACGACATGAGGACACCTGTCCTTTATCATCGCTTTATATCCCTTTGTCATAACTAATAGGAAGAAGCTGGGGAATCGAACCCCAGACCCAAACCAAAAAGGCGACGGTACCAACTTCTTTCTTCTCTCCACTTTAGTAGGAAACACCTAGACTAAACTTACGCTACGTTAGTATAGTCTACAATGTTATTTACATTGCCGTTTAATTTATAGTATAGTGCTTAACGTATTTATCTCCTCTGTCTGTCAAAACCAAACACGCCCGTGTAGGCAGTTTTACAACATGCCTGGGTTGATGTTCAGATTGAACACCCCTGCGGGAGGTTGTGGACGTGAGGGGAGTCGAACCCCTGTCCAAACAGATTATTTCATACACACTCTACGTTTCTTGTAAATGTTCCGATGATCAGTCAGAACATTCGATTTAAGCCACTTTAGAGTCATTCTAAGGCGCTTTCGGCAGCATCGTGGTTAATTACTCCACTTATCTCCTACGGCACCTCAGAACGCATTAAAACATGGCTATAAATATATAGGAATCCTCATGATACGAAGATACTTAGAGGGCTATATTCAGCATTTTTGATATATTTTGCAGGGTTCTGGTAAATACTTCTCTTCTTTACCTAAGTCTCCCCGATACAACGATACGCACAAAACATATTGTTTGATCTACTGTCCCAATTTACTGTGTGGGTTCACATCTCTTCCTCTCATCGTGATACGAAGATACTTGATGAGAATGTTAATTCATTCTAAGATGCTTTCACCAATCTGCCTAAAAGGTCCTCTAGGTCCCTGAGCATCCATGTACGTGATACGAAGATACTTGTACTAGAAGAAGAATTAGAAACGATCGAAATCATACTTGGCATAATACCAGTTGTTCGGATACTTAGTGCGCAACTCACGGTCGTGCTTTTCGTACTCATTGTTCAGATCGTTCATCTGCTTACGCTGATCCTCATCGATCTTCTGCGAAAGGTCACGGAACTGATTTGGCGTAATCTTCTGGTCGTCAGAAACGACGGTACCATTCTCGTCCTTACCAAGAAGACGGGCCAACAAATCTGTGCGCTTCTTCAGAATATCGAGCGTGATCTTTGCCTTCGCACGGTCCTTACGGACATTGAGAAGCTCCTTAATACGGAGATAGTCAGCACACTTGACGATCTCTTTGACCTGGGAGATCTTACGCTTCTCCTCATCCTGGCGGATTTCTTCTGCCGCCTTGTCTGCGATGTCGGTTACAAGGTTGCCCTTAATCAACTTCTCTACTACGTTGTCTGCTGACACATTCTGCTGCTCTTTAGCAGCGCCTTTTGTTTCTGCTTTTGCCATTTTGATAATGTTTAAAATGTTTGTAAATAAAATTAATTAACATATTGTTACTTCACCCACACTCCAGGATGGATTCTTAACGAATACTGCACCATCATTGTTAATGGTGATATCGCATGGAGCTTTGTGGGTACAGTTAGCCAAATGAATGAGCGCGAATCTAGCCTCTTTAGCTTGATTCTCGTTAGGGTATTTGGATTCGAATACCAATGTTTTGACATTCTTACCCTTTCCCTTACCCTTGATCGTATATACTGGAATTTTCCACATAATCGAGAGGATTTAATTTGTTCTGAAACTTGTTACGCTTATAAGCCTTTGCTTTAGCTTCTGCGTGACGTGGACGATACACTTTCTTAGTATTACGTTGTGTTCTACACATAATTACATGTTACTTTGAACCATTTTAAATACCTGGATAACATCTGTAGAGATTCCGTAAGAGTCACGGAACTTCTTACTTACGCCACAAGATATAATCTTAATAGCATTTGTAAGAGATTCGTTTTTAGGCTCATCGTTTACAGCCTCAGACAATGCAAGCAACAACTTCATCTTGGAGTTGAAAAACTTGCCAAACTTCTCTTTTACGTAGATACATGCAGATTCCACTACAGACAATTCTGTAGCATTCTTGTTCTCTGCATGGCACACAATAACAGAGTTAACCTCTGTCTCATCCATCGTTACTGCATGAACATTCTCAACGCTTGGCTTTATAGCCTTTAACTCTGTAGCTATAGACATAACTTCATTTGGAGTAAGGCTTGAGCCATCGAAAGAAATAATGATGTATCGCTTCATAGCTAATCCTCCTTTGTCGTTATGTTTGTACTGGAGGACTGCACGAGCTGTACATGCTTACCGTCGATAATGGTGTCAACGACTTTCGTGTTGGGGATGTCAGGAGGAGTAATAGCGCTGTATTGATCCCGTTTATCAGGAAGATTCAGATACACATGCTTGTTCATTTCGAACTCATGAGATATACTTCTCTTGTTTATCGGTTCTCCAGATTTCTCTAAGACCGATACCACATCACGCATAACCTTTTCAGGTATGCTGAAGAACACAGAATCCTGATGTCTCCATTGACCTTCAGCTTTCTGGTATACTAACACATCAGAATAGTTGGCGAATGTAGGATTGTCAATTTCCTGCATCATTTTTGACACCATGAGTGAGTCATCGTGTCTGATCTCACCCTTTGCCTGTTTCACATAGTTACATGATGACACTGTGATGGCTACAATAAGCATGATTAAGCACATGCTAAGCTTTTCAAATAATCTCTTCATTTTGATAATTTATTAGAGATTTAACAAATGTTAATTATCCTATTAAGCTCAAGGAATTGCACTAGTCTTTGCTAGTAGTCATTGAATGTGCGATTTCTCGCAGGAATGTGATACATATGGGACTCGAACCCATGACCCATAGATTAAAAATCTGTTGCTCTAACCTACTGAGCTACAAGTCCAAATGGCAGTTTTTCGTCTTGTTTTTACCACTTTCTTAGATGCTGCCGAAACTCTCCCCAGGGCGCTATAATGCGTGATTTTATACAGACTTGAACTGTTATGTAGGCCTCTAACCTAATAAATCTCGGGGGCAGTATAAACTGCCCCCTTGAAATGCAACTTAATTAAATTTTTCCATCCAGTAGGATATAAAATATATGATACTGGAGATCAAGATTACTATCAACATAACAATTATTACCACCAGCGAAAAATCGTTTATGTTATTTATATTTGTTACATTGTACAGTAAGTCAAAAAGCGGGAATGCCGAAATAATTATTAACACTATTGATACTAATAGCTCTCCGTATTCTTTTCTCATAGGTATAATGCTATTTGTGATATTTCTTCATAGTTGTCTTCACTTACAAACCACGAATCGTTATCTGTTGCTAAATAACTCTTTCTTGATCCCAAATCCACATCACTTAATGATAATACACACATATCATCAGGATTTGCAGATTTATAATCTTTTAACTCTACATTTTCATCACTGCAATGCGCTTTGAGTCTACGCAATGATGCATGATGTCGTCTAACTTCTAATTCTTCGTCAGACATTTGTCCGTTTTTTCTACGTTTTGCCATAATTAAGGACTAATAAAAATTATTCCGTCTTCAATGCATGATAATGGCTCTTCATTCAAATCCTTTGAATCATTTACCCTTGGACAAGAGAAAGGATTGTTGAAGGTGCACCCATTGCAATCGTATTGACGTTTAGCCCTAACAATAATGCCATTTACGTTGTATATCCTGCCAGGACTAAGTTTTTTACTCATAGTTCACCAATTAATTGTAGCTTGTACATTGGTTGCTTTACTGAGACAATTTGGTAGCCTTTACGAGTTTCTCCAACTTTTCGTAATACTCTAGATATTTTTCCAAGTTGAAATGTTCTACGTACAGTATCACCTTTACTAGCTAGTACAAAACATACAAATCTTGATGGGTTAGCATACAGTTTATCGTATACCGGAGATATTACGTGATAAAATATACCTATTCCTTTTGTTGAGATAATTCTATCCATATCTTCTTTGCTAACCATAATCTTTGTAGTTTCTCCAACCTTTTCAAGGCTTATTGATCTGTACATATAGCACTTTCCGGTTACCACGTCTCTAACAGCAGTACACTTATCTCGCGTGCTGCTTATTACAACCATTAAACCTCCTACATTTATACCACTTGGCAACATTTGGCGCACAACATCATTTGGTTGAAATTTCATTTATGTACAAATTTAATTTTATAACGTACTATTGATGTGATTACACCATTTCTTAACCTAATGCCAATGTTTGGCGCAATAGAGAATTGCTTGCATGTATTGATATAGTCAACAACACTCTTTGAGATTGGAATAACCTCTGAGAATCCTGCTGATTTATCAACATATACAGCTAGATACTTAACGGTTTTACCGTTAGCACTCGGTTTCTGTACTATTTGCTTAATACATTCAACCTTACACGTCATAGTATCAATCACAGCTTTTTGCTGTGCATGACACTTTGCGGTAACGAATAAAAGCATAGTTATAATAACTATTGCTATAACCCAACCAGCTCCATGATTGTCTGGTTTTTCACAAAGATTTGTCGTCATACTTTAATGTTTTGATACACAAATTGCAGCTTTTATCACTTCGTCTATTATAGATCACTAGTGATTTTACAAATGCATCCTACAGATTCAAGAGCATTTCTAACATTGTTAATGAAATCAAGGTCAGTAGACTGAACTAATAATGTATCATGTTTATCGTCTGAAGCCGCATCAATAATAACTTTTGCTTCTCTTAAAGAAATATTCAGCTGCTGTGACAATGTCTTTATGGTACTTAATCTGTTACAATCTTCTACTTTGACTAAGTGTAAAAAATGGTTTGTTTGCACCATTTTATCATTAGCATCCTTATTGACACCCTCTTCTTTATTAACCTTTTCTTCCATTTCCATAGATGATACTACTGCTAACAATAAATTAACATTAGATCTCATCTCTTTTGTGCTTGAACACTCTGACTGGAACTTGATTTTTCCGTCGTTCTGAATAGTAACATTCAACATACTAATGAATTGTTATGAATTTAACACTTGTCTTGCCAGCTCCTGGAACATTTGAATGCTTGTTATTAATATAACTATTCAAAGTATTTTCAAGAGACTTGGCGTTGACTTTACTCAACCCAGAAGAGAGGATCATTGTAGATCCTCCCTCCTTAGCAACTACCTTGTAGTTAAGATACTCAGCATCAGGTTTCCCTTTTGCTGACTGTGGCTTAACTGCCTGGTTATGCGTCTTCATGTTTTTCTTCTGATTCATCGTCTGTACAAATGAATGGTTTACAATCCAGACCAATGTTCTTAATAGCCTCAGGTTCACTGAGTTTGTCTTCAGCGATTCCGCTAACAGCACTAGCAATACATGCTAAATTGTTGATACTGTCAACGTCGTTAAAGACGCCTCTAACTTCAACTGTTACGTTGATAGTCTGCTCACTTGTGTCCTTGTTCTTCGTAACAACGATTCCTTTGAGAATCGGAATTTGTTTCTTGAACTTATTCTCCACATAATTAGGAGAATCCAGATCAACATGATTAGGAGACAATGTGCGACATATAGTTACAATCGTCTTGTTACCGTCAGCATGAATAGTTGACTTAAACTGTGGGTACTTTTTACCCATTAATGCTTCGATAATGTTCATAATTTTGATAATTTAAAACATTGTTTACTTGTATAGGACTACTTCTCACCTATACTTGAGTTTTGTGTTCCATCTGTAATTCGGTTTCCCTTTGGAGGCTTTGGACTCCCTACGGCTACATTAAACACTTAGGGTTGATGCAACTCAACCCTTATGCTTTTTAATTAATTCAAAATAGCACCAGTGTAAGTTATGAAGACAATACTTACACCAGTCTTTTTGTTCATTAAAATTTAAATCACACATATAACAATCTGTAAAAGCAGATGTGTTCTTCCTAATTCTAAATACATCTTTACAAATTGTGACCAATTGTCCTGGTTTGTACACTTTATGAGTACCAGATGTCGTTTGTGAGCTCTTCTTTTTCGAATTCATTCATAATACTTATTTTACTAGTTTAAAATAACAATTAATAGGTACGTGTCCCCAACAAGCAAAATGCCTACATTTGTTAGGCCACTGTTTGTAATTTACACAATGTTTACATGTTGGCGGTTCGCTTGCTTTGGTTATTCTGTACACGTGTCTGTCAATCGTTACTAATTGACCTGGCTTATAAAATTTCCATCGCTCATGAATCCAAGACATATTACTTTGCAATTAATTCATCAACCTTAGACTTTGCTTCCAAATAATCTACACCATAATCTGTCTCAAGGTCTGTATCCATGAGGTCAAGATCATGTGTTCCATCGAGAGAGTCAAGCAATGTCTCAGTACATTTATAGTACTGCTCATATGCTTTCAGTTTATTCTCTGCCTTATTATTTTTACCTTTATAGGCATTAATACTAAAACAGGATCCAATAATAGCACCAATAACTGCTCCTACAAAGAACAAGTTCAATTGATCCATAAAAGAATGTTTCTTGTCTTCCATATCTATATATATTTTGATTAATAATCTATAAAAATGGTATATCTATTCTCGCGAACCAACATACCTGTATACATAAGAATAAAACCATAGAACATAATAGTTGAGTGGTGATTGGACTCGAACCATGTGATTCACCTAAATGTTCACTAGAATGCCCTCACATATGCCACTGCATTTTAGGATGTGTGCATTATCACCACTATCCGTCTCTCCAGATTGTCGTAGAGTATCCGCAACCTTTGTTGCATACGTTCTCAAGATTCTGTTGGATACTCAGCATACATGTAATACTGTTACCCATAAAAGCGGGCGACTCCCTCTGTGTCCCACAATCGACATCTTATAGCTTTGCAAGTACTATAAGCACGTATTGTAGTGCATGGGCTTGGGACCATGACTGCCACATTACTGTCTACGATTTATAACGTTAGCGTAGACTCTCCGTCGTCCTAGTTTGTATACCGCAGGAGATAACGGTCAACACAATCATCTTCACAGACAATTGTAGATGTGGTCTAGAGAAATACTTATAATTAATAAAAATCAGACTACACGTGATGCAACATTGGAGCAACGTTAGTTGCGTAATGTCATACTGTAGTTTCGTCTAGGTCTCATCAGTGATTATTTTATTGGAGTAATACGTAGTATTACGTAATGCTCACTACACTCCCTAGCTGTGTTTAAATTAAATAAACATATCACTATCTTCACAGACCATGATATATGTGAAACGATCTACTGCCTTGCCACACTTGGCAAAACCTTCATTCTTGCATATTGTGCAATTATTTAATGGAATCTTTAATCTTGCATAACTAAATATAACAGGTTTCTGTTCATATCAATAACTGCAATACATCTTCTACCGACAATAATATCTCTGATCATATCTTTACATGGAAGCCTATGATCGATATAATTTGTCCCTTTGTTCTTTTTCATATTGATTATGTTTTGTTAATAATGCTATATATTAAAACAGCCTATTTGAGCTGTTACGTAGGATTGTTCTAAAAAAGGGGATTAGGAGATTGTTCCATCAATCCCCTTTCCCCTCTAGTCAGCATCAGCCTGACCAAAATCGAAATCATTATCGACCATATCAAGCATACGATTTTTCAGTTTGTTAAACTCGCTTTCTTCATCTTCAACACTACCTAAGTAAGTGTTTGCTAAAGATGAATAAGTGTGCGTTCCGTCATTGATAGCCTTTTCTTTGCCGTCTGTTAGTTCGCTGATTGTGAAGTCAAAAGTAGAAAAGCGTGCTTTCTTACCTTTGAATTTCTCAATCAACTTTAACAACGCCTTATCTTGTGTTCTTTCATCGTGCTTATCAGTAAGTAACGAATCAAAATTAATAAGGCATGTATAAGTCTTACCAACAGATGCTCCAGCCTCTTCAAAATCAGCTAAAGACAATAAATCATCATCTTCTTCATCTTTTGAATCATCAGCAGAGTAAGCAATACGCAGTTGAACGCGGAATGCTTCATTTTCTTCATTCCACTCTTTCAACTTATCATTGAGTGAAACGTCGTTAATTGTTGCAATTTGATTAATTTTCTTCATTGTGCTTTGAGTTTTGAATTGTGAATAATTTGTGTTTTGTCTTGGGGGATACCCCAATCCGAAAGTATATACCGGGGTGTGATTCATTGCTGTTTCGCGTCTTTGCACATTTACCACAATTCTAAAAATCAAAAAAATATTTTTGTTTCTCCTCTCTACACCCACACAACAGTTTAAAAACTAAAAAAATAAAAAATAAAAAAGCCGAGGTTATAAGCCCCGGCTAATAATACGTAGATATTCTATTTATACTCGCACTTCATTTTTCCTTATTAGCAATCTTTAATCTAATTGACAATAGCTTCTTATTGATGTTTTTATCATCCTTAACCAGCTTCTTTGCCATAGTTATGTATTTAGCGAGCTCGGCAATAGGGATTGCAAGCTTTATTCCGATAAGCGAAATAGCAGCCCATAAAGGAAGAATTGTAAAGCATACGTACAAGAATATTATAGCGAACGCTATGTTCAGCATCTTTACTGTAACACTTTTGGTATTCATAGCCTTTATTACCTTATCAAATATCTCTTTCTCCTCTTCGCTCAGTTCTTTTCTGATCTCACATATATCTACTAACATATTTTAATCTCCTATTATTTATTTTCCTTCATGATATGGGACTGTAAGGAATGCCCATATAAACTTTAATACTTTCTTTAGAATCTCCACCATTTATCAGATTTCTTTTTTAATTCTTCAAAACATTCCTTGTACTTGTTTTTCCAGTATTTAGCCCAGTCTTCCTGGTGCGCTAATTGCTGTTCCAATAGCTTTATTTGAGCCTCTCTAGCCTCTAAGGCACTCTCATTGTACTTTGCTGGATTACTATTCTGTACAAGCTTCTCGTAATCTTTTCTGTCCAGGATTACGTAATCTCTAAGCTGTCTTACTAATTGTACTAATTCCGTTTCCTTTTCCTTCGTCTCCATATATAATATCTAATATAAATTTAGTTATTTCGGGACAGTCAGAAGATATCTTTATCATCTATTCTGCTATTCCCGAATACTTCTATGAATTTGTAGAACTCTCCTTTTTCATCAAGCTGCAGTGCTAATTGTAGTATCTGTCTCGTTGGATTCGCTTCCTCCCCTAGATTCTCCATCTCCTTCAGTAGGTTCTGATACGCATCCCTCTGTTCTTGGCTCATTTTCTCTTGCTTCTTCATCTTTTATATCGTTTAAAGCGTTTATAACTTCGGCTTTGGTGGTCTTTGTTTTAGACTTAGCGTAGTCATTTATTTTTTGTATAATGTCATTCTTGTGTGGATTTCCCTTTGTATCATACATACGCATGAGCACGGACATGCTATTAGTATACTCAGTACGCTTTGTTTCGTCTTTTGCTAGTTCATCTACAAGCTTCTCAAGCTCTTCGATAGAGTATGGTTCCAATCTTCCGGAAACACTATCAATCGATCTAATAAGTTTTCCATTTCTGTCGTACAAATTGCTATATTTACTAATTTTTCCCATTATCTTTATTATCTTTAAGTATTATCCAACATGCGGTAGTAGCTACTATTGGAATTATTAAAAACATAAATATTATATCAAATGGATTCATCTTTGTCTGGTTCGTAAAATCCTAATCTTCTACCGTTTTTCTCGGCCTTTTGTATTATTTCTGCCGCTCTTAAATATTCTTTATCCTTTGCTATTTCGCTCAGCATGGGCTACGTATTTCGTGCACTCTTCCTCTACAATTTCACCATCGTCGTTATGTATTAAGTGAGTATATTTTGCTTTTGATCTGTTGAATTTAAACATTCTAAATGCTTTATCTCGCTCCTATTTATCGTCGTATCTATGTATATATTTCATCATTTGTGTAGCATTTACTGATCCCGCTACCCCTAGATTACATAGATTTTTAATAAAGCTCATAGCTCCATCTTCGCCAAATTTATGCTTTAGCATACTATATTCCTTAAGGCTCTTCTAGAACCATTGGTTATCAAGGTCATATATCGGCTCCTGTTCTACAATGTATGCTATATTCACTGGTACGCCATGTATAAAGAAATATTTACACTATTCTGTACACGGTTTATTCTAGTATTGTAGAGATAAGAAGTCGGCGTAATATAGTACAGCGCTCATCTCAAACTAGTTCATACCTTACTTGCTGTTTTGTTTACACACTCTGTAAAGTATCCAATTAAGTATGCGAATACTTCATTTGTATCATCAGATAGCTTGATATGACATGCTTCTAGTACATCTACAGCTGCATGAAATGATTCATGAGCAAATGTATTTATATCGTCACTAGACTCCATTATCTTGTTTATTACTATGATTTCGCAGTCTTCCTTAGTTAGTTTATCATATGCGCCCCTAACAGTGTAGGCTGTATAATCTGCCCATTCGTCATCAATTATAGAAGATTCGTCCCCTCTAAAGCTAAATCTTTTATCTACTATAGACTTATCTGGGTTAATTATAACGAATAAGCTAAATCCGTATACTGTCTTATATTCGTCTATTATACACTTTTTTTTCTTATCCATACTATTCTTATTAGTCTTACAATTATTATTAAGCTTATATAGCTTCTACTATAGTTGTATAGTCTTACATACTGTAATAACTGTACTACTAAAGTAGATCTCCTAAAGAGAATATATAAGAGAAAGGGTTCTTAGTCTGACTAACCCCTACTATCCCCCTAACGTAAAAAAGCTAAAAAAGTTGCACATTTACATGGAAAATGCTATTTTTACAAAATTTATACACCATTTGCAACCTTTTTGAAAATTATTTCGTTATGGCAGCGTAAAACAATAAAAGCAATTGGATATGACAAAGATTTTAAAGGTTATTAAGCCTTTCTTCGTAATGGAGAATGGTGATACATTTGAGTACAATGCTGATACAGATCAGTACGAAAGTGTATATAACGAAGAGCACAATAGCTCAAACGAAGACAATTCAACGGTTGTTTCTTCTTACAATTCTGTTTATAGAATCTCAAAGGAATATGCCAAAATGCTTCTCGATAATGGTTATGTTGAGGAAGTTGACGAAAAGAAGAGATTTGTAAACATCTTTGACGAGATCGATAATAAGCTTAATGAATACAACAATGAGCTTTATGCTCTCAAGACAAAGGCTGATGAGAATACTCCTCAGTGCTTACTTGTTGAGAAGGAGACAGTATTGAGAAACATGATTAAATTACTTGAATACCTTAAAGGATTGAAGAAGTAATATGGATGATAAGATGATAGATCAGACCAAGTTGGCAGAAGACTTGAGCTCAAAGATAAAGTATGAGTTCAGACAGATGTTCTTGGTAAAGCCACTTGAGCCTGTTAAAGTTAAGAAGAAGATCTCCGAACCTGTGGCTAAAGATACTAAGCCTAAGAAGGATAAGGATGGGATTGAAGCAGTTGATTATGATGAAGTAAAGACAGAGATTAAGGAAGTTGATTCAGATTTCTCTAGAGCTGTGGTACTTAAGTTGCCATATGAGTACACGCACCCATATGACGATGAGAAGATACAGCAGATGCCTATCAAGGTTGGTGATATCGTTATATATAGATCATCTAGAGGAGCTATGTATTTTGACTTGCTTAAAGATTCTCAACTTGTATCGCTTTACGATATTGTAGCAACTGAAACAGTAGAGAAGTAATGAATATAGATAAAGTTTGTAGATAGATTGGACGTACATTGAACGATGATCCAGAGCTAGTAAAGCAAATAGTTATGCATTAGTTTTAGTTTGTAGTTGATGTTATGAAAGATCAAGATGATACTAGAGACGTATTAATAAACAAACTATTTAGATTCAAGCTTAAGAATAGATTTAAAGATAATAAAAATAAACCATTAAGCCCATATGAAAAAGATAATAAACATTGATCGCAAGCCTATCATTGTTGATACAGATGCAGCAGAGGTTTAGGCGATTGATAGATCTGCAAGAGGTATCGATGATGTTTACGTTATTCCAGAAGACGCTCGTGTTGAGTGGACATCAAAGTTTTTCCCTAACAAAACTATCAGTGCAGATGTAAAGAAGGATGATATTCTTATCACATTCTACGACAGAGATCTTGGCGCAGACTTTGTAATAGTTAAGTCTGAAGATTGGTTGAAGGCTCTTAATAATGCTAAAGCTGCTGATCAGAAACGAAAAGAAGAGTGGGCAGCAAAGCAAAAGGAAAACGGACCTAGAGATCTTGCTTGTGACGACTGTGTAGATACTTGTAGACCATGTTAATATTTAAGTTATGAAGAAAGCTATTAAAAAGACAGTTAAGGTAAAAAGACCTAAGTATGTAATTTCTATGCTTGACGTTGCTAATGTAAACGATGTTACAGCATATTTCATTGGCAAGAAGATTTCGGCAGGTATGAGTATAACTGATTGTGATTATGATACAATCATATCAATCTTTACAGATTATTTGCTCGATGAACTTTTGCCAGAGAATCTCTCAGCCATAGTGAATGATGGTGGAGTTTACAGAAGATGTACAGCCGTACCAGTAGAAGAGAAGGTCAAGAAACCTTGGTACAAACGCTTATGGAATTGGATTACTCGTACTAAGTAATCACCTTTAGAGTCTATTAGTCAAACGGTAAAGACGACCCGATACAAAGGGAATAGTTAGCAGGTTCGACTCCTGCATAGACTCCTTCATTTTTTCGAGAAATTTAAATTCGACATATTGTAAGATTTATGAATTATAAGTGGCGTCCGCCTGATGCGTACACTATAAATAAAAGGTTCCGCGGAAACCGACACGGGCACCAATACTGGTTATAAGTCCAGCTAAAACTTAAAAGTAAAATAAACTCATAACTTAAGAGTCAAAGAAAACGGGCGAATACAATCGCTGAGAGGTTACGTCGTTTCTCAAATCTCTATAAACTGGGATATCCGGGTGAAAGAAAAGCTTTCTGCCCTAGCAGCGCTCGGAGCTGCAGGATCCAAATGGCGCCAATACTGGTTCTGCGTAACTCCAGCTAAAGGTTACGCATTTATCGCGAGATGATGAAATGGTATCATATTAGGCTCATAACCTAAATTTGCTAGTTCGACTCTAGCTCTCGCAACAACAGAATGAGGGTGTTGTAGTAATGGTAACGGATAAGTTTAAAGACTTATAGATAGTGGTTCAATTCCACTGCATCCTCATATATTGCCCATTCGCGTAACAGCTAGCGCGCCGGGCTCTTTTGTCCAATGAATAATTGAATATATAATAATGGAAAACAAAATATATAAACTCTCAGACGAACAGTTTGTTGAGTTGCTCAAGAAAAGTTCAACAATATCTGAAGTGTTGTTTAAACTTGGTTATACAGTTAAAGGAAATTCTTGGGGATATTCCCAAGTAAAAAGAAGAATGGATGATCTGAATTTAGATTACTCTATATTTAAAGGTAAATCCGCTGTTATAAACACAAACAAGTTAAACAACGTAAGAAAAGAAGATATACTAAAAGAAAATTGCAAGCATCAGCGTACAGTATTAAGGAGATATGTAATTAAAAACAATTTAATCCCATACAAGTGTGCAATATGCGGATGTACAGAATGGCAAGGAAAAACATTAAGTTTGGAACTTGATCACATCAACGGCATAAATAATGACAACAGATTAGAAAACCTTAGGTTTTTATGTCCTAATTGCCATAGTCAAACATCAACATACGGAAGCAGAAACCAACAGCTCAATAGTTCGGAATACGATATATCGGATGATTTGAGAAAGATGGTTGAAGAGAAGTATGATGAAGTTAAAAGCGTTAAAATGGTATCATCCATACTTGGAATACGAAGATGCGTTGTTACAAAAATAGTTAACGAATCTGGTCAAAAGCATTCTAATCAGAAGTATATAATAAGGTATGATAAAGATTGGAACGAGCTTGCAAGATACGGTTCTCTCGTAGAAGCTGCCAAAGCTTTAATAGAAGCTAATGAGGTTAAGACTAAGAGAGTGAAGACTTGTACTAGAACCATAATGTACAACAAAGACAATTTTTGGTTGAATAGTCATTGGAAAATATTGGATGGTAGCGGGATAATAAATAATCCGCTATTAGAACCTTCTCTAATTGACTCGGAAGACAATGTTGACGAGGCGCAAGCGAAAGCAGCGTGACAGACTAAACGAGAAGGCTGACCTTAGGGTTGGATGCAATAGTCGAGCTACGAACCCCGGAGGAGTGGGGGCAGCACCTACATGGGCGACAATAATAAAAAAACAATATTTGAATACTATGGAGTTGAAATTTAAGAGACTTGAGGATAACGCTATCCTCCCTATTCGTGGCACAAAAGGTGCTGCAGGAATTGATTTGACTTGTACTAAGATTGAGACAGCTCTTAACGAAGCAAATCAGCTAATGTTGGTTTACCATACAGGATTGGCAGTTGAAATTCCTGCCGGATATGTTGGTTTACTTATACCACGCTCTAGTGTTTGGAAGAAGTCATTATGGCTTACTGATAATGTCGGTGTTATCGACAGTGACTTTAGAGGCGAGATCGTAGCATTTATGAAAGCTACAACCGATGCTGTTCCTGCTATTTATAAGCAGGGTGAACGCTTCTGTCAGTTAGTCATCGTTCCTATACCAGAGTATACAATCACAGAAGTTTCCGAACTTTCATCAACGGAGAGAGGTGAAGGTGGATTTGGTTCTACTGGCACAGGAGCTGAAAACGAATGTAGCGCAGCTGCGGGAACTCAGTCACAGCTTAAGGAACAGGTTGAGTCCGTACCAGAGCCAGCGGCGGCACAGGAAGGTGCTGAGGTAAGTGAAGGATAGGCCTAATTCGCTTACATAAAGGGGATTACCGAAAGGTAGTTCCCTTTTACTGTTTAAACACATATATCAAATTAGACATTATATATAATGAAGAAAAAGTTTATTAAGACACCTTTGAAGGGTGTTTATGTACATGGCGCTAAAGATGTTGGTACAAGAACAGTTAACCTCTTGATGGGCGAGCACGCTGGAGAATATGTTCGTGGTGACATTATGGATGCAAACGCCGTAATCCAGGCATTTGACGAGCTTAAGGGTAATGTTGACAATGACCATGATTCCCTTGAAGAAGTGGTAGACGAACTCCATAATCTTAGAGACGCTACAGATCAGAGCTTTGAGGTGTTCTAGGAGAAGGCAGAGGAAGAGACTGCTAATAGAATCCAGGGCGATAAGACTCTTGATGAGAAGATTGATCAGAAGGAGAGAGAGTCAAAGGAAAGAGATAACGTACTTCAGTAGAACATCGATACAGAGAAGCAGGAAAGAGTAAACGCTGATACTCAGCTTCGTAATGATCTTACTGCTGAAGTTAATCGTGCTAAGGCTAGAGAGAACGCTCTTGCTTCAGATATACAGGCTGAGGCTACAAAGCGCGAGAATGACGACAATACAATCAAGGATAACCTTAATGCTGAGGTAACACGTGCTACAGCTAAGGAGAACGAGATTAAGGCAGAAGTAGATGTTATTAATGGTGACTCTACAACTGAAGGCTCATTTAGAAAAGCTATCGCTGATGTAGTTGGCGCAGCTCCAGAGGCTTATGATACATTGAAGGAGATTGCCGATAAGCTTAACGAGAACGATGATCTGCATGCAGCTATTAATGATGCCATTGCTACTAAGGCTACTACAGTTGCCCTTAATGAAGAGATTACAAGAGCTAAGGCAGCAGAGGCTGAGAATAAAGCTGAGATCGCAGCAGAGGCAGCTAGAGCTAAGAAAGTTGAAGGTAATAATGCCCTCGCTATTCAGAATGAAGTATCTAGAGCTACAACTGCAGAAACTGCTATCAATGAAGCTGTTAACACAGAGGTTGAGCGCGCTAAGGGCCAGGAAGCTTATCTTCAGAACCTTATAAATACTAAGGCTGATACTACAGCTTTAGAGGGTGCTAAGACAGAACTTGATAAGAAGATCTCAGATGAGACCACACGCGCTGCAGCTGAGGAGGATGAGCTTAGATCTTTGATCACTACTGAGCAGAATAGAGCAACTGCTTCAGAGAAGTCTATCGCTGACGATCTTAATGAAAAGCTTAAAAAGAAGGCTGACACTACTACACTTAACGAGCAGGTTGATACGCTGAATACTGCTATTAGTGCTAAGTAGGATAAACCTGATGATGGCAATATGTTTTTGTAGGTTAAGCACGATAGTGTTAGCGGCTATTTCAAACGAGAAGGAGAGTTAAAGTTTACACATGATGATAATGACTCATATTATACGAGTATTAGCCCAAGTGGGATATATTGTTGGGACAAGAATTCATCTATAAAATTTTTAAGAATCACAAACGATGGTATAGAACTATATGGGGGCCAAGGCACGAGTGGATACGCATTTACTACAAATGGCGAAACGGCACTCATTCCTACAAATACCAGTGAGCTTACTAATGACTCTAACTTCATAACAGCTGATGATATCGATTTTACTCCATACGCTACAATAGAAGCGTTAACTGCAGTAGAACAGAAGGTTGCAGCTAATACTACTGCTATTGCTAATATTAATAAATCAAATGGCATTCCATATGACCCTAGTGTTACAGGTGCATATTAGACAGATAAAGATCTTACTATAAAAGTAGATGATGCAAATACAGCTTCTTTTGGTCCTCATCCTTGTATTAGTTTGAAATCCGGTGACGCAAATACTATGGCGATCAATTACGCCTCCATGTCACTTAAGTCCGGAGACTATACATTTAGTGTTAATCCAGGTGGAATCAAACAAGTTGGAAGTTATAAATTTGATGTAAATAATAGTGATGGTATAAAGTGGTCAACTACCGATGGCACGATATACTCAAAAATTGACCAAGCCGGTCTTATGTCCCATATACATGACAACGGCTACACTAAATGTAATAATACCGACTTCCTTGATATAAGGAACGCTAGCAATCATTATGTAACATTATCCCCTGAATCGCTTATTATGAAGAAAGGCGATGATCAATAGGTATTATTAACCCCTGAATAGCTTCTTATAAAGAACGATTAGGTTGGATCTGAGCTTTAGTATAGCACCAATAGACTTTATATTAAATACGGCGAAGATAATTGGGTTGAATTTGGTCCATTTGCAAATTAGACTTCTGGTGGATTATCTATCCATAATGGTGATAGTGCTGTATGGGTTTATCCAAACAAATTAGTTATTGGCAGCTATAATAGTTTAGGTGCCAGAGTGAGCACAGAGTTTAATGGTGACGGAATTGTAAATACCAATGGCAGTATATCGTTTACACATAACCTTATTTAGGGATTTGATATGTATGTACGTGGTTACAGTTCGGATAAGCTTTCAAATATACTTAAAGATATATATGCTTCAAAACAGGATAGAATAACTCCTACAACTGAACTTGATTTAACTTCAATTGATACAGCTGATATAGAGTCTCTTAGATCAATAGTCAAAGCATTAGCTACAGAACTAAACACACTTGGTTTAATTAAACTTAAAAGTGCTGAAGAAACAGCATAAGGCTAGGTCTTAATGAAAGCATGACGGGGTTCACTGCCCCGCCTAGCACAACAGATTCTACCACGCCTCTTTTCAAATGCGTACCAGGGTAGGACCTTTATCACCCCTAGATGGAATATATTAGGGCTCGCGTAGTAATACGCTTTTTAGATTAAACGGGACTAGGATTATTCCAGTCCTAGTTCCATATTGTTTTACTATAAAACTTGTTAATTATGGATACGATCGAGAAAAGTTTATTGTACAGGACACGACAATAACGACGCTTTAGTAGCCGCTTTGGCTTCTAAGAATAACTGTGATCCAATGGCTATGGCAGCCATGATGAACTAGAATGATTACATGAACAACCCATTTGCTTACCTTATCTGGATGATCTTCGCTATGCGTATGTGGAACAACCAGGATGGTAACCAGGGTAACGCAATTCAGAGTCAGATTGACGCAATGCGTTCACAGATCGCTGATAATCAGAATAGTTCATTGGTAATGGACGCCATAAGAGGCAATGCTAATGCAATTACATAGTTAGCCTCTAACCTGAACTGTGACTTCAACGCATTGAATAATGCTATTTGCTGCGTTAAGTCCGGTATCCAGGAAGTAGCAGGTAATGTAAACTTCTCTGCAGAACGCGTTATTAACGCTATTAATCTCGGAGACGCTAACCTTACATCTGCATTGCAGAACTGCTGCTGCCAGACGCAATAGAACATTATCAAGATGGGCTACGAGAATCAACTTGGGCAGAAGGACATCGTTAACCAGATGCAGACAGGTTTCAGCTACACAAACTCAGGTTTGGAGAGAGCTGCAAGTAACCTTGGTTTCCAGATGAGTTAGATGGCTTGCGATCTTAAGACGAACGCAAATACCAATACTCAGCGAATAGTAGATGTTTTGAACAATCATTGGCAGTCAGATTTACAGTAGAGATACAATGACGCTCGCCTTGAATTGTCACAGCAGAAGTAGAATGCTACTTTGATTGCTGCACTTAAGACAACTGCTACAGCTTAATAAGTTTAATTTATGTGAGGGCTCCTTCGGGAGCCTTTACATATAAAAATAAAGCTTATGGCATTTAAAGATGTAAAACAAAACTATTCAGTTTACATACTGAATAAACAGGATATAACTATTACAGATGGCAAAGTTATATCAGTTGGATTTCCGCATTTAGACTTAAACACAAAGCCTACAATGGGTTAGTCTCAGATGGTTGTAGATGTAACCATAGAGGCTAACTCAAAGACAGCTACGTATTCAATCCCAGAGAACTTATCTGTTACATACGCAGGAGATGTAGTATTGTCTACAGATAAGCAAGGTCTTATGGCTGAAGTAGAGCAGATGAAAAATACTGCTGAAAAGATACTTGAGTTAGTTCCTAAATAGAAGGAGGTAGTAGATAAGACGACAGCATTACTGTCTGAACTTAATCCTATCTATAAAGAGAAGAAAGAGACCGAATAGAGATTCTCAAAGATAGAGGAGTCTATAAGTAGAATGGAATCAACTGTTAATAACTTTATTAATTCTTTTAGCCATGCACAAAGTAATAGTAATACGGCACAGTGATGATTAGCACGATACAAAGTACGCTGCTAATGTAAAACAGAATGAAGATGGTAGCTATACAGCTACCTTGGGTTCTTACAAAGATACAGATTATCATAAATATATAGACAAGTATGGTAAGCATTTCAACAAGAAGTTATGTGAGTATGCTTGTAAGTAGATGGTAAACGATAACGGTACTTCACACACATGGACAGCAGATTAGATACAGAGTCTTATAAATGTTAATAAGATTAGTATACCTAGTACGTCTACAATATATGATATTACATATACAGCTAATATGGCTTATGCTGATTTCTACCCATCATTAATAAATGAGAGGTAGTGCTTAGATTACGCTATGGCTGTAGCTAATGATGAAGACGGATATGAAGGTATACAGTTCTGTAGATACATTGCCGATGTAATGAGTAAGAACGATACAATAGATTGGGACAACTTCATTTAATCTATAACTGTGGCGTTTTAGACGTGGTCTTCGATGACACCACAGTACAATAATTGTTAACAATTTAAACGAATTAATATGATTGATTTTTGTGTTGAATCAGAAAAACACTGCCATAGAGATCCAATTGGAGAACTGGACCTAAAGGTAGATCAGTACTATTCATCAATCTATTCTAGGTTATGCAAACATATCAATGATACAGTTGTTCATATAACACAGGAAGAGAGAGATGAATGGAACAATAAAGCTAGTAAAGAAGCTTTAAAAGACATCTAGGATCAGCTAAATGAAATAACAGGAGACGGAAGTGGCTCTATTAAATAGGAAATACTGCTTGAGGTAACAAAGTAGATAGCCGAAGCTATAGCTGGTTTGAACCTTGGAGAGTATGCTAAAAAGAAATATGTAGATGATGCCATCAAAAGTATCAAGCTTGATGGATATATTACAAAGGACTACGCTGATTCTACATATTTGAAAATAGCTAATTATACAAAATTCGACGCCGATAGTTATTATACTAAAGCAGAGATAAATAATATGCTTAAAAATTCTGACATAGCAAAAGATTATTCTATATCGGAATTTACAATAAAAGATAATAAGCTTATTCTTGTATAGAAGAATGGAGGTCAGTTCGAAGTTGCCTTATCAGGTAGTGGATCTGGCAATGGCGTTGATATTAACTATGTTTAGGATTAGCTTAAGAATTATATAAAAAGAGGCACATTATCAAGGTTGGTTATAAACGACAAATTTTATTCAATCGAAAGCGGTGACGATATAAAAATCCCTGTTGGCGGAGGTGGATCAGATGTAGACCCTACTAAGTATGGTTACTACAAGTCTTATTTTAAAGAGACTTCTAATAAAGTTACATCTGTAACTAAGCCTGCCGATAATAGACCACCAGAGGAAGGTTCTGGTTGGTTGGAGAATGCCCCTAATTACAGAGAAGGTCACCTCGTGTGGATGACATAGGTATTCATAAACGGTAATGGCTAGTATGGCGAATATATAAATCCAATATGCCTTACTGGAAATGGAACAGCAGGAGAAGATGGTAGTGGTGTTAATTTCATATACAAGACATTCATTAACGAAGAATAGGTATCTAGTCCTGGAGCTGTAATCGTAGAAAATGGAGTTCCGGTTGTACCAGAAGGATGGACTGATCATCCAAAAGGAGTCACTAAAAAGGTTCCTTATGAGTATTGCTCGGTAGCCATAAATACTAAAGGACAATGGAGTCCTCAGTGGAGTCAGCCATTTGTATGGTCGCACTTTGGATAGAACGGCATGGATGGAGATGGAGTAGAATACATATACTACGCTTCATTGATTGCCCCAACACATAATCTCCCAGAAACATGGACTAACGACGAAGGTTTTTAGAATAACGAATACATCAGGGAAGGTTCTGAATGGACTGATGATCCATAGGATTTAGAGAAGCTTGGTCCAGGTTATAAACAGTGGGTTTGCGTAAGAAAGAAATATGCCGATGCTGGTAGCGAAAATGTTTATTGGCACGCTTATTCTAGTCCTGCATTGTGGAGTTATTATTCTAAAGATGGTATAGCAAGTGCTCTTATCATGGATGTTGTCGGAGAGAACAAATATCTTTATTTGACACAAGATAATAAGAATAAGAGATTTGAATCGTCATCTATGGCATACATGTACAATGATGGTGATCCAATTGATTTCACATTGTCAATAGGCTCTTTTACCGATTCTGCTGGAAATGATTATAGCTCAAACAAAGATCAGTATTTCACAATAAATGGCAATTAGGTTAATATAAATATATCTGAAGGCTCTTTATCTTTCGAAAACGATGTATACTACAAGATAATTCTTGTTGGTACCCCAACGTCTACATCTGTGTCATCATAGGTTAGATAGGCTGAAATTTAGTTATTTGGTCTTGTAAGAGGAGCTGACGGTAAACCAGGAGATAATGCTGTATCGTACGATATTAAGACATCTGCTTCAGCTATCAATCTCCAAGATGGAACAATGTATCCAAACCTCATTAGTGTATACGTTGCAAAAAGTGATGGTTCACAGATTACAAATATTACTCCATCAAATAGTTCTGATTGGTAGTTCTCGTATAGTATAAATGATGGAGAATCATGGAATACTATATCAACAGACTAGATTCAAACAGAGGGTGAGAGCGGAATGTTATTTAAGGCTACAAATGGAACAATAACGTTAAGCGAATATGTCCCAATCGTTAAGTCTGGTATAGATGGATTGAACGGTGTAACATATTAGTTACAGCTTTCAAATATATCATTATCATATGCACCAGTTGATTAGAGTTACAACTTACAGATGAGCTGTAACGTTAATTTATATAAAAACGAAAGCAGTTTACGCGATACCGATGCAAATCTATACATGTAGCTGAATTCAAACGATAGAACAGCTTTGCAGTATAGCTCTGATCATTGGGTTGCTACAGTAAATACAACAGTACAATCTAAGTCTAGTGTTGTTACTATATATGCTTATAATAAAAATGGTGCATATCTTACATCTGTAACCATCCCTGTATCGTCATCTGGTAAAAAGGGTGATCCAGGAGATTCGTCTACTGGACAAGCGCTTAAAGGATCACCTCTAAGAATTGTAGGAGACTTCGATAACTCTAAAACATATTACGATGGCAATAGAGCTGTTGATGATGCAGATGGCGTAATGTATCAAGATGTTGTTAGATACAATAATATGTATTATGCATGTGTTAATTATGGTACGTGGGAGTCAGAAAAAGGCACTACGTAGAACCCAGAAACATCAACCGCGTTTGAACCATTTAGAATAAGCGATAATGCATTCTATGATTTGCTTGTTGCTAATAAAGCTAATATTAGAGAGATATCTTCTGAAGAGGTTGTAATCTTTGAAGGTAACGGAAACAGCCAAGGTGATATTGTAGCCGGTATGACTTCTGATAAGAGCGTAACTAATAATTCTTATTTAAACGGAAAGGTAGAAAATAAGGGTGATGTTCGCATATGGGCTGGTAAGATGACATCTAAAGGAGACCTAACATCTGCTCCATTTACCGTTACTGACGCCGGAGTATTAAAATGCAAGAGCAATAAAGGAAATTCTATAGAGCTTAAAGATGGAACTATATGGTTTGTTATAGATGGATAGACTTATCACTTAGGTATAACAAATGGTAAGCCTGATTGGATTGGAGGAACCTAGGCTATAAATGTGTACGACTTTACAAGCAAAGGTAATAATGAAGTTAATACCGGATTGCCTAAAATTATATATTGCTCAAATGGAATATATTATAACAATTCTTAGTTAACAAGCCTGGCAAATGGTAGCTATTACAAACAAGTTGGAATCTCAAATGTTAGGTATTTAGACTAGGACACATGTATGATTGGATCCAATAGTCTTATCGTATATTAGAAGTTAGAATTTTCTAATGGATCAATGAACAAAATTGGATTATGTGCACTTGGAGATAAAATTGTGTATAACAAAGTAGATAATAACGTTACTATACAGTCTGGAAAATATTGGCATGATATCGATGATAACTAGGATTTTAATATATATGTATTAATAGATAGTAATCATAATGTTATAACTTTAAATAAGAAAAATATAACATTAAATTCAGACAATAACGAATTATATTTGGCAAAACTTGATACATTTGGATAGGCAACAGGAACTAATTATAGTTCTTCGTATGTCGACGAAGATGCTAGTGATTTAAGTAATTCAAAAGCTGTAATAACAACACATTATGTATGAAAATAATCAGATAGAACATACTTCCTCCAAAAGGGTTTTCTGCAATTAACTTATTCGGTTATCTATTCTGTAAACCAAATGCTAAGATAACTGACGTCACAATTAATCATGAACAAATACATACAGAGCAGATGAAAGAAATGTTGTACATTCCATTCTATTTGTGGTATGGAGTAGAATGGTTAGTTAAACTGTTCTGTAAAGGAAATGCATACAGAAATCTTTCTTTTGAGAGAGAAGCTTACGATAACTAGTATAATCTAGATTATATAAAAACAAGAAAACATTATAGTTGGCTTAAAAGACTATTTAAATAATGTTTGACATTATATAGAATAAAATACAATTAAGCACAGAAGATTTAGCTATACCACCATTTAAAGACTTCTACAATAATGCTAAAGACAAACAAGATGCATTAAAGAAGATTGAATTCATAGTGTGGAGATATAAATGGAATAGCCCATATGAGGCATACCCAGAGAAAGAGCGCACATGGAGAGTGGCTAAAGATGTACTTAATGATGAGAATTATAAACCTGATGACGTTATAAAAGAATTAGCAAAAAGGTTCCAGGAGTTCCAAGAGACTCCTGCTACCCGCTTGCTTAAATCTTCTAAGAGCGCAGCAGAGGGCATTATGAACACGATGGATAGCTATGCTGAAGAAGAGCTTGATATAGATACAGCTAAGAAACTTTCGGCTATATTGAAAGATGTTAGTGGCATTATTAAGTCGTTAGACATGGCTATGAAGTAGGCAAAAGCAGAACAAGCAGAAACCGGTAGAGTCAAGGGTGGTGGCGTTATTGGTATGTACGAATAATTATGATAGACTTTAATTAGAGACTCCATGATACCGACAAGTTTAGATAGGCAGCTATCTTCTTTCAGCAACATGGATGCTATACCTTAGCTCCTAGAGGTACTACTGATTATAACAAATATTGGGAGCAAGAAACAGATAGATGCCTTAATGGTTATACTGCTCCAGATGGAGAAGGTATAACTGGATACAACTACTTCTATCTAAATTATAGTCCAATCATGCGACTTAAGGAAGAAGAGTATACCGACAGAGAGGGCAACCTCAGAAAGAGAAGACAGCGTATACTTGAGTTTCCTAGTTTTTGGGACTATGATTACTATTATTTTTGCGCTATAGAACAAGCGGAGCTAGAAGGCAAACATATGGCGGTCTTGAAATGTCGCCAAAGAGGATACTCATTTAAAGGGGGATCAATGTTGGTTAGAAACTATATGCTTATACCAGGATCAAAGAACTTTGCCATAGCGTCAGAATAGAAATTCCTTATAGGCGATGGTTTGTTAACTAAAGCTTGGCAGATAATGGACTTCCTTGACAAGCATACAGCGTGGGCTAAGCAAAGACTTGTATCTACACGTATGGAGAGAACATCAGGTTACAAGATTACCGATGAGTTTGGTAAGCAAACCGAACAAGGGTACCTGTCTAGTATAACAGGAATAACCCTTAAGAACGATCCAGAGCGTGTACGTGGTACTCGTGCTAAGCTTGTACTATGGGAGGAAGGCGGTAAATTCCCTAGCCTTCTTGATGCATGGCGTATAGAGCAGCCTTCAGTAGAAACCGATGATGGTAAAGCATTCGGATTAATGATAGCGTTTGGTACAGGTGGTACAGAAGGTGCTAGTTTCGAAGGATTGAAAGAGTTGTTCTACAAACCTAAATCTTACAACGTTCTCAGCTTCCCTAATATATGGGATGAAGGCAGAGAGAATACAGAATGCGCATTCTTTGTACCAGCTTATTCAAACCTAGAATCATTCGATGATGATGGTAATTAGGTTTATATGGATAAGGATGGAAATAGCTACAAAGAGAAAGCTATAGAGAACCTTATTGATTAGAGAAACAAAGTAAAAGACGGTGGTGCTAGCTAGCAATCTATAGACCGTTTTATATCAGAGCGTCCTATAAAGCCAGCAGAGGCTGTATTGGAGCTCGGTAAGAATATATTCCCTAGAAAGTTATTGATGGATCAATTGACCAGAATAAGGACTAACAAGAAGCTTTAGAGTATGAAGCATATAGTTGATCTGGAATGGGATGGAAATGGTCAGGTAAAGGCTACGGAAAAGCCTAGTGGGGATATAACTAATTACCCTCTTAAGAAAGGAGATAAGCCTCATGGATCTGTAGTTATATGGGAGTACCCAGTAAAGGATCCTCCTTTGGGTTTATATATAGGAGGATGTTTAACCCCTGGAGAAAAGGTTTGCACATAGCGCGGTTTGGTAAATGTAGAAGACGTTACACTTGACGATAGGCTTTTGAATAAAGATGGAAAATTTGTAGAGATAAAGAATCTACAAAGATACGAAAAAGAAAATGAACCAATTTTTAAAGTAAAGCCATATGGTTCATTTAGAACTACTACATTTACAGGCGAACACCCAATATGGGTGCATAACAAAGGCTTTATAAAGGCTAAAGACCTAAAAGAGGGAGATTGGTTAGAAATTCCTAATCTATATTCAAGAGATGGAATGGGATTTCGTGATGATAAGCTCCTTAAGCTTTATTACTTTTATGGACTATGGTTAGGAGATGGCTTTTGTAACAAGAACGGGAATTCTTATGATATATATTTATCAATAGGAAAAGATGAAGAAGATTTAGCCTAGTTCTATGATTCTTTAGTACTTGAGCTATTTGATAGAAAGTGTATACATGTACACAAAGATAGAGAGCAGACAAGAAGATTTACAAATAAAGATCTTTTCTTAAAGCTAAAATCAATGTTTGGAACAAACGCTTACAATAAAAGAATTCCTTAGTCAATAAAACATTTACCGGAAAATCACAAAAGGGCATTTCTTCAAGGATATTTGGATTCTGATGGATCAGTATTTCTTGATAATGGAAAAGTTAGAACAAACTTTACGAGCGTAAACTTAGAGCTTCTTGAGGATATTTAGGATATGCTTTTTGGTATGAGTATAGCAAACAGTATAGTAATACACCAAAAAGAATGCACGAATAAACAAGGTGTTCATTCCGAGTAGTCATATAGAATAAATGTGAGCAGATCTGATCAACATTGGTTAGGATACGGCCCAGTGTTTGAAAGTAGAAAAATAAAGCTTTTATAGAAGTCTTATGCATTATCGGCTTCAAAAATGAAAGTTAAATTTGAAGATGATAAAATTCTTTTAAAAGTAGAGAAAATAAGCTAGTCATCATATACAGGAATTGTGTATAATTTTGAATGTGAAACACATACATTTATGTGCAGGAATATTCTTACGCACAATTGCGACCCGTTAAATATCAGCGGGGTATAATCGAGCAAAAACGGTGAAAGTCTAGAACAGAAGACACCGTGCTAATCTTATAGATTACGAAAGGCTATAAGACAGTGTAACGCATAGGAGATGAATAAATATAATTCTCCCACGAGTGCTCGACGCCAATTTGGTGATAATATATGCTGAACTACATGGGAACATGTAGAAGTTAAGATAAAAAGCTTAACGATAACAAATTGATGATCATGATGATAGCTTTACAAACTCTCTTGGTTCTACATTTATATTTAAACGTGTAAGAGCTGGAGAAGCATGGACTGATGTAATAGTAGCAGAGTATTCTGGAAGACCAGATACAGCAGAAGAGTACTACGAGAATGTACGTAAGCTACTTACGTTTTATAACGCTAGATTATTATTTGAGAATGAAAGAAAAGGAATCTACCCTTACTTTACGAATAAACACTGCGATTACCTCTTGGCTGATTAGCCAGATAAAATCATATCTGAAGTCTTTAAAGACAGCAAAGTGCAAAGAAGAAAAGGATGCCACATGACCAAACAGATTAGGGCGTATGGCGAAGGATTAATATTAGAGTGGCTGCTAGATGAGTTTGAAGAAGGCCACCCTAATGTAGAAAGAGTATACAGCGAACCTCTAATAGAAGAGCTTATAGAGAATGATGGTGTACGAAATGTGGACCGCGTGATAGCTTTGTGTATGGTAATGATATACAGAGAAGAGCTCTATTAGGTAAAGGTATCGTCTGCAAAAGAACAAAACAAATAGGTTGAACTCTTCGAGATGCCGTTATTTAGCAAACAATGGTTTGAAGAAGATAGCAGCACAAGTGAAGACGGTATGCCGATATTCACATTTTAATACATGGAAGATAACTTATACAATTCAGCTTTCCCCAGACAAAAGCTTCCTCTTTCAAAGAAAGGAAAGAAGTGGCAGGAGGATTGCGTTAACTATATTATAGGTGAAGGTAACGTAACATCTGGAGGAAATAGTACATCATATTACGGAGAGCTGTAGACCTATTATAATTTATATAACAGCATCTTCGACGAGAAGGATTTTAAATCAATTACAAACCCATTCAAGGTCGAGGATGGTTTTCCTGCTACTCCTCATGACTTTAATATTATAAGACCTAAAGTAGACTTGCTTATAGGTGAGGAGACAAAGAGGCCTCTTAACTTCAGAGTTATCAGAACTTCGTAGGAGGCTACATCTGAAATGCAGGAGAAAGAGAAATAGATGATTCTACAATATATAGAAGCAGCTATCACAGCTAGAATGAGCCCAGAAGAAGCTCAGTAGTTCCAATAGTAGCTACAATCTGGAGAAATTATGCCGCCAGAGTAGATAGCCAAGTATATGGATAAAGACTATAAAGATATTGTAGAGAATACTGCATATCATTCTCTTACCTATCTGAGAGAGAAGCTTGATCTTGACAACGAGTTTATCAAAGGCTGGAAGGACGGATTGATCTCAGGTAGAGAAATTTATTACGTTGGCGTACTTAATGCAGAGCCATATGCGGAGAGAGTTAATCCTATATGTTTCTCTTACGATAAAAGCCCAGACTTAGAGTTTATTGAGGATGGATCATGGTGCTGCAGAAAGATGCGTATGCCTATTACTGAAGTATACGATAGATATTACGACAAGCTTGAAGAGAAGGATCTTGATAAGCTTGAAGAGATGATTGGTTCTACTCCTGGTAGAAACCTCGGAGATAGAAGCCCTGTTGATATGGGTATACAGTTACGTATATACGATAATCCTATATTTGAGGGAGCTGGTAAATCTCTTGTAAATGTATGGCATTGTTGCTGGAAGTCTTTTAAAAAGATCTTCTATGTAACTACTACAGATGATGCAGGACAGCCTCAGATTAATATAGTCGATGAAACATATTAGCCTGTTGGCAATGAGGTTAGTATTGAACCAGATTGGATTATAGAAGTATGGGAAGGATACAGAGCTGGTAGTGACTTGTATTTTGGTATACAGCCTATTGAATATCAGCATGTAAGTATCGATAATCCTAATAGCCAGAAGCTTCCTTATTGTGGTGCTATTTATAGTAATACAAATAGTAAGCCTAGATCATTGGTTAGTATCCTTAAGCCATTACAGTATATGTATATTGTATTGTGGTACAGACTTGAGTTAGCTATCGCTAGAGATAAAGGTAAGGTTATCAATATGGATATTACATAGATTCCTAAATCTATGGGAATAAGCCCTGCTAAATGGATGCACTACTTGTCTAGCGTTGGCGTTAACTTTATTAACCCATATGAAGAAGGATGGGCGATCCCGGGCCGTGAAGGTGGCAAGCCTGCGCAATTTAACCAGATGACATCTCTTGATCTTACAATGTCTAACGTCATAGCTGAGTATATACAGCTTATGGACAAGATAGAGGAGTTGGCTGGTACAATCTCTGGTATTACATCACAGCGTGAAGGAGCTGTAAGTTCGTCAGAAATGGTAGGTAATGTAGAGAGATCTGTTGTACAGAGTTCGCATATTACAGAGCCATTGTTCTGGGTTCATAACCAGTGTAAGCGAAGAGTACTTAATATGCTTCTTAACACAGCTAAGGGTGCTTGGGAAGAGACTGGCAAACAGAAGCTCCAGTATATCTTTGATAATGGAGAAAGAGCATTCTTGGATATTACTCCTAAGTTCTACTATGAGGACATGGATGTATTCGTAAGTGATACATCTAAGGATCTTGAGAACATACAGAAACTTCAGCAGCTTATACAGCCAGCTATGCAGAATGGTGCTAGCTTACTTGAAGCAGCAGAGGTTCTTACAAACGATAACTTCAATATCATTAAGCAGAAGCTTAAGGATATGTAGACCAGACAGGAGCAGATGCAGCAACAGCAGCAGGAAGCAGAGGCTCAGCAGCAACAGCAGTTACAGCAGATGCAGAATGAAGCTAAACAGCAAGAGCTCATGTTACAGGAAGCTTAGATGGATCTTCAGAGATATCAGATTGATCAAGATAATCAGACAAAGATAGCTGTAGCACAGATTAACGCTTATCGTGGAACTGAAGATATGGATCAAAACGATAACGGGATACCTGACGTTGCAGAACTTGGTAAATAGGCTCTTGAGTAGCAGAAAATTAATCAGGAGGCTTATAATAAGCGCTACGAAGCTAAGTAGAAGCGCGAGATAGAAGATCAGAAGATTCAGCTTGAGAAAGATAAGATGAAGCATGAGACAGAGCTACAGAAGGCTAAGGATGATGCTGCTTATGAGCGCGAGAAACTTAAATCAAGGACACAATTAGCTAATAAAGTTCCGGGAGAGCGTTGATTATGAAGTTCGACAATAAGACATTTCAATAGAAGTATGAGGCGTGGAAGAATGGCGCTGATTACTGGAAGGATATTAGAGGAATCAACTTGGGTGGAGACACCCAGGCTGAGGAACCTAGTCCAGAAGAGCAGTAGTAGATTGATTAGAGCGTATAGTCTATACTTAATGCTTACAATGAAGGAAAGGATGAAAATATAGCTGAAGATATTATCAAGCCATTACCTTTTGATACTCCATTAAGCGAAGAACATCCTATATTGCATAAATATAAAGGAGGCAAGAATGATTCTATTAATACTTTTGTTAGCAGAATGGGCCCTCTTGTAGGACAATAGTTAAACAGATATGGCTACGGTGATGCTGCATATTATAATGTAATGCGCCAGCTTGCATATGAATCCAACTACGGTAGATCAAGAGCTGCTAGACAATAGCACAATTACGGTGGAGTAGGATGGAATGGTAAGACTTACAATACTTATAAGAGCGATGCAGACTTTGTTAAGGACTACGTAAGACTTATGCATAATAGATACGGAGCAGCTCTTAGGGCTAAATCTACATAGGATTATGCTAGAGCTCTTAAGTAGAAAGGTTATTACGAAGATTCTCTTTAGAATTATTCTAGAAACCTTAGAGGAATGGATAGTTTAGTAAAGGCAGCTTACTATCATAGGAATGCACATAAGGATGCCTATAACTACAATGTATAGTTAAATGACCTTGAATAGGATTATGAAGATGCCAAGAATGCTAGTCCTATAATAATAAACTCTCCTTCTACAAGATAGCCCAGTACTATTAGGGCTGACGTTCCTACAACTCTACTTGGTCCTACCTAGGAAGAGATTAAAGCTCAGCAACAGCGTGATCTCAATAAGTATAAGTAGTAGATGTATGATAGCATAACATAGCCTTCACTTCCAAATATACTTAATCTACTTCCTTAGAATAACTTTGGTAAAGACTCTTATGGGCAGAAGTTCTGGTGGAGAAGAGGTAACAATCTTAAACTGATGTAATTATGACACAGATGGAAAGTCCTAAGCGAAAGATGCAGAAGAAGAATGACTATCAACGTCATAAGCTCTTTCGTAAGATTAAACGTAGAAGAAAAGCATAGGCTGAAGCAGAGTAGTAGATAGCCGAGAAGTAGCTTAGAAAGAAGTTGAAGAAGCCATAGAGAGGAGGTATGTATGCCTAAACTTATATAGCAACTTGAGTAGCGTAAAAAATCATTAGATTCATTCTTTTCTTCAAAGAAGTTAATTTAGAGAGTCAAGGATTCTGGCAGATCTAAAGTTAAGATAAAGAAAGATAATCCTGGATTCACTAAGTATTAGCTTAAAAAGAATGAGCAGGTTCATAAAAAATTTGACCCAACATCTGGGATTGACCCACTATCTTATTTAGGTAATATTTTGTTAGGAGGTAATTAGGCTAGAGGCGAAGAAGACTAGTATTGGAGAGCGTATCTAGGACTAAGCAACAAACTACCAATCGCTAATAGACGAGATTTAACAGAATGGGATTATTCTGACGAAAAGAATAATAACAAACATTCTGACTTCTATGGTATTACACCAAAAATGAAATACTATATACAAGCTATGGCTGATTCTACGAATCTTGGAAAACTCGTTAGAAGTGGACACGAGTAGTATAATGATATGTATTAGTTTAGCAAAAGATTGCTAAACAATCCAGGTGTTTGGCAGTAGGCTAATGATGAAGATTTTAATGATTGGGCAAAACGCGGTACTGCTTTACAAAATTAGGGAGAGTGGAATCCTCTTGGAATGCTTGCTAAATTTGGTGCAAAATGGGATCCGGAATAGCAAAGGGTATTTATACACGATACTTATGATTTTCCATGGTACACAAAATCCTAGATACCAAAAAGACCAAACGAGATGAAAATACGTGGCAGCGAATGGTTTAGTCCATATATTGGGTCTGATTTCTTCAGAAATAATCAAGATGCGAATTTAACGCCAAAATCTATAACTTAGTATAATTCTGGTAAGGATATTCATATAAAGAAATCTAAGCGCGGCACATTTACCAAAGCTGCTAAACAGCATGGTATGAGTGTATAGAGTTTTGCTAACAAAGTTCTAAAGAATCCAAGTAAGTATAGTGCAGCTATGAGAAAGAAAGCCAACTTTGCACATAATGCAGCTAGTTGGAAACATTAAACATTACACGGGTTCGATTCCCGTGTAGCGTACAACAATTAAAAATATTAACTTAGTTATAATTTAAATTATGGCAAGAAAGAAGAAAAATCCATTAGGTGATTTTGAGGACGCTTTGAGCTCTCTCGGGTTCGGTGGCCAGGAAGGTGGCGACAGCGTTACAGACATCGATAACCAGGATGTGGTTAATCAGGTGTTAGACGACCCTAATGATGATGTTGAAAATTTAGACAATCCAGATGACGATAAGTCTTCTGAGGATAATAAAGATAATAAGAATGTAACTGGTGATCCTAATGCTCATGATGATGAGACAGAGATCCCAGATAATATTTTAAATAATAATACGTCCGACACAACTACAGTTGACAACGAATAGGGTAACGACAATGATAATAATGATCAGCAGACTGACACTGACGTCGTAGACCCTGGAGAAGCAGAATAGATTGGTGCTTTCTTTGACGCATTCGCTGAAGCTAATGGTTGGAGTGTTGATGCAGACGAGAAGCCTAAGTCAGTCGAGGACCTCGTGGAGTATATCAAAGATGTCGTAGATGAGAATTCAACCCCACAGTACGCCGATGATCGTATTGCTAAACTTGATCAGTACGTAAAGAATGGTGGCAAATTTGAAGACTTCTATCAGACACAACAGAAATCTATGTCTTACGATAACATAGATTTGGAGGACGAATCTAATCAGAAAGCAGCTGTTCGCGAGTTCTATAAATTGTAGGGCATGAATGACGAACAGATTAGTCGCAAGATTGAGCGCTATGAAGATGCTGACATGCTGGAAGATGAAGCAGCTGATGCTGTAAATTATCTTAAGGCGTACGAGCAGCAACAGCAAGAGTATATGGCTCAGCAACAGGAAGCTCAAAGACAGGAGCAAGAACAGCAAGCTGCACAGTTCATGGACGATCTTACCTCTAGTATTAATGGTCTTACCAATATTAGGGGTATTAATATCCCAAAGGAGGATAGAAAAGCATTGTTCGATTATATTACAAGAACTGATGCAGACGGTTTAACAGAGTATCAAAAGGCTTTTAATAATAACCTTGTTAACAATTTGATAGAATCAGCCTACTTCACGATGAAGGGTGATGCTCTGCTGGGCGAAGCACAGCGCAATGGTCAGACATCTGCTGCGAGTAAACTTAGACAAATGCTCAAACACCAAACAAAAAATCATACATCATACAATGTTGGGCATGAAAAACAACCTCAGGCATGGGATCTCGCGTCAAAATACCTATGATGAGACAATTAACATATTATGAATAATTCAAGTTCTTTATTAAATAATCTTCAGCTCTACCGTGGTAAGCGTTTTGCTGACTTGGTAGACGAAAACATGATTGCTAATGCAATGCTTACAAAGCCTCATGAAGTAGCAGGCTTGTTGTCATTGGTTTTTGGTACAAAGGATGATGGTATTTCAACTACCATCGACTTGTTAACTGGTGGTCTTGGTTCAACCATGACTATCGAAAACAGAGAATATGAGTGGTCTGTAATGATTGATGCTGATCACGCTGTTAACATCCGCTACGCTAAGTGGAATGGTAAAGAGATTACTCCTAAGTCAATTACAGATGGTTTGACTCCAGGTATTAATAATACTCCTATTTATCTTGGTCTTGAAGAGAAATTCTTCGGACCTGGAGCAATCTTGGCATTTGATAACATCAACTTCCAGGTACGTGTAAACGGTACTCCATACCAGGATGGTAGCACATGGGTATATGAGACTTATGTAGCAGAAGGCTTCCAGGGTTCTTATATCCCTTGCGAGTATTTGCTCCCAGGCCGTCAGGTAGACCGTATTGGTTCTGCATATGAGGAGTACAGTGATGAGGCAGATATCATCAACTATCAGACTCCATTTAAGATGCGCAATAGCTTGATGACTATGCGTCTTACTTACGATATCACTGGTGATGCTTACTCTACAGTATTGGCTATCGCTTTGACTGATCCTGAGACAGGTAAGAAGTCTTATTTGTGGTCTGACTATCAGTATTGGAAGGCTCTTCGTGAGTGGAAGAAGAGAGAGGAGAAGCAGTTGCTGTTCGCTCACTCTAACCGTAACGCAGATGGTACTTACAATTTGAAGGGTACTAATGGTCGTTTCGTTCCAATCTCTGCAGGTTTGTTCGAGCAGATTGCTCCAGCTAACGTACGTTACTATACAAAGCTGACTACAGAATTGTTCGAGGATTACTTGTTCGATCTCTGCTACAACATTATCGGTACTAACGAGCGTAAGTTCGTTGCTTTGACAGGTGAGATGGGTATCCGTGAGTTCGACCGTATCTTGAAGGAGAAGGCAGCTAGCTTCAATATGATTGATACACACTTCATTACAGGTTCTGGTCAGGATTTGAAGTTGGGTGGTCAGTTCACAACTTATACTATGACTAATGGTATTGAGTTGACAGTTAAGCGTTGTGCTATGTTTGATAACATGGAGATGTTCCGTCAGCTTCACCCATTGACAGGTAAGCCATTGATGTCTTACACATTCTTGTTCGTTGACCTTGGTCGTCGTGATGGTCAGGCTAACATCGTTAAGGTATGTCGTAAGGGTCGTGAGTTCGTACAGTGGTGTACTGGTGGTTCTGTATTGCCAAATGGTTATGCAAACAACATCAACACTATGCGTTCTAACAGCCGTGATGGTTACCAGGTACACTTCCTTGGTGAAGAGGGTATCATGTTGAGAAACCCATTGTCATGTGGTATCTTGTATTGTGATGCTGAAGACCAGGAGTCTATCTCAGTTGAGAACAGGGCAGCAGAGCTCTAATTAATTAAATAATACACAATGTTCAACCCCACCCAAAATCGGGTGGGAGCTTGGCATTGCAACAACTAATTGAAAAATTATGGTAGTTGAATTAAAGATCAGAAAGAAAAATCCCTGGGCTGGATTGTTAAAGTATAAACATTGTTTTGATTATATTGCACCTTACTTTACCAGATCTGGGTCGATATACACAGGTTTAACACCTGAGGACGAAAAGAAATTTGAAAAGGAGCTTGGCTATCCAGAAGGCCATCTCGCTAAGAATTCCCCATTCTGGAATACATTCTGTGTTAAGGTTGGTTCTAAGAGTACAATCCTCGACGACTCATTCCCACGTTAGGCTATGATCATTAAGTTCCTTGAGGGACATAAGAGAGTAGCTACATCACTTGATAAACTCAATGCTGGTAAGGATTACCTGCTTATTAATAGACAGGCTGAAGCTATTGAGAAGAATAAGATTAACAAGCTTCGTAGAGATGCTATTATTGCTTTTGGCAAGCTTTCTCTTGAAGAGATGCGTAAGTGTCTTAGACTGTTCGGTGTTAGTGCTGATACAATGTCTAATGAGCTTGTAGAGTCTACGTTGTTCTCATTGGTTGACAAGCAGCCATAGAACTTCTTTACAAAGTGGGTTAATAACAAGACAAAGGAAACAGAGTTCTTGATCGAGAGTGCTATTGCCAAAGGTATTATCCGTAAGGATAGAACACAGTATTACTATGGTTCTGAGATGCTTGCAGACTCATTGTAGGATTGTATTGCATACTTGGACGCAAAGAAGAATCAAGACTTAAAGATCTCGATTATTAATCAGGTCGAAAATAAATAATTAAACTAACGACGTATGACGCATAGTGATATTTATACTAAGTTTATGATTGAATATGACAAGGCAAATATAACTTCGTCATATCCGTCGCTAACTAAATATGAAGTTGCAACAATACTCGACAAAGCCTACTTAGCTCTTATAGCTCAAAAATATACAGGGAATAATCCAAGAAAGTCAGCGTTTGAGTCAGATATGAAAGCAACTGAAGATTTGTAGCCATTGATTAATAAATTCACAGCTATTGGTAGCTTATCTGGCGATAATAGCTATACATTTAGTACACACACTATGGATAATCTTATTTTGTATATAATTGATGGAGAAATAGAAATTAAGGGAAGTATTACTTCTCATGACGATATTGATCATCAGTATGAAAACATAGTATTCGTATCTCATGATATTGCTAAAAAGTTTAGAGCTACAAAAACAAATTTACCTTGGGTTGAATAGCCTGTAGGTTGTATAGAAAATAATAAAGTTGTAATATACGTAGATCCAATGGATGTACAATATAATGGAGCTCAATCAAAAGCCGAGTTTACATATATTGAATGTCCTGCAAAATTCGCTGTCGGACAAGGACTGTCAGTAACCGACTATGATTTCGGTCAGACTGAATTTGAGTTATCTGATAGCATGGCTGAAGAATTAATTAATTTGGCAATTATTATGTCTACTGAGATTGTAGAATCTAGTAGACTTGCTACTAAAGCTAACACTAGACCACTTGAATCATGACAAGAGAAGAAACAAGAAAACTTGGTATTGAGTTTGAGCGCAGACTAATTGAAGTATATCCTTAGTTTGCGTCAGAACAAAAACTTAGTACCGATGCGATATATTCATTCTTAAGCGAGTTCTAGACACAGTATGTTAAAATACTGTATTCTACCGAAGACGATTTTCAGCGTGGTACTAGACGAGCTAAAAGAATAAGCGATGTTAGCAGATCTTTAATTAGACGAGTTAATATAAAGACATCAAATGATGATGGCATATATAACCTCCCAGACAATTATGCAATGTACGTAAGATCTGAAAGCATCGTTACAAAAAATTACAAAAGTGATAATGTTTTAGAAAATGGCGTAATTACGCCTAACATACTTGTTAAGCAAGAAGATGTAGACAATGTAATCAATGCATATTACAACTATAATGGAATCATAAAGAATCCATTAGTTGTATTCGAAAATACTAGTTATACAAGTAATTAGTTTAAAGTTATATCTGACACATATACATAGATAGAAAGTGTAGATCTTACATACTACTGCCAGCCTAATGCATTCAATGTATTAAAGTTTGATGATAACGATCAGTCGGCTGGAGCTGTACATAGCTACTGTTCACTCCCATACTCATGTTTTGAGGAGCTTGTATCAGGTGCTGTGGATATGTATTTAACTCAGTATAAACTAAAACTTGCTTAGGGTAATTCTAAACAATCACAACCAAAATAGTAGGAGGCTGAGTAATGAGGAATATAGATATTTTGGTAGGGCTAGAAAGAGAGATAAATAAATTTGATAGCCAGCTAGACAAACCATCTACTGACGAATCTTTATTCTGGCTTAATTAGGCTGTTGGTAAGTTTATCAAGCTTAGATTTAATAGTGATCTTGTTCACGGAACTTCGTATGAACAAAATGAAAAGCGTAGAACTGATCTTATTAAGCTATACAAATAGAAAACTTATACATTAAGAAGTATGATTGTAGATGAAAATCAACCGTCATATACATCTTATACAATAATCTATCCAGAAGACTTCATGTTCTCACTCAATGAGGACGTCGTAATAAGCGACCTTGATGGAGAGAATAAAATCAATACATGCATGTTTGAGTGCACGTAGGATAGTTTTATGTACAGAGTCAACAACAGTCTTACAGACTTCCATTACAGATTTCATAGAGCTAGACCTCTACGTGTAAGAAACTCTAATGGATGCATATTGCTTACAGATAAGCAATATAAGATTAGCAAATATTCTTTAGGTTATCTCAGAAAGCCTACAGAAATAACACTTGATAATCCTTATGATGAATATGAGGATTTCGAGGATATTATTATGCCTGAGATTATAAAAATTGCAGCTCAGATGTATTTGGAAAACAAAAAAGATGAGCGCTATAAAACTATAACTCAAGAGGTAAATACACAAGAATAATAATTTTAACGTGGAAAGCCCAGCTAGTTAGGTCTAGCATTAATATTATAGGGTGAGTAGAAAAAATTAATTTAATATGATTACATACGTAAATTCAGTTCTCGTTTCTAACAAGAACGGTGAGACTCTCGCTACTGCAGAAGAGTTGAAAGGTAAGGCTAAGAAGGAAGATCTTAAGCCATTGGTTGGTAAGTTCGTATTTATGAACTGTGATCCAGCTAAGCAGGATGGTACTGCTATTGAGGATGTTTATAAGATGGATGCAGCTGCTGACCGTTTCAAGATTGGTGTTGTTACATCTGATAGCTTCCAGAAGGTTGATAAGCTTGGTAATGTTACATTTGTACCAGTTGTAAAGTGGTCTAACATTATCAATGTAGCAGACATTAAGTCTGTTGCTAAGCTTGACTATAAGGAGGATTCAGAGGATGAGATCACAATCGACTTCAGCGGTATCGCTCCTGAGACTATGGATCTCCTTGCACAGGGTGGTTGTCCAATTGTTCTCCGTCTTACTTTCAAGGATATGCCAATGCGCTATCGTAAATGGACAGAATCATATAGCTACGTAACTAAGGTTGGTGATACTGTAGAGAGCATTATGGCAGGTTTGGTAAAGGATATTATCCGTGCTCCAAAGCGCCAGCGTGTATATGCTAAGATTGAAGGTCAGAAGCTTGTTCTTACACAGATGAAGTATGATGACGATGAGTCTAATAGAACAGAGAACGTTTACATGAAGGGCCGTTTCGATGCAAATATGTATTGGATGAACCCTGCGGCTCCAGGTTGGGCTTCAAATAACAAGTACGACCTTGGTGTTGTCTTCTCTAAGAAGGAAGGCGTTACATACCCAGCAACAGCTAAATTGGTACGTGATCGCGAGCGTGCTACATTTGACTATTAGGGCGTTTTGCACCGTTGCTGCTGGTACGATCCTCAGCCAGCCATGGTAACAAATCTCGATAACAAGTACGACGGTATTACTATCGAGTTTGAAAACCAGTACCGTACAGCTGATGATCTTTGGCGTAGAACAAAGCAGACAGTTGAGATCTACGCTTCTAACAATGGTGAGGCTATGGGTGCAGATCAGATTGCTGATGGTTTTGTTGCAAAACTTCAGGCTATGATCGCTTCTCGTCAGAACATTGTTAACCCAGTTGACAACTCTGCTGCTTACGATAAAGCAAACTTTTAATTAATTGCCGGGGTGGGGTTCTTACCCTATCTCGGCTTTTTGTTTTTAAACACATATTATAATATGCAAAGAATTAGAATTGGAAACGATATAAGATTAAATCTTACACTTCGTGGTCCACGTACGTACGATAGAGCTAATATCAAACAGCTTAAGTGTTATTTTATTAACACATCTATGCTCGATTATGTTCCATTTGATTGTGATCATTGTTGCTGTCCGTGCGATAAGCATGTACATGGCTGTGGATATATGACAAATATGTGTGGTCATCCAAAATATCATGTACTTCCACACTGCTGTCATCATGATTGCTGCCATAATGATTTTTATTGCAGTCACGACTTCCGTTGTATGCTTGATCCTCATGGATGTAATCCTGCAGCAGGACCTGGTATATTGCCACCAAAGTACAGAAAGGCATATGATGCTGTAAATTGTTGCGCTTGTGATGATTTTACATATTTGGCATATTCTAGAGTTTTGCCTAAAGCTAACGCTATTTAGTGCTATTTCCCTGCAAAGGATTAGGTATTCTGCGGAATATACAAGTTGATTGTGCAGGCTATTATGTATGAGCCAGGTTGGGGTCGTACAGATCTCCATACATACACAATGGATTATGGTGAGGTAATTGAGCTTGTTGACGACAATACAGGTGCTAGTGGCGATATAACTGTAGATGTAGACACAGATGATATAGAGAATAAAAATATCATCGCAATAAGAATAAAGAACAAAGATTTGTCTATGTATGGAGGCACTAAGCTTAATCTTGGTGAGAAAGATATAATAGATCATAAGTATATCATTGAGGTTGACCTTGAAAATGGCTCTACAGTAGAATATAATCCAATCAATTGGCCTTATGAAACTATTGAGCTTACACCAATGAAGAGTGATGTTATTGAAATAGACCAGAATACATGTACTATTCATTCATTTGAGCGAGATGAAACAAACTCAACTACCGTAGTAGCTACTGCTAAGAATAATGGTGTAAAGGCTAGCTTTAATGTTACTGTTGTCGGTGGCGGTTATGATTTCATTGGCTACCTGCCAGTTCGTCCTTTCTCTAAAGAAATGGAGGATGATTACAAATATCACTTCGATCGTGATGATTAGGGATTCGAGAGCGATGATCAGGAGAATATTACAAAGGTTGGTGTTGGTTTTGTTGATACTAATTTATTGACTAAATCTAAAGATTTATCTAAGGGTGTTACTGTAGAAAATGATATTGATGGTCAGTATTTATGGATTGTTACTAGACGTCCTATTCAGTATGCTGCAAATATAAACGCTGGAGTAAACTCTAACATGATTCCTACATTTACTATTCCTCTCACAACTCCTTAGAAGAAGTATAATGACGAGAAATACTACTACTGTTGCCCTAACCCAATAAAAGCAAATAAGGCTCACGGTGGAGCTACAATTTATGTTAAAACTAAAAACGATTAATTATGAATTACGCAAACGAAGACGTACAAATATACGGTAAGCTTGTAAATGTATCCACCGAAGGCATTGTAACTGACGCGACTTCTGTATGGAGTGAAAAGTACAAGAAAACTGTAGAAGAGGTTATTAAAGATGTTAATGACAAGATAGATGACTTCAGAGCTAACCCTGAGTTTGATAAAGCTACATTCCATGGAAATGTATTATTCGAGGGTAATATAACTGTAGAAGGAAATGCTACAACTAAGGGTAATAGTACAGTAAACGGCAACCAGGTAATCAATGGTATGCTTGATGTTTACAACAAGATTACAGCTCATGGAAATCCTGTTGGTTTAGAAGTAGACCACAAAATCGTATGTAATGATCTCAGTGTTAATGGAGTATTTAAAGCACTTTAGCTTGACTGCAACACACTTACAGTACACAACCTTATAAAGAGCGAAGGCGAATTTAGAGTTGATGGTGACACAATTCTTAACAATGTTGTTATTAACGGTGAAGCTAGAATACCACATGCCACAACTAAGATGTATGGTAGCGTTAAACTTGCTGAGAATGCAAATGACGCTGATGTACAGGACGTTGTAACAGTTGGCATTTTGGAAGATTATGCATCAGCTGTACTTCCTTAGGCTGCTGAAGGACAGATTCTTGTTTATAAAGGTGGTAAGTGGCAGGCTGGTAATATTGATACACTTGTAAATAACGACACCAACATTGCTAATTATATAAACAGCATTGTTCAGCAAAAGATTAATCAGACTGTTGATTTGAGTGGATATTACACAAAGTCTGAAATAGATAACTTGCTTAACGATTTGAAGAGTAATATCGGTGGAGATATAGCTTAGTCTTGCCTTTGGGAAACTTCTGGTAGCACATTACGTCCAAAGAATAATAAAACTGTAAGCGCTTCTCATTTTTATAAAGAATCATAAGGAAGGAGGCTTGTATGTTAAATTATAAAAGATTAGCACCTAGAAGTGCGGATCCAAAAGTATATACTCACAACAATGAAAAGATAACCCACCAGGAAGCTGATATGATAAATAACGGTACATTTATAGAAGGAGAGACTAGTGTACCTGGAGAATATATAACAGCACAAGAAGTTGTATAGAAATTAGCGGCTCAACATAAGCACGTAAACTATATGATTGGTGGAGACGAATTAAATGAGCTTGTATGCTATTACACATGGTCATCTGATACAATAGACCCAACAGGTGTACATATTCCAGACCTTGATATGACTGTCGAAGACAGAAAGTTGCTTGCTTACGAGATCACTCCAGAAAATGCAGACGTTACATCTGCTGTTTTCTCAATTGTTAGCGGTTCGAATGTAGCTCATATAGATGGCTCATATGTGGTAGCAGATAAGTAGGGAACAGCAACATATAAAGTTGTTGTAAACGACTCTATTGAAGCTACTGCGACTATTAATGTTTCTAATAAGCCTGAAGAATTCCCTGACGATGCACAGCATAGATGGATTAGAGTACAGCCAGAAAGTTCGCAGATATCTGTTGATGGTGGAACCATACATGTTACAGGTTCATATGGTTTAACTGGTAGTTATGGAACAGAAAAGAAAGTTGGAGATATAACTGACACTATAGTTATAGAATCAAATTCAAGCTAGGAACCAAAGAGTGGTAGTAAAACATACCATTACAACAATAACTAGTTCGATACCCCTACCGCTGAAATAACATGGACTCAGCCAGGAAGATCTGAGGAATTCCCTGAAGAGTGGACATATGTATTTGAGTATAATATAAGTGATACCAATGGTGGATCTAGCACTGATACATCATGGAGTAGGCAATATTATGCAAATGGTCAAGAGATTAAGCATAATGATGACCTTACATTAGATAGTATAACTTCTTATAGAACTAAAACGGGTACATTTGGTACAGTCAAGAAGGAGAATGTTCAGTATTCTGGTGAAATAGGGAGACCATCTGGATACAATTATAGTGACCAGGCTATAACACAGAGCGGTCAACTTGTACAGTAGGGCTCAAACAAATAGTTATAGTGGTCTTATACGCAAGAAGCTAATGTTAAAGTTTGGAGCATTTCTGCAGATCCTACATCTTTGCATTTTGAGGCAGCTGGTGGAACACAAAGTGTTTCTGTAACCACTTGGTATACTTGGCAAACTAATGACAATAATAATCAGAAGTTTGATGAGACTACAACAGAAGAACAGATAACAGCAGAAGCTAATACATCAACACAGTAGAAAGGATGGACAGAAACTATAACCAAGAATGGTAAGTCTGTTTCTATTAGATGTACACAGGATGGTAAGCCAGTAGTGCTTACTGCTAAGTATCATCTATACGTTGGATTAAGTGCAGATAAAATCAATGATAATACAGTGTCATTAGTTTGGAATAGTGATCAGTATGGAGAATCTTCTAAAAAGACAGTATACGTAAACGCTTATAAAGAATTTATAAACGAATCCAATGAGGTTGTATCAACAGAATCTGTAGATTATAGTGTAACAAGTTATGCGTCTTAGAACAAATTCTCTGTTAGCAAAAATAATACATTAGTAGATTTCTACCCATTAGAGGAGAATACGGATTATTCATCATCTAAACAATGTTCATTCCGTGTAAGTATAACAGGACAGAAGAATAAATTCTGCACAATATCGCTTATTCAAGAAAGAAAAGGTGTATAGCTTATTTCTGGAGACGCCGTAATGTTTACATATAATTGGGACAAGGGAACCGATTTGGATTAGGCAACTTACGTAAATCTTAATTCTAAATCTTCAAATGATGAGAATTATGCTGGATTTAGCGGTCAAATTATTGATGAGTATAAAAATATTTTATACTTTGCTGGAGATAATAAAAAGAAAGGAAATGAATATGCATTTATTGACTTTAAATCTATTGTTAAATATTTGAATGAACATGGAGATGATGAGTCTTCGGTTGATGGTAAAACTATATTACAATCACTAACTAATGAAAATGGTATAATTTCTATATAGTGTGATCTTTATACTAATTGGTATAATCGAAAAGAATAGGAAGGTATAACATTATCTTATAGTGTTTATAATAAAGATTCTGAAAATGCTAGCGTTACAACAAAAGATTTATAGTTTATATTAGATGGCTACACAAAGAAATCCGATAACGCACAATCGGCTTTATGTTATGCCAAAGGAATTGATAACGTCTATTGCGGTTATGGAGTAAATGAAGTATATACATTAAGCGCTAAATTTACTTACTATTTAAATAGTGGAGTTTTTGCATTTGAGACAAATAAAGACAACGTTGGCAAATGGCAAAAAGGAGTTGTATTTACCAGCGTTTCCACCACTGCTTCTTATAGTGGATTAAATTTTGTAAATGATAACGGAACGATTAATTACAAAATTCGTATAGATTCATTAAACGAACCAAATTATTTTGATAAAAATGACAAAGTTGCAATTTGGACAGGAATTAAACAAATGGTATCTGACAAAACCGTGTATGCACAAAACAACTATATGACAATTAATCAATTACCTTTTATATACAATCAAAGTGTCAAATTGTCAGAAATTGCAGAATATATAGATTTTGGAGGAAATAATTCTGTAAAAATATATCCTGATATATATTTCTATCAAATTTTTGACAAAAATAGTGAAAAAAAGTTAACCTTAAATGAACTTAAATTAACAGACTCCGCTATAACAATACATAAACCATTATCGTGATTACAAAATAATACATTATGGAACCAAATAACGAAGATTTAAAAATATACGGAAAGATTGTTAGTACGTCTACTGAGGGAGTTGTAGCTGAAGCTGAATAGATATATGATGATTCTGCAACAACGTATGTTAACGATGGTAAGCAAAATAGTATAAACAAATACTTCAAAACCAAGCAGGATTAGGTTATAACAGGAATGAATTCACTGAATGATAAGTATGATTCTTTAAAGTATCAATATGATGAAATATAGTCTATCCCAATGGATAATTTGTCACAAATATTAAAACTGTAATTATGAAGTAGTTTTTAGATTAGGATGGAGTATAGTACTTTTGGAATAAAGTACAATAGAACTTCGCAAACTTAAGTGATAATGGCAAGGTTCCTGCTAATTAGCTTCCTTCTTATGTTGATGATGTACTCGAATATGGCACATTTAACACATTCCCAACAACTGGAGAAGATGGCAAGATCTATGTAGCACAAGATACTAATCTGACATACCGTTGGAGTGGTACAAGATACGTAGAAATAAGCCAATCTCTCGCGCTTGGAGAAACCTCTAGTACTGCTTATCCTGGAGACAAGGGTAAGCAGCTTTCAGAGGATCTTAATGCAGAAATAGGTAGAGCCAAGCATGAAGAGGCTGATATTAGAGCAGCTTTAGTAGCAGAGCAGAATAGGGCGGAAGTTGCAGAAAAGAACAATAGAAGCCTTATACAGAAGAATGCTAGCGATATTGCTATCGAAACTAATAATAGAATATCTGGAGACGAAGCTCTTTCTGTTAGCATTAATGCTGAGAAAGATGCTAGACAGGATGCAGATAATAAAGAGAAGCTTGCTAGGATCGAAGCAGATAATAATGAAAAAGCTGAAAGACAGAGTGAGGATAACCTTATTAGAGCTAAGGTTGAATAGGAGTAGACTAGAGCTTAGAATGCAGAGAAACTTATCACTAACAATCTGAATAGTGAAATTAGTAGAGCTAAGGCTTCTGAATAGCAGGAAGCTAAGAGTAGATCTGATGCAGATGACGCTATAAAGGCTCTATTGAATACTGAAATTAATAGAGCCAAGGCAGAAGAGTCAAGTATAAGAAGCTCAGTAACTACAGAAAAGAATAGGGCGGAAAGTTCAGAAGCCGAACTCAAAACTCTCATTGATAAGAATTCTAGCGATATTGTTAAAGAGCAGCAGGCTAGATAGGCTGCAGACAATACTCTTACAACAAACTTAGCTACAGAAAAGTAGACTAGAATTGACGCGGATAACGCAATTAAAACTTTGCTGGATACAGAGGTTAAAAGAGCCAAATCTGAGGAATCTAAGCTTACAACTAGTATTGCTACAGAAACAAGTAGGGCTACTACGGCGGAAGATGCACTTTCAGATAGAATTACAGCAGAGTAGAATAGAGCTACTACAGCCGAGAATGATCTCTCAGACAGAATCACATCAGAGAAGAATAGAGCCACAGCTGCAGAGAATACCATTACAAATAATCTTAATTCTGAAATATCAGACAGAAAAGAAGCTATTAAAGCCGAGTCTGATAGAGCTAAGGCTGCAGAGTAGACTATGCAGGCAAACTTGGGTAGTATAACAATAGCTAAGGTATCATCTGATGACGCAACTATAGCTGCATCATATTAGCTCTAGGTTAACGGAGAGGCTAAGGGTACAACAATCGATATTGCTAAGGATCAATCTATTAAGGACATCAATGTTCTTGATATGAATGCCACACTTAATGATAACGGCACAATTAAAGCTGGTAATCCTGTAGGTTCTACAGCTTTATGTATCTCATACATTCTTGCTGATGGTACTTACAAACTTGCTAAGCTTGACTACTCTAGGTTCCTCGAAGAAACAGAGTTCTCTAATGGCTTGGAGGTAAATAATCATAAGATTTATGTTAAGGTTGATCAGTTGTCAGAGAGCTTCTTATCAGTATCTTCTACAGGTGTAAAGATTACTGGTGTACAGAATGCAATAAACACCGCTGTAGACGCAGAAAGAGTTGCTAGAGAGGCTGAGTGCAAATAGATTAAGGATAGCATAACTTAGTCTGGTTAGGGTTCTACAGTGGCTTTAGATGCCGAAATAAAGCGTGCTAAAGAAGCTGAAGCAACTATTACATCAAACCTTAATAATCATATCTCAGATTATAAGAACCCTCATAAGGTGACTAAAGCTTAGGTTGGACTTAGCGATGTTGATAATACATCAGATGCAGATAAGCCTGTATCAAATGCTACACAAACTGAATTAGATAAAAAGGCTAATTAGACATAGGTGAATCAATTGTAGTAGACAATTACAAATTTGTAGTCTACAATATAGCAATTACAGAGATAGGTAACCAATATGTCTACAACAATTGAATCTGTATAGAATAATATTACAAATATGCAGACTACAATAAACACATTGCCAACCGTAGATAGTAATGATGCAAAATATTTGCGAAAAGACAAAGATGATGTAACGCCTTATACAATTACAGCAAAGGCGTTATATAAAGCATAATTATGAAATTAACATTAAACAGAATCGCCTTACGTCAAACATACACAATTGGAAAGTTATATATTGATGGCAAATATTTTTGCGATACATTAGAGGATACTGTAAGGGATACTAATAAAAATGGTAAGTTTGATAATGGCGAGAAGAAAATAAAAGGGAAGACAGCTATTCCGTACGGAACATACGAGATTAAGTGGACTTATTCACCTAGATTCAAAAAGTATACACCACAACTTATGAATGTACCTTCGTTTGAAGGTATTCGCATACACTCAGGAAATTCAAGTGATCATACCGAGGGTTGTTTGCTGCTTGGTGAAAATAAAAAGGTTGGAATGGTCCTTAACTCAAGAGCTACCATAGCAAAGTTTTATCCAATTATAAAAGATGCTTGTGCTAAAGGGAAGGTAACTATTGAGATAAAATGAGCAAAGTAACAGGAACATGGCGCGAGAAGATCCAATATTCAACCGCATGTCTCGCGTTCTTGAGCGGTTAGGTTCTCACCTGGGTACAGTATTTATAGTAGGGTGAAATCTCCACAGGTGTACTAGGGTTTGTAGCCCAAACATTAGTTTATTCGGCTAGTATCTATGGAGTATCTATTTACATACAAGGTAAATTTGGTGAGATAAAAACATATTTAAAAGAATATTTGAACAATAATGAAAGTAATGCTGATGTAGTAGATATTAAACAAGATAAAGAACAACTACAAAACGCTGCTTAACGCCATTGCTGGGCTTCTAATAGCCTTTTGTTTAGCGTCTGGTATATTCTACCACAACAAAGCTAATAGGCTCTCAGAGGAGCTTAAAATGGCTAATAATAACATCGAAGCCTATTAGGATGCCTTAAATGGTGCCTAGTAGGCTTCTGGTGTTTTAAGACTAGACATGAAAAAGCTTAAAGATTATAACGATAAGCTTGTATAGTAGTTGGATTCTGTACGCAAAGTAGAAAAGCTAAAGAGTAAAGAAATTTAGGTAGCAGCAACTCAGAAGCAGATTATAAACGTTAATAAAAGTAAGGGGGTAGGGGGTAATATTATAACTATACTTAAAGACTCTGTTTATAAAGATAGTTTACAATATAACAACCTAACTAAAGTATACTATACAATCGGTAAAGACAGTGTTAATATTAAGTTAGATGTATAGAATACTTAGTACCTCTACATTTATAAGCATAGAGAATATAAGAACAAAAAGAACTTCTTTAAGAGATTAATAACATTTGACTGGAAAAAGAAAGATGTGTATAAATATAAGATACATAATACAAATGATATACTTAAAGAAGATAGTATAAGAATAATAGAAGCAATATGAAAACATTCTCAGCTCGTACATTGATAGATGACATACTTCTTATTGTACGAAATAATAACATAAGCGAGAGCGAGGACATGTCTAGGGATTAGATCTTATCTTGGATAATGTAGTATAAGGCCTATTTATCTAAGAAGTAGAATGATAAAGATTCTGAAACCGGAGACGATGAAGATCCAGATGATAGTTAGTTATCAACTATTGGACCACTTGAGCTTATAGACGATCCAACTCCTGGATCAGAGGACTCCTGTTGCTGCCATTGTAGTACAAGGAAGAGAACAAAAAAGAAATTGTACACAATGGAAGATAGTAGCGACGACATAGTTAATGTTGCAGATATTAGCGGTTGCGTTATCTAGATCATGAATAAGTCTAGAAAACATTATCATAACTTTAGGAGATATACATACAACGAGCCAATATGTTGGTTTGACGACTAGTATATATACGTTGATGGTGATGGTGTGGAAAATTTTAAATACATATACGTTACAGGAATATTTGATCCAACGCAAACAGCTGATAGTGAAGATGATGTAATAATACCTGGGTGGATGATACCTGACATAAAAAGAGCTATCATGACCAACGAGTTGGCATTTATGCTGAAAAGACCTAGTGACGATAGCAATAACTCAACATTAGCAAGCGTTAAACCAAATGGTCCTCAAGATAAGGAAGAATAAGAAAAGCTATACAATAGCTGATATATACAGAGACTACATTAAAAAGAACGATGTAGAGCTTAATTACGCGCGATATAAGCGCATTATAGACGAATTTAATAAAGTTGTCAAGGAAGAGATTTTAGAACGCTCACAGCCCTTTAAAATGCCTTATGGGCTAGGTACTATATGCATAGTAAAATATAAACCAAAGAGCTACTCCGGTTAGTCGTTGTCTACAGATTACAAATCAACTAAAGATGTAGGCAAAAGGGTCTATCATTTAAACGAGCACTCTAATGGATATAAATATAGATTATATTGGTCAAAAATACCAAGAATGTTTTCTGATAGATATAAATACCAGCTATGTATGGTTAGGGAAAACAAAAGGCACCTTGCTCAACTTATATTTAATAAACAAGATTATATAAATATAGATGATATACAAGTATACAAAATGTGAGTCAGTTATAGCTAAAATTATGGCTGACTCAAACATGCAAGAAAAGAACATGCGTATTACAGATATACGAGAATGGATCTTTGAAGCTGTTGAAAAAATTGGTGCCCCTGTATAGTATGTATAGAAGGAGTCTGGTGAAGATTGCGTTCCAATATTTGAAATACACGAACATCAAGTTCCAATACCAGAAGACTTAGAATCATTGACAACTGTAGCCTATTCAAACAATGGAACAAATTGGGTATAGGCACTAAAAGATGAGAGCTCATTTAAGTCTAAGGCTGATACAAAACCTATGCATCACCATCATCCAGAGTAGCCGGCTGGCGTACCGTTGATTACGCATAGATCTTAGCTTCTTGGAATCAATGGTAGTACTGCGCTGATGGATGCTATTAGAGATAAGAAGATAGACGTTCCTACATACTGGATTAAACCGGGTTGGATAGTCTTTAATAAGGACAAAGGTTTTGTTAAATTGTCATACAAGGCTATAGCTACAGACGAAAGGGGTTATCCACTTATTCCAGACTTAGCTTCATATTAGGAAGCTATATACTGGTACGTAATGATGAAGTTAAGCTTTCCAAAATTCCTTAGAGGATCACTTGGAGGAAAAGCTAGATATAATTAGAACACATACTTCTATATATAGTAGCAGTGGAATTTCTATAGAAACCAGGCTTACGCTGAGGCAATGATGCCAAACGAAAGCGAGATGCTTACTATTAAGAACGAGTGGACTAAGCTTATACCAGAGTGGGATGATGATGAGAACTTCTTCAATAGCACCGGAAAGAAATAGTTAAACTTTAACGATTATTGCTATGGATACTAATACTGAACCACAAATTAATAGTTTCGCAGGAGGATTAAATAGTGATGACGATCTCTCTGTTATTGCTACAAACTAGTATATTGATGCTAGAAATATAAAGATATCGTCATATAGAGGTGGAGAAGGTAGAGACAATAGACATGGATCATTAATGCCAGTCTAGGGTGTAAAGCTAGCTGGATTACTTGCTGGTGAGAATAACAAAGTTGTTGCTACTGGTTCAATAAGAGATTATGGAGTAGTTGTTTGCATTGATGAAAATGAAAACAGACTTAAGATCTATAGTTTTAAAAATGCGATAGGTGGAACAGTGCACGACCAGGACTTCAACGATATACAGAAGAGCAAACTTGTTGTAGATGCGAAATTGTTGCCTTTGGATGAAGGGGAGAGGTATCCAGATGTATTTGATATTCAGCTTAATTATGAGAGCGAAAACAATATCAAGCTATACTTGGCTGACTCTAAGCATCCGATAATGGTTTTTAATATAAATAGAGACAATCCTTTAATATACGATGATCTTAACAAATGCTTGTCTTATCCAGAAGCGGTTTGCAAACCACCAGTATTTGAAGAGTATGTGCCAGGAAAGATAGAGTTTGGTGTTGTAAGTTATTGTTATCAGTTATACAATAGATACGGAATACATACAGGAGCATCTATACAATGTTAGCAAATACCAATTGGCAATTATGATTTCGATAACAAATACGTAAAGTGCGGTGGTAAATAGGGCGCACAATCAAATTGCGGAGTAAAGATATCTATACAAATTCCTAGAAATTATTGGCACCTTGATTACATCAAAGTACTTAGGGTACAGTATACACAAAACGGATAGATGCCAATAGTATCTGTAATATACGATGCTAAAGTAAACTTTAATGAACAAGATTCTACAGAGCTGATTATAAATGATGTTGGTAATGATCCAATATAGAATATCAGCGTTGAAGAACTGAATTCATTACAAGGTGTTAGGATAATACCTAATTCGTTAGCATCTAAAGATGGCTTCCTGTTTGCTGCAAACACAAAGACAATACAGACTACTATTAAGGATTTCGATAAATGGGATGCGAGAGCATTTAGGTTTAATTACGAAAATAAAAGTATCGTAAAAGATGTTAATGGTGATAACGTATTTGAAATAGATGCTCACGAATATGGCATAGAAAGTGACTCTGTTGCCGTTCCTCCATTTGATCATGATTGCTATGATGACACTTATAATAACATAAATAAAGAAGCTTCACTGTATTCTGCTAATTTTGTATTCGATTCAAAATATAGATGGGTCGGAGGATCTGGTAAAAATATAGAATGGAGATTCGTTATTTCTTCTTAGGTGGAAGATTCTTGTGTAAAAGAAAACAATACAAGAAAGATAGGAACATTATACAATTATTCTCAAAAAGAAAACATATAGCAGAACAATATTTTCTACATCGATAAAGATTTTAAACCATCTGAAATAGAGAAAGTAGAATTTGATCCAGGAATAAATAGCAATACATGGTTAATAAAGTCGCTTAGACGAAATGAGATTTATCGTTACGGAATTGTTTTGTATGATAAATATTGCCAAGCTTCTCCAGTTAAGTGGATTGCTGATATAAGAACCCCAAATGTCACTGAAGAAGGGTTCTAGTTAATGTCATCAAATACTGTTGTTAATGGTAAACGTTACGAACTAGTTATCAGAAATCTAGGAATACAGTTTATGGTAAAAAGTCTACCAGAAGGCTGTACTGGCTATCAGATAGTTAGATGCGCTAGACATGAATCTGATATTGCTACAATATCATAGGGCGTACTTAGTTCTCCTGTGTCTAATGCGTATAGTAGATCATATGAGGGGGATAATGATAAGTATGAGATAACAAAGTATCATATGTTTTGTCCAACAGGATTCTTGACAACGAATAAGTTTATAGAAGGATATTGGGTACATAATTAGCTTGTTGGCAATGGAGATAAGCTCGAATCCCAATGCATGACGAACATAGATAATGACAAATTATTGCAATTTGTTTCAAAGGAAATTTGTTATCAACCAGAATCATTTAAACAATTCACAAAAGACAAAAAGTATTATTTGCAAAAACAGTCTTTTTTGTTTGGAGCTAGAGGAGATTATAAATTTAAAGACAACCAATATGATTCACATAGGGATGGTGAAACAAATACAGATTATGGAAGCTTAAGAGGCTTTAATGATAGGACAAGCTTCAAATTTATAATACCATGTATATCAAACTGTGCCGTAGAGCTATTTACTGGTCCAAATGATAGTGATGATTCAAGAGGAACATTTTATGTTAATGATTTAACTGTAGATAGCCATTTTAGCAAAGACAGTACAATATGCTATTTAGATACACCATATAATCCTAGCTACTTCTATAAAGTGAATCCACAATCACACAAAGCACGAGGTGGTAATACTGGCAACGAAATTATAGATAATATTTTAGATTCCGGAACAATTGGCGGATTAGGAAATGTGAGACCTTATTCGTACTCTTTAATTAAAGACTGTATTTTAAATTTTGATAGACTATACAACAAGGATAATGAGTCGGCAGACAAAAGGTAGGAAAAAGCTGGTAAATTTATAATACAGAAAGCTTTTGCGTATATAAAATTGTATGAATAGAGCACTTAGCCATACGAATTTAGTACTGGTGTTTTTGATCCAGGTGATTGGTGGGGCAATGCGTTTTAGAGAACATAGTATATACAAGACTTTTAGTTAGTTGACCAGATAAAATGGGATTAGGCATTCAAAAGAAATTTTAACAAAGAAGGTGATGAGCAAACTTCATCAAAAGCTTACCCTAATTACGCAGTTTCTGCTGGCGGAGCTCTATTTACAAATATGATTACCGGCGGCATTTGTAACGATACTAATGGTAATATATTTGCATCGTTTGGTAATTATAATGGCGGATTCAAAAATGATGGAACTGGTACACATGGCAACAAAAACGCATGTTTTGGAACTGGCGGAAAATGTTTGTTGTTAAGTTGCTAGTATAAAGAAAAAGGTACAGCTGGTGCAGTTTCTTATTATTATCCTAAGAATGGAAACTATTATGATAGTTTTGAATAGGAGGCATATTAGACAGAACATAGTGAAATTGGAGAAATACTCAAGATAATTAGACCAACTCTACTTGGAACTTATTTAACTAACCTTAGACAGCAAATAACACCTTATGGTGGATGCTCATTCACAAATAGACTTACAAATGTATATTACGGAGATGGCAACTACTTCGAATCCACAAATGATTGGAATACGGTATTTGATGGAGATTGTCATGTAGAAACATTCGAGTATACTTCTATGCATAAAGTGTATGGAGCATATAAGGGATCAAAGAGTTTGGATTTCCCTAATACTCATATGATAACATATTCTATACCAACAGAGTCAAACATATGGTGTAAATTCCAACATGGATGGACATTCAGCTCTAATGCAAGAGATAATTACGCATCCTTTATACAGGCTGAACCATGCGAAATAACAGAAGCCTACGTACAGAAAGAACCTGAATACGTTTATAATTCTGTCTATAGCGTACAGAATACAAGTATACCGCTTGCTGTGTACGATGATCTTAATCCACAAGACTATAATAAGACTATAGACACAAGAGTATACTATTCTGATTTAAAACAGAATGATGAAATCATAGATAGTTGGTGTAAATTTAGAAGCTCAAACTTTATAGATGTTGATTAGGGGTATGGCCCTATAACTGATATATGTACATTTAAGAATGTTCTTACATTTTTCCAGGAACAATCATTTGGTGTACTTAGTGTTAATGATCGTAGTGTTGCTACAGATAATTCTGGACAAAACATAGTGCTTGGAACAGGAGGAGTGCTTGATAGATATGACTACTATAGCAATACCTATGGAATGCATAAACAGCAATTCTGTGCAGCATGTACTACCGGTGGTTTGTATTGGTTTGATAGTCATAATAATGTAATCTGCTTATTTGACGGATAGAGTGTAACATAGCTTTCAAAACAAGGTAAAGTATAGAATATACTGAACAAATACAAAAAGAACGACAACTTTAAGATGTTCTACAATAATAGATATAACGAAGTTGTATTCAATGTTTTAAGCGATGATATGCAGATTGTGTACAACGAAATGCTTGGCAAATTCACATCAACATTAACAATACCATTCGATGGAGCTATATAGTTCTTTAATGGAGAATATCTTGTAAAGAAAAACGATACCGTATGCATATATTAGTATGACTACCTTGACGGATCACCTAAATCAACAACTCAGCAGCTGCTTTCAAGCTACGTTAAATACGTTGTTGCTCAATAGCCGCTTGTTACAAAGGTGTTTGATAATCAAGAGATTGTTACATACGAAAACCTATAGTTATAGGCAATGATATCTGATTAGGATGATTATTTTTCAAAGAATCATAAATACGTATGGTAGACAGAATCTTAGAATATAGAATCCAATCTAGAAGAACAGATAACACTTAGAGAAAATAATCATAGATTTGCCATACCTAGGGCTGATGGATTATTTGGCAATAGAGCTAGAGGCAAGGTTATGATTTGTAGTATAGAAGATATTAAACCAAATCCAGCTATGGCAATACAATACATAATAACAAAATATAGATAGTCATGGAGCTAAAGTAGAGAAAGAAGATAAACAATATGCCAAAATTCAATAATGGCATAGATTCGAAAGTTGGCTTTGGACAATAGCATCAAGCTAGTGACCTTACAAGCATGATTGGTAGCAATGCTCCTATTGGATCAGCTATAGCCGGAGCAGGAAGTTCTAGCGCATCATTTAATATTGGTCAAAAACCGGCTTCAAGTTGGAATCCAAAAGGCGGAATTTAGACAGCCGGAGGAGGCGGAATAAGTGCTGGTGCTGTAACAGGAGCTGTTAATGGAACGATAGGAATGATACAAGGATATAATTCCATGTAGGACGCAGTAAAGGGAACAGATGAGCTTATGGCTTATTCTGGACAAAGAACAGACTAGGCATTCGGTGTAAACTATCAAGCACAGAATGATATTAATAGGCAAAAAGCAATGAGCGATATATCTAAGTCTAATAGAAACGCAACATTGGGAATGGTTGGATCTGGAGCTGCTGCAGGAGCTGCTATCGGATCTGCTATACCTGGCGTCGGTACACTTATAGGAGGAGCAGTTGGAGCTATCACAGGATTATTCGGAGGCTTGTTTGGAAGTAAAAAAGCTAGAGAAAGACAGCGTAGAAAAATATTTAATGCGCAATAGAAAGTTAATCTTGTTAACTAGGTTAATCAATCATCCGCTGCAACAGAAGGTCTTACATAGCAATATTATTTAGATAATGGTAACACGTATGATGATGTATTATACGCCAACCGAGGAAAAGATTTAATAAAACCAAGATATGTTAAAAGGAAATAAAGTATGGACACCTAATGGATATTAGAGTGGTCCTATAAATAGTTTAGTTGGCAAAGGGGAGTCCATTATAGATTATACTAATGGTACAGGAACTCTTGTAACCAAAGGAAAGGTTGGAGTTGATAATTAGCCTAGCTCTGTTAGTGTAAACGATAATAATGTTATAGCTGGTAATGATATAGACTGGAGCAATGGTATGAAGTTTTCTGATCAAGTAGCCCCATTAACAGCAAAGCTTTAGATGTATAACAACATTGAGAAAAGAGCCGGAAAGAAATCCGAACTTAGCTCTTTATCAAAATAGACTATGGAACTTTAGAAGAACCAGCTAGATCGCGCTAAAGCTCCTATTTTATAGGCTATGAAGAATATTACAGATAGACAAGAGAGATAGCATTAGATCGAAGATTATGCTGCCTAGATTAAACATAATTGTGGAAAAGACAGATTTGATAACGGCAAAAGCTTATGGGACAAAACCAAATAGACAATTTCTAGTTGGTCAAAATCAGGTAAAGGAAAGGTGTCGAACCTCATGCTTGATGCCGGATATGCGTTTCCTGCTCTGCTCGAAACATAGATGCTTAATCATTGGCGTAACGAAAGACCTGTAATGCCAAGCATTTATGCTGCAAATAAATATGCGCCAATAGCATTACAAACTATGGCTGGTAATAGAGTGTCAGCTAATCCAATTCTTGAAAAATTATACGCACAAGATAGATAGGCTGCTTATTAGCTCGCTAATTCTGGAGGCTATACAGGTGGTCAAAGATAGGCTAATAGAGTAGCTTTGGCTTTAGGTAATTAGAGAAATGTTGCTGATGCGCTCATGAATGTGCAGGAAAAGAATGCTGCATACAGAAACGCTTATGCTGAGATGGCTGCTAGACTTGGTGATAGTGACGCATAGAGATTACAGCAGTCTAACCAATATGGATGGGAGGCCTACAATAGAGCACATGGCGCTAAGACAAAGGGCATTGAAACGCACTTATCTAATCTCGGTCTTATTGGTCAAAAATGGTTGTCACAGCGCATTAAAAACAAGCAGTATGGAGATATACTTGATATGTATCAGCAGGATGTAAATAACAAGAAAGAAGCATTAAAAACAATATATGGTATAGGTGCAGGTGCGGCAGCAAGTAGATCTACAAACAAAGCTGATAGTACATCTAGGGTTTCTCCTAACAATCGCACGTATAGCGGTAATTTTAATATACTTGATCAATATTATCGTCATACTCCATTAGGAGATGTATTTTCGCTATATAGCCCATATAGAATTCCTTAGACCGATGTCTCTATGCAAAGAATACCTAAGGGAAAATATTGGATGACACCAGATCAGATGCCGTTAAAAAGATATAATTCAGATTAGATAAGACAAGCTATATCTAGCGCACCAAATACTAGATAGTGGGCATAGAATATACTTAATTAGAATGAAATAAATTGGGGAACTATAGGAGATGGTAATATATACAGAGATGCCCATATTTATTTTAGTACGCCAAATAATTATACGTGGCAATTAGGAAATAAGTATCCGATGGCAATGGTAACACATATACCAGGAATTGATGATTATACAAATAACGAAAAATGATAGGAATGTATGACGAACCAGTAGCGGTGCCTATAATCGACCTACTGGATAGCAGTATGATGTCGTAGTACATCAGTGCTGCAAGAGAGCAATACAATTAGGCTATACAAGAATAGAAAGAGTTCGCTAAGGAATTCGGTGAGTTATATGGTCCTAATGCTAATGTAAATAAATAGTTTTACGATATTACAAGGGGAGCCGTTAATAAGGGGTTAGATTACCTCTATTAGAATGGAATAGATCCTCTTAGATCAGCAGAAGGAAGAGCATATATAGCAAAAATTATTAGAGAAAGACCATACGCTGAAATAGCCAACCTTAAAGCTTAGAATGAGTCAATGAAGACTTATTAGAAGTATAGGGCAGAGGCTATGCGTAATGGTACATATGATCCAGATTTTGAGAAGTTTGCACTTGGTGGCAAGACTCTTGAAACATGGGACCCATCTACAGACGGAATGTGGACTAGAGAAGCTCCTTCTAAGTATTCTAGCCTTAAGGACTGGACAAGTAATTTGTTTGATAACATGTAGCTGGAATATGATCCAGAGTTAACAAAACAAGCTGGTGGAATGTATCAAGTATATTCTAAATCTCCAAAGAAGATGTAGTAGATTCTTGATGCAAATATAAAGGATATGATAAAATCTGACCTTGGCAGATATTATCTAAATATGTATGGAGGCGATATAGATGCGCTTAAAGCTGATATTGTTAACCGTAACAGAGAGTATACACAGATTGATAGACGTCCGGATCAAGTTTAGATACATCTTAACGATTAGCGGTTCTAGGCTAATGAGGCTGCTAAGAATAGAGCATTTCAGAAAGAAATGGCTGCACTTAAACATAAATGGGATCAAGACAACTTGGCTCTTAATGCTCAACTTAATGGTTCTGGCGCAAATGGACAACAATCTCCATTATAGTGGTCTACAAGATCTGAAAGAACTTCATAGAGATAGAAGGATAACTAGGTTATGACTAACTTGTTTGATACTATGGAGAGAGCATCTAAGTATTGGAAAGATAGAGCAAATAATACTAAACTTTCTGATGCATAGAGAAAATAGGGTAGAGACCATGCTACATGGTGGGATAATGCTATTAAGCAAGCTGGTACCGATCCTAGATCTCTTATAAAGAATGGACTCGTACAAATTGATGAATATGGGCAGTATTAGCCATCTAGAAGACTTTTAAATGCAGATGGGTATGCTAGTCATACAAATGTTGGTACATTTAATGATCCTAAGAAGCTTGCTTAGGCTGCAGATAAATAGTATAGTGGATATATGTATAAGCCAACTGGTGGTTCAGCTGAGCATAAGGTTCTTTTAAATAAGTTTGCAGGAACAGAAAAACCGTAGCAATTTGAACTAATGCAGAACAAGCACCTTGCTGTAAACCTCAAAGACTCTAACTTAAGATATTCTCCGATCAGAAGAATAAACGTTACTGGCAATAAGAGGCTTAGATATGCTACAACGATGCGTAAGTTTGACAGATGGCTTAAGAGTGGATCTGCTGGTAGAGGCGCACTTGTAAACGAGGACCTTAATGCTGGATGGATACCAGGCAAGCGAAAATAGTTTGATATAGCCGGACACGTTACAATTACCGGCAAGCAATTTAGTGATTTCTGTGTATCAATTGGAGCTACTTCTAATAATGATAAAGCAAGGATAGCATCAGAACTTGGTCTTGATGCATTTGATGCAGCATCTAAGCCTGTAACAAAGAAAGAAAAAGTTGGATCTGCTACATATTACCAGGTTCCTATGACTAGAACGATCCAGAATAACGGTGCATTTAAGATAAGGGATATAAATACAGATGTTAATAAATAGGAATTCGGATCTAGTAATGCATTCAAGATGGCTAATGATGCACAAAATTCTTCATTAATGATAGATTAATAAAATATTATGGCAAATAAAAACAAAAAGACGTTTACATACAACTAGGCATATAGTAGAGGAGCTTAGATAGCGTAGGATTTGCAGCGTAGTATAGCACAAAGAAGTGCTGACTACGCAGCTCCTTATGTTGAGGGGAGTATGGGCGCCTATACAGATGTCAGTGATTTTAACAATATGACATTCCCTGCGTATACTACGCTTGATAAACAGGGTAAAGCTGTTGTAGACACAGAAGAAGACAATAGTGGTTCTCTTGGTGATTTCCTTTTAGGAGACTCTTGGGATTTAAGTAAAATGAAAGAGAGATTGGATAAATTCTCTTTCAAGGATATGTATAGGCTTACATTCGAGAAGGGGTATGGAGCCTATGTAGACTCTAAAGAAAAAGAACTTGATAATATTACTTTTCAATAGAGTTCTTTAAAAGTAGCTTAGGACTACAATAATCTTCTAAAACAGAGAGAAGATCTCATAAATCAATACAAAGCCTTTAAGAGTCATGGATACGCCTCAAAGGAATAGACTAGACAATTATAGGATGCTATTATAAAGGTAGATGATCAAGTTAAGAAATACCAAGATTTCTTTAAACAACATAAGAACGATGATGTATTTTTGGACTTGTTCTACGATACAAATAAAGCTGGGGCTAGCGATTATTTGGCTGCTCTTAAAGATAATACATTAGTCACTCATTAGCAGTTTAATACAAATGGTATTCTTGGTACTATAAATAATGCATTAAAATACACAGCTGGTACATTATCTGAAGGCCTTGAGAATATAGCACTTACTACATAGAATGCTATAGGTAAAGTTCTGCCTTAGGCAATTGGTGGCGATAAAAATGGAACATTTATTAAACGTGCCATAAAGAGTGGTACTAGTAATTACGATAATTTGTTTGAAGGATATTCAACAAAAAATGGATCACAATTATTGTAGACAAAGATAAATGCCCTAAAAACCGATCTTGACAGAGAGTAGAATAAGAAGGAGATTTCGTTAAGATCAGCCATAAATCAATACAAAAATGGCAATTGGCTATTTGATCCTAAGAAGATTAATCCAGAGTTCAGAGATCTTTAGAATCAGAATAGAGGCGGTTTAATCGGTTCTATTATCGACCCTACACAATGTGGTTATTCTATACCAGAGATAGGTACATCATACAGTGATGCTGCAAGCTTTGCAGGAATGATAGCAACTAATGCTGGTGGTGCATTAGCTACAAAAGCAGCTGTTAAATTCCTTACCAGAAAGATTCCTGGACTAGGCGCTGTACTTACTGCTGAAGATATGGCAAAAGCTTTTAATTCTGCAGAAAATGCAGAGCAGGTCGCTAATGCATTAAGCAGAGTAGAATTAGCTAAAAATGTAATAGGAGGATCTACTGCTGCCGCCGGAATGTATTGGACAAAGCAGATGCGTCAATCAGAGACTAATGGTGAAGCCATAAATGCTTTAGCCCAAAGAGTTTTGGATTCTTCGTATAAAACAGACGTAGATTTCAATAAGGTATTTGATGCCGTTGACTAGCATTCTAAACGATTAGGAATCGATTCAAAAGATCTTGATTAGCTTGAAAAAGTAAAACTTGCATTAGCTTACAATATACCTACAGGTGACGCTAACTTCGATAAGATTAAAGTAGACTCTAGAAAGGGTTTGGCTAAACTTATAAATGATAACAACGCGATGGCGTTTGAAGATTATTTACAAGCTTTACCTTTTATGGATTATACGAGAGGGGTGATATCTAAGGCAGCTAATAACGTGTTTTCTAGAGCTCCAAAGATGTACATACAGGACTAGGTACTTGATAAGGCTACAAAAGCTGCTGCTACCGGAGTTATAGATAACGCTATAGATAGAGTAGCTATGAGCAAATTTAGCAATATAGGTGATAGACTCAAATTTGTTCATGGTTCAAAATATCTTGCAAAGAAATTTGAAAGAGCATTTCCTCTTGCTACATCCGAGGCTCTTGAAGAAGGTAGGCAGTAGTTACTTACATCTAGATTTGGAAGAGGAGAATATGATGATTACTCAACAGGTGAGTCTTCTTTTTATTTGCCAAGTGTATTTGATAATCAGTTCTTAAACGCAGATGCTGCAGCAGCTTATCTTGGAATATCATCTGGAGACCCAGATAATGGAGACGCCGAGTTAAGAAGATCTATGGAAATAGGAGCTATGACAGGATTACTTTTCAGAATTCCTCATAATGTTAAAAACCTATTAACTCCATACAAAGAAGGTAGTACTAGCCCTTTTAGTTCAAGCGATAAGTATAGTTTGAGAAATACTGTAGCATAGCTTAGAAATGATAACGTTATTCGTAGCATAGCTGCTAATAACTATCAACTTGCACAAGATAATGATCATGTAGGAATATTCTTTGACGCATTTAGCAGAGCTGGCGTAAATAAAGATAGACTACAGACAGCTCTTGATGATATGAAAAAGTACAAAGGATCTTTACTACAAGATGGCTCAGATAGTTATATAGAGAATGACAAAGAGCTTCTTAATGCTGCGTGGTTTGCCTATAATAACAAGAACCTCGAACAGTCTATGAAAGATCTAAACATTTCTAGAAATAGCGAGGATCATAAACAGCTCGTACAAGCAGCAACTAGAGTCATGATAGACTCTAGTAATGCAGCAAAGGATTCCGAGAAAGCTAGAAACAACATTGATTCTATAATAAATAAGACCGTACAGGATTACGAGAACGCTACATAGGAGAATAATCCGGCACTGTTTAATATCATCAATAAAATAAAGCAGGACTATCAGAAGTTTAATGAATCTATAAACTCTAGAAGAAATCAATTCAAGAACTCTGAAGAAGGAAAGAAAGCTGGTCAAGAGTGGATCGATAAGAACGAAGCTTATTATGAAGATGATGCACAAAGAACACCTTTGGACAAGGCTATCGAAAACGCAATGAATGAACGCGATGAGTTCAAGGTTGATTCAGAAAAGGAATACACGTAGTCTAGACTTGAATCAATATTCAGCTATAGAGAGTATAAGGCAGCTTAGAAGTTGGCTAAAGATTTAAAGGATCAAAAAAGAAGACTTTAGCTAATATCTAATGAAACAGGAACAGATATCAATACTGATAAGCTGACAGGTATGATAGATTACCTTGATAAGCTTATATAGAACAGAAAGAATAAAGTAGAGAATTCTAAAGAGATATTAGCATACAATGAAAAGGTTGATTTGTTAAATGCCTCTATAAGTGACAAGAAGAAATAGTATAAAAAGATAACATATGACTCAATCTTTAAAGATTACTAGGACTTTGATAACCAGGATGAAATAGACAAGGCTTATTAGGCATTCCTTATAAATGACGCCTTATTTAACGTGCTAAAACCTATGTCTGTAGCATTTACTACTGGATAGGTTGATCCTAGATCGGTACATTTTTCTAGAAGAGAATAGAATTGGAGCGAATTGTCAGATGAGCAAAAGTCTGAGTTCACTAAAAAGATATAGGGTTTGTATCAAGAACAAGGCAAACAAGCTCCAACTGAAGCGTAGATCAGAGCAGCGTACTTGAATGAGCAGAACAAGAAAAGAAGAGCTATAAAAGAGTTATCTAAGAAATACTCAGAGCTAAGAGACAAGATCGAAGGTAACGACGATATATCTAATATGAGTATGGATGACATCGCTCGTCTTACCGATATGGAAAGAGAGGCTGCTAGAGATCTTATTAGTTCGGTTCTTGCTGACAAAAAGAATCGTATGCGTATAGCTCGTAGGGAATGGGATCAAGAGAGACCACTTACGCCAGACGATGTTTAGCAAGCTGAAGATGGTACCGCTGATGAAGAAGTAACTCAGAGAATTAAAGATCTTGCTGGCGAGCCTAAGAGTCCAGATGTTGAGAAAGAGGCTGAAGATATGAATGTTTAGCCAATGCCTTAGGACAAATCTGTGCTTGGTACATCTGAGCTTGATGCAGCTATGGATAACTCTCAGCAAGGTTCTACAGAAAATGAAAGAAATCTCGAAGATGCCTTAGGCATGAGTCCTGCTGAAGATAAACAGCAGCAGAAGCTTAGAGAAAAGCAATAGAAACAGAAAGCCAAAGAGGAACAGCAATCAGATTCTACTGATTTCACAGATGAGAAAGATGATGATAATGATGAAGAATTACCACCTGTACCAGATAATGTGATAATTAATGGAGATGGAACTGTAACTGTAAAGCCAGAGAAGTCTCAAGAAGCTTAGCAAAATAGCACAGATACTGGTGTTTAGGATAATACCGAAAAATAGCCTGAGCAGTAGCAGGCGCAAGAAGATGAAGAGCCAGAAGATGAAAATAATAATGATTCTCCAGATTTGACTCCAGATAAGAATACAGCTGATACCGGTCTTAATGTTGAACAGATTCAGGAAGATCAGGACTTTCCTGACGATAACCCAGAAGACAACAATGATGATATAGATTAGGTTCCTTAGAAAGAAGACAAGACTGCACAGATTCTTGATCCTAAAGATATGGGTGTAGAAGATACTCTCAATATAGAAAGCCCTTTAGAGCATGAAGAACCAGAAGTATTACCAAAGAAGTATGATGATAACGGAACTTTAAACATAGAGGATCTACCAGAAAAGTTAGATGTAGATATACAAAGTGAATCCAACACTCTTAGCAATATGGATAATCCAACTGAGTCAACTGATACATCTGGAGTATACGACGACAGAAAGCCTAAGCCACAAGCTGTATAGGAAGCAGAAGATATAGAAAGAAGATACGCTGATCACACATTCTTCTATAGACCTGATGCAGAAGAACCTATGGATATAAGAGTTAATGGAAAGGATGTTGAGTTACCAGAAGGATGTACTATTGGTACCGGTGCAGAACTTGCGCAGAAACTTACATAGAAAGGATGGTTTGAAAAAGCTGATAAGTTCTATGTTGTATCGTAGATGTAGAAATACCAGAAAGGAAATCTTGGTGACGAAAGAGACATATTTACAGTATCTTTAGCCATAAGGGATGGCAATAAAATATATTTCTCTACTCTTAGAGCGTTAGGACGGTATCATGATAACTACAGAAAAACAGATGTTGATCTTTCATACGAGCTCGCTAATAAACTTAAATTTATAGGCGTCGATATGGATGCCTACAAGGTCAATCTGTTTGAAACAGCGAAAAATTATTACTTACTTCATAATAGTGTTGATCAATCTCTTCTGGAAAACGATGATAAACTGAATAAAGAAGTAATAGATTGGTATAACAATCTACATGAAAGTGATCCGGAAAACGCCGGTTAGATACGTGCGTATATAGACGATACTGCTAGAAATAAGTCAGCTATTCCAGGCAAGGTTCCTTTGACAAACAATTAGGTTGTACAGCAAATCTAGAGACTTAGAGATAATAGAAACGCAATAATTGAAGCATATTGTACATTTAAAGATGGTAAGTATATAATTCCATAGACTATTAGAACTGATGTCAAGCCACAAGAAGCTAGTATAAGTAATGGTAAAGTACAGACTAGGCCAAAACTTGAAGATAATCTTGTTGATTTTAGACCTCTTACAGAGAAAGATTTAAATCTTGGCATTCCTTCTGATCCAGAAGAACTTACAATGCAGCTCGAGAAGGGCGCTATAACACTTGGCTATGGTACTGGAGTTATGGCTGATGAAGGCAATAGATTTCTTATTCGTAATCTCTACAATCCTTCTGGAGACACAATAGACGGTAAAGGTTATTCTGGTAAATTATACTTTACAATAACCGGTCCTAGTGGATATGTTGTTCCTATAATGCTTAGAGAAGAAAGATTCAACTAGGTTTAGGGTAAAGATGGCAAAATGCAGTTTATTGATCCTGTTAATATGTAGTTGGCCATAGATCCGAATACAGGAAAGATAAATAGAAATGCTCCATTATCTATGGCTGAGCTTATATTGTACATGGTTACCGGTAAGATTAATCCAGAAGAATTTGAAGGGAACCATGGACTTATTGCAGATCTGCTTGCGTTAAGTGTTCATACTACGTTTGCTACTAAAGCCGATAAAAAGCACCCTTATTTAGCTTCTAAGTAGTTCTATTTCGACGATGAGAAGAACTAGCTTGTGTTAACTCAACCAGGCACTAGATAGGACTTAAGATTGTCTATGGATTAGTTGTTTGGTGATTAGTCTGAGAAGACAAGAAGGTCTACTATTAGATACATAGCAAACAATTTACACTGGAACACAGATAAAGAAGACATGGTTGAACATTTTAATAAATCTATGCCTAAATTATCTGCGTTTTTGAGATAGTATTTTGAGGATAATCCAAAAGCTAAGTCATATAAATTCTTTGGTCTTAGTCAGCTCGAATTTAAGAGAGATGAGTTGTTCTCTACAAATAAGAATGGTTAGCTTAATCCTAAAAATGTATCACTCGCTGCATGGATGATAAATAACGGTAAACTTCTTACAGACTTAGCTCCACAACATTTCTATGCCCCATTTATATATTCTGATGGAGTACAGGCTTCAACAAAGAAGAAGGCTGTAGCAAAGGTAAAGAAAGAAAGTAAAAAGCAGGAAAATCCTAGTGTAATTGAGGCAGAAGCAAATATAGCCGCAAAGAGATTTACCGATAAGGCTATAAGCAGAATGCAAAGCAGATATAAGAGCGATTCGTAGAAACAGAAAGTTACTAAAGATGATTTCTTGGTTCTGTCCGATGAGGCTAGAAAAGAAGTGCTAAACAACTATAGAAAACGCGGTATATATGATATAGTTGTAATTGATGTACTTAAAGAGGATATAGAAGGTAAATCGTTAGACGACGTTAAACGTATTATTGTATAGCATGTATAGAAATATGTAGACTATGCTAATTCTTAGGAAGGCTAGAAGTTTGATGTAAAAGATCTTACATTTGTATCCGATACTATGCTGAAGAACATTTCAAGTAAAGGCTATGTTCCTATACTTAATGTTGGTGTGAACGGAAAGCTTCATATAAATGCATAGGATCCGTTATCTATACTTCGTAATAGCAAAGTTAGACAGGATGGATATACTGGTGTATTCTCTAGATTCAAATCAAAAGGAAAATTTGACGAGAAAGCTGCTAGAAAGTGGCTTAGCGAAAAGCTTGGATTAGACGAAACCAAAGTAGTTGTTCTTGATGGAGTACTTAAAGGCTGTGAAAATAGTAAGGTATATGGTATCACAAGCCTTGCAGCAGATTATATAGATAGATAGGTAAACGGTGTTATTACTTTATCTAATGAAGCTGGATATGGTATTCATTATCATGAGGCATGGCACTATGTTAACTTGTTGTTAAACAACAAAGCACAGAGACTTAGATTGTACGATGCTTATATTAAATCTCACAACTTAAAAAATATAACATTTGGAGAAGTTGAAGAGTTGATGGCTGAAGATTTCCGTAGATATGCAGAAATGCGAAACGGAAAGGGAATTGTTAATATAGTCAAGAGATTATATAACAATATACTTGATTTTGTAAAGGTATCTAGAAAGAAGGATATTGTACGCAATGTATTTAACGCAATTAATAATGGACGGTACTTCGACGTACATATGGATAAAGACTCTATAAAAGAGTTTGAAAATAGATATCCAAACGGCGTAGCTTCAGCAGACTACTATGTTCCTACTGTAGACCAATCTACTCTTGATAAGCTTGAAGGAATAAAGGATTACCATACATTCTATCAGTGTGGTGTAGCATTGGCACAAAAATTGTTAAGCGATTACGGTTTTAAAACACCAAATGATATTAATAGCAAAAAAGTATCTAAATTCAACGATCTTATTGAAGATTTAAAGAATAATAACGAGTTCGAATCAGATCCATTAAAGCAATCTATAATAAACGACATTTGCAATAACCCTAAGGCTTTTGAAGGTATTGTGGCCAATGTATTTGCTCAGTATGGAATAAAGGCTAATGTAAAGAAGTTCTCTTAGATGGATGAGACTAATGATCTTACAAATAAAGATTCTATAAATGATGACGATTAGTCTAGAGATATTGGCGATAGAGCCGATAATACTTGGGACGTAATGTAGTTGTCTATAAGTAAAAAAGATAATGTAGCATTTAGAGCTAAGCTTTTCTTAAGTCTTATAGAAAAAGGTAAGTTTGTTCTTGATCCAGAAACAGGAGAGCGTGAGTACGAGACGTAGTTTAATGATATTATTAGCGACGTTCCTTTGTATTGGAGCTATAGTGAAGCATGGAGTTCTATATTAAAGAACTTGTGGATGTGCGAATCTTATGATAACATAGATCCAAATACAGGTGTATTTGCAGCCAATTCAATTAGAGGTAAAGTTAAATAGCTTGCTGATAGAAAGATGGCTTTATTTGTTGCTCTTAACGATAAGCTTGAAGAAGTAGAAGGCGATATAGAACTTGAGAACTAGATACTTGCTACAGTAAAGAGTTCTTATAACCAGGTAGCATAGATTTGGCTTAATGATCCAGTAGAGAAATCTATGGGCATTATGGACCTGCCAGAAGACATGGTTTCGTCTGTAGTAGAAGTGCCTACCGATGAGAAGCGTACGTGGGAGATAAGAAATGATAATACGCTCAAAGCAAAGAGGAATCAACCACGTTTATGGAGTTAGGAGTTTGCTTCTTCTAATGTAATCGTTTCTAAAGATGGCTAGACTATTATAAACCCAGAGTATGTAGACACACTTGTAAAGATGCGCCAGGATGCTATAGACCTTTCTAAAGCCCTTAATGAACCTACTATTCAAGATTTGTCTTCGGCTTACGATGAGGCTGCTACATAGGTTGTTAAAATCCTTAACTACATGGGTATACCATTCGACCGAGAAACTCTTGATGCTTATACATACTAGGTAAAGGATGAATCTGACGGAAAGAATCCTATGTTAGCATAGCTCTAGGCTTTATAGATGATGCTTGGTGGCTCTATGTAGAAGAAAAACGGCTCAAAAAATAACTACAAATGGAAGACTAATAAGTAGACCGGTTCTTTATCATACTTTATTGATTTGCTTGATAAGTATAAGGGAAAGCCTTATCTTGAAACTAAACAGTCAAAGAGAAACAAAGACGTTGTTACGGTTGATCAACTGTTTGTTGGATACGGTTTAAAGACACCTATATCAAAGATGGCTGAGGTTTATGCATAGACTAACCCGTCTTCTACAGATGTAAGCATTAAGGGTCCAGATGGAGCTACATTATACCCTATAAGTGAGAATAATGAAGCTTCTGATAAACTTCGTCATATAAATGATAATAAGGATGGTGTCGTTGAATAGATGATGTTATCACCATATGCTAAACATAGCTCTATTCTTAATATAGCCAGAAACGATCAGCTTGGAGACAGACCTGGAGATAATACAAATAAGTTTAAACTTAATGCATTTGTTGGAATAAAAGATACCAGAGAGAATACTGGAGACGATTACTTTGGAATAACACCTCTTGCAGACTATATTTCAAAGATGGTTATGAAGCACAATAATATGCTTGTATTCCCTACAATGGCTGATAAAAAGACATGGTATTCTATATCTTATGATCCTCTTACAAAGGATGCCGAAGGTAAGATACTGTCTGACGGTTTATGTGTACATGACCTTATTACGTATAATCATACAGATGAAGCTGGTAAATGGAATGCTATGCGATTCTCAGAAGGTACACTCAATAGATTTGTTGGATATTTCAACGATGAGCTTGAATCGCTTAAACAATACTACGATAGAAAGAATATAGCTTACTTTGTAAATAATCCAGGAAAAGCAAGAGATAACTTCCATGGCAAGATTAAAGATGGTAGAATGAATATGGCTGGAAACGGTGGAATGTTCAGATACTTCTATGATGCCATAAAGATAAAGGACGATAATGGAAAAGAGATGAATCTTAACCAATATCTTGAATTCCTTTACAATAAACAGTAGACTATAGAAAAGAATCCTGTTAAGAACGGTGGTCTTGGTACCATAAGAGAAGGAGCTAACGAACTTGATGGATTTGAGCTTATAAGGAGATATATAAACGATCTTAGCGATTAGGTTAAGTTAGATCCATCTATGCTTAAAGATGGAATAAATACTATGCTCATGTCTAGGGTTAGCGATGAGTTCTAGACTATATCTGACGATGGTTCCACAAAAGTTGTTTACTTTGATGGTAAAACATATCTTCCTAGAGCTATACCTGTGCAGATACTTGATTACTATCATAATAGATTTGGAAAGAGCGGAAGAGTATTATCTGACTACTATGAGGACGAAGCTGGTAATGTTGCAGACTGTACACTGTCTGCAATAGCTAACAACGTAGCAAATGAAATGATCTCTACAATAGAACTTGAGAAAGTATTTACAGGAGATCCAGCTTATTATAAATGGCAGTACAACAGAAAGGTTCTTGATAAGTTTACTGTTGACGGTCACACTGAAGAAGTAAAGAGATTGACTGCAAAAGATGCTGATAAGATTAAGCGTTTGGGAGCTATACTTTCTCCAGGACAGAATCTTAGAACAGAATATTCTGATAGAGAGATACAAGAATTTAAAGACCCGATAAGCGGTAAAGAAGAGCTTAGAGGAAGTAAATATACAGTTCTTAATATAAACGATATTGTAGCTAGATCTAAGTTTATAAATGACGTTTAGACTCAGTTTGGAAGGCAGATACTTGCAGACGAGATTAGATCCAATCCAGAATGGTTTGATAAGATTGTTGAGAAAGAGTCTAAAGAGTCAGGTGAAAAGCTTACAAGAGAAGGATAGATTACTAAGATGTATCTTAAAGACAATTATTATAAATCTATTCTTGATAAAGCCCCAAAGAGCGTAAAAGAAGCTGTTGATATTCGATCTAAGCAATAGATGTCTCCATACGAAGAGATTACTGTATCAGATGCATAGGTTTGTATTAGACCAGCTTTGTATAGAAAAATACGCATGAACCTTGGTAACTGGACTACAGAGCCAGATGAGTCTGGATATTCTGACGAGGAGGCTTATAAGATCCTTGAAACTGATGGATCTTGGATGAATGATCCAGAGAAGGCTAGAAAGGTTAGCAAACTTTAGCTGTTCCCACTCAAGATGACTTATTTCAGCAACAGCCCTACAGAACTTGGTCCTGGTATATTCCAGAATCTTCCAGTGTATAATAAGATGGCTATTTTCCCTATGTTTAAGTATGCTACATAGAGTACGTCTGGTAGACAGCTTTATGACCGCATGAATAAAGAGGGTAACGAGATTGATATGATAGCATTTGAGTCGGCTGTTAAAGTTGGTGATAACCAGAATAGATATTCTCCTTATAATAAAGATGTAAAGATTGTAGATGGAGATATAACAACTATGGATGATGCTATCAACAATGAGTCTGACTAGTATATTGATAGGTCTACAGGAGAAGTTAAAGCTAATACTACTGAAGGAAGTAAACTTTCAGTACAAATACAGGATCTTAATGGAATTCGTATGCAGCTCAATACTGATGCCCATGAAGCCATAGAGAGATCTATTGGTACTCAGATGTTTAAGCTTGCATTCTCTAACTTATTCGATAATCTTAAGTATGGCTTAAATAAAGCAGATTGGCAGGGTTAGAGTAAACCTTCTAGATATGGTAGAGAAATAAAGGCTGATCTTATGGCTTGTATCAATGCTATGACTATGCTAGGTATTAATAAAGTATAGGATAGATTCTATTCTTAGAACGATGAAGGTAGGTTTACTCATATCAACTAGAGGTAGGTTAGAAATCTTGTAGAGACTATTGTTAAAAATAATGGTCTAGGCGTATCTGCTGAAGAGATTATTCACAATGGTGGAGTTGTAGCATCACTTATGTCTAGAAAGGTATTTGAACAAAGTGTATTCTCTGCTGTTAGTAAAGACGTAATAGACATACAAACAAAAGGTGGTTCAGCCGTTCAGCAATCTATATTTGGATTTACAGGCTTTGATGACAATAGTGTTAGATCATATGAAGATGGCGATTATCATTTACTTAATGGTGGTAGAGAGATTAGATGGAATACACAGAATGGTAGTATGGAAGCTATGCTTTCTATTAACTTCTTTAGACCGGTTGTTCCTCAAGAGTATCAGAAGACTTATGGAATGATGAGATAGTGGCTTATTGATCACGACGTTATTAATGGCAAGAAGACAGATGGATCTCAATCTCATCCTAAGCCTTTTGGTATTGGTTATCGTATTCCTACGCAGGGTATGTCGTCTATGTTTGCTATGACTGTAGCCGACGTGCTTCCTACTCAATCTGGTGACACAATAGTTGTACCTAGAGAATTTACTGCTCAGACAGGTTCTGACTTCGATGTCGATAAATTGTTTATTGCGACTATGTCTTATACAAATGGTGAATTAGACACCATTACAGAAGAGTAGGAGAAACAAATATCTGACATATTCTCTAGTAAAGTAAAAGGATCTAAGCAAAATGCAGTATAGAAAATTTTACAGCAAGCTTCTTATGGTGCTATATAGAATAGATTGCTCAATAATTATATTGACATCATATCTGATACAAGAAACTTTTCTAATGCACGTGCTTCTATTGATACAATTACAGATGTTATTAAGTCAGAGATTCTTCCTCACTTAAAGAGCGGACTAAGTGAATATAGACCATCTATGTATGAGCTTACCCCTTCATTCTAGTCTAGACGTAAGATGGAGTTCTCTACAGGTAAAGACGGTATTGGTCCATTCGCATTGAACGTAACAAATATGGCTCTTACATAGTTCACTCATTTGTCTATGAGATACGGAGATAACCAATTCGGATTCCATGATCTTGACTAGGTTCTTGGAGAGGACGGAGAGCGTATTTCAGACTGGTTATCAGCTATGGTTAATGCCCATGTGGACGTTGCTAAGGATCCGTATATTTTTGATCTTAATATTAACTCTGCTACATACAATCATGTAAACTTCTTGCTTAGAGCAGGAAAAGGCAAGGCTACATTCTCATTTATTGCTTAGCCAATACTTAAGAAGTACGGATAGTTAATGGGCTCTGCTAAGGGTACATTTGGAAAGAACTTTAAGGCTGACGGAAAGTCTTAGGAACTGAATAATCATTCTTAGATATACAGCTATCTTCTTAATGTAACTAGACAAAATCTTGCTGATAAGCTTGGTTTAAATAAATTATACAAGACATTTGGAAAGAAGTCTGGTGGTATATCTTATGTCCTTAATGAAGACTACGTTAAAAAGCATAGAGATGATATTATTGACGCTATTAAGGCTTCGTTAAAATCTGATGGAGAAAAGAACTATGATGTTATCAACAAGTATGCTACAGATATATTTAATCTTATCATAGGTAATGATAAATAGATATAGTGGAAAGATGCTATGAACTTTGAGAAGGGTATCTACGCCATAGAGCATATTGATTCTACATTTGGCTTGTATTATCAAATGTTGTCATTAAGATCATTTGGTAAGATAAAGACGTATGCAGACGAGCTCGCAGACCTTGTAAAGGTATCTAAGATCGATACGAAGAAGTTTGGTAATAATATTTCTTCGCATATCAACTTTAAAAATACATACGAGCAATTTAAATATGGAGACCATAAGGTTGAGTGGTATATAAATGACGGAAATAAATACGAGTAGAAGATTGATGAAAAGACAGGAGAAGAATTGACTCCTACTGAGACAACAGCTGCCCTTATGAGATATTTTCACAATTTGTTCTTGGATTCTAAGTTCTATAATGCTACAGAGCTTGTATAGAGAATATTGCAGAATCAAACATTCTCAGCTACTCCTTTATATGCTAATCTGCTTAGAACGGCTCTCGCTAGCTTAAATGCTGATGAACAGTTCTAGGGATATACAAAGTGGAGATTTGATAAGGATGGTAATTATACAGGAACTCCTTACGATGGATACAAGTAGGTAATGAAAGATGATGTTGTACAGGCTATTGGTTCATCAATAGAAAGTATGTTAAGATTCTAGGCATTGCTTGACTTTGCTCCAAAGATTGAGGTTACAGATGATTACACCGGTCCTATAGACTTTACATTTGGTGGAGATAGATAGGAAATAGAAAGGAACTATAAAAGAATTCTGTATGGAGATAAAGAAGGAGATGAATATGATAGGAATACAATTTTCCAGAATCTCGCTAATCTTATGCAGAGTATAATAGATGATCCAGATTCTAATGAAGCTCAAGGTCTCGTAGATTAGGATGGTGTTATCAGTAATGAATTATTCGAATATCTTAGACCACAGACTGGAATAAAAGGCTCAAGCGTAGGAAGAATGATGCTTTCTAAGACGTAGATGAATGTTGGTGTAGAGTAGAAATAGAGACTTATGTCTGCCTTTGATTAGTTGTTGACCCATCCGTCTGAAAGAGTTAGAAGAGTAGCTAGGGACTTGGCTATATATGCATACTATTCTACATATGATACTAATAGTGCTTATTCTTTCTCTGATATAATTCCACCTAAATATAGACGTCAGTATGATAGAGCTCTTAGCTTAGCTCTTGATTCTAGAACCAGAAATGGATACTAGCATAAGTCTTTGGAAGATGCATAGTTGATGGCTAATGATATCCTCGATGTAATAGCTAGAAACCTTTATAAGAACGACGATGTTGTTCCTATGTATTTCGAAGATAAAAGAGATATCATTAAATATGAAGGCACCGTTCTTAAAGTAGATGGCATAAAGAAGAAAGTTAACGCTCTTCTTGTTTCTAATTCTAGAAGCATACCTAAGTCTAGATACTTTAAGATCAAACGAGGAGATCAATATGTTGTTTATAGATATGCTGGTGCAATCGAAGGCTTAAATAAAGAAAATAAAGCTCTGGAAACAAAGAGGGTTTATATGATTGTTCCTAAGTTTGGATTACAAATAAAAGGTACATAGTTATACGAATTCATGCAGGGCTCTGAAGGTGTTTCTATATTTGATGAAAATAAACTTCCTAGCACATTTAAAGCTGATAAACTTTTAGATTATGCTGAGCAGTATGCAAACGATCTTACTGAATCTTTATCCAAAGATTAGAAGAATAGAAAATCTAAGTCAAAAGACGAGTCTAAACAAATTGTTATGTACAGATTCTCTTCTACGGTAAATCCTATGAAGATAAACGGCTCGTATTACGAAGTTAACCCTAACGACAATAAGCTTAATAACAAAGTTACGAATGAAGATGGTTCTGTAGAATTTGTATCAGCTATTAATCCTATCAATAAGATTGAGTAGGACATAAAGAGTTCTGGAGTTGATATAAACATCAATAATGCTAATTTATAGTAGGTTGTAGAATAGATTCAATCTAGACAAAGTATCGGAATATATAGTTTCATACATTTCAATGGAGATGCATCCAAGTTTGAACCATCTAAAAAGCAGATAAGCGATTATATCACGTAGAAAGAAAGCGAATATGAAGATACTCTTGCTTCAGATTTAACTAAAGCTCAACGCAGATAGTTTATAGCAGAATACTCTAAGAAGCTCAAAGACGAAGCTCCAGACGTATTGTTGCAGAAGAATGTAAACGACAAGGTTGGCTCTATTGTAAAGGACTTAATTTCATCAAGTGTAACAAACTTTACAATATTATCTACTGGTGATGGTGTTATAGAGCAAGCTGGAGCACATTCAGCCATGCTTAATTAGTCTAATATAACATCTACACTTGGACCTTGTAGGGTATACATTCTCGGTAAAACTATGAGTAATCCAGAATCTTTGGAAACAGAGAAGTAGAAATATATACTTGATGACGCTGGTGTTAAAACCGATGAACAAGAAAGTACCGAAGATGATATAAATATGTTGCAGGATGCAGCTGACGACGCTGTTACAAATATCGAAGATATTTAGAATGCCCAGTCTGCAGATGATCTGTTATCATAGATAGAGGATTAGGATAAACAGGAGTCTACTCCTGGTGTTGATAATCCGAACGAAACTGCTGGTAGTTTAGACGATTTATTGTCTTAGATTGGCGCTTTGTCAGAGGAATCTAAAGAAACAAATGATAATAAAAACTGTTAATTATGTTTTGTCCTTATTATAAAAATAAAGATGTTTTTGATGGCTTTAACAGTATAATATAGGCACTTGGTGGTAAACCAATGACAGAAGAGGAATTTAGGTCCGCAGAGCTGAGAAATCAGCGAAGCGGGCTTGATTACTCCGCTATGGAAGCAGCCTATAAAGCCTATCATGCTAATAATGGCAATCTTATGGATTTAGCTCCAAATGGCTAGCCGTCATTAGTATTTCAACAGCTATTGTAGATATACAATGGCGATGTAAATAAAGCCATAAAAGCTAAAACTAATTTATATTCAAAGACGTTTAGAAAACACTTTGGAGATTGGCTTAGTGATAGTATCAGTAAGGATAAAATTGATATTAACGGAGAGCCTATACTTCCTTTCGGTGAATCATTAGAAAAAGCAAAAGCTTCCGCTTCTCTTAGATCAAAGATTGGAATACAAAATAAATTCAAGGGAGCTAATATATATTCGACTTTCGGGGAATCTATATCAAGTGCTTTATAGAGTGGTAAAGAATAGTCTAGTAAAGATATTGTTTCAAGATTCTCATAGTTAAGATTATTCTCTCCATAGAATGAAAAGCTTGCAGAAATATTGCAGAATCACGAAATACCTACTGTCTTTAAAAATCACGAAGATGGTAGTTTAATGAAAACCTATACAGTAGATGGCAAAAGCGCAATATCTATTGACCCGTAGTTAGCTAATAATGTATCTAATCAGTATTTAGCCGATACGTATTTACACGAGATAGTACACGCTATAACAACCGATCCTATAAACAATGCGAAGACTAAGGAAGATATTAAATTTAGAGACCAGAATAGAAAGGTATATAATATATTTAACAAACTATTCCCTAAGGAGTTATTTAGTAGAATGGATATGTCTGGTCTTTATTACTGTCTTGAAAATGAAAAAGAATTTGCTTCTGAATTTGCTACAAGATAGGATGTAAGAAACATGTTGTATTAGAGAGCTATTCTAGAAGATAAAAAGAACAATAGAGCTCCTATACTCGCATTAAAAAATCTCGTTAACAGCCTATCTAGATTATTTGCAAATAGCAACGTATTTAATACAAATAAAGACCAATTAAAGCTGTATCAGAGGATTACTGCGTCTTATTTATTCAATAGGCCTATTATTAAATTCGAAGGATTATAGGCGTCTAAAATAATATAGGAGGTATATAAATCTTTAGACAATTCTGTGCTGTCAAACGATCAGATGCAATAGACTAGGGAAGATTTGATTAGAGCAACTAATTACGCAGAAGTTAATAATTCTATGCGAGTTGACAGAATTAACGATAGAGACCTCGGTCTTAATATGCAAGACTCTGAAGAAGTAGCATAGAAGAGAATAGAGGAGATGTGCAAGAATATAGCTACCGCTTTATCAAAGAGATAGGCTGCTATTAAGGTGTCTTAGCTTCCAGATGAGTATAAGAGCGAGAATATAGAGATACTTAGGTCATAGGTATAGTCTTTTAAAGACCGTCTTGGAGGAACATTTTACTCAATAGCTAGCCTTGTTCAGCAGATAGCTCCTCAGCTTCTTGTTGATTCTAAAAAGATACATAAGATAAGACAAGAGAATATGACTATAAGCGATGCTGAGTACATGTTCTTAACACATGATAACTTCGGTACGTATTAGAAGATTTTATCAGAAATAAATAGTGCTCTTAATTCTCCTACTGTAATAGATTTACTTATAAGGGAGCTGTAGGACAAACCACAATAGGATAGAGCTACCGTTAATGATATACAAAGAATAATATAGATTGTACAGAGTTCTGAAGCTGTGGCGGCAGATGCTACATCTCTTATGTCCGAGATTCTTATCAATAACATGAAGAAGAGATTTGCTTAGATAGGCAACGAAGTGCACTCTCCTACAATAGCTGATTATATTAATCACCTTAAGACTATAGGATATGATACAAGCTGGTTCTACACTACTGTAGGTTCTATGGATTCTGCAAAAGACGAAGCTTTAAGAGCAATGGCTTATCTTATAGATAAGGCCACTCATAAAGCTGATAGAGACACTCATGACAGAGTCGTAGAACTTATGTAGCTTAAAGAATAGCTTAAGTTTGGAGAAAGCGTTCTCGATCTTTATGAGGTTGATGACAATGGATTTACCACAGGCTATTTGGTAAGAAACTTGAATTACGGAAAGTTCTTTAGAAAGAGACAAGAATTCATGGAGAAACTTAATCTCAAATACGGATTAGACCCATCTAATAGAGAATAGCCAAAAGGCGAAGACGGAATCAAATGGAGCAAAGAAGTAAATGATTGGTTAAGTAAGAACTGTCATAGAAAGTACAAGAAAGAATACTATGAAGCGTTCGCCAACCTTTCTGCAGATACTATGAGAGCACGTGATTCTATTCAAATACAAATTAAGGCTATAAAATCTGGCTGTAAAGATGAATTTGGAAACTATCATTTTGATAGGCTTACGGATTCCGAATGGAATACACTTAGAGGTTTGTACATACAAAAGAAGCAATTAGCTTCAGATTACGATATAAATGGAGAGCTTAAGATAGAAGGGACTCCAGAATATCGTATAGCTAAAGAGCTCTAGAAGTTAAACGAAACACTCTTTAACTCTTCTGATAAAGTTAAAAAGGATACAAAGAGATGGCAGGCTGACAGAAATAGAGTAATCCAGGAATGCGGTGGTCTTGAAGAGATGGCTAAAGGTGAAGATGGCAACTTTGATTTTGCTAAACTTAGAAAGTGGGATTCAAGAAATAGTAAGACTAGACTCAAGGTAAATGAAGAGACTGGAAAAGCATTACTATGGGAGACTATTGATAATGAGGCAGAAAAACCTGTATATGCAATAATTGTAGACGGAGTAAGCGATCACGGTGCTAGATACGAAGAACTGCAACAGTAGAAGTATAATATATTGTCTACATACAGAGATTATAACACCGGTGATATAAACCCTTCTAAATTATAGAAGTCTATATAGAACAAGATACAGGCTATAGATAAAGAGCTTGCCAAGATTAGAAAATAGGCTGTAAGAGAGGATAAAGACATAAAGAAACTTGCTAAAAATCGTGCAAAAATTTTTAGAAAATACGCAAAGTCTTCATTGACTGACGTATACAAAGAAATGCATAGATTAGCTATTCTTAGAGACAAAGAAGAACCTGGCTATCTTGAGACATTCGAAAGAAATACAGGTAGACTCGTAGAGGACGTAGAAGGAGAAATATCATGGTAGGCTAAACCTTGGTTTAGAAAAGTAGTCGCAAAGCAGGCTTACTACGACAGATTTATGGAAGTATTGCCAGGAGATGGTTATCTTAACTCTGATGAGAATAACGATTTGCTTGATAAGGATTTTGACGAGAGTTACGGATAGGCATTTGTACCAAAAAAGGAATTATACGACAATTCTAAGTAGTATAACAAGATTATAAAATCTAAGACTCTTAAAGCTCTTTATGATAAGACGTATCAAACAATTAAGGAGTCTAACGAATTGTAGACAAATAGAAACTATGTAGACAATTATCTTCTTCCATAGATAACTGGTTCATTCTTTAAATACCTCAAAAAGCACAGCGGTAAATGGAGAATGGCTTGGGACTTTATTAAAACTGGTAATGTAGACCCATCTTCTTCTGGAGGTGCCCTTAGAGAATATTTCAAAGATACTGTTGGTATTGGAGAGAAAGGATGGGAACAAGATGGTACGTATGGATAGCTTATTGATTAGGCTTTATCTGACCAGGATTAGTTTGGAGATATTATCAACTCGAAAGACCCTACATTTGGTAGCGAAATTAGCGGAGAACGCCCAGATGGCAGACAGCTTAATATGATACCACAATACTACACTAGAAGACTTAAAGATGCATCGTAGCTTTCGTCTGACTTGATAGGTATACTTGGAGAGTACTATAATCAATCTTAGAAGTATAAGAATAAGAAACAGATAGAGGCTACGTGTGAATCTATGGTTGATATGATTGAGAATAGAAATCATGAAAAGGTATCAATTACAGGTAGTATAGGCAATCTTAAGAGAACTACTAGGAACGTTACGGGAAAGTCTTCTAATACATACAAAGCTGCTAGAAAATTCTTGGATATGAATCTATACAACATACGTTCATCAAGAATGTAGGTCAATATATTCGGTAGATAGGTTAACATGGGAAAGATAGCTCAGTTATTTAGAGCTGCTACAACACTTGTAAACCTTGGCTGCAATGTAGCCGTATCAGGAACTGGTTTCACTACTGCCATATGGGCACATATTGTAAATTCTATAGTTGGATAGAAATATAGTTTTTCAGATGCTTGTGCTGCTACTAGATTTGTCTTACATCATTTGGTTGAAAATGGCATGGGTGCCAAATATATAGAAGATCGCAATTCTAAAGATTTACTGATGCTTATAATGGAGCATTTTAATGTAGCAAGTCAGCTTGAGAGGAAAATGAAGGATTCAAATAGAAATAAGTTCATAAATGCCATAACTCATAACTGGGCATTTGGTGGTCTTACTATGTTTGACTTTTGTGCTAAGGCTCCTATAGCTATTTCTACTATAATGTCTTACAGATATTACAATGGAGAATTTACAACCAAGGATGACGTTATAATGAATAATATCCTTAATTCAGAAGAAGCTAAAAAGCGAATTAGAGAGTGGAAGAAAGGAAAAAGTTTGCTGTCTATTATGAAAGAAGAAAATGGTAAGCTTACTGTAGATAAACAGTATTACAAATAGTATAAACAGATAGAAGACGTTCTCCATTCTAGAATTGAGAGATATGCAGAAAACGCAGATGGTATGGCTACCGAATCACAAAAGGCTGCTATTACAACAAATGCATTAGGTGCTGCAGTTTTGGTTCATAGACAATATTTCCCTCTTATGCTTCAAGAGAGATTTGGCGATACCGTGTGGGATAATTCTACTTAGCAATTTAAAGGTGGTTCATTTAGGTCTGGATTACAGTTACTTAATGTGTTGTCTAAAGGGTATTCTGATGAAGCAAACCTCTAGAACTTTTAGGTGAACAGAAAGAAATCAATCTTAACTGGTCTTACAGCAGGTGCTGCATTAGGCTCTTTCTTGCCTATTGTTGGTCCTATGGCTGGTGTTGCTATAGGTTCTGCGATTGGCGCATTATTGGGCGCTAGAGCGAAAAACTCTAGGTCTTTACAGAGGTATTTGTACGACGACTCATCAGAAAGTTAGGCTAGATTGTGCAGATTTAGACGTCAGCAATTAAAACGTCTTGCAACTGAAATTGCTTTATATAAATTAATTGTTTGCCCTGCTGTTGCATTAATATGTGCATATGCCGACTCTGATGACGATAACAAATTAATGTAGCTGCTTGCATATATTGCTGTACGTACAAAATGGGAGGTATTTACTCCTTATCGTTTCGATGATGCATTAAATAACTTCAAATCAGTATCAGCGCAGACCGGTACTTTGGACGCAATTTAGAATGTTGCAAAATCCGTTCCAGAATACGCATTATATTCCATTATGCCTCGAGGATCGCTATTGGATACTTTCCTAGGTGGCTCCATCGACGATTACGATTCAAGTATATAGCGTGGAATTTACTCTGATTACAATATTCCATTTACAAATACTGAATGGAATAAAGCTTCAAGAGATGTATTCAAAGCAACACCATTTCATCATGCTTATGAACAAATTCTTGACTCAAAGAGTAAAAGAAGCTATTACGAAAATCAAATCATTCAAAATAAATCTTCAGATGACCCATTATATAATTGGGCTTTAGATAAGTTTAGTAAATAATAAAAAGACCCCGACTGCTCTCACGAGTGGCCGGGGTTTATTTATTCACTAATTCAAAACTTCTGGGGAATAATACCCCCAGTATATTGCGTTGTCAACTACATTTTGCTTTGTCAAGATATCGAAACCACCTTGCTCTATGCAAGACATTTCTGCTTTCTTTGCTTTCGGTATCTCATACAAGACTTCGAGAAGCACTTTATTATTAGCTTCTACATCAATCTTAGAGTCGAAATAATATTCATACTCAGATTGCTTGTATATCCAATAACGTTGTGCAACAGAAATAGGATTATAAAGAAGTCGTATATACTTCTTTTCTCCTACTGTAACTATTTCTGAAGAGTGAAGAGCATTTGTAGTTAGTAATTCCCTATTTGTTATTATATAGGGAACTACAAATATAGAGTTATTTTTAAATTTCTCTTTATTAAACATTCAAAATTGCTGCTTCTAATTCTTCACCTGTAGCACAATTCTCGAAATCGTCTACGTTAAGTGTATTCTCAAGATTCATAACGTTAAATGTGTTTTCTAACACTTCAACATTCAAAGTTTCGTTTTTCATTTTACTTATAGGTTTAAAGTTTCACTACCGTCTCCAGTATAGTAATCATAGCTATGGTCCCAGTTTCCTGTTCCCAAATGCCATAGATATGCGATCATGGAATCATGTATCGCTACGTCTCTAGAAGTAACTTGAAACGCAGACAATCTGAACACCCTTATTTCATTGCTACCTGTTGTATCGATAGCTATGATATAGAATTTAAATTCCCATTTATCAATTTCACCATTGCTTAATTCTAATACATTAGCTAGGTACCAATATACTGCTTTCTGATAAAAACATAATTGCCTACAGTAATCAAATTCTTTCATACTGTCTTCAAAGTGCCATAACTTAGCTGTAGTCTTGATATCCATAATTGTACACGTCTTTGTGTCAAAGTTAAATGCACAACTATCAAGCAATGATTTACATGCAATAGGAGTATAAGCTCCATGATTCAGTTCATCTATAACCCAGTAATCCCAGTTTATCTGGAACTCATGGTACACGTGTATATTACCATGCTCACCCGCTCTTCGTATTAGTTGTCTTGCTAACTTATGTTCTCCAACATTATGCTGAATCTTCATAAGTTGGTCTAAGTCGTACTGAGATATAAGTATTTTCTTAGATCTAATAGCTTCGATATAATCTTTATACTCTACGCTTATTTTAAGCGCTTCTGAGAGGATTTTATCTTCGCTCTTGCCAACTATACTATAAGACTTACGATAAGCGTCTGAGAGCTGTTTATTTAGCTCTATTTCGACGGTATTTATTAAGTTTTCACAGAACTTTTGTGCTTGCGCACTTTTAGGCTTGTCGCCATCGAACAAAACGTAATCATCCCAGAATTTATCTGGTTGAAGCAGGAACTCATGTATCATGGTTCCTTTACGTAACTGTGGCAAATCTAAGCCTTTTTCTTTACCATCCAGCATATTACGAAAATAGGCTGGCCCTTTGTTCAAGAACCAGCCTATCGCACTATTACTAATGCGTGTATTATCTTCGTAGTATGGAATGTCGTATTCCGGTATTTTGTACTCTGGTGTAATCATTAGCATCCTGCACAACAACAATCACAACAACAATCATCTGAAGCTGCTTTCTTCTTAGCATTCTTCAGACAATTAGCTTTACAAGAACGAGAATGAGGTTTTATAGTACCTTTTGAAGAAAGGTTCATATCCTCAAACAACTCTTCAAATGTCGTAGTAGGATAATTATTAGCTTCCTTTACAAAAGAAGCAATGTTATCAAAACTACATACCTCGAAGTTATCCTTAATAAAGTCTGTTAAAGACTTAACTTCCTTCTTGTCGTTAAGCTTATCGTTCAATACCTCCATTATAAGAGATGGAGACATTTCCTCAAACTCACGCCAATAGCGAATACGAGAACAACGGTCTATCAGATACTCTGATATCTCGCGGTCATCGTTACAGGTAAACAAAATCATATGTTTACCCTTGGTATCAGAACCATCCAATACCTGTAACAATACAGAATCGTCATAATCCTCAAGAACTTTATCAAGTTCGTCAAACAAGAAGCAAACGCTTGTGTCACCAAGCTTTTCTACAAGATTTTTAAGGATATACGGACGTATACTTTTGTCTATATTTATAATTGGAAGACCGCTCTTGTTGGCTATCATCTTAGCCATTACAGTCTTTCCAGAACCCTTCAATCCTGCAAGCATCACACCAGTAAATCCACTTTCAGACAGATTATAGCTATTAATAACCTTGTCTATAAAGCGTTCGTCACGTTGTGTACAATATACTTTAGAAGGTAAAGATAAGCCGCTAGACTCTTCGAGTGAGATTGCGTCAGTAAAACGGTCTACTTTAATATTATAAACCATTCCTGGAGCTAAATCACACTCAAGACCTTCTGTGTTAAACTTAAAGTTTACGCTCTTACCTACTTTCAAAAATTTCTTTTCCATATTTACTGATATTATAATACTCAAATATTGGTTTTTATCTCTTCTATCATCTCGTCTACCTGTTTATGGTTACGTACGAGATAACACTTCATTTTACTTCGATGTCGCTTAAGATAATGCTTAAACAATTTCCATCTAAGAGGGAACGAATCTCCCATAAGACCTTTGCATTCTACTACAAACCCATTTCCTATGAAGTCAGGTAGATATGTTAAAGGTCTTATTTTTTCTCCTAAATACTCGAATTTATCCAGTAATACGAAATGCTTTGGCTCATATTTAACTGGTATTCCAGCTTTCATAAAAGCTTCATAAGTATAGCATTCGAGTTTACTATTAAAATGGAGACCATACTTATCGACTTTTGTCGCATTTCGTACTCTACCTTTAGATTTCTTGCCTATCATAATAAAAATTCTTTCCCCTTATCTTGGATACAGAAGTTCTATTAAAATAGACAATTTCGCCGTCAGTTACTTTTTGTTCACCTCCATGGTGGACACATGCGCATATGCATCCATCATCACTATAACTATCCCATATAGTCATCTGTAATTTATTTGGAAGACAAATACGCATAAATCCACCTTTTTCAAGATGAATTTTCTTAGTCAGCTTTTTTGTAAGCCATTTATGCAATAGAGGAGACATTACTGCACCTCCCAGCACACCAAGTAGGCATCCTATTACTACATCAATCATATTTCTGTAACGTTTTTGTTAACCAGTCTTTCATGGTGCTAAATCCGTTGTCACGAACAGCATCTGATAGATCTTTGGCTTTAAATTTCTTATTAATGAAAAAAGCATCTAATTTGTATTGCTTGCTATATTGTCTAGCCTTAAGCATACCTGTTTGATCTCTATCGTATAGTATAACTATATGTTTCCATTTGGATCTTAGAGATCTGAGTATATCTTCAGGTATAAACACCGTCTCACTAGCAGCAGCTATTGCATTAAAACCCATCTCGTAGCAACACATCACATCTTTAAGTGATTTTGTTATTATGAGTAGGTCGCCCCCTTCCTTAGGCAATTCGGATAATCCCTGTACGTGCCGACTTGTCAGATTGGTACGCCATTTAGTAAACTTGGAAGCAAGCGGACGATAAATCTTAAACTTATCATACACTTTATATGCATACATAGGACTATTTTCTTTGTAGATACTTCGGACAATACTATTACAAAGAAAGTATTTAATGCTGAACACATTGAACTTCTTTAGGGTATCAATATGTATTCCGAACTGTTTCCAGTACTGTTTGTCTACATTGGTAAACGGTTGTCGAACTATTCCGATATCGGTATCCCCTTTCGGTTTATCGTACGTATTTGTCCTTACGGTTGTATTAGGATTTATTCTGCGTACAATTCTCAATAATTCTCGTTCAAGTTCTTCTCTAGTTGTTATGCCTTTGTATTCTTTTAGGAACTTTAAAGCATTTCCATACTCTCCAGTTCCAAGGTCTTTCCATAACAATCCTCCGGTTTTGGAATGGAATATTCCAAATGAAGGATTGTTGTCTCCAGGTCTTATGGGACTATTCATAAGCTTTCCAACTTTGAATTGTCCTAAACAATACGTATAGATGTCTAAATCATTTACTTTGTCCAAGATATCTCTCAAGGACATAGTAATTGCTGTTCTAGTACTATACATAACTTATAAGTTAGTGGATTGTAGCGGAATCGAACCGCTGTTATAAGGCGCCTTGTTTTATGAATATTCCCTTATCTATTCTACCATTGAATTAACAACCCTAAAAATGAGCAGTTTAATGACATGCTCAGGTCTACGTTGACGGACGTATAGCAGTTTACGGAGATGCTAAGCTCGGACTTTAGGTTATTCAAACCCGCACTTACGTAGCGTACACGCGTATGAAATCTGATGCCAGGTAAGCTGTGCATCATAGATAATATCGGCCTTCACAGGCGGATAGAGCTATTACTTTCACAAGCTATAACTCTTCTTATCATCAGAAATGTTGTGGCTCTGTAGGGATTCGAACCCTACTGGACTATCTGTCTATATAACAAAAACATGATAAAAACCTCGATTTGAATAGTTTTCGCATTCGTCCATGCTTGTGTCTCACGACACCCCGCGAGCCTTATTGGAGGCATTTCACCTCCAAAGGGTAACTGAATTACCTAGCTCCACCAATACCCTTTCATGGCAGTATTACCTCCCTGGGTATAACCACTTGCTGTATAGTTTGACACTCCTGCTATGTAAACGGTACAAGAACCATTTACCGGATTTCATACAATCAAGCAGTATTTCTATTTCTTCAGGCGTAAACCCCTTAAAAGGGAAGATCAGATGCGCCTGCTGCATCCGCAGTTTCCGGAGTAACGGTTGGTGGCACGTTAAGCGGATCGTTGTTTTCCTTGTCGGCAACAACTGGTCGCTCCATAAGATCGTTCTTAAAGAGCTTAATCTGCGAATCTGTATTAGACATGTCTTCAACGAAGATTCCGAGCTTACTTACTTGAGTATAGCCCTTCTTGTCATAGATAACCTTCAAACGGAGTTTCTTCTTGGTAGCGATCATAGGGTCAAGCATTTGCTTTGTCCAGTCAATCATCTCCTTAAATGTAGAAAGCTCTGCATCTGGTCTCTGTGGATAAAAACAATCAAGAATCTGACAAACTCGTCCAAACTGAGCGTTATCACGTTTCTGCAAGTCTTCATCTGTCTTAATATACATTCCCTTTGTATTCTTCCACTCTGTCATAGTAGCTGTCTGACCATCCTCATTCTCAAATACAATCTCGAGGAAATCGAGACCCTGAGGAGACTTGTTACAGTTTACCTCTTTAAGAGTGATATTCTGGTTAATGCCTACTGGCATATAACTACTATTACTAAATTCTTCGTTACTAGTTGTGGCTGTCTTTGTACTAAACATAATCTCTATTATTTTAATATACGTAATGCTAACATATCAAGTTTATTCTCAGCATAGTATGCTGTTGCTCGAATAAATCGATACATCAATTTACTTAAATATTCTATCCCAATGTGTTGTAAGTGTCCCATCTTCATTACCTTCTGCAATAACGATATCCTTTCCAGCTATGTGTCTTGCACGAGCCTCCATGATGGTATCAGAGACACCACCTTTAAAGGATATATGCGTTTCATTTCCTTTGCGATATACATAACCAACCGCATCGGCTAATCCACACACGATTTTACTCAGTTTACCAACCAAGTCTAGTTCTTTTGCAGAAACTTCAACACCGTCCTTTTCGGTTACGGTGTCTTTAACGTGACCCACAAGAATAAATTCGTCACACAAATCTCGGAACATATCAACTACCTTCTTTACTGCGTCTCTAAGATACTTATAGCCCGCACCATTAGGTAAGGTTGTTACGTCTGTACCGTCCCATTTTTTCCCAAGTGGCGTTTGGCGATAGAGTGTACAAGCATAGCTCATACAAATATCCTCGAGTCGTGTAGCATTGTCGATAGTGATATGCTTATAGAAATTATGACCTACTTCTTTATTCTTGGCACGAATGGCACTTGCTGCTTCTCCTAAATCATTGATCGTACGACACTGGATGGCCATCGCATCAACGAAGACAGAGCCTCCCTCAAGGTCTATGATAAGGTTATTATCCAGCTGCGCAAGACAAGATGTCTTACCAGCCTTTGGAAGACCATAGAGTATAAGATATCTAGGGTTTTCAGAAACTGCAGGAATTTTACTAGTAGGTAATGTTAAACTCATGATACAATGATACTAAAAGTTTTAATTAAAGCTTAATGTTAATACTAATGATTGTCTTCTTAATCTCTGGACTAAGTGAAGAGATGAAGTTGTAATCACTAAAATCAGAGTAACTATAAATGTCGGTACCAATCTGAATCTCATCATTGTAGAAAATGATAGGGAGACCATTCTCAAGACGGTAAATCTTACCGAGCTTAATACCCTTCATAATACTCTTCTTCTTGCCATAGTTAGCAAGGATGTCACAAGCCTTTGCGAACAAAGTGTCGCCCTTCAGAGGCTTGTAGATATAAGTATGATTCAACTCGTCGAACATAGCATCAATCAGATTGTCATCCTCCTTCTTTGTGTTAAACAAATAAGAGTTGTTCTTCTTTACAGTAGAAAGAATAATATCATCGAGAATCTGAGAATAAATGTTACCATTGTTAGTGTTCTTAATGTTGTTGTCAGTAAACTTAATATCGTATGTTGTCATAATTCAGCCTAAATTTTAATTGCTTAACTTTCTATCAAGTTGTTATATGCTAAGTCATTCTGGAATTCAAGTATGCAGGGCTTTCCCGCGTCTCGATTCTTTAAGATGTGTAAATACACCTTATTCTGAGTAGGTAAATGGCTCGGGCCGTATTCTTGTATTCCAAGAATTTCAGGCCTATGAATAACTATAACATAATCACTAGCTTGAAATAAAGCGTCAGCAGATGAAATGTCGCTTCTCATAGGATAATGCGACAAAGGATTATTTATTCTTTCTGGTGATTCAATATTTCTATTCATCTGTGCTAGTTGTAACACTGATGTCATAGGATACTTTTTAGCACTTATGAAAACTCTTTCGAGTTCCTGCATGGTTTCTATAACGCTGCCTATAGGCTTCGTTAATAGAGCATGGTCATACATTATCACAAAGTGCTTATCGGTACCCTTTATATATGTATTGTAGAAATACCTAATAATATCTTCTGCTTCCTTGGGAGTTGTAGGATTATCTACAAACCATATAGGATACTCCTTTAGTTGATTAGATACTGAGATGACTTTTCTGAAGGTATCGTCATCCAGGTCCGTTTCCGAACTATACAAAGTCGAAGTCGTTTTCCTAAGCTTACTAGAAAGCGTTCTTCCAACTTGCCTAAATCCAACCATCTCTAATGAGAAAATCAGAATCACTATTTCTTCACCAGGATTCAAATCAATAATATCAGTTGAGATCTCATTAGCAAATGAGCTCTTTCCACTTCCTGAAATACCAGCTATGGTATAAACGGTATTAGGTTCAATACCTCCCATACACTGCTTATTAAACTTAGCCCATCTAGTCTTAAGAGATGTTATAGAGTGATCTCTACGACCAGATATGTAGTTTATAGCTTCCTGAGCTACAACTGACATTGGTCGTATAAAATTAGATAAGTTCTGTTCCATAAGTCGATTCCTCAATTTTAGAGTTGTCTTGCATTTCTTCCTCAGATTCTTCCCACTGATGGTCTACGAGCCATCTCCACATCGTCTTCATGTAACTTAGTTTACCCTCGTTAGTCTTTTTCTTCATTTCGAAGTCAAGACACTGAATAAGATGTTGAGCCATAGCCTCGCTTTGACCTACATAGACATTGAACAAATGCCTACATTTGTTAACGTTAGCTCTTAGATAGTTTTTAGTACCATCTGGTCGTAGAACGTATATTGGGTACATTTCATAGAACAAATCGAAATAGTCCTTTTTTGGGCGAACTATATTATTGAGCGTGTCTGTTGCATGATATGTAATTGACTTACCTCTCTCGATCGAGGTAATAAGTCCCTGAGAAATTAAGTTTGATATTTCTTCGTCGCTAACTAGGCTGACAATTTTGCGGACGTCTTGATTATAAGTTTTTTGATTCTTATCCAATACCAAACTTAGGAATATTAATTGATTTGAATTCAGTCCTGGAATATCCAGGAGTTTTGTGTTTAGTTCAATAATCATCTTATATACGTTGATAAACGATTAATCATCGAATATTGTCAACTGGCGGTTAACAAACTCACTAGCTATCTTTTTTGCTTTGCTAATGTAGTATTGATAATCCAGGTGACGTTTATCTATTGGTGTGGCATCTATCTTATTAAGGATTCGTACTCCATATTCTGTTATTTTTGTTTCAGAACGACTTTCGTACATTTTATCCTTAACTCGTATAAGATAATAGCCACTACTTGACGCGTAGTATCTATTAATACGTTGAATCTGTTTTCCACCATATTCAACTTTTGATTCCTTGTTTACGCTTTGTGACATCAAGAAATCACGGATATCTCTATCCTTCTTAATAAACTTGTCTATCGGTTCATTGTTTAAAAAATAGTTTATCACAGCTTTGGAGATAACAACTGGTGTCATGCTGTTGCTAAAACCAATTTCTGTGATAAACCTGCCTTTCTTTTCTATCAGTCTTGGATCTCCAGATTGGGAGTATCCTTTGCGAACACCAAAGTAATTGTTCACGTCGTACTGATAAAACGACTCGTAATCATCGGATTCGAATGTTAACTGGGTTAATTGCTCAACTTCCTTAATCGCGTCGGCTATTGCGAGGCGGGCGGATTTGTCGGCAATGTAGACGACACCATCTGTATTGACTTGTACAATCTTACAATTCAATGCCAGAAGCCTGTCCACCAACATAAGTAGTATAAGTTGCCCATTTATACGTATCTTATATACGTTAAGTGGATCATAAGCCCAGCTACTTTCTTGTTGCATCTTTCCTGTAAGAGCATTAAGAGCCTGTTTAAATGCCTTAGACTTTAATAACTCTCCATTACGTTTGGCAGCCAAGCGCTCCTTGTATAGAGCACTGTACACATTCCAAAAATCTTCTCCTAAGTGAACTGGAAGCCAATGGTTTACAATGGCTAGTGAAGGATACATAGACGTAACGTCGGAGTGTCCTATAAACTGTTCAGCTGTAGGTTTGTAGACTCTAGGTTCGTTGATGGTGTGTATACCACCTTCTCCTATAGAGTAGCAAATGTTTGAGAGAACAAACTTCTTCTCATAGTTTTCTTGTTTCTTATCAGACTTACTTGCGTTGCAAGTAGCATTCTTTACATCCAATAAGACTTCTTTCAACTTTGGATTAGAATATTGTATAAATGGGAGTATAATGTCACCTAGACGAATGTTTCCGACTTTTCTGGTACGGGTCTTCAATTCATCTTTTGTAGTTTTGGCAATATCTAGAGTTTTGCGCAAAAGCACTTCTTCTCCAAATCGTACGCCACTCATCGAAAGCGCATCAAACCCCCATTCTTTTTCAACTTCAAGACGTAGTTCTACATCTTCTTTTACTTTGTTAAGCAAAGTTTCAGTAGCTTCTACGTCGTTCACGTTATACTCTATCATAGCGTCAATATCGCATTCCTGGATTTGCAGATCAAAACTTCCTTCATACTCTTGTACATTTGGCATATGTAAGAGTATTTCTATTTCTTTTAAGCTTTTCTGCTGTTTGGCACTATAGAGCATCATCATAAGATCAAATGAATAGAAGTAGTTTGAATACTTATATACTTTAATCTTATCAATATTTCCTGTTTTTTCCGAACTTATTATTTCTTTACTAAGATAGTAGAGAGAACTACAAATTCTCGAGTATCCTAGTCGCTTCATTCTACTACAGAAATGTATAATGTAACTTATGATTATGTCATCATAATGCTTATTGTTGTAGCCGCACATTATATGATCAGTTCTGTTGGTGTAGAAGAAGTCAACTAGTTCTTCTAGTTGATTTTTACGACAGGATATCTCGAATTTATATAGTTTATGACTCTCTGAATCTTTACAAGTACAATGAAAACAGTTTGGAAAAACTTCTATGTCATATAGAACTACTGGTCTTTCCTTTACTATCATAGTCCCTAGTGAGGGTTTGCACCTCGCAGTCATATCCTTTCGGAGCACACTAGGGTGACCAGTGGTGTCCTGGTCGGTTTTGAAGAAGTTACGCCTTAAGCTGCCATTCGCATTTTATTTGCGCCTGGTAACAGGAGTCGTCCCGTCTTCTTTCGATGGTCTTTAAGGTTTGTGCAAACAAGATTACTGCGCTTTGCTTTTACCTTATTTGTCTCCTTATGAGCCATCTTCATGACTTTACTGTGTTCTGGAAGATTGTTTACTCCTCCATACTTAGCAGTTTCGCCATCGTCTTTTATCTGAGCAACTTCCTGCTCAGAGAACTTGTCGTCCGAATGCTGGAATCGTCCAACAAGTTGTAATTTGTCATATTTAGCGACAACTAAGTCTCTAATATGTTCTTCTGCAGCATTCTTTTCTGCTTCCCAAACTGGGAACTGCTGCGCGTAGAACAAGTCGTCTTTCTTAACCGGGCATGGGTGCTTTCGCTCCCATTTCTGCAACTTGTGTTGAACATACCCTTCCATGAGCTCGGTATGGTTAAGCTTCGTAACCTTTCTGCGAGATTCAATTTTGATCGAATCACGTTTGAGCAGTATAAACCAAGGTTTCTTCCGGGAAAGACCATGGATATTGTGTTCTTTACAGAACTTAGAAGTAGTCCCATGAGACTTATTAAAGTCTTTAAGCCACTTCTCTTTGATGTCACGATATTTTTCAACATAATCGTCCAAATATTGATTATTCTGGGTATTCATAACGTTGCCTCCTATGATTAAGCTGCTTGTTTAACTGACTTTTGTTTAATTTCTTTAACCTGTGTAGGCTTCTTGTTTACGGCTTTAGCCTTAACTTTGAGCCCACGACGAAGCTTGCGTCCTTCAGCCTTAGAGCCGTGACGGAAATTATAAGTGTTCTTCTCAAGATCCTCCTTAGCCTTCTTCTTAGCTTTACGGAGGTTGTAGAAGTTAACACTAGCGTTCTTTGAGCACTCGATAGTATGAGGATCGCCTCCCTTCTTGTGCTTATTGTGATTGCCCGACATATCTATGCCAGCCTCCTCGAATGGAGACTTATCATCAGAACGATACTGATAGAATGTAGCATTACCTACAATATCACGCAGTTTTGCTACTACACTTGCTGGCACGTTCTTAAAGAATGCTGTAGAGTTAGTGATACATGCAGACTTAATTCCGCAATCCTTTACCAACTTCTCGAGCTCCTTCTTCTTTTTCAGAACAGAATCACATACAACTGTAATATTGTATACAGTGGCGTTGTCCCACTGCTTCTTTGCGATGTCTATCACCTTCTTAGTGTCGGAATCATTGAGATGCATACGTTTGCATCGACGGGTAACTGATGCGATGTGACGAGCCATAGCGACATTACGACGCTCTTCCTGCTTCTTCAAACGGTCCTCAAGAGTGATTTTAACAGGCTCTGAAGCCTTTTCCTTCTTGGAGTCGATCAGTTTATCCATAATGCTCTTTTTACGAGCTTTACGGGCCTCTATGCGAGCCTTAGAAGCGGCATATTTAGCCTCCTCATGAGCTTTCTTTTCAGCCTTCTTCTTAGCCTTAGCATCGTCTTTCGCTGCAGCGATTTCTGTATTTTTTACAGCAGCCTTAGACTCTTCCTTCTTAGCTGCCTCAGCCTTAACTGGTGTAGTTCCTATCTTAGCCTGAACCTTCTTGAGGTTCTTCTTGTTATTCTTCTTTGACATAATTTTGATAATTTAATGTGTTAATAATGTTATTTTTAAGGCAAGGGATTCCTTATTTGTGGTTCGTGTAAGCCTCGATCTTACTCCTTTCGGCGACCCTTATATTTGTCTCGAACCTATAGTATTTAAGCTGCCAGATCCATCTCGAACTTATCTGCAATAGTATCCTTAATCTCAATAGAAGTCTCATTGTTAAACTTCTCAAGATTAGCATCAAACTTATTTGCTAGTAGTTGTTGCTCGTGAATAAGCTGAGCAATCTTAGCTGAGGAGAATACCTCACGCTTAGGCATAGCCTTCAATCCCTTTTTTGCCTTAGTTGATGGATCAAGTGTCTTGATCATCTTAAGTTGTGCTATTGCCTCCTTTGCCTCACATGCTGCAAAAATACTATAGTTATTTGTCTTCTTAAAATCCTCGTAAGAGAATGTAGTTGTACCTGTATTAAGAGCTACCAAAATACCCTTAATCATAATACGCTTCTCACTAAGTTGTACAATCTGGTTATACAAGCTCTTGAGATCTAAGCCAGAACCCTGCTTTGCTGCAATTGCCTTCTTAGACATGAGGTTCTCTGCTCGAATAATTCGCCAATACTTATTGATAGTGATATCAATGTTCTTGCGAATTGTAATGATGTTTGCTGAGTTCAATTTAATTGATTTCTTATTCATATAGTTTGATTAAAATTAAACAATTTACTTGAATCAGCCATTTACCTAGTTCCTATATTACATATAACTGTAATAAAGAATAAAAGACATCCATTGGCAATCCTGCCCCGCAGGGCGGATTACCTATTCTCCGCAGAGAACGTTTAAGGATGCCTTTTAATATAAACTAATAATATCGTCTTTGCATTTCGTTATAAACAATAACGGCAATACCATGCATGAATGTGTACTCTTCTGCTCGCAGTTCATACACCATTCCCGCAGGAATGTTTCTGTTTATGGCATTACTCGTTTAGCGTTTACAATTCCGTACTCCAACTCAATCATTGGTTTACCTATGCAATCTTTCACCTGAAAAATTTCTTTACGACCGTTGATATTGATAACAATTTTGTCAGGATACTCTTGCTGAGCGTTAAGCCTTGGCCCTAACACCCGGGACCCCGCGGGGTCCGCTCCTACGCCATCAGCAATACTTGAATTCTGACATACTTTTGTCGCAACATCATACAGTCGTTCTACGACCCAGTTAAAGTTTTTGTCTTTAACTCCTTTCATCACAATTTCTTGTGATAGTCCTTCCATAATGGCTTTTTGGTTAAGCCCTGTGGAAAGACTCACTAGTGCATCCCATACCTTGAGAGCGAAACTCTCAAATGGTAAGTTTTGCTCGCAGCCGATTATCTTGTTCCAAAAATGGAATCTGGTTGAACCGAGAGTAATACTACCATCATCGTTAATGGTATAGATTTTATATTTCTCTGTATGGTCCAACTTTTCATAAACGGCTGCCTTAATCTTCGGTTCGGAGAGCATTACAGCAATAAGCTTAACACTCTTCTCAGTTAAAACAGCCTCCATGAATCCTATGCGATCTTATCAGCTGGTTTTGACTCTGCCTTCTGGCGCTCGTAGTCAGCAATGATCTTCTCATTTGCTGAAATGGCAGATACACACTGTGCCTTAGCCTTCTGCAACTGCTCGATCATGGCGTCAAGACGAGCTATCTCACCACGGTTGAGGTCATTAAGAATGCCACCCAAATCCTTAGGATCTGAGAACACAGCCTTAGAATTCTTGTCCTTGAGAGCGTTCTGGACAGCCTCTTCAGTGGTCTCACCAAACTTGGTGCTATTCTCACCGAGAGGAATATCGATCTGGTTGTCGGTGCCCTCATTGAGACGGCAAACGACATCACCGATTGCATTCTGTTTTGTTGCCATAGACTCAATCGTGATATAGCCGATCGAGAAGCGACGAGGCGAACGATTGAGTACAAGGTTTACATTGGAGCTCTGCTTAGCCTGCTCCAAAACCTTATCATGGTCTGGGTTGAACATACGGGTCTGAGGAGTAAATACGTCCTGACCAAACATTTTCGCACCGAGCATGCTCAGTGGGGTACGATTTGACTTAATAGTTGTTTCCACGATGTTTACATTAATTTCTGACATAATCATATCCTTTTTGATATCGTTATTGATTAACTAACGATATGATTGAAAAATATGGTGTATTTTGGCTACACCTTTGCCGTTGTTTATTGAATAAAGCAACGCTGATACGAAGATACTTGGTTACTACTTTGCTTACTTAGTTTCTAAAGGAAGTTCTACTATTGTAGACTCTTTATCTAGACTTAGCCACACTCTTCCTATTACAACAATAGGGTAATAGGCTTGCAGCGGGAATTACATACATATGATGCAATTAACATTTACTGGATTATCCAGGCCCATCATCTAAAGCTTTGAATGCTTCCTTTGCATAATCAAATGCTGAACTGTTTTCTGCTATTTTGTTCACGTTTTTTTCTAACTTAACTATTCTAATCTTCGTTGGTGAAATTTTGCAGAGCAACTAACACTCATAGAATCTTAGAATTCTTATAACCCACGAAAATATGTAGAATCTCGGTCGTATTTCCCTTACTATACTTACAAGATATTCCTACACGATTGTTATTAAAGCAGATTGTCTCTACTGCTAACTTAGAAGCGACTGTCAGCTGGGTCTCCTTACTGCGATACTCGGCTTATGGCATGTATCCAGCGGTTGATTATCGGAATGTCTCAGGATCAAACCCATCACAGACTTTACGGCTTTTTACATCTTTGCTGATGTTTGCAATTTTTCTGTACCGGTATTACTACCTCCTATTTATAGTGCACGAATATTGGGAATTCAACCCATACATTTCATCTTGTCACCCACTTATAAACGTAATATACATGTATAGAGACAGTATACACATATAATATACACAGTCGTTTTACAACATAGAATATAAGCTGCCCATCAATTTCCTGTATTGCTTCGAACCTTTGTGTTTACATATACTGTTGCGCAGTATACTTTAGCATGGTTGGCATATCGGTTGGCACTCGATTTCTTCACCTCAAGTCCTTACTTACAATGTAAGATACACTCTATGAAGGGACATCAATTTTTTGTTAAACATGTTATCTTTTAAACTTTCTAGGTTTTCATAATCTATATCTCTTGCATACAACATACGCATACATAATATACCAGTTTACTACTCTGTAGAGACTATATAATATTGTATTTCATAGTGCAAATAAACTATTAGTCTAGATCGTTTTGGATGAAAGTGGAGGTCAAACGATCCTGGTTGGATATATCTCGAATCAACTTTCTACCTGCTTTACTATTTCTTATTCTAGGATAGCTCTCCATCAATTTTCTTTGACTGTAACGGAGTCATCGATCATAGTCTCATGAACGATTTAATTTTCACGGAAATTGGCTGTAAGTTCGGATTGCCTAACATCCTAATAATACAACTGGAATAGATTTTCACCGCGATCTTCACCCGCGTACGATACTCCCGTAGAGCTTCGATTAAGGGGCTGCCCAACCCTTGCGCTTGTTTTACTTTTATATACCGCATAAACAAGAAAAGCCTGGCGGTCACAATCAGACACTTCTACCCCATCCCTGGCACCCCTTCAACGGAGTTGTACTGAATCGAACAGTAAGGTTTTGGTATAGTCAGCAAACTCATTTAGTTTACTCTGTGTGGTATTACTCCCACAGTATTGATGCAGTTTTTCGGCCTTTATACTAGCTTTGGACACTAGAAACACTACCTACGGCTTAATAATACTTCTATATTGTTTGGGATATCCTCGGTTCTTCCAGCACCATGCACCATACCATGTATGCAATTCTGTTCACCTACTGGGGACCAATATAGTTCGTCTCGTGTAACGTTTGTATATGCTTAGTATTATCACATATAATTACGATACGGTTCAATATGCCCTTCTTGGGACTTATGCGTTTGTAATTACACTGCATCTTTTAAGGTGCATTCAGCCTCATCCAGCTTGTCTCCAGACGGTTCTCACAAGTCCAGCTGTGCAATTATAGGAGCTGATACAACGCTTCTCCTACCTATATCAAACGGTTTCAATGCTTGATACATTTCATCCTACCTTTTGAGTAATCTTGCCCTGCAAGACAGGGTTAACATATTCTCGGATCAAGTTTAATATTGAGTTTTTCTTCTAGCTCCTTCGCGGGGGATGTTCCAGAATAGTACGTAGACTAATGGGATCTACTATATGTACTTACCCAATTATAGTGCATAGGGTTCTTATGTTTACTTATGCACATTGGAGGCGATTTGAATATAATCATTGAGCTCTCCCTTACGAATGGTAGAGTTGTGATTAGTGGAGTCGACCTTTTCTCCAGGTTCCATAATATACAGAAGTGGTACATACGACGTATCTGTCTTCTTAATTACGGTGCGTTTAACAATTACCTTTGCAGGTAACTGTTTATGGTTACAAGGTACAGTCTTTTCTACCCTAACGGTATCATGGACTGTATCAGGATTAGCACGATTCACTTGACCAAACAAATGGTCCATTGGTTGCTGTACAGTAGATGCTGCTACTGTCTGCACTGTCGTTGGAAGGGGAATATTCTTAAGATCGGCAATATTCATGCCGATAGTAAGAAATGCTGCTCCTAACAACGTGATTACTAATTTTTTCATACTTTGATAGTTAAATTATTTGCGTTCACTTTGCCATTGGATGTCAAAGGCTCTTTTAATGCGACCAACTAGTTGTGAACCAGTTTTCTTAATTGGCCGTATTATTTTTTTACCTGAGCCTTAGCCTTACCCTTGGCTTCCTTTTTCTTATCCTCAGCTGCCTTCTTTTCAGCTGCTTCCTTAGCAGCCTTGGCAACAGCCTCTTCCTCAGCCTTAATCTCCTCATCGGTCTTGAACTCCAAGTCGATAATGTTCTCCTTGGCATAACCTACGAGTGGATCAGAAGGATTACGGAACAGATTAGAGATGATACCTGCATACTGTGTAGCGTTATCAAGCATTGAATCAGACTTAACCTTAGCCATCATCTCTGGAGTAACGTCACGATAATATGCGCGCTTGATGGCGATAACAGTCTTCTTTGCAAAATTGTTACCGTCCAAGAAGTTCTGCTTCAAGCTCTCAACGAAGCTACCTGGAGCTGCAAGAACTGCTGCAGTAGCCTTATCGGCAAATGCAATATTCTTGTTAGCTGCATTAATGTGCTCCTTGACACGATCCTTTTCTGGCAGCTTGTTCTCTGCATCGAGCAAAGTCTTACCCTTTGAGCGAACATCGTCTGCACCAATGATTACAAGGCACTTTACAGCGTCCGCAATCTGATCATCGGTATACTTGCATACGCCGGTGTTCTTGTCAGTAGAATGGTCGCGAAGCTCACAGAACGCAGATACAGGAGATCCTGACGTAGCGGTAACGTTGAAGAAGTGAGCACCAATTCCATAAGTAAGCGTTCCGACACGACCCGTAAGCTCAACAATCTTGCGAAATGTGTCATGGAAGCTCATGT